>Ga0153916_10000503_pt1 | contig 26217 bp, 26 predicted proteins | sample Opewatmetagenome_FD_109642 | JGI IMG/M metagenome (GOLD analysis project Ga0153916, IMG submission 109642) | Freshwater wetland microbial communities from Ohio, USA - Open water 3 Core 3 Depth 4 metaG | ecosystem: Environmental > Aquatic > Freshwater > Wetlands | place: USA: Ohio, Lake Erie...
AGTTCGGCGCGCCGCCGCTGCACGGCCGGGTGCACGATGGCGTTGAGCGCCTGGCGCGCCGCGCTGTCGGCGAACACGATGCGGCGCAGCGCCGCGCGGTCGAGAGCGCCGTCGGGCAGCAGCACGCCCGGGCCGAACCGCTCGGCGATGGCCGCGAGCACCGGCGTGCCGGGCTGCTGCACTTCGCGCACCAGCAGGTCGGCTTCGATGATCGTGGCGCCCCACTCGGCGAAGAGGCGGCAGACCGTCGTCTTGCCCGCGGCGACGTTCCCGGTGAGTGCGACGGAGAGCATGCGGGTAAGGTGGGGGGCGGGCGCCTCCGCGGCCAGGAGGGCGAGCCGCGCGCTAGCCGCGACCCCGTCGCGCGGGAGGCGTGGCGTCGTCGAACAGCCTGCCCTGATCCGCGTCCACCCGGGGCACCACGTGGCAGTGGCGGCAGCGCGCCTCATAGGTCTCGCTCCCGCCCACGAGAATCGTGGGGCTGTCGTACACCGCGGGCTTGCCGTCCACCAGGCGCTGGTTGCGACAGGCGGGGTCGCCGCACACGACGCAGATCGCGTGCAGCTTGACCACCACCTCCGCGACCGCCAGGAGCTGGGGCATGGCGCCGAACGGCTCGCCGCGAAAGTCGGTGTCGGTGCCGGCGAGGATCACCCGGACGCCGCGGTCGGCGAGCGCGCCTGCCACGGCCACGATGCCCTCGTCGAGGAACTGCGCCTCGTCGATCGCCACCACCCCGGTGTCGGGCCGGACGCGCCGCATGATCTCCGTGGAGCAGTCGACCGGGACGGCGTCCACGGTGATGCCGTCGTGGGTCGTGACCCGATGCACGCCGGCGTACCGGTCGTCGAGATGGGACTTGAACACCTGCACCCGCTTCCGCGCGATGACCGCGCGGCGGACGCGGCGGATCAATTCCTCGCTCTTGCCGCTGAACATGACGCCGGCGATGACTTCGATCCAGCCGGGTCGGGTGCCGTGGTACATGCGGGCGGCCTGTTAGGGAATGGCGAGCGGTCTCACCGGCGCGGGGGAAGGCCACGGGCGTCTGGGCTGGGATCTCCCGGCCACACGGTCGCGGCCGGTCCGTGCCGGCCCCCTAGGTTAGCGCGGCGGCCCGGCCGGGACAAGCCGCTTGCGGCCGGCTCGATGTGGGCGATATTGCGGGACGCACGTTGGCCGTGAAACACCTGCTGGAAGGAGCGGCGCCGTGAACAAGGCCGAGTTGATCGATGCGCTCGCGGCACAGGCGGGCCTGCAGAAGACGGACGCCACGCGCGCGGTGGAGGCGTTGTTCAACCCTGACGGTGTGATCGCCCGCGAGCTGCGTGCGGGCCGCAAGGTGCAGGTCACGGGATTCGGGACGTTCCAGGTGCGTCAGCGCGCGGCCCGCACCGGCCGCAACCCGCAGACGGGGGCCACGATCACGATCGCGGCCGCGGTGCAGCCCGCCTTCAAGCCGGGGCAGGGACTGCGCGACGTGCTGAATCCGCCGCGCTGATCAGCGGCGGTCGGGCCGCGCCGAGACCCGCCGGCCGCGGAGCATCGAGCCGTTCAGTCCTCTGGCGGCGCGGTCGGCCTCATCGGCCCGCACCTCGACCAGGGCGAACTTGTCCCGGATGTCGACCCGCCCGATGGCTTCCTTCGCGATCCCCACGCCGTTCACGAGCGCACCCACGATGTCGGACGGTCGCACGCCGTCCTGACGTCCGGCGGTGACGAACAGCCGGACCTGGACCGCCGGCGCCTCCACGCCCGATACCGGCGCCTCGCCGCCCGGCAGACTCAGCAGGGCCGCCGCCACCAGCGCCGGATCGAACTCGTCGAACAACGGCGCCAGCGTCAGCAGCCCGGCGTCGAGGTTGCCCTGGGCCAGGCGCTCGCGCACGCGCCGCCGCGCGGCGAACGCGCGGTCGTACGCCCGGTCGGCCTCGGATGCAACGCGCAGCGGCCGGAGCGGCTGCGCCAGCCGGCGCAGGTAGTGGAGCTGCGACGCCTGGATCAGGACCACGACCTCGCGAGCCACCGAGCGCAGCGCCGCCAGCGCCTCGGCGCTCGGGAGATCGGCGGCGACGGCGAGCGCCACGGGCTCCGTCCCGGGGTCGGACGTGACACGGACCGCAGTGTCGCGCGCGAGCGCCGCGTACCGGGGGTGACGCGCCGGCACGGGGTCCCAGATGAGGGCGCGGTCGGGGTCGAGGTGATCGAGCAGCGCCCGGGCCACCGCGGCCCGCCGCGTCTCGTCCACCACCACGTAGCGCGCCGGTCCGAACGGGGCGGCGGGGGCGCGCGCGGCCACGGCGACCGGCGCGCGGTGCGCGTGGCGCGTGAGGAAGTCGCCGAGTACGGGGTCCCCGTCGTCGGTCGTCGCGACGAGCCGCTGCGCCCCGTGCGCTTCGGCGAGCAGCGTGTCGAGGGCGGGGCCGTCCCCCAAGGCGAGAATCGCCTCCGGCCACGCGACTACGAGGTACCGCAGATCGGCCAGCTTGAGTGCGGCGCGCCGCGCGAGCTCGAGCGCGTCGCCCGGGGTGCAGACGAGGGTGCGGACGGCGGAGCGGCGCAGCAGCCGCTCGGTGCGCGTCGCGCCCGTGAGGGCGTGCAGCGGAGCGAGCGCCCCGGCGTCCCCCAGGCACGCCGCCACGTCCGCCGCGACCGACGGCTCCGGGGCCAGCACGAGCACCCGGAGGCCCGCCTCATCCGGAGCGAGGCGGCCGAGCAGCGGAGCGAGCGCCCACCCCGCGAGGGGGCAGACGTAGACGAGCGGCTTTCCGCTTTCCAGCGCCGCGCGGTGCGCGGCATCGAACGACGGCGCGAACTCCCAGGTCACGACACCCTCGGTTGTCAAAGACACGGCGGTGGCAACGCGTGTGGAGGGATGCTAGCTTGCGCGCCGGAGCAGCGCAACGCGGCGCCCCGCTCGCGGGCGAACCACCAATCCGGCGGGTCACGAATGGGACGTGCGGTGTCTCGGTCAGCGATTCTCGCGGCAGCATTGGCAGCGCTCCCGCTGGCCCGGCCGGCGGGCGGGCAGGAGCCCGCCCGGCAGTCGGCGCGGAGTCTGGGGGTCGTCGTGGGTGTCCTGCCGCCCGGGCCGCGCAACGCGATCACCGACGTCGCCGGCGTGCGGGTGGGCCACACGACGATCACCGCCGGCGACTCGGTCAACACGGGCGTCACCGCGATCCTGCCGCACGGGGGCAACCCGTTCCGCGACAAGGTGCCGGGCGCCATCGTGGTGGGCAACGGCTTCGGCAAGCTCATGGGGATCACCCAGGTGCAGGAGCTCGGCGAGCTCGAATCGCCGATCCTGCTCACGTGCACGCTGTGCGTGCCGCGTGTCGCCGACGCCGCGCTCACGTGGCTGCTCGGGCTCCCCGGCAACGAGGACGTCCGGTCCGCCAACGTCGTGGTGGGGGAAACCAACGACGGGTTCCTCAACGACATCCGCCGCCGGGCGGTGACGGAAGCCGACGTGCTCGGCGCCATCGCGCGGGCCGACACGGGCGCCGTGGAGCAGGGGAGCGTGGGCGCAGGCCGCGGCACGGTGGCGTTCGGCTGGAAGGGCGGAATCGGCACCGCCAGCCGGCGTCTGCCGCCGGGCCTCGGTGGCTGGACGGTGGGCGTGCTCGTGCAGACCAACTTCGGCGGCGTGCTCAACGTCAACGGGGCGCCGGTGGGGGTCGAGCTGGGGCAATACTACCTGAAACAACAAGCGGCAGGAGCGGTGGGGGCGGCCGCGGCGGCGGAGCGGCCGGATGGGTCCGTCATGATCGTCGTGGCGACCGACGCCCCGGCGGATCACCGCAACCTCGAGCGCCTGGCGCGCCGCGCGCTCGCCGGCCTCGCGCGGACGGGGAGCGCCATGAGCAACGGCTCGGGCGACTACGTGATCGCGTTCTCCACGGTCCGCGCGGGCGCCGCCCCGCCGGTGGCGAACGAGGCGATGAGTCCGCTGTTCGAGGCGGTGATCGAGGCGACCGAAGAGGCCGTGTATAATTCCCTGTTCCTCGCCACGACCGTGCGCGGAATGCGTGGCACCGTGACGGCGCTGCCGCTCGATTCCACGGTCGCCATCCTGCGACGCTACGGAGCCATTCGGCGATGAGACTCTCGAAGAACCTCGAGCACCTGAAGGCGTCCGAAACGATGATGATCTCGCAGATCGCCCACCAGCGCCGCGCGGCGGGCGAGGATGTGATCGATCTGTCGGTCGGCGAGGTCGATTTCGAGACGCCCCGTGTCGCGGCCGACGCGGGGATCCGCGCGATCCAGCAGGGGAAGACTCATTACCCGCCGAACAGCGGGCTGCTGGAGCTGCGGGCGGCGGCGGCCCGCAACCTGTCGCTGCTCTCCGGCGGGCGGCCGGTGAACGCCGACAACATGGTGGTCTCGACCGGCGCCAAGCAGTCGCTGTTCAACACCTGCTTTACGCTGTTCGGCGCGGGCGACAAGGTGCTGATTCCCACGCCGTACTGGGTGTCGTTCCCCCAGATGGTGCGGCTCGCGCGGGCCGAGCCCGTGCCGGTTCCCGGAGCGGTGGAGTGGAGCCTCAAGGTAGGGGTCGAGGATCTCGAGCGGGCGCGCGATTCCCTGACGCGCGGCGTGATCCTGTCGACGCCGTGCAACCCGACGGGGGCGGTCTACACACGCTCCGAGCTCAAGGCGATCGCCGAGTGGGCGCGGAAACACGAGCTGTGGCTGATCTCGGACGAGATCTACCGGCGGATCCACTACGGACCGGGCCCGGCCCCGTCGGTGCTCGATCTGCCGGACGAGCTGCTCGAGCAGGTGGTGATGGTGACGGGCGTGAGCAAGGCGTACGCGATGACCGGGTGGCGGGTGGGGATCGCGCTCGCCCCGCAACCAGTCACCAAGGCGATGGGGGGCCTGCAGTCGCACATGACGAGCGGAACGTCCCAGATATCCCAGTGGGCGGCAGCGGCCGCGCTCGGCGACGATCGCGTGGAGCAGGACGTCGGCCGCATGGTGGAGGCATTCCGCGCGCGCCGCGATCTCGTGGAGGGCTACTTTCGCCGCAACCTGCCCGGCGTCGAGTTCGTCGACCCCGTCGGCGCGTTCTTCTTCTTCTTCCGGGTCGACCATATGTTCGGCGGCGACCTGACGAGCGGGGCCAAGTTCAGCGAGCGGCTGCTCGCCAAGGAAGGCGTGGCGCTCGTGCCGGGTGACGCGTTCGGTGACCCGCGCTGGGTCCGGTTGAGCTATGCCGCGTCCGACGAGACCCTCGTGGCCGCGCTGGAGCGGATCGATCGGTTCATGCGAGGCGCGTAGCGATGTACCTGGCGGCGGAGATTCGGGATGTGCGCGCCCCGCTCGCGGCGCTTCCGTTCTGCTGGGATCTGGAGACCGAGATCCTGTCCGGCCGTTCGGAGCCGGAGGAGCGGGGCGACGGGTTCTCCGGCTCGGTCGAGCTGGAGAGCCCCGAGGGCGCCGTGGTTCTGCTGGAGGTGGTGGGTGGAGTGTTGTGCGGCGTCGAAGTGGTGGTCTGGCCCGAGCTCGCGCGGCGCGCCGGGCTGGTGGCGCCGCACGACGCGCCGCCGGCGCGCGTCGTGCTCACCGGGCTCGGCTCGACCGCGGGCGTCCTCGAGCGGGAAACGCCGATCGCGGCCGACGTGACCCTGCAGGAATCCCTCATCCACCTGCGGTTCCACCAGGTGGCGCGCACGGTCAAGGTGGCGGAGAACTTCCTGGTGGATCTCGACGCGCGCGGCGGGGTGGGGGGCCTGTGGCTGCTCCACGTGCCCCCCCTGCCCGCCACCCCGTGAGCAGCGCCGCGGACGACCGGCTGGCGGCCTACGTGGCCAAGCTGTTCGCCCGGGAAGACGCCGCGCTGCGCGCGGTGCGTGCCGGACACGGGCCGGCCGACCTCCCGCCGATCAACGTGTCCGCCGAGGAGGGCGCCGTTCTCGGACTGCTGCTGCGGCTGATCGGCGCGCGTCACGTGCTCGAGCTGGGCACGCTCGGCGGGTACAGCGGGATCTGGATCGCGCGCGCGCTGCCGCCCGGTGGTCGCCTCACCACCATCGAGGGCAGCGCGAAGCACGCCGCGTATGCGCGCCAATCGTTCGCGCGCGCGGGGGTGGCGGATCGCGTCGAGCTGCTCGTGGGGGAGGCGCTCGACACGCTGGAGACCCTGCGGACGCCGTACGACGCCGTGTTCCTCGACGCCGACAAGGCGCCGCTGCCACGCTACTTCGCCTTGGCCATGCGACTGCTGCGGGTCGGCGGGCTGCTGCTCTGCGACAACACGTTCCTGCACGGCCGCGTGGCGGATCCGGCCGCACGCGACGCCGACGTGAAGGGCATGCGGGCGTTCAACCGGCTCGTGTCGCGCGACCCGCGCCTCGTGCCCGCCGTCATTCCGGTGCGCGACGGGCTGCTCGCCGCGCTCAGGGTCGCCGCCTGACCGCGCGGGCGCGCATGCGGGAGGCGCTGGCACGGGCGGGTGGGACCGCCGCCCGCGGGACGGTGCGGCGGTTCGCCCCCCAGCCGGTGGCCAAACCCTTCGCCCGGTCGCGCGTCGTCGAGGGCAGCGCCATCGCGGCGCTGGACGTCGGCGCGCCGGTGCCGGCCCCGGAGGGCGTCGGGTTCGTGGACGGCATCCAGCAATACGTCGTGGACGGGCATATCGGGCTCACGCCGGTGGTGCGCGCCTACGTGGATGCCGCGGTGCTCGAGCGACGGGCCGGTGTGCTGCACTGCGCGGCCCGGGCGGGGGACGAGTTCCTGGTCGTGCCGGGCGCGCGGTTGGCGGCGCGGCAGCGCGACGCGCTGGAGGCGATCGGGCTGCCCCTGCGCGACAGCGACCCGGGGCCGCGGGCGCATCCGCTGGTGGATCTCTGGGCGGCGACGCAGGTGATCGAGCAGCGCCGCACCGCGTGCGAGATCGCGGCGGCGCGCGACTTCCTCGCCGCGCGACCGGGCGCCTGGCTGTTCGTGGACGGCGGGGTATCGGGGCTGGCCCGCCTGGCGGGTGCCGGGCGGGCCGTCGGCATCGTGAAGGAGCACGAGACCCAGTTCCTCGACGGTCCGGACCTCGAGGTGGCGCTCACCCTCCCAGCGGGGTCGCGCTCGAGCGTGTTCGCCCGGTCGGGGGGCGGTGCCGAGACGCATTCGTGGTACCTTAGACTGTGGCCGTGGCCCGAGGAGGATCTGCTCCACGGGCTCACGCGAATCGAGCGGCTGGCGGGCGCCGTCACGCCGGCCGAGGCGCACATGGTGAGCCGCTGGCTGCTTGCCGAGCGTACCCCGATCGCGGCGCCGGACCAGCGGTGGGACCGGCTGATCTATCCGATGCACGAAGTCGAGACGTATCTCCGAGCACACGCGGGAGGCTGGAGCTGACCAGCGCACCGGGGCCCGTGATCGGGCGGGTGTTGGCCACCGAGCTGCTGCCGGCGAGCCCGCAGCAGTTCCACTTCTGGACCGCGATCGACACGGCGATCGGGATCGGTGCCATCGTGCGGGTGGACGGCGCGGACCGGACGGCGTACGGCGTCGTGCTGGACGCGCGCGCCTATTCGGACCTGGCGGCCCCGCTGCACGACGTGGTGGCGAGCGAGGGTGACCCCGCCGCCGCGGCGCCGCCCACCCGGCGGACCGAGATCCGGCTGTGGACGGCGGCGGTGCTGCGACACGAGCCCGAGGAGCCGCTCCAGCCCGTCCCGCTCGCCGCCGTGCGCCTGGCCTCGCCCGACGACGTCACGGTGGCCCTGCGGATGGACGCCTACGTCCGGGGGGCGGCGCCGACGGCGATCCCCGTGGGGCTGTACGCGGCGGGCGGGATGCGCGCCCCGGTGTTCCTCGACGCCGACTTCCTGCTCGGCCCCGAGTCGGCCCATCTCAACATCAACGGCGTGTCCGGTCTCGCCACAAAGACGAGCGCCATGATGTTCTTGCTCAACGCCGTGTTCCAGCACTTCCCGGCGGCGAAGGGCCGGATCGCCGCGGTGTGCTTCAACGTCAAGGGCCCGGACCTGTGCTTTCTCGACCAGGCGGCCGACCTGACCACGCAGGACGGCGAGATGTACGCCGCGCTCGACGTCCGGCCCGAGCCGTTCGGCCGGGTCCGCCTGTTCGCGCCGTTCAAGCCCGACGGCGTGAACCTGAATACGCTGCGAAGCCACGCGGCCCTGACCGACGCCGTCGAGCCGCTCGTCTGGGGCCTGCGCGAGGTGCTCGACTACAGCGAAGTCCTGCTCAACCGCGATGACATCGATGCCAAGGCCGACGCGTTCCTCGACTTTCTGGCGGATCGCGTGGTCGGCAAGGCGTTCACGGACGAGTGGGGCACCCACCATCGGGTGGAGAGCTTCGCCGATCTCGAGCGGCTGTTCCGCGCGATCTTCGACGGCCTCGAGGCCGCCGGCGGCCGCGACATGTGGCGCACGCATCACGTCGCCACGATCCGCAAGGTGCGCAACCGCCTGATGAACATCTCGACCCGCTGCAAGGGCCTGGTGACCGACGACACCACCGGGAGCGATCTCCCGTTCGGCGCATTCGAGGACCGCGCGGTCTACGTGGTCGACGTGGCGGGCGTGGACCAGCTGGGACAGGACCTCGTGTTCACCCGGGTCGTGTCCAAGCTGCGCGAGCATCTCGAGCGGCGAGACCTGGGCGTCGAGTTCGTCGTGGTGTTCGTGGACGAGCTCAACAAATACGCGCCCGCCGACGGCCCGGAGACGTACGTGCGCAAGATGCTGCTCGACATCTCGGAGCGTGGACGCTACCTCGGGCTGGTGCTGTTCGGCGCGCAGCAGTTCCGCTCGCAGGTGCATCGGCGGGTGGTGGGGAACGCGGGCACGACGGTGTACGGCCGGATGGACATGGATGAGCTCGCGACGCCAGGCTACCAGATCCTGTCGCCCGCCACCAAGAGCAAGCTGGCGACGCTGCCCAAGGGCGAGCTGATGGTGCGGCACCCCCATTTCACCCAGCCGGTGTTCGTCCGTTTCCCGCGGCCGGCGGCCTTGGCCGGCCGGCAGGGGGTGGAACGGTTTCCGCCCGAGGCGGACGTGCCGTTCGCCGACGCGGTGGTGCGCCAGCTCACCGCGCTGGATCGCCGGGTGGCGCCGTCGCGCGTGAAGGACCTGATCGCGGGCCGCCGCGAGGAGGACGTGCGACGGGCCCTCCTGGCGACACGGCGCGCGCGCCCACAGGACGTGTTGGCGTTCTTTGCCGCCGGACTCGGCGCCGCGGTCCGCCGCGAGCCGGTCGCGGAACGGCCGGCGGCGGTGACGCCGATTCGCCACGTGGACGATCCCTATGCGCCGTAGCGGGAGCCCGCTCGCCTTCGCCCTGCTGGTGGCCGGGGCCGCCGCGCCGTCGCTCGCGGCGCAGCAGACCTACCAGTTCCGCTACGCCCCCGCCGTGGGAGCGTGGCTGCGCACGCTCACCGAGGTCCAGGTGGTGACGCTGCTCACGGGCTTTCCGGCAGTGCCGGACGGGACGGTGCTCGAGGAGGAGACGCGGTTCGGCGCGGTGCAGACGGTGCTGGGCGGCGGCGATCGCGGGTTCCGCGTGGACGTCGCGCTCGACTCGGTCTGGACCCGGCGCCGCACCTCCGGAGGACCGTGGAAGTCGGTGGTGGACTCGGTGTTCGCGCGGCAGCCGGTGGGGCTGGTGGTGTCTCCCCGGTTCGGCGCGGCGACAGTGAGCGGCGGAGGTCCCGCCGAAGCGGTGCTGCGAACCCTGTACGGCATGGTGGCGGGACCGGGGTTCGCGTTCCCCGAGGCGCCGGTGGCGGTGGGGAGCAGCTTCGCCACCGGGACGAGCATCGTGACGCGCGTGCGCATCCCCGCGGAGACGGGACTCGCGGTCGACCAGCGCGCGTACGCCGACCTCACCCTCACGCTCGACAGTCTGCAGCGCACCGAGGACGACACGATCGCGTACCTGTCGTTCGCCGGGAGCTTCGACCCGCGCGCCATCGGGCAGGAGGACGAGAGCGGCAGCACGCAGATCGCGCTCGCCGGGAGCTTCGCGGGGCGGCTGGTGTGGTCGGCGGCCTGGAACGCGATCGCGGCCGCGGCCGCGCGCCTGCACGTCGAAGGCACGTTCCGCGTGCTGCGCCCTGGCGGGGCGGTGGACGCGCGCGCGACCTGGGAGACGACCCTGCGACAGGAGCTGCGCCCCTGAGCATGAGGCTCGCGCACCTCGCGGATCTCCATCTGGGATTCCGCCAGCACACGCGCCTGACGCCGCAGGGGATCAACCAGCGCGAGGCGGACGTCGCGCAGGCGTTCCGCCGCATGCTCGACGACGTGACCGGCGCGCGCCCGGACGTGGTGGTGATCGCGGGAGACCTGTTCCATACGGTGCGGCCCACCAACGCCGCGATTCTCGATTCCTTCCAGCAGATCCGCCGGTTCCGCGCGCGGCTCCCCGACGCGCCCGTCATCGTGGTGGCCGGCAATCACGACACGCCCCGCTCGGTGGAGACGGGCACCATCCTCAGGCTGTTCGAGGCCGTGGAAGGCGTGCACGTGGCCGCGCACGAGCCGCGGCGCCTGGTGTTCGAGCGGCTCGGGCTCGCGGTGCTGTGCGTGCCGCACGCGGCCTGGAGCCATGCGCCCCGACCGGTGATCGCGCGGGATCCGGCGATGGGACGCAACGTGCTGGTGACGCATCGCGAGGTCGAGGGCGTCCTGCCGTACGAGGCACAGGCGGCCCTGGGCTACGGCGCCGAGCCGATCCGGCGCGCGGATCTCCACGCCGAGGAGTTCGACTACGTCGCCCTGGGGCATTATCACGTCGCGACGCGGGTGGAAGCCAACGTCTACTACGCTGGCGGCTCCGAGTACGTCACCACCAACCCCTGGGGGGAATCGGCGGAGCGGGGCGTGGCCGATGCGCCCGGCGCGAAAGGGTGGCTGCTGGTCGAGCTGGGCAAGCGGCTCAAGGTGACGTTCCGGCCGATTCCGCTGGCGCGGCGGGTCATCGACCTCGAGCCGATCCACGGCGCCGGGCTGGCGGCGGCGGAGCTCGATCGCGCGATCGGCGACCGGCTCGCCGCGGTGGACGGCGCGATCGACGGCCAGATCGTGCGGCAGGTTGTCTACGACGTTGCGCGGCTCACGGCGCGGGACCTCGATCACGCCGCGATCCGCGACTACAAGACCCGCGCGCTGCACTACCGGCTCGACCTGCGGCGGCCGGCTTCGCGGCGCGAGGTCGGGGTCGGCGGGCCCGGCCGGCGGCACACCCTGCCCGAGGTGCTGGAGGAGTATCTCCGCGCCCGCCCGCTGCCTCCCGAGGTCCCGCGCGAGCGGCTCGTGGAGCTGGGCCGGGACCTGCTGGCACAGGCCGAGGCGCCGGAGGCGTCGTGAGACTCCAGCGGCTCCGGCTCACGAACTTCCGCCAGCACATCGCGACGGACATCGAGTTTGGCGACGGGATCACCGGTGTGATCGGCCCGAACGGCGCGGGGAAGACGACGCTGCTTGAGGCAATGACCTGGGCAATCTACGGCACGCCGGCGGCGCGCGGCGGGCGCGATTCGATCCGCTTCAACCGGGCGCCGGCGCGCGCGCCCGTCCGGGTCGAGCTGGAGTTCGCGCTCGGCGTCCACGAGTACCGTGTGACGCGCTCGCTGTATGGGGCGGAGCTGTTCCTCGATCGCAGCGACGCGCCGGTCGCGAACAGCGCGCAGGAGGTGACTGCGCGGTTGCAGCGGCTGCTCGGCATGACCCGCGAGGAGTTCTTCAACACCTACTTCACCGGCCAGAAAGAGCTGGCGGTGATGGCCGCGCTGGGGCCGACGGACCGCGGCAAGTTCCTGTCGCGCATCCTCGGCTACGAGCGGCTGCGGGTGGCGCAGGACCGGCTGCGCGAGCGGCGCTCGGCGCTGCGGGGCGAGCTGGCCGGGCTGGAGGCGGCGCTGGGCGACCCGGCGGCGCTCGAGCGCGAGCGGGCGGATGCGGCGGCACGGGCGCGTGAGGCGGAAGTGGCGCTGGGCGCGGCGGAGAGCGCGGGGGCCGCGGCCGCGCGGCGGCGCGACGCGGCGGGACCGGCATGGACCGACGTCGTGCGGCTGCGCGAGGTCGTGCTGGCGCTCGACGGCGACCGGCGCGTCGCCGAGAAGGAGGTGGAGGAGGGCCGGCGCGAGTGCGAGCGGCTCGATCGGGACCTGGCGGAAGCGCTCGCGGCGCAGACCGCGCTGCGCGAGCTGGATCCGACGCTGGCGCACCTCGAGCCGTTGCGGGCGGAGCTCGCGCAGCTCGACGCGCAGGCCCGGGCGGCGGGGCAGCGCCGGCAGCTCGGCGGCCAGCTCGCGGCGCGCCGCGAGCAGCGCGCCCAGCAGGCGGAGCGGCTCGCCGCGCTGGGCGACGTCGCGGCCGGCGCGCGGGCGGCGCAGGAAGCCGCGGAGCGGGCCCGCGCGGCCCTCGCGGAGCCGGAGCAGGACGAGGAGCGGGCGCGGACGGAGTGGGTGCGCAACCGCCAGGACGCGGAGACCAAGCGCCTCACGCTGCGCGACCAGTACCGCGACCTCCTGGAGCATCGCGAGCGCATCGTCGCGGCGGGGCCGGATGGCGCCTGCCCCACCTGCGCGCGCCGGCTGGGCGACGAGTACGAGGCGGTGCTCGCGGCATTGGGCCGGCAGCTCGAAGAAATCGAGCTGAACGGCCGGTTCTTCAAGCAGCGGGTTGAACAGCTGGCCGAGGAGCCCGCCGAGGTGCAGCGGGCGCGCCACCGCGTGGCGGAGGCGCGGGCGGCCGTGGACGCGGCGACGGAAGCCGTGGCCCAGGCGCGGGCGCGCGAGCGGGAGGCAGCGGACCTCCGGGCCGATCTGGCGCGGTCGGAGGCGGGGATCGCGGAGCTGGAGCGCCAGGTAGCCGCGCTGCCCGACACGTACGACGCCGCGCGACACGACGAGTTGCGCGAGCGGATCAAGCAGCTGGAGCCCGCCGTCGCGCGGGCGGCCGGGCTCCGGGTCAAGGCGGAGCGGGCGGAGCGGCTGGTCCACGACGCGGAAGCGGCGGAACGCGCCCTGTCGGCGCGGGAGGCGCGGCTCGCGGACCTCGTAGCGCGGATCGGACAGCTCGGGTTCAGCGAGGAGCGCTACCGCACGGCGCGCGAAGAGTACGAGGCCGCGGAAGCGGTGCTCCGCGAGGCCGAGCTCATGGTCGTGACGCGCCGCGGGGAGCTGCGCGGCGCGGTCACGGCGGTGGCGGCCGCGGAGCGCCAGATCGCCGAGCGGGCCGAGCGGGCCGCCCGGGCCGACCGGACGCGGTGCGAGCTCCGGGTGCACGACGAGCTGGACGCGGCGTTCGGCGACCTGCGCACGGACCTGAACGCCCAGCTGCGCCCCGAGCTGTCGGAGGTGGCGTCAGCCTTCCTCGCGGACCTCACCGACGGCCGCTACCACGAGATGGAGCTGGACGAGCAGTACCACATTCTGGTGCTCGAGGAGGGGGAGCCCAAGCCGGTGATCTCCGGCGGGGAGGAGGACGTCGCCAACCTGGTCCTCCGGCTCGCGATCAGCCAGATGGTGGCGGAACGGGCGGGACTCCCGCTGTCGCTGCTGGTGTTGGACGAGATCTTCGGCAGCCTGGACGAGCTGCGACGCCAGCACGTGGTGACATTGCTGCGGCGGCTGGCCGACCGGTTCCCTCAGGTGATACTCATTACGCACATCGAGTCGGTGCGCGACACCGTGGACCGGGTGCTGCGGGTGTCGGTGGACCCCGCGACGGGCGCCGCGGTGGTGCGCGAGGATCCGGGAGGGGTGGACGAGGAGGCGGTGGCCTGACCGGCGCGCGAGGTCAGCGCAGCCGCACGAAGAACACGTCCGGGTTGCCGTACGGCTCGGCGCTGAACGCGAGCCGCGAGCCGTCGGGCGCCACGGCGGGCGCGAAGCCGCCCTCGGTGCCCGGGATTCTGGTGGCGGCGCCAGTGGCGAGCGCGACCCAGTAGAGGGCGTCATCGCGCCGCACCGCCACGCGGGGGGCGAGCGGATCGAACGCCGGCTCGCTTCCCGGGCCGAGCGGCCGGACGGTGCCGGCGGCGAGATCGTACAGCAGGGTCTGCCATCCGGCGGCGGCGAACGTCACGGTCTCCTGCACGCAGGGACAGAGACCGAAGTTGCAGAAGGCCGACGTGCTGTCGGTGCCGGTGGGGACCGCGGCGGCGAGCAGCAGCCCATCGGGCGACAGCGCCGGGAACGCGCCGAGGCCCAGGGAGTCGGCCGGCGCGGCGGGGTCGGCGGGGTCGTAGCGCCAGACCGCGTCGCCGTCGGAGTAGAACCCGGCCGATTCGTCGGCCAGCTCGGCCGGGCCGTACGGATTCACGCGCCGCGCCTCGACCGACTGCTCGACGGGGTCGAGCCGGATGCGGTGGCTGCACCCGGCGGAGGCGTGGTTGGCGAGGACGATCACGCGGAGGGGAAGTGCCGAGATGGCGATCCCGTCCTCGAGCGGCAGGCGACGGATTGCGACATCGATCGCCGTGGGCGGAGGCGGACAGGTCGGGCAGGTGACCGCGCCCTCGGGCACCGCGCGCCAGGTCACGAGCAGCCGGTGCGTCGGGGTGATGGCGAGCTGACCGAGCGGATCGCCGAGCGCCCGGCGGTAGACCGACGCTTCCTCGCGCACGGCGCCGTCGCCGACGCCCACGCTCAGCACGTACCAGCCCGCGCCGAGGCCGGGGAGATCGCGGCTCTGGTAGAGAATGCGGGCGCCGTCGGGCGTGAACCCGCGCACCACGTCGGGGGCCGGGTTCCACGTGACGCGAAACAGGCCGGGGGCGATCTCCTCCGGGGCGGCGGCGGGGCGGACGAACACGGTATCGTTCGGCTCACCGCAGCCCGTGAGGAGCGCCAGGCCGAGCAGGATGGACGCGGCCGCGCCGCAGGCAACGCGCATGCGGCTTGACGATGGCACCCGTAGCGTGCCATGCGCAAGGATCGCGAGCGGGCCCCAGGGAGGATCGGATGAAGCAATGGCAGCCCGATCGGCGGCTGGCCGGGCCGGTCGGCGTGACCGAACAGGACATCCCTGACCTGAACCGGTTGTTCTCGGAGGCGTTCACCGAGCGCTATCGGCGGGACGGCCTGGTTGGCGTGCGTGTGCCGCCGTTGAACCCGATCATCTGGACCTACGCGCTACGGAACGCCGGTGATGGTGCCATGATCTGGCGCGACGAGGGCGGCCGCGTCGCGGCGTTCAACGTGGCGCACTGCTCCGGGAGCGAGGGCTGGATGGGACCGCTGGCGGTGCGCCCGGATCGCCAGGGACTCGGTTTCGGGCAAGTGGTGGTGCGGGCGGCGATCGACGCGCTCAAGCAGCGCGGCGCCGCCACCATCGGGCTCGAGACCATGCCCCGCACGGTGGACAACATCGGCTTCTACAGCCGCCTCGGGTTCCTGCCGGGATGCCTCACGATCACGCTCACCGGTGACGTGCCCGACCGTCCGCCGCGCCGCGGGGCACTGCAGCTGAGCGCGCTGCCGGAGAACGAGCGGGCCGACCTGCTGGGCCGCTGCCACGCGCGCCTCGCGCGCTCGGCCCCCGGCTACGACTTCACGCGCGAGCACCAGCTGACGCTGGAGCTCGGGATCGGCGATACCGTGGTGGTGGAGCGGGGGGGCGCGGTGCAGGGGTTCGCCCTGTGGCACTCGGCGCCGCTGGCGGAGGCGCGGGGCGGTGACGAGCTCCGCGTGCTCAAGCTGTTCGCGGCCAGCCCAGCCGTCTTTCTGGAGGTGCTACGGGCGGTGGAGGCCTGTGCCGCGCGGCTCCGATTGGACCGCGTCGCAGTGCGCTGCCAGACGGTGTTCACAGCGCCGTACACCGTGCTCGTGCGGCGGGGCTACCACGTGCGCTGGACCGACCTCCGGATGACGCTCACTGGATTCGCCGAGACCCGCGTGCCCGAGGACGAGATCCTGCTTTCCAATTGGGAGATCTGAGAGGAGACCGGCGCCGTGACCCACAGCGGAACCTCGGAATTCGTTGAGAAGCACCGGCCGCCCACCCCCGGCGACACGTCGTCCGTCTCAACGCTCCCGTCGGAGCTGCTGGTCCGGGCGCCGCAACGGCTCAGCTACGCGGCGTTCCTGTACGCGATCGCCTACTTCCTGGCGTACGCCCCGGAGCGGCTGATGACGGGAGACACGGCTCCGGTCCACGACGTCATGGATCTGCTGGCCGCGGCGTTCATCCTCGGGTCCGTGGCCGTGGGGTTCGCGGCCCGGCGGCTCAAGCTTCCTCCCCAGCGCGTGGTGGACTTGGGGCTGCTGTACGAGGTCGCCGGCGCCATCGGGATTGAGATTGGCGTCCTCTGGTGGTCGGGGTGGGGTGTCAGGGACCCGACCGGGATCTCCTGGGTGTGCGTGTGGATCGTGATCTTCCCGCTCATCGTGCCGGCGTCGCCCGGCAAGGCGTTCCTCGCCGCGCTCGCGGCGGCGTCGGTGCGGCCGCTGCTGTTCCTCGTGGCGGCCGCGCGGGGCGACGTGCTCCCGCCGCTCGGCATGCTCATCATCGTCACCATCCCCAACTACATCTCCGCCGGGCTCGCGGCGGCGGTGGGGAAGGTCGTATACGGGTGGGGTCTCGAGGTCACCCGCGCCCGGCGGATGGGGAGCTACCACCTCGTGGAGCGCCTGGGGGAAGGCGGGATGGGGGAGGTGTGGCGCGCCGAGCACCGGATGCTGGCACGCCCGGCCGCGATCAAGCTCGTGCACCCGGAGGCGATCGGCGGAAGCCCTGTGGAGCGGCACACGCTGATTCGCCGCTTCGAGCGGGAGGCCCGCGCGACCGCGGCACTCACGTCCCCGCACACCATCCAGCTGTTCGACTACGGCATCTCGCCCGACGGCGCGTTCTACTACGTGATGGAGCTACTCCGCGGCCTGGACCTGGAGGCGTTCGTGGAGCGCTTCGGGCCGATGCCCGCGTCCCGGGCGGCGCACCTCCTGCGCCAGGCCTGCCTCTCGCTCGACGAAGCGCACAACCAGGGGATGATCCACCGCGACGTGAAGCCCGCCAACATCTACCTCTGCCGCGTCGGGCGCGAGCACGATTTCGTGAAGCTGCTCGATTTCGGGCTGGTGAAGTCCGTGGGGGCGGAAGGCCCGCACGAGGCGACGCTCACCGCGGCGCACATGGCGGCGGGCACGCCCGCGTTCATGGCGCCGGAGATGGCCATGGGCGAGGCGCACGTCGACGGGCGGGCGGATCTCTACGCGCTCGGCTGCGTCGGGTACTGGCTGGTGACGGGCCTTCAGGTGTTCGACGAACGGAACCCCATGCGGCTAATGCTGGCGCACGCACACCAGCCACCCCAGCCGCCCTCGCGGCGGTCCGAAGTGCCGATCCCCAACGCGTTCGAAGACCTGGTCATGGCCTGCCTGCGGAAGAATCCCGCCGACCGGCCGCAGACCGCTGAAGCCCTCGGCACGGCTCTCGAGGATCTGGCCCGCGCGTGGACGCCGGAAGATGCCACCCGTTGGTGGCGGAGGCATCTGCCCGAGTTCGCCGCGTAGCGGGCTCCCCGCCGGAACGCTCAGGCGGCTTTCGTCGTCTTGGTCGCCTTCTTGCGCTTGTGTGGCCGGCGCTTGCCGTACGTCCCGCGACGGAGCTTCCCGCGGAACGACTTGCGATCACCTTTGCCCATGCGGAGTTCCTCGGACGGTCGTGGATTGAGCGTCTACGGGCGTGTCCCGCCCGTGTCCGCCTGTGCCGAATTGCTGATCAGGACGGGCACGCCGACGAGGGCGAGGCTGTCGCCCACGAGCGCGTACGTCCGCGCCTCCCGCCGGCTCGGGCAGCACATCGGGTCGGCGGGGCCCTGCGTCACGAGCTGCATCAGGATCTGCCGGTCCACGATCATCAGGCTCTCGATGTCCACGCGATCGCCGAGGAACGTGGCGGCGAGCTGCCGCGGACCACTTGGCGTGGCGGCCACGACCACCAGATCGTAGAACGAGCCGGATCCGCCGGGCTCGCTCAGCAACACCGCGGCGGCCTCCGGAATGGTGTCGCCCGTGAGATCGCCGAACACGACGGGCGGCAGCAGCATGACCTGGAGGTCGCCGTCGGGCGACCGGTAGCGGCCGTTCGTCAGTGTGACCGTTGCCGCGGACTCGGCATACTCGGTGTGGAGCGTCGCGTTGGCGACGTCCGCCGCGGTCAGCGGCAGCACCGCCGGCGACTGCGCCGTGCGCGAGCAGGCGGCGAGCACGATACACAGCGTCAGGGCGCGCGTCATCTCACGCCATCAGGCCCTGCAGCCCGCCACCGGCCTCCACTTCGTACGGCTCCCGCCCCCGGAGAAACACCCGCGCCGGCTGCTCGCCCAGCAGCGTGATCCGGCTCCCCTCCACGCGCAGCAGGCTTCCCTCGCGGAGCGCGACGACCGGCACGCCGGGATTGGCCTCGACGAACTCGAGCAGCCGATCGGCGCGGGTCTCGCCCCCGTGCCGCGGGATCACCGCGTCCGTGTAGTGCGGATTGATCTGGAACGGCACCAGGCCGAAAGCGGTGAAACCAGCCGGCTCCACGATCGGCATGTCGTTGGTCGTCCGGATCGTCGGGCTGGCGACGTTCGCGCCCGCGCTCCAGCCCATGTACGGCGTGCCCGCGAGGGCTGCCGCCCGGATCGGCTCGAGCAGATGCAGGTCGGCCAGCCGCTTGAGCAAGGCGAACGTGTTCCCGCCGCCCACCGCGATGGCCTGGGCGGTCCGGACGGCGCCCTGCGGATCGGCCGCGGCGTGCACCGACTGGAGACCGTAGCCCATGGCGGCGAAGCGCTCGCGCACCATGGCGGCGAAGTCGTCGAAGCTCACCCGCACCGCGGCGAACGGGACGAACAGGACTTCGGCGACGCCGGCGCCGAGGAAGTCCGTGATCGTGGCTTCCGCATGCGTGAGGTAGCCGGAGCCGAAGTTCTTCGAGTTGCTGAGCAGCAGCAGGCGCTTGTGCGGCATGCTCCCTCCCGGATCAGGCGTGCTGCTCGCGCCAGAGCCACACAGCCAGACCGGCCGTGAACACGGTGGCGACGGCGCTCATCCACATCGGGATGGAGACCGTGCCGGCGGTGACTGCCACGCCGAGCACGATGCGGAGCAGGTGCGCGAGGGCGACGAGCGACAGAAACACGCAGGCAACCAGGGCGGCTGGCTTCATGGGTTCCTCCTCATGACTAACTTAGCGGTCGGGACGACCGCCCGCCCGACGGGCGGGTCGCGTCGAGGAACGCCGGGCGCCGTCGGATGACACGATCGCGGAAACGGGAGGCGCGCATGCTCGCGTACGTCTTCTGGCATTGGCGGCAGGCCGCCGTGGACCGGGAGGAATACGAGCGGGTCCTGGGCGGGTTCCACGCGAGCCTACGGGACGCGCCGTCGCCCGGGTTCCGTCGCTCGTGGGTGTGGCGTGTCCAGGGGGCGCCGTGGCTTCCCGAGGGTACGGGCTATGAGGACTGGTATCTGCTGGACGGCTCGGCGGCGCTCGATCCGCTGAACGAGGCCGCCGTCACGGCGAGCAGACAAAGGGCGCACGATCAGGCCGCGCGCCTGGTCGCGGGCGGCACCGCGGGACTCTACCGGCTGCGGGTCGGCGAGCCCTCATCCGCAGCGACGCGTGCGCTGTGGTTCGGCAAGCCGACGGGCGTGGCCTATGCGGACTTCTACGCGACGCTGGAGCGAGCGACCGCCGGCCGGCCGTTCACGCTGTGGACGCGCCAGATGGTGTTGGGCGCGGCGCCGGAGTTCTGCCTGCAAGGCCAGGGAACGGTCTCGCTTCCGGTGGGCGCCTCGCTGGACGTGGTGTCTCTCTCGCGCGTTTGGTCGTGAGGGTTGGCGGCGGGCCCCTGCCGGCGTGCTCGGCCAAGACTCCTTGAGTAGCTGACCCCGTTCCCGGGAGCTACCCCGCCCGCTCTGCGTCGCCGGCGACGATCGCGCGCACGGCCAGCAGCACGGCCGCCGCCAGCGCCACATGCGTCCAACCGGTGCGCAGGTCCATCACGAACGTGAGCACGATCCACAGGGCGAGGCACGCCACCACGCCCAGCCACAACCACCTCGATGCCCGCATCGGATTGCGTCCTTCGGCGAAAGTTTGCTTGACCGTCCCGGTGCGCGAACCCTATATTCACCCAGAGCGTGGGAGTGGGGACGACATTTTTGAGCCAACAGGCTCGGATGCGGACCCACTTGCGGTGGCCGATGTCACGCCCCTCGGGGGAAGGCAGGAGTCATCGCTAGGGTACGGTACCTTCGGATTCGGGCTTCAAAAATCCCTCTCCGCTCCCCGCTCCGCCGCCGGCAGGCATGGGCCTGCCGGCGGCCTTGTGCTTCTCAGGGCGCGAAAATAGCCTTTGCCAAGGCGACAGACAACGCGAGGTCCTGTGAGCACGAGCCCCAAGAGCGTCCCCCGCGGCCAACTGGCCGGGCAAATCGCAACCGCCTCCGATGAGTGTGCCCGCCTCGCCGTGGTGCGCGCCGGTGCGACGGAGCAGTACGCCGCGCTCGTGCGCGAGCAGCTCGCGCTGATCGGCGAAGATCCCCTGCGCGACGGGCTGCTCAAGACGCCCGAGCGCGTCGCGGAAGCGATGCGCTGGCTGACGCGCGGCTACGAAACCTGCGTGGAGGACGTCGTCAACGGGGCGGTGTTCGAGGAGTCGCACGAGAACATGATCCTGGTGCGCGACATCGAGATCTACTCGCTGTGCGAGCACCACATGCTGCCGTTCTTCGGCAAGGCCCACGTCGCCTACATCCCCAAGGGCAAGATCATCGGCCTGTCCAAGCTGCCGCGCATCGTGGACGTGTTCGCGCGTCGCCTGCAGGTCCAGGAGCGCCTCACCGACGACATCGCGGACGCGGTGATGGGCGCGCTCGGCCCGTACGGGGTCGGCGTCGTGATCGAGGCGTGGCACCTCTGCATGATGATGCGCGGTGTCGAGAAGCAGAACTCGAAGACGGTGACGAGCGCGCTGCGCGGCACGTTCCGCAGCGACTCCAAGACCCGCGAGGAGTTCATGTTCCTCGTGCACAGCGGTCGCGCGCGCTCGGAATGACGGCGCTCACCGGCAGGACCGCGCTGGTCACCGGGGCGAGTCGCGGGATCGGCCGGGCGGTCGCCGACCTGTTCGAGCGCGAGGGCGCCGTGGTGGTGCGGGTCGCGCGAACCACCAGCGGCGAGAGCCCCAGCGAGGTGCTGCGCAAGAGCGGCGGCTACGATCGACGCGTCGAGCTCAAGTGCGACGTCACGCTGGAAAGCGAGGTGCGCCGCCTCGCGGACACGGTGCTCGGCACCGTGGGCGCGCCCGACGTGCTGGTGAACAACGCCGGCGCCTTCCTGCTCAAGCCCGTCTCCGAGACCACGGCCGAGGAGTTCCATCACCAGCTCGACGTGAACGTGGTGGGCGGGTTCCTTGTGCTCCGCGCCTTCCTCCCCGCCATGGTGGAGCGGGGCGGCCACATCGTGACGATCGGGAGCGTCGCCGACCACATCGCGTTCCCGGGGAACGCCGCCTACGGGGCGAGCAAGTACGGGCTGCGGGGCCTGCACCACGCGCTTCGGGTGGAGTACGCCGGGACGGGACTCCGCATGACGCTGATCTCCCCCGGTCCGACCGACACGTCGCTGTGGGACCCGGTGAATCCGGAGCGTCGCGCCGACGTGCCGGATCGCGCGGGCATGCTGCAGGCGACCGACGTGGCCGAAGCGGTGCTGTTCGCGGTGACACGGCCGGAACGCGCCACCGTGGAGCTGCTGCGCCTGATGCCGTCATGAAGCCCGTCCTGCCGCCTCTGCCGCCTCTGCCGCTCCTGCTGCTCCTGCCCCTGGTGCGGCTCCCCGCGCAGGAGATCCCGCCCCTCCCGACCCCCACCCACGTCCTCGCGCTCGGCCGCGCGCCGGATGGCGCCATCTGGGCGGGGACATACGGCGAGGGGATCTACGTGCTGCGCCCCGGGGCGGGCGCCTGGAGCCAGCTGGTTCCGGACACGACCGATACCTCGATCTCCATGGGCTTCGTGCATGCGCTCGCATTCGCGCCCGACGGCGCGATCTGGTACGGCACCGTCGGGAATGGCTGGGGCCGCTCGCGCGACGGCGGAGCAACGTGGACGAATTGGACGTTCCGGCAGCTCGGCCCCGAATACCAGTACGTCGCGCCGAACGGGATCGTCGTTCGCGGCGATACCGTGTACGTCGCGACGGCGGACGGGGTCAAGGTCACGTGGGACGACGGTGCGTCGTGGCGCGTGATCACCGACTCGATGGGAGTGCGCAGCGCGAAAGACCCGGTGCTCGGCGTGATCGGCAACCAGTACGTGCTGGCAATCGCGGCGGGCGAGGATGGCGGGCTGTGGCTGTCGCACCTGCGCGGCCTCGAGCGCTCCGACGACGGGGGCCGGACCTGGCGCGGCGCGGCTCTGCCCGGCGATCGGGTCCGGGCGATCCTGCCGGAGCGCGCCGATACGGTCGTGATCGGCACGGAGCGCGGTGCGGAGCGCGGCGTCCTGCGCCGCGATGGGCGGCTCGCGCGGGTCGCAACCGGTGGGCCGAGGGGCGCGTCGTTCGCCGTGCAGCAGATCGTTGGAGGAGGGAATGGGGCCATCGGCATCGCGACGAGCGCGGGCTTTGATGAGATCCCGTCCGAGAGCCGGGGCAGGGTGATCGGGGGACGGCCAAGGGGGACCCAACCATTCATTACGTCCGCACTCGAATTCAGACCGCGGCGTTGGCTCCTGGGTTCACTCGCTGGCTTGCGGTGGAGCGACTCCCTCTCTGCCCCTCCTCCCGCTCCTCCATCTGCCGCTCCCGCCGCTCCTCCCGCTGTTCCCCGCCACACCTGGTTCGAGCGCCCCGTGCGCGAGCAGCCGTACATCGACCAGACGTACCGCTACGGCTCGACCATGGGCGGGTTCTTCCAGCAGCATCAGGGCGTGGAGTTCAACGCGGGCGAGGGCACGCCGATCCACGCGATCGGGGACGGGGTCGTGGCATTCGCTGGTCCGGCGGAGGCGGGTGCCAACACGGTGGCGATCCGGCACGACCGATCGCTCCGGGTCGGTGATACGACCTACGTGGTCTACTCCACCTATTACCACGCGACCGAGCTGCTCACGCAACGGGGTCGCCGGGTCCACGCCGGGGAGGTGATCGCCCGGGTCGGCAACACCGGGCGGGCCACCAACGATCATCTGCACCTCGAGGTCCACGCGCTGCCGGTGGACTCGTTCCCGCTGGTGCTCGATCCCGCGGTGCGCTACCCGCCGTTCAGCACCAACCCCGAGCTATGGATCACGCCGCTTCCCGGCACGGGGATCGTCGCCGGCCGGGTACTCGATTCTGCGGGAACCCCGGTGCGCCAAGCGCGCGTGTACGGACTCGTGAAGCCGGAGCCGCAGGAGACTCCGTTCGCGTTCATCGAAACCTATGGGTCACGCACGCGCGGTACCCCGGCGTACCGGGAGCACTTCGCGGTCGGCGACGTGCCGCCGGGGGACTACGTGCTCTCGGTGGCGATCGGGGCGCAGACCGTCCGCCGGCGGATTCACGTGGCCGCCGGACGCGTCACGTGGGTGGAGCTGAGGCCCTGACCGAATGTTCATCGAGCTCGTGCAGGCGCTCCGCTGCCCGGTGGCGCACGAGGAGACGCATCTCGTGCTCGCCACCGGTGCCATGCGCGGCCGCGCGATCACCTTCGGGACCCTCGGCTGCCCGAGCTGCCATGCGGAGTACCCCATCGCCGATGGGATCGCGCGCTTTGGTCCGCTGCCCGACGTGCACGCGCCGGCGGCCGCGCTCCCGGATGCCGCGGTCGTCGAGGCGCTCCTGGGGCTCGAGAGTCCGGGCGGCTGCCTCGTGCTCGTGGGTTCGGCCGGAGGGCTCGCGGGGCCTCTCGCCAAGCTCATGACCGACGTCCACTTCGCGGTCCTGAATCTGGTGGGCGCGTCCGGCGCCTCGCCGGTGCGGAGTTTGCTGGTGTCGCCGCGGTTCATTCCGCTCGCCACCGTGGCGCGGGGCGCGCTGGTCGGCGCGGAGTACGCCGACGCTCCCTGGCTCGCGGAGGCGGCGCGCGTGACGCTGCGGGGCCAGCGCGTCGTGGTGCTGACCGAAGCCGTGGACCGTCCGCCGGCGACGCTGGCGTCCATGGCCGCCGGCCGGGGGATGTGGGTGGGGAGAAAGACCGAGTAACGGACGTTAGGGCGGCGGCGGGGCCTCGTCGGCGTACAGCCGCTCGATCTCGGCGGCGCACTTCTGCTCCACGATCCGCCGCTTCACCTTGAGCGTCGGCGTCATCTCGCCGGCGTCGACACTGAAGTCGTGCTCCAACAGCGCGATCTTCTTGGGCGTTTCGTAGCTCGCGAGCTCCCGCAGGTTGGCCATCACCTCGCGCTCGACCTTCGCCACCGCGTCGGGGTGGCGCAGCAGTGCCGCGTAGTCGCCGGTCGGGAGGTTGCGCTCGGCCGCCCAGGCCTCCAGCGCCGCGCGCTCCGGCACGATCAGCATGATCGGGAACTTCCGCTTGTCGCCGATCATCACCGCGTTCGCCACGAACTTGTTGAGCTTCACCAGGTTCTCGATCGGCTGCGGCGCGATGTTCTTGCCGCCCGCGGTGACGATGATGTCCTTCTTGCGGTCGGTAATGCTGAGGTAGCCGTCCGCGTCGAGCGTGCCGATGTCGCCGGTGTGGAGCCAGCCGTCGGGGTCGATCGCCTCGCGGGTCGCCTCGGGCTGGTGGTAGTAGCCCTGCATGATGTTGGGCCCGCGGGCGAGGATCTCGCCGTCCTCGGCGATGCGGACCTCGACCCCCGGAATCGGCTTCCCGACGGTCCCGAACCGCGGGCCGTCGGGCGGGTTGAGCGCGATCACCGGCGCGCTCTCCGTGAGGCCGTAGCCCTCGAGGATCGGCAGCCCGGCCGCGTAGAAGAACCGGCCGATTTCGGCGGACAGCGGCGCGCCGCCCGAGACGAACAGCCGGATCCGGCCGCCAACCCGGGCGCACACCTTCGAGAACACCAGCCGGTCGGCCAGCCGGCGTCGCAGGGCGAGCCCCGCCGGGATGGGCCGGCCGGCGAGCGCATGGTCCGCCCACTCTTCGGCCGCCCGCTTGGCCCAGTGGAAGATCCGCCGCTTGAGCGCGCCGCCCGCGAGCGCGTTGTCGAGCACGCGCGCGTAGAACTTCTCGAACACGCGGGGCGGGGCGAGCGTGATCGTGGGCCGCACCTCCTGGAGATTCGCCGCGATCGTGTCGAAGCTCTCGGCGTATGCGATCATCACCCCCGCGTGCACCATCACGTAGTGCCCGCCCATCCGCTCGAAGCTGTGCGACAGCGGCAGCAGCGAGAGCGCCGTGTCCTGGGGGCCGAGCGGGAGGACCTGCAGGGCGGCGAGCACGTCGAACGTGAAGTTGCCGTGCGTGAGCATCACGCCCTTGGGGTCGCCGGTCGTCCCCGACGTGTAGATCAACGTGGCCAGGTCGTCGGGCCCGACGGCCCGGGCGTCCGCCTCGTACGACGGGTACTTGGCTTCTGCCGAGGCGCCGAGCTGCTGCAGCGCCTGCAGCGGCATGACGCCGGGACCGTCCACCGCGCCCTCGAACAGGATCACGTGCCGAAGGTCGGGAAGCTCGCCCCGCGTCTCGGCCACCTTCTCGTACTGGCGCGCGTCGGCCACGAACGCGGCGACGGCTCCGGCGTCGCGCAGCAGGTAGGCGACCTGGCGGGCCGGCAGGGTGGGGTAGACCGGCACGTCGGCACACCGGGCGGCGAGGCACGCGAAGTCCGCGATGGCCCATTCCGGCCGGTTGGACGACAGAATGGCGACGCGATCGCCGGGACGCACGCCCAGCTCGCGGAGCCCGAGCGCGGTGAGCTTGACCCGCCGGGCCAGCTCCTGATGCGTGATGTCGTGCCACGTGCCGCCCGCCTTGTACTGCAGCGCGGCCCGCTTCGAGCCGAACCGGTCGACTGCGGCGAAGAACAGCTCGTTGAGCGTGCGCGGAGCGGTCACGTTGGCCTCATCCCTCGCTCACGTCGGCGTACAGCCGCTCGATCTCGGCGGCGCACTTCTGCTCCACGATCCGCCGCTTCACCTTGAGCGTCGGCGTGAGCTCGCCACCGTCGATCGTGAAATCGTGCTCCAGCAGCGCCAGCTTCTTGGGGGTCTCGTAGCTCGCGAGCTCCCGCAGGTTCGCCATCACCTCGTGCTCGACCTTCGCCACCGCGTCGGGGTGGCGCAGCAG
>Ga0153916_10000504_pt1 | contig 26213 bp, 22 predicted proteins | sample Opewatmetagenome_FD_109642 | JGI IMG/M metagenome (GOLD analysis project Ga0153916, IMG submission 109642) | Freshwater wetland microbial communities from Ohio, USA - Open water 3 Core 3 Depth 4 metaG | ecosystem: Environmental > Aquatic > Freshwater > Wetlands | place: USA: Ohio, Lake Erie...
CGTCCCGAGATCGAGCGTCGCGGCCGGCGCCGCCGCGGGCATCCACGTCGATACCAGCATAATCGCAAGGGCGAGAGGTCGCATGGCATGCTCCTTTGGGCCAAACCGAGTCTATCCGCCGGGTGTGCCGTGGGCCAGAGGGCGGCCGGGGCCCGTCCGGCGGTCCTACGCGACCTCGTCGCCCCATTGGGACCAGCCCGGGCGCGGGTAGCGGGCGAACAGCTCCAGGTACGGCCCCGGGCTGCACGCCTCGATGATCTCGTACAACTGGTCCGGCTTGCGGGAATGCTCCCGCTTGCGGGAGACGATGACGTTGGTCTGCCGGCGGCCGGGGGCACCGGTCCGCAGGCCGCCGCGGACGCCGAAAAGCACCAATTCGGTGACGTTGCGGAAGTAGAAGCCGACGCCGCGGCCGTCCGGGCCGCCGTCCTTGCGGACCTTGTACCAGACAAGGTTCGTCTTGTAGGTGAACCCCCAGCGGCACATGACCTCCAGCCCCTCGGCCACCAGCGCGTTGGGGACCCAGAGGTAGAGGTGGCTCTGCCGCGCAGCGATCTCGGCAACGGGAAGGGCCATGATCTGGTCGGCGGTCATCGTCGCGTAGCGGCTCAGCCGGCGGTGTTCGGGGGCCATCTTGCCGGTGCGGTTGGCGAATCGCCACGGGGGGTCGGCCAGGATCGTGCCGAACGGCTTGGGAAACCGGGCACAAAGATCATCGGCCGCCGCGCACACCGCCCGCGATTTCCGCTCGTTCCGAGCCATGCGACCCCATCACGAGGAGAACAGAGAAAAGGGGTACCAGGGAAGATTCCGCAAGACCCAGAACAGGAGCACCACCGCCAAGAGCGTCCAAATCCAAGGCGCGGGGATCAAGATCGCCGGGGTGCGCCGTCCGGCAACAGCACGAACGCCCTTCGCAAAGCACCAACCGGCAAGCCCCGGGAGCATCAGGACCGTGAGCGGATTGAGCAGCAGCGCCGCCTGCAGGTTCCCGTGCGACAATTGGTGGAGCGCGCGGAGCGTTCCGCAGCCGGGGCACAGGAGCCCCGTCACGGCACGAAAAGGGCATGGCGGATATAAGTTGGAGCCGGCCGGGTTGCAGGTGAACAAGAGCACCCCGGCGACTCCCGTCGCGGCCAGCACGAGCCCAGTTCGCCAAGACATGGATCGTGTCCGCTAAGCCCGATTCGCGGCTGCATTTGCTGCAGCTTAGCGCATCCCGCCAGCCGCGCCGAGCATCACGGAGAGCACGGTGAAGCCCAGCCAGATAACGATCACGGCCAGGCCCAGACCAAAGGAGATCCAGCACCACATCTTGGCCTGGTTCGATGTCTGGACGGCCCCGGCGTAGTCGCCCGCCGCCAGCTTTCCGTTGACCTGCGCGGCAAAGACGATGGCCACGATCCCGAAGGGGAGGCAGCAGAACAGGGTGCACAAAATCGCCTGCACGAGATAGTTGGGAACTTCGCGCTGGGGATACGTCGGACCTGCCATGAGAGCTCTCCGTGTTGAAGTAGGGCTTGTTTATTCAGCCGGCCAGGAGCCGCTGTTCCACCTTGCGGATCGCCTCGTCGATTCTCCAGGCGCTGTCGGCCATGTCCAGCGTCGTCCCGGCGGCGAGCCAGCCGTCGACGCGCTTCTGGGCGGAGACCACGGTGCTGTGGCTGCGCCGCCCGAAATAGTGGCCGATCTCGCTCAGCGCGGCCCTAGTATACTTCCTCGCCAGCCACATGGCCAGCATCCGCGGCTGGCTGACGCGCTTGGCCTTGCGGCCCGATTGGAGGCTGGTCGGCTCCAGGGAGAACGTCTCGCAGATTGCCTTGGCGATGTCGGGCAGGCGGACCACGCGGCTGCTGGCGCGGACCAGGTCGGCCAGGGCCTCTTCGGCCATCGCCAGGTCGATCGGTTTGCCCGTTGCCCGGCTGGTCGCGTCCAGGCAGCACAGCGCGCCGGAGAGCTCCCGGGCGTGGCTGGTGAGCCGGGCGGCGATGAACTGCCGGACCGGCTCGGGGACCGAGAGGCCCATCCGCCGCGCCATCTGGCCGACGATCCCCAGCCGGGTCTCGCAAGTCGCCGGCTCGATGCGGCAGACCATGCCCCCCTGGAGCCGGGCGGAGAGCTCGGGCCCGAGGTCGGCCAGCTCCGCCGGGGGCCGGTCCGCGGCGAAGACCGTCTGCCGCCCCTCGCGGGCCAGCGTGTCGATCGTGTAGAGCAATTCCATCTGCGTGTAGCGTGCTTGCTTGCCGCAGAAGAATTGCAGGTCGTCGATCAACAGCAGGTCCACGCCGCGGTATTTCTGGCGGAAGCTGGGCAGCCCGCTGCCGCGCAGCGCCTGGAGGAATCCGCTGGTGAACTGCTCGGCGGAGAGATAGATCGCCGTGAGGTGCGGCCGGGCCTTTCGGGCCGCGGTCCAGATACCCTGGAGCAGGTGGGTCTTGCCCACGCCCGTGGGCCCGTAAATCACCAGCGGCGACATCTCGCCCAGCCGCTCGGCGACCATCTCGGCGGCCGCCACGGCCAGGCGGTTGGAGGGCCCGGTGACGAACGAGTCCAGCCCCAGGAACCGGCGCTGCGGAGAGCCGCAGGGGCCGTCGTTCGGGGCGGTTGGCGGGGCGAGCGGCGGCGCGGCGCGCGGCCGATCCCTTCCCCCCGGAGCTTTGTCCGCGCCGTTGCCGGCCGGCGCCGGCGGGGATGCCTTGGGCTCGGGAAGGGTCGCATCGACGCAGAATCGCAGCTCGGGACAGGTGCCGAGGGTCTCGAGGCAAGCCGCCTCGATCTCCCGGCGGAAGTTCGATCGCAACCAGTCGTTGAAGAACCGGTTGGGTGCACCGACGGTCAGGGTGCCTTCGCTGAGTTCGAGCCGCGTGCTTGCGCCGAACCAGAGTTCGAAGCGTTCTTTGCCGACCTTGTCAGCCAGCGCATTGCGCAGCACCGACACGACGTCCATATCGTCCTTGGTCACTTCCTCGCTATCCCCGGCGCGCACCCTTCCCTTTGAGGATCCGCCCGCATGGAGTCGGCCTTTGCGCGATCGAATGCCAGGCAGCGTCGCAGGAAGAAGCGCGATCTCCGACGGCGTCTGCCGTCTAGGTTCGTTGAACGTGCCACCCGAAGTTGCTGATTGTAGTCCTGCAAGCTTTGCTGTCAAACCTATCGAGCCATCGGGAATGCAAAGAATCTCACGGGGTGCGGAGGGGGTGGGCGAATCGACGGGAAACCCCGGCGAGCTTCCCGCAGGAGCTCCCCGCCGGGGGCGAGTCTTCCTACAACGGGGGCGGGGAAAAGATGTTGAGACCCTGACGGCCCCCTCGCCCGATGCCCCCCGCAACGGAGCGAGGTAAACCGTGAGGCCGCCGGGGCTAGCGCTCGCCGACACCGAACCCCGATTAGGCACTTCGGGAACGGCCCCTTCACGCCGCCCGTTCACAGGCTTTTCTCCGCCGCTTCCGCAAAGACCCGGACGTACACGTGCCGCCGGTCCCAGGCGCGGAATTGCGCGGCCGTATAGATGTCCAGCGCCGGGCGGTTGGCGGCATCGACGGCCGCCACGAGCCGGCAGCGGCCGGCCCGGCGGGTGAGCCACTGCGCATACTGCACAATCTGCTTACCCCAACCATGTCCCCGCGCAGACCTGACCAAGCCAAAGTACAACAGCTCCCAGTTCTCCTCCTCGGGATGGTCGGCAAGGATCAGGCAGCCGACGTCGCGGTCCGCCTGGCGGACGATCAACCACCGGGACGGGCAGAACGAGCCGGTCGCCCGATAGCCCGCCAGGACGTCCTCGACGTCCCGAACCCCGTCCAGCGAGGGGCAGTCCAGCGAATGCTCGTACGTCGCCTGTACGACGCCGGCCAGCCGATGGTGGTTGCCCGGGTGGTACATCTCAAACTCCAACGGTCCGCCCGGCGGGGAAGCCGGAAACTCACCCTCCAGGCTCACCAGATAGAGGAGGGTCGCCAGCGGGGCAAATCCTCCCCCGCGGAGCACCGTGTCCTCGAATCGGTCGACTCGCTCCAGCAGGGCGTGGGCAATCCTGACTCCTTGCCGGGCGAGCCAAGCCGCGCTGTCGGTCAGCAGACGGTAGGCTGTCTCGGGAGGTTCTCCCGGAACAAGCCGCGGCGGCCAGACCACGGCGGTCTTACCTTGCTGGACCTGCGAGAAAATCGCCCCGACCAATCTCCCCCTGCGCCGGGCCTCCCAAAGACCATCCGTAGAAATCTCTCCCGACCGAATCCCACGGGATAGCCCGTCGACGTATCCCTCCGCCTTCTCCCTCTCCAACCTACCGAGAACCAGCCCGAGGGCATCGCTGACTCCCTCCGGAGAGGTCCGTTGGATGATAAGGGGATTTGCGGAGCCGAGGCACATTGGAGAAGCTTCGTGGTTCAGAGTTTGTCTCGGGACGGGCGCCAAGCGGCCGACAATCCGCCGGCAGTCACCGACCAAACGACCGATCCAAGCGACCATTCTCCGCGCCGGTGCCAAGTGGAGCCAGTACCCGGTCAAGTCGTGCCGAGGATTTTTTCGACGAGGTTCCGCGGGGCGCCAATGTCGAGGACATGGACCTGACCGGTGTAGCCAGCCGCTCCGGGGGCGAGGAAGCCGGGCTTGAGGGCGACGAACGTACAGGTATGGGCGGCGCGGATCGTATGGGCCGCGGCCTCCCCGCTGTCACAATCGAGGCCGCTGGGGAGATCGACGGCGAGCTTTGGGGCTGGGGCGGAGTTCAACTGCCCGATCACGGCGTCCAACGGGGCGCGGGGCTCACCCCGAGCCCCCGTGCCCAACAGCGCGTCGACGATCCAGGCAGCCCCAACCAATTGGGCGTCCAGGCGTCCAGGGTCGTGACGGCCACCGAACATCTGGATGGGGACGCCCGCCCTGCGGAGAACCCGGAAGTTGACCCCGGCATCCCCCGTCAGCTCGGAAGCCTCTCCCCAGACGAGCACCCGAACCTCGTGTCCGCGAAGGTCCAGGTGCCGAGCCGTCACGAATCCGTCCCCGGCATTGTTCCCTTTTCCGCAGCAGATCACCACGGGTCCGGAGATGCCGAGGCGCTGCAGGGAGTCGGCCACCCCCCGGCCTGCATTCTCCATCAAGACCAGCCCGGAGATGCCATATTCCTCGATCGCCAAGCGGTCCAGCTTCCTCGCCTGCTGGCGACTGAGGGTTGGTGTTTTGTTCGACGGGTTCATCGGGACGGCCTAATCCGTAGGGTGGGTCGAGCGCAGCGAGCCCCACCAGAAGTAACCAGTTGCCTGCTTCAGTCTCAGGGTCAGCCAGTTAACTTGGCGAGTTGCCGAAGCAGCACTTCCCTGTTCTCCCGGACTTTCTCCTCCAGAGATGCACCAACTGCCTGAAGCGCGTCGATGATTTCAACAAGGTCCCTCTTCAGTTCTACGTCGCGTCCACGAAGGGCTTCCGCGATCCGCGCTTCGTACTGCTGCCGGAGGTCTTTAATGTGACGCGCGGTCCTTCGGCATCCAATACAGTTGCGGGGAAAAGAATCCACGTAGAACCGATACGTCTCATACCACACCCGTTGCTCCGCAGCCGAGAACTGGAAGACTTCGCCGCACATGTCACAGACAATCTCTGCGTCGATATACCAGTGCCGAGGTGCCACGCTGTAGTTCTGCTTGTCAACGTCGGCGCGAACCGCGGTAGCGTAGTCGAGCGTCCTAGCGCGCGAAAAGAAATGAGGCGGCATCTTCTGGGGATCCGTGCTTCCGAATACATCCATAGGCGAAATGCTGTTGCCAATACATGCATTAGCCGCACACGGTGTCCGAAAAACCGCTCATGTGCGCAGGCTGGGCAACCCCATCTGTTGCCTGGCACCCGATTCTACTTCGTTTGGGGGAGCATGACAACCGCGGCTAGGACTCATTCTCACAAATCCCCGCAACTCTGAATCACTACACGAGTGCTCCCCAGATTCCCCCCGGACCGGCGAGACGCCGGTCCTACTGAATTCCCGGACGGCGTCAAGTATACTAAAATAACCGGGGGCAGCCGCAACGGCCGGGGCCGTGATTTCGGAGAATCCGAGGCATGCCGATCTACGAATACGTCTGCCGCCACTGCGGCCACGCGTTTGAAGTACTTGTTCGCGGGAAGGAGAAGCCGGTCTGTCCGGCGTGCGGCCGATCGAAATTGGCCAGACAGTTGAGCGTCTCGGCCGCCCACTCTGCGGGGTCTGCCGGGCCCTGCTGTCCGGCCAGAGAAGCGGGGGCTTGCAGCGTGCCGCGGTGCGGCGGGGACCGCTGCGACATGAGCCAGTGGCTCTGAGAAGCGGCTATGGGATCAGGAAGACCATGCCCGTCCACACGCCCCCTTCGACCAGCGCCGCGCGGACGCTCAGCGGCAACGGGTCCAGCATGTACGGGGTGCAGCTCCCCGGCCGGTAATAGCCCAGGGTGTAGATGCACTCGTTGGGCGGGCACAGCGCCATCGCGTAGGGGAGCGCCGGGACGTTGAGGAAGAAGTGCCCGGCGGAGACGAACGGCTGGAGCCACGGCCCCCAGGTGTGGCCGTAGCGCGCCAACTGCGGGTCTTCGAAGTACGCCGGCTTGTGGCACAGCGCGGAAGCCGTCCAGTGGAACGTGATAGGGTCCCACTCCCTCCGCGCGTAGGTTTTCTTGATTACCGTGGTGCACGGCTTGGGAGGCTCGCCGGGCTGCTTGGAACGGATGGCCTCCAGGATAAGCTCGCGGCTGAGTGCTTTCGGCGGCTCCAACTCAACGCACGTGCCGCGATCGGCCTGCCCGGCGGCCAACTGGTCGGACGGGGATTTCTGCGGCGGCCTCAGCCACTGCTCCGGCTCCGCTTTCAGGATCGGCCCGGCGGCCTCAGGCTTGGTGATCGCCGCATCCTTGAGGGCATCGGGGGTCTTCAGCGGCGGAACGTCGCTGAGCTTCGCCGGTGCCGAAGGGGCCGCCTGGGGCTTCTCATCGTCGAACGGGTCGGCCAGCGGATCGGGGCCCTTTCCCTGCTGGAGCCGGGCCGGCTCGGTGGCGATCGCCCGCTCGGTCCCCGCAGCCGGAAGCACCGGTCCGGATCGCAAGGGACGAGCGGGCAACCACTTCAACTTGTTCCCCATCTGGCCGGTGGTATAGCTTACCATCTGGACGGGCGAGTCCGTTGTGGCCGCCGTGGCGGGCCTCCCCGAAAGCAAAATGCCTAGAACCAACGCGAAAGCCACGGACCCGGCCGAGAATCGGACCCCGGTCCAACCGGTTCCAGAGCGACTCCCGCCACGTCCCGGTGGGCCGCTAGCGCTCGTCGATTGCGTACTCGGCACTGTAGTTTGGCGCTTCCTGCGTAATGACGATGTCATGTGGATGACTCTCCCGCACGCTGGCTGGTGAGACCTGGATGAATTGCGTATCCGAGCGCAAGGCATCGATGGTCTTGGTTCCACAATAGCCCATCCCCGCCCTTAATCCCCCCACGAGCTGGTAGATGAACGGCCCAAGCTGGCCCTTGTACGGCACTCTTCCCTCAACCCCTTCGGGGACAAGTTTGTCCGGTCCGCTGCGGGCGGATTGCCGGTATCGTTCTTGGGAGCCTTGAACCATGGCCCCCAGGGAACCCATCCCACGGTAGGCTTTGAAGACCCGACCCTGGTACAGGATTCTCTCTCCCGGGCTCTCGTCGAGCCCGGCGAACAATCCCCCAATCATCACGGCCTGGGCCCCGGCAGCGATTGCCTTGGTAATGTCGCCGGAGTAGCGGATACCTCCATCGGCGATCACGGGGATTTGGTGATCACGGGAAGCATGGGCGGCTTGGTAAATTGCAGTAATTTGCGGGACTCCAACGCCTGAAATGACGCGGGTGGTACAGATCGACCCCGGCCCGATGCCGACCTTGACGGCATCCGCCCCCGCGGCGATCAAATCGCGGCAGCCCTCCGCCGTGGCAACATTCCCGGCGATGATGTCAATGTCCCACTGGCGCTTGGTCTCCTTGACGGTTTCCAGGACGTTGGCCGAGTGGCCGTGGGCACTGTCGACCACCAGGACGTCGACCCCCTTGCGGATGAGGCTTTCCACCCTCTCGTAGTCGTGAACGCCGACTGCCGCTCCCGCCCTCAACCTCCCTTGCGCATCTTTACATGCGTTCGGGAAGCTTCGCATCATATCAATGTCTTTAATGGTGATGAGACCAGTCAGTCTGAATTCTTCGTCAACCAGCAAAAGCTTCTCCACCTTTTTTTCCATTAAAACCTTCTCAGCTTCCTCAAGCGTTACGGTCCCCGTCTTAGTCACCAGATTCTCACGGGTCATGACGTCCCGCACGCGGAGGTCCCAGTTGCTCAGAAAGCGGAGGTCCCGGCGGGTCACGATCCCCTCCAAATGACCATCCGCTCGGATGATCGGCACGCCGGAGACCTTGTACTGGTCCATCAACTGGCGGGCCTGCTCGACCTTGGCTTCGGGGGGCAAGGTTGCCGGAGTGGCAATGATCCCATTGGCACTACGCTTGACCTTCTCCACTTCATCGGTCTGCCGCCTGATCGACATATTCTTGTGGATGACTCCGATCCCCCCCTCCAGGGCCAAGGCAATCGCCATCGCGCTCTCGGTCACCGTGTCCATAGGGGAGCTGAGAATGGGAATGTTCATCCGGATGCGGCGGGTCAACTGCGTGCTGACGTCGACCTCCGTGGGAACCACGTCGCTATGCCGGGGCTCCAGCAAGACGTCGTCGAAGGTAACGGCCTGGTACTTGAACTTCTCTTGCATGCCGGCGGGCCTCCACAAGGACAATAGGGAATCCCGTATTATCGGCCGTCCCGGGCGAAATGCAATCGACCGCCCGTGGGGGCGAGCGGCCCGCGCCTACCGAACGGCGGAACGATGGGCCCGATGGCGCCCGCGGACACGGTTGAAGAGCCCCGGGTGCTCCTGCTCCGGCGTGAAGCCGTAGTCGATCAGCTCCAGGGTGCTCTTGCGAACCAGGCGGTGCTTCTCGTCGCGTTCCTCGGCGGTTTGGCAGAGCACGCCGCCGGGCACGTCGATGGAGGTGTAGGCCCAGGTGGTCGTTGTCCCTTTGGGATGGTTGGTCACCGCCTTGACGTGGGCCGCGGAGCGGAGCCGGCTGAGGATCTTGCAGGGCACGTGGAGCGCGACCACTTCGAGCGTCGTCTCGCTGAGCTTGGTTGTGCCCTCCAGATCGGACACGATGCTCTCGCGCCGCAGAACGAAGGGGGCCACGGTCGGGGAGTAGTAGGTCTTGGTGACGGTCTTGCTCGCGTTGTCGGCGACCTCCACCTGCTCCACCCGGCAGGGGATCACCCGGCCCTCGATCGTCAACTGGTTGGTGCCCAAATCCCGCAGGACCGACTTCTGATTTGCCTGTTCCCCGTGAAAGCCTTGCTTGACGGTTCTGGGTTGCGTGCTCAGTTGTTTCCCGGCGATGTCCACGACCGCCTCCACCAGCAGGGTTACACCGTCGCGTTCTACCTTCTGGAGCGTGGTCTTCGTCTCCGTGACGCTGAGGTTGGTAACCACACCCCGCTCGTCGAGGGTCTCCGTGACGTCGCGGTACCGTTTCCAGGCCCCTTCCTGAAACCGTCCCCAAGGATGGAGATAGCGCGTGATAGCGGTCTCCTGGCAAAGGGCCGTGCCGGGCCCGAGCAGCAACAAGACCAGGGCGACGCTCAGACTGGGCGAACGCGGCAATCGCACGTGGACTCTCCCAGGGTCTGCGGTACGCCGTCGCGACCGGCACGATTTCTTCGCCTGAAGCCCCAACCTGGATGCCGGAAAGATAGGCTGGTGCGAGTCGGGAGGGGAGCAATCGATCGTGCCGCAATGCCTACGCGCGTCCCAGGATTATAATCGAGCGAGCCCACTCTTACATCCTCCCCCCCGTCAGTATTCTCTGAGACGCAGCACCCGTTGGCCGAATCCGGTTTACCACTTGGGAGGGGCCACTGGTGCCTTCCCCGCTACGGTGGGCCACCAATAGCAAGAGCACGCCGCCAGAGAATTCAGGCGGCCTCCAGAAACCGGGCTCAATTCTTCGCCGGCCTACCCCCGGCAGCCGGCTTGCCCGGACTCAGCAGGGGAAAGACCCGCTCCGCGTACCATACGTCCTCCTCGGCCCCCCAGCGGTCGGGGAAGCGGTGCCCGTAACTGGGGTCGGCCTGGGGGCTCTTGCCCACGCCAATCTCGAACCACGAACGGGCCACCAGCGGCGTGCCCGCCGGAATCAGCACCCGATCTCCATACAGATACGTGCTCGCAGTGATCGCAATCGGCAAGCCCTGGGGAAAGTAACGGAACGGTCGGGCGGTGGTCGGGTCGGTCGGCAGTCGCTCGAAATACGGGCCCACCACCGCGTCGAGCGTCTTGGGCAGTTCGCCGTGCTCCAGCCGCGATCGTGTGCTGAACAGCATGGGCACAGGTCCAGGGCCAGCTCCCGTCCGTATCGCTTGGACACCTGCTCGAGACGAATCACGGGGGCCATGTTCAAGTCTCCTCGTGCTCGATGACTCGGATCTCTGCCTCCACCACGGCCTGCAACTGGCGCCAGTCGAGCCGGCTCTGCTTGGCTTCCACCAACACCTGGTGGATTCGCGAGCGAACCAGCTTGAGCCGCTCCTCCTGACAACGGCCGCAAGCCTCCTCGGCCACCGCCAGACCGGTGCCGCGGACCGCTTCGAGAATCCCGTTGTCCTGGAGTTGACGGTAGGCTCGGGCGACGGTGTTGGGATTGATGGCCAATTGCCGGGCGAGCTCGCGGACGGAGGGGACCAGGTCTTTCGGCCTAAGGGCTTCCGCGGCGACGGCAAAGATCACCTGGCGGACGACCTGTTCGTAGATAGCCACTCCGTTGGTGGGATCGATGGAAAAGAACATGAGAGCGTCCTCTGTACTAGAGATCTATTACAGTAGACAGCATCCCGCGAACTTCGTCAAGGGCAGATTCCAGGGAAAACCGCGAAACCTTATGCGGCAAAGACTTCTCACGTGCCCCGCGGCTCATTACGTCTCGTTCCCACGCTCCGCGTGGGAACGCACTGCCCGGGCCGCTCTGCGGCCCTTTGACCGAAGTGGTTGCGAAGCATCCGATTGCACGCCTGTGAGGACGCGGAGCGTCCGCCGCTTGCGTTACGACGCGGAGCGTCGTAACGAGAGGGCAAGAAAAGCGCAAGGCCCTATGCGTGAACGACTTCTCGCCTGCCACGCGGACGCTTCCGCGGGACACTCCCGGTCATTTGCGGACCCCGTCGAAGGGGACGCGGGGGTTGGTGGCCAAGAACTCGTTGACCGGGTCTTTGTATTTCTTCGCCGAAGACTGCGCGGTGGTGCCGGGGCTCGGGGTGGGCCTGTTGCCCCACGTTCCAAAAGAGCTGCAACCGGCCAGGAGCAACATCGCCAGCACGATGCAGAGGATGAGACCGGCCTGACCCTGGCAGCGGCGCAGGATCGTCGTCCCAGCCGCGGGGGTTCCTCTCACGAAGCGAGTTGCGCTCGGCATCGATCGGCTCCTGCAACTTCCTTGGGGCGAGATCGGCTTGGGGGGGCTCTCTTCACGCGGCCGGTTCACCGGGGTGGAGATTTCTTCCCGAACAGGGAGGCCAACGGGGAAGAACTCTCCTTGCTTTGCTTCGAGTCCTGGCTGGCCCCGGAACTCGGAAAGATTAGAGGCAGGAGTCTCGCAAAAAAGGTCCGCCCTGTCGAGACCGATTCTGAGGGGGTGCGGGGGTGGAACCCCGGTTTTGTCACGACCCATTTTGTGCATAATTCCCATATTCTGGCGGCATCGCGGCCACCCGGCATGCCACCTTCCATGCAGCCTGTAATGTTAGATAAGGATGCGGCGACTGGGAAAGATGATGAGCACAGGCTGTTTGGGTGAATTGCAGAGTGCAAAATGCAAAGTGCAAAATGACGTTGCATTTTTCAGTTTGCATTTTTCACTTTGCATTTTTCACTCCTCGAAATGCGGCCGGCGGCCTTCAACCCGCTGGGCAATGGCCGACGGCCCGCCGCCAACGCCCCGCCGGCAAGGATCGGGATTGGTCGGGCCACCCGGGCGAAAAATGCCCGGGCCGATGGTGGCCGGGGCGGGCCGGCTGTGTTAAGGTGTTTGCGCGGTTTCCTTTCGATCCACGGGAGCAAGACCCATGCGCTGGACGCCGGCTATCGGAATCGGGTTGTGTTTGGGGTGGACGCTGGGCGCGGCCCGGGCGGCGGAAAGCCCCGCCTCGGCCGAGTACCTCCGCTGCCAGTACCGCGTCGACCCGCTGGGGATCGACGTCACCCAGCCGCGGCTCTCTTGGGAGATGCAGGACGCCCGGCGGGGAGCGATGCAGACCGCGTACCAAGTGCTGGTGGCCTCCAGCCCGGAAAAGCTGGCCGCGGATCAGGGGGACCTCTGGGACAGCGGCAAGGTGAAGTCGGACCAGTCGGCGCAGATCGTGTATGCCGGCAAGCCGCTGGCGTCGCGGGCGCGCTGCTCTTGGAAAGTCCGCCTCTGGGACGCCGACGGAAGCCCCACGGCCTACAGCAAGCCGGCACTGTGGTCCATCGGCCTCTTGAAGCCGGAGGACGTCAAGGGGAAGTGGATCGGGATTGAGGGGCCGATGGTCTATCCGGGCCGGGAAAAGGCGATCACCTTCGAGAGCTGCAAGTGGATCTGGTTTCCCGAGGCAGGCGGCAGCGCCCAGAAATCGGCCCCCAAGGGCACGCGGTTCTTCCGCGGCTACGTCACGATCCCCGCCGGCCGGACCGTCTCCCGGGCAAGATTCCTGGTGACCGCCGACGACCAGTTCAGTTTGTTCGTCAACGGCAAGTCGGCAGGCTCGGGCGCAGGCTTCAACGCGCCGCAGATCGCCGAAGTGACCAACCGCCTCGTGGCCGGGAAGAACTCCCTGGCCATCGCCGCGACCAATGGATCCCCATCGCCCGCCGGACTGGTGGGAAAGCTCGTGGTCGAGCTGGATCAGGGCGAGCCGATCGTCCAAACGATCGACGCCTCCTGGAGAACGACGGACAAGGAGGCGCCGGGCTGGATGGGACAGGGCTTCGACGACTCCGCCTGGCCCGCCGCAGTCGTCATCGCTTCCATGGGCGACAAGCCCTGGGGACCGCTGGAGGTCAAGGGGATCGACGTGCTCGGTTGCCCGCTGGTGCGGCGGGATTTCAAGATCGGAAAACCGGTCCGCCGGGCGACCCTCTACGCCAGTGCGCTGGGCAACGTGGTGTTCCACCTCAACGGCCGCCGCGTGGGAAAGGACTACTTCACCCCCGGCTGGACGGACTACCGCAAGCGGGTCTACTACGACACCTGCGACGTGACCGGCCTGGTGCAGCAAGGGCCCAACGCGATCGGCGGGATCCTCGCCGCCGGCTGGTACGCCGGCGCGATCGGCTGGAAGAGCGAGCGGTACAACTACGGCGCCGACCCGCGCCTCTTCGCCCAACTGGAGATCGAAGCCGACGACGGCACGCTCCAGACCGTCGCCAGCGACGGCTCGTGGAAGACCGCCTGGGGGCCGTACGTGGAAGGGGAATTCCTCGCCGGGGAGACCTACGACGCCCGGAAGGAGATCCCCGGCTGGGACCGCCCGGGCTTCGACGCTTCGGCCTGGAAGCCGGTCGCCGTGACCGAGTCGATCGCGGCGAAGTTCCAGGCTCAGCCCGGCGTGCCGGTGGAGGCGACGGGCGAGCTCCGGCCGGCCAAGATCGTCGAGCAGAAGCCGGGGGTCTACGTGGTCGACCTGGGGCAGAACTTCGCCGGCGTGGCGCGGCTGAAGGTCCGCGGGCCCGCCGGCACCAGGGTCGTGATGCGCTTCGCCGAGATGCTCAATCCCGACGGCTCGATCTACACCACGAACCTCCGCGGCGCCCGGGCCACCGACACCTACGTCCTCAAGGGAGCCGGCGAAGAGGTCTACCAGCCGTTGTTCACCTTCCACGGTTTCCGCTACGTCGAGCTGAGCGGCTTTCCCGGCAAGCCGGCCGAGGATTCGATCACCGGGGTCGCCATCAACTCGGCCACGCCCCTGGTGGGCTCGTTCGAGTGCTCCAGCCCGATGGTCAACCGGCTGGTGAGCAACATCGTCTGGACGCAGCGGGCCAACTTCCTCTCGATCCCCACCGACTGCCCGCAGCGCGACGAGCGGCTGGGCTGGACCGGCGACGCGGAGGTCTTTTGCCGCGCGGCGACCTACAACGCCGACGTGGCCGCCTTCTTCACCAAGTGGCTGGTCGACCTGGAGGATGCCCAGCGGCCCGACGGCGCGGTGCCCGACGTGGCGCCCTACGTGCTCGGCCTGGGAGCCGGAACGGCCGCCTGGGCCGACGCCGGCACGATCTGCCCCTGGACCATCTACCACGTCTACGGCGACAAGCAAATCCTGGAAAAACACTATGGCATGATGAGCCGCCTGGTCGAGTTCTACCGGGCCACGAGCAAGGGCCTGCTGCGGCCCGACGCCGGCTACGGCGACTGGCTCTCGATCAAGGCGGATACCCCGAAGGACGTGATCGGCACCGCCTTCTTTGCCCACAGCGCGCACCTGACGGCCGAGGCCGCCCGGGCGATCGGCCGCCAGGACGACGCCAGGAAGTACGACGCGCTCGTCGAGGAAATCCGCAAGGCGTTCAACAAGGCCTACGTCGCTCCCGACGGCCGCATCAAGGGAAACACGCAGACCTGCTACGCGATGGCCCTCTATTTCGATCTGCTCCCCGACGAGCTGGAGGGTGCCGCGGAGAAATACCTCGTCGACGACGTCCTCGCGAAGGGGACCCACCTCTCGACCGGCTTCATCGGCACGGGCCTCCTGATGCCGGTGCTGGCCGAGACCGGCAACCAGCCCGTCGCCTGCCGCCTCCTGCTCAACGACACCTTCCCCTCCTGGGGCTACTCGATCAAGCACGGGGCCACGAGCATCTGGGAGCGCTGGGACGGCTGGACCGCCGAGAAAGGCTTCCAGGACCCCGGCATGAACTCCTTCGCCCACTACTCCTTCGGCGCCGTGGCCCGGTGGATGTTCCAGAGCGTGGCGGGAATCGACACCGACGGGCCGGGCTTCAAGAAGCTGGTGATCCACCCGCAGCCGGGCCCGGGGCTCTCCTGGGTCAAGGCCAGCTACCGCTCCATCCAAGGGCTGATCGCCTCGGAATGGAAGACCGAGGCCAACGGGCTCTCGCTGGGCGTCACCGTCCCGGCCAACACCGTGGCCACCCTGTACGTCCCCGCGGGCAGCCCGAACCAGGTGACCGAGGGAGGCATCGCCGCCTCGCAAGCCAAAGGCGTCAAGTTCCTCCGCGTCGAGCCCGGCTTGGTCGTCTACGAAGTCCGCGCCGGGCAGTATCAGTTCTCGGTGCGATGAGAGAACCGGCGCCTACCGCGCCGCGCTGGTCGGGGGTACACTTAGAGAAGGTCGTTGGTCGCGTCCTAAGCCCACGGAAACCCGGCCGAAAGCCAAAACTACTCAAACAACCGAATTGAGTATCGTGTCCCCGGAACTCCCGTTCGGCGACGAACAGTGCCGAAATCTACGATCCCTACGCCTTTCATAACACGTGGCCATTGAACCACGGTTACAATAACGACATTGGAAGCCCCTGACATCTGCAAACTCTCGATCGCATCGATGGAGCGTGCTCTATGAATGTCATGGTCATGGCCTGTGTGGGTGCCGCTATTTCTTTAGTATGTCTGGCCAGCGATTCCATTTGGCGAACCTGCGTCGATGCCTCGGGGGCTGTTGCCGTCACCCTAGCGGCCGTACTCCAGTTTGTCCTATTGGTGGTCGCTTGCGCAAACCCAATGGAACGGAAGTGGGCAAACCTGGCGCTATGTGCGCTCGCCTTTGGGGCCTTCGTATCTTGGGGGAGAATTGCGCTTTTGACAGCAGCAGCCTTTGGGTTCAACGAAGACGCGCGAAGCACGACGACGCGAGTGTTCCTATTGTGCATGATGTGCTCTGCCGCAAGCATGATAGTGTTCGACTGTGGTTTTCGAAAAAAGGGACAGTCACCATCTGTAATGGCCCAGGTTCCACGTTCCAATTCCGGAGACACGAAGCGAGAGTGACATAATGAATTCCGGAATTCCGGGGACACAATACCTTCCGGGGAATTCCGGGGACACAATACCGATATTGACATACTAGGGAAGATGCAGTAGATTGCTGGCATGGCTCGATTAGGGGTAATACCGGGGTAATACCGGGTAATACCGGGGACAGGGTAATACCGGGGACACAATAGCGATACTGAGATACTGGGGAAGATGCTCGTCGGGGCGTCGGAAAGGTGACAGCCACCAAATCTGGAGGACATGGGGAGAATAGTACCCAAAAGGATTGTCTAAAGTTCCCAAATTTGGTGGCTGTCACCTTTTCGCCCTTTTGGGAAGCATAGACTCCCCGATCCTGCACCGCCGTGCGTCCCATGGTCGCAGAGCCGGTTCGCGGAGGATGCGCGAGCGGAGTCTTCTATCCTACCTCACCCCAGTCCGTGCTTGGCCAGCTTGTCGCGGAAGGTCGAGGGCTTCATGCCCAGCGCGGCCGCGGCGGCGGTCTTGTTGCCGCCGCAGGCCCGAAGGGCGTTTTCCAGCAGCCGGCGCTCGGCCTGGTCCATGACCTCCTGGAAGCTGGCGTCGGGGGCTCCCGGGCCGGAGACGGCCGCCGCGGCGTCGAGGCTGAGCAGCTCGGCGGCGATCCGGCCGGAGCCGACCAGGTAGGCCCGCTCCAGGGCGTGGTACAGCTCCCGCACGTTCCCCGGCCAGTCGTGGCGCTCAAGCGCGGCGACCGCCTCCGGGTCAATGGTGAAGTGCCTGTCCTTGGCGATCCGCGCCAGCAGGTGCTCGGCCAGCGCGGGCACGTCCTCCAGCCGCTCGCGGAGCGGCGGGATGTTGATCCGCAGGACGTCCAGCCGGTAGTAGAGGTCCTGCCGGAACGTCCCCTCGGCGATCTTCTCCAGGAGGTTCCGCTTGGTCGAGGCGATGATCCGCACGTTGGCCTTGATTGGCGTGGTGCCGCCGACCCGCTCGAAGACCTTCTCCTCGATTGCCCGCAAGAGCTTGGACTGCTGCTCCAGGGGGATGTCGTCGACGTCGTCCAGGTAGAGCGTTCCGCCTTCGGCCAGGTCGAAGCGTCCGCGGCGTTTCTGCTCGGCCCCGGTGAACGAGCCTTTTTCGTGGCCGTAGAGCTCGCTTTCGATCAACTGGGGGGGAAACAGCGTGCAGCCGACCTTGACGAAGGGGAAGCCCTGGCGGTGCGACGCGCGGTGGATCACCGAGGCGATCAGGTCCTTGCCCACGCCGGTCTCGCCGCACAGCAGCACGTTGGCATCGGTTTTCGCGCAGATGGCGATCATCGTCTTGACGCGGCCGATGGCCGACGACTGGCCGACGACGGATTGGTCGATGCTTTCGGCCGCCGGGCGGGCCGGCTCCTGCCCGGCCGACTCCGCCGATTGCTTGGCCCGCTCGATCCGCGCCAACAGCGGCAGCACGTCCTCGTTGCGGAAGGGCTTGGTAAGGAAGTCGTACGCCCCGAGCTTCACGGCCTCGACGGCCACAGGGATGCTGCCGTAGGCGGTCATCATGATCACTTCGATGTCCGCGGTGGGCCCCTGCTTGATCCGCCGGAGCAGCTCGATCCCATCGAGGCCGGGCATCTTCAGGTCGGTCACCACCACGTCGAAGCGCTCCTCGTCGAGCTTCTGGAGTGCTTCCGCGCCGTCGGCGGCGGTGGCGACGTCGTGCCCCTGGGCGCCGAGGTCGTCGGCCAGGGTGACGCGCTTGATTTTCTCGTCGTCGACAATCAGGATTCTCATGGCAGTTTTGCGGCGACCGGCTGCCCGGCCGGGTTGAGGATCACGGTGAAGGTGGTGCCCTGGCCGAGCACGCTGCGGACCTCGATCCGCCCGCCCATCTCGGAGATCAGCATCCGGCACAGGCCCAGCCCGAGGCCGGTGCCGCCGCTCTCGGCGCGGGTGGTGAAGAAGGGCTCGAAGATCTTCTCCAGGTGGGCCCGCGGAATGCCGACCCCCGTGTCGCTCACCTCGATCGCCACCGAGCCCATCTGGTCCTCGTCCTTTCGCCCCAAGGCCAGCGTGCGGATCGCGAGCGTCCCCCCGCGGGGCATCGCCGCCACGGCGTTCGTGCAGAGATTGAACAGGACCTCCTGGAGCGTATACGGGTCCCCCTGGACCGGCGGCACGCTGGCCAGCTCTTTCTCGACGCGGATCCTCCGGTCGAAGCTCTCCCCGAGCACTTGGAGCGTGGCCTCGACCGCCGCGCTGACGTCGGTGCTCTGCAGGGTAATCCCGTGCGGCCGGGCGAAGGCCTGCACCCGCTTCGCCGTCCGCTCGATCCGCTCCAGGGCCTCGACCATCAGTTGCACGTACTCGGTCAGGTGCGGGTCGTCCTTGACCCGCTCCCCGATCCGCTGCACGCAGTTTTGCAGTCCGTCCAGCGGATTGGCGATCTGGTGGGCGATCCCCGCCACGAGCTGGCCGATTCCCAGCAGCTTCTCCTTCTGGCGCAGCTCGGCGTGGGCCCGATCGACGTAGCGGCGGATCGAGGTGGTGAAGTAGATCGCGATCCACAGCGTGCTGGCAAAGGCGGCGAACACGCCGGCCAGATACACCCCGTCGACGGGATGGCCCGCCGGCAGCTCCGCGTCGGAGGGATAGCGGAGCGGGTAGGAGGGGATCACGGAGAGCGATTCCAGCAGCATCACCGCGCCGACCAGCCCTGTGGCCACCCCGGCGACAACGTACGGGGTCCGCCCCCGCAGGTACATCCCCGCGATGATCATGTGGAAGACGAAAAAGAGCAAGAACGGGTTGCGGGGCAGGTCGGAGAAATACAACAGGAGCGTCAGCGCCGTCAGGTCGCAGAGGACCTGCAGGAGGATGTTGCGATCGACGGTCCGCTGGCCGGCGGGCCAGGTCCGCTGGGCACGCTGAAACAGCAGGTTGTAGCCCGCCATCAGGCAGGCCACGACGTAGAGCGGCCACGGGTTAGAGAGCACCCCCAGCACCGCCGACGAGAACCAAATCGTCGCCAGCAGCAGGATGCAGGCCAGCCACCTGAGCGAGACCAGCCAGCGGGCACCTTCGGGGGGAAGCTTCATGGCCTGGAGTGCGGAGGTTTTCGCGATCCGAGAATGAGAACGGCTCGCCCGGCGGACGGTTCGGACCGAGTCCCACTCCATCTTAGCGATTGCGGCGGCGACCGCCACCCCGCGAGGCCCGGGGATACAGCTTGAATTCCGGGAAGGTGGGTCACCGGCCGGATGCCTCGGCCCAGCCTGTGCCTTGGTCGAGGGTCAGAATGGCCGCCAAGGTTGCCTGCACCGCCTTGGCCGCGTTCGGAACGTCGCACCGCTCCGGGATGTCCCCCTCCGTGTGGTAATTGGGGTCGCCGTAGGGCCAGGATCCAATGTTGACGATCGCGGCGGGGTAGCCGGCCTTGACAAACGACCCGTCGTCGTCGCCGGGCCCCGGCCTCTTCACGGCCCGCTGCTCCAGACCGATGGCAAACCGACTGTTGACCGCGCTCATCAATTCCGCCAGGGGCTTGCCTTCGGGCTCCGTATAGGCGGTCACGTTCGTCTTCTTTCCCGCAGAGGTCTGCTCCGCCGTCTTGACTCCCACGCCGTCGATGTTGAAGACGGCCACAATCCTGTCGCCGCGCGCCTTGGCGTTTTGCGCAGCGGTCACGCTGGTCCAAGGCACGTGCTCTTCGTTGCAGAAAAGGGCCCGGATGGTACGCTCGGGAGTGTATTTGGCCAGCACGCAGGCCATTTCCAAGACGCCGACCGTCCCGATCGCGTTGTCGTTGGCCCCGGGCGAATCGATCCAGCTCTGCGAGTCCTTGTGGGCCAGCACGACGATGATCTCGTTGGGACGCGAGCGGCCCTTCTTCTCGGCGTAGAGATTGTAGGCCGTATACCAGGGATCTGCGGGCATGGGCCGAGAGTACTGCGCGTGCTTCGGTTTGCTGGTATCCCGGCGGAACGCCTGCACCCGAACGCCCTCCCGCTCCACTCGATAGCCCCACGACTCCAGTTTTCCTGCGAGGTAGTCGTCGGCTTCGTAGAGCGAATTCTTCTCATGGCCGGGCAAGGTGAAGTTCAGCTTGCGATAGGGGAGGGGGTGCTTCGCGAGATAAAAGAGGTGCTTCGACATCCGCTCGGCGTCGACGGCGCGGATGAGGTCGCGGATGCTCGCCTCGACTTTCGCGGTGTCCGAGATTCTCTCCCCGCTCGGCTTTTGCCCCGCGTTCTTGCTCTCCTCGGATGCATCGATGGCAACCAGAAGGCCGGCAGCGAGAACAAACAGCAGGCCTGCCGCAGCGATTCTTGCAGACCTCATGGGACACTCCTCCTTTTCAAATTGTCCTCAGACCTGGCCAGTTCCGAGAAGGTGGGCCGTCGGCCCGAGGCCTCGACCCAGCCTACGGCTCTGACCGTGGTGCTCATCTTGTTTCACCCTTGGGCCGGCCGCGGTTGCCGACGTAGGGGCACTTGTCCCAGAAATCGGTCTCGCCGCGGGCGCGCGGGTCGGCGGTCCGCTCCATCCAGGCCTCGATCTCGCCGCGGAGCCGACCCTGGATCTCCCGATATTCCGGTTTCCCCGCCACGTTGTCGAGCTGGCCGGGGTCCTTCGCCAGGTCGTACAGTTCCTCCCCGGGGCGCTTGTCGAACGCCCGCCGGAAGAAGGGCGCGATCGCCGGGTCGCTGCCGCGGGCGAGGATTTCGCTCTTGGTCGGGGAGCCATCCACGTCGGCGAACGGCCCGACGCCGTCGGGATACGCGGGGTCGCCCGCGGGCATCTGGTCGGGACGCAGGTTGCGGAGGTAGAGGAACTCGTGGGTGCGGATCGCGCGGACCGGGTAGCTCTTGTCATCGGGGCGGCAGACGCAGTGCCGCTCCCGCTCCGTGAAGACCTTGTCCCGCCGCGGGTCCACCCGGCCCGACTTGCCGGAGACCAGCACGTCGAGGAAGCTCCGGGCCGTCATTTCCGGCGGGGGCTTCAGGCCGGCGGCGTCGAGGAAGGTGGGCGCGAGATCGGCCAGGCTGACGAAGTCGTCGACCGTGCGGCCGCTTGGGACCCTCTCGGGCCAGCAGACGGCCAGCGGCACCCGGGTGCCCGCGTCGTAGAGCGTCGCCTTCGCGCGCGGGAAAGGAATGCCGTTGTCCCCCGTCATCACGACGATCGTGTTACGCCGCCGGCCCGCCCGCTCCAGCAATTCCAGCATCCTGCCCACGTCCCGATCGAACCGCTGGACCTCGTAGTAGTAGTCCAGCAGGTCGCGGCGGAGGGTGGGCGTATCGGGCAGAAACGGCGGCACGTCGACCTCCTCCGGTTTCATCCCCGATCGCTGCCCGGAGTCCCGCTCGTAGGGCCGGTGCGGATCGAAGCTGCCGTACCAGAAGCAGAAGGGCTTTCCCTCGGGCACGGTTTTGAGGAACGCCTCGAAGCCCTTGAACTGCGGCCCGGCGGGGTTCCGCTTTCGGCCGCTCCCCTGGAGCGTGCCCGGCCCCCAGCCTTTGCCCGTGCAACCGACCGCGTAGCCGGCCTGCTCCAAGAGGTCCGGGTAGACGGCGAGCTTCGCCGGGAGGATGCTCCAGAGGTTGGCCCCTTCCTCAAGCCGGTGGATGGCCTGGCCGGTGAGCAGGCCGCCGCGCGAGGCGGTGCAGGAGGGCGCGGTCACGTAGGCGAAGTTGAACCGCACGCCGTCCCGGGCCAGCCGGTCGAAGGTGGGCGTTTTGAGCACCCGGTCGCCGTACGCCCCGGCGTGCGGCCAGCCCCAATCGTCGGCGATGGCCAAAAGGACGTTGGGGCGGCGGTCCGGCCGCGCCGCCGGGTCCTCTTGGGCACTCGCCCAACCCGCGAGCAGGAATGCCAGCGGCAGCCAACCCATCGGGCTCCAAAGCGTCAATCGCTGCATTGGTCAATCCTCCCAGGATAAGTGCCCAGGCAATCGAGGGCGCCTCGCCGGCCGGCCGCCCTCCCCTGTTGTAATCGATCCTCGTTTCTCCGGCCAGCGAGGGGATGCAGAAGATCGAGCAGGACGCCTCCTGGTTGGGGCGGGACTGGCGGGCACGAAGCTGATTGACTCGACGGACCCGGGCGTGCGGCAGCGGACGCGACGCGTGACCAACTGGCAGGACGCTTCGATGGCGCTGCGTTGGGCAGCGGCCGCCTTCGTCCAGACGGAGGTTGCCAAGAAGCGGAGAGCGGGATAACCTGGAATCCACCCGGAGCCACTATCCACCTTCAACTGGCTACGGGACACCTTCGAGACTCTGCGCCATTCGGATTTCATTACTGTACCCGTTCAGGGCCAGCCCTGGTACCACGTTGGCCCAGGTGCGAATTCACAATACACCACGTCGTTGGCCTGAATGGCGCAGTAGCACAGTGGACCAGATACCGTTTGCGTGGCGCAAACCCTGCTTTAACAACGGCTTACAGAGACTATGTGCGGCATCACCGGAGCAGTCTGGACGAGGCCGGAAAAGGCGCTCGATCCGCAGACGCTCCAGAGCATGATCGACGTGCTCGCCCACCGCGGCCCGGACGGCGAAGGATCCTACTGGGCGGAGCTGCGGTTGCAGCCGGGCCAGGCCACCTTGCCGGGAGTGGCCCTGGGACATCGCCGGCTGGCAATCATCGACGTGGCCGGCGGAAAGCAGCCCATGGCCAACGAGGACGGCTCGCTGTGGCTGGTGTTCAACGGCGAGATCTACAACTTCCGCGACCTGCGGCGGCGGCTGGAAGGGTCGGGCCACCGCTTTAAGACCCGCAGCGACACCGAAACCATCCTCCACCTCTACGAGGACGAAGGGTTAGAGTTCCTCGATCACCTCAACGGCATGTTCGCGCTGGCCCTCTGGGATGCCAACCGGCGGCGGTTGATCCTGGCGCGCGACCGGCTGGGAGAGAAGCCCCTGGTCTACCGGCTGGAGCCCGGCCGGTTGTTGTTTGCCAGCGAGCTGAAGAGTCTCCTGCAAGTCCCCAGCGTGCCCCGGCAGCTCGAACCCGGGGCGATCGACGCCTACCTGACCTTCAAGTACGTGCCGCACCCGCAAACCATTTTTCGCGGGATTGCCAAGCTGCCCCCGGGGCACACGGCGATCTACGCCGACGAGCGGCTCGAGGTGCGGCGTTACTGGAAGCCCGATTTCCAGGCGGAAGACGACCGCCCGGCCAGACAGTACGCCGAGGAGCTCCGCGAGCTGCTCAGCTCCTCGGTCCAGATGCGGCTGGAGAGCGACGTCCCGCTGGGGGCGTTTCTCTCGGGGGGGATCGACTCGACGATCGTCGTCGGCCTGATGCAGAAGCTCAGCCCGGAGCCGGTGCGGACGTTCTCGATCGGATTTCCCGTGCCGGAGTACGACGAGACCCGCTACGCGCGGCTGGCGGCCGACCGCTTCGGGACCGTGCACCGGGAGTTCCGCGTCGATCCCGACGCGGTCGCGGTGCTGCCGAAGCTGGTGTGGCACTACGACGAGCCATTCGCGGACAACTCGGCGGTGCCCACCTGGTACCTCTCCCAGGTGACCCGGCAGCACGTCACCGTGGCCCTGACGGGAGACGGCGGGGACGAGCTGTTCGCCGGTTATCCGCGGTACCAGGCGGCGTGGCTGGCGGGCTACTTCGATCGGCTTCCCGAGCTGGTCCGCCGGGTGCTGGCGGGACGGTTCTGGCAGAGACTCCCCGCCAGCCCGAGGCAAAAGGGGATCCGGCGGCGGTTCAAGCGGTTTGTCGAAGTCCTCAACCAGCCCCCTCTGCGAAGGTACTTGGAGTGGGTGGCGGTGTTCACCGAGGGGCGTCGCGCGGAGCTCTACGAAGACGATTTCCTGGCCAGTCTGCCCGACGTCGACCCGTTCGATTTCCTCGCGGCCGAGGCCGCCCGGAGCACCTCCCGGGACCCGGTCACTTCGCTGAGCCTTACCGATTTGACAACCTACCTCCCCTGCGATCTGATGACCAAGGTGGACATTGCGTCGATGGCCCACGGGCTGGAGACGAGGCCGCCGTTTTTGGACCACCGGGTGGTGGAACTGGCGGCGCGGATGCCCCTGCGACACAAGTTCCGGCTCGGTCGAGGCAAGCGGATCCTGCTGGAGGCCTTCGCCGACTTGCTCCCTGCGGAGATCCGGAAAAGGGGGAAGATGGGATTTGGCGTCCCGATGGACCACTGGTTCCGGGGCCCGCTGGCGAACCTCACCCGCGAGGTGCTCCTCGATCCCCGAACGCTCGGCCGCGGGATGTTCCGCCCGGCGGCGGTCCAAGAGCTGGTCGAATCCCATCTTTCGGGCCGGTTCGACCACAGCTACCGGCTGTGGTCGCTCTTGGTGCTGGAGCTGTGGCAGCGGCGGTGGGTCGACTGAAAGGAGAGCAAACCGCTGGGAGGCCCTATTTGGCCGATCGCCCCAGGACGCTACAATAAGGCCGGTCAGCACTTAGGGCCTGCTGTGGGCGATCGATCGATCCGCCAGTGCGGGAGAGGAGAGCCGAGATGAAGGAGCACGTACTCGCCGTGGTTCTGGCGGGCGGGAAGGGGTCCCGGTTGGAGCCGCTGACCCGGGACCGCGCCAAGCCGGCCGTGCCTTTCGGAGGCGCCTACCGGATCATCGATTTCAGCCTCTCCAATTGTCTGAACAGCGGGATGCGGCAGATTCTCGTCCTTACCCAGTACAAGGCGATGAGCCTGGACCGGCACATCAGCATGGGTTGGCAGCGCTATTTTTGCCGGGAGCTGGGTGAATTCGCCGACGTCGTTCCGCCCCAGCAGCGGATCGACGAAAGCTGGTATCAGGGGACGGCCGACGCCGTGTACCAGAACATCTACACGATCGAGCAGGAATCGCCCGCCTACGTGCTGATCCTCGCCGGAGATCACATCTACAAGATGAACTACCTGGCGATGCTCGAGCAGCACGTCGAGACCGGGGCCGACGCGACGATCGGGGTCCTGCGGTGGCAGCGGCAGGAGGCCGCCCGCCAGTTCGGCGTGATGGAAGTCGACGGCACCAACCGCATCATCGGTTTCCAGGAGAAGCCGGCCGATCCCAGGCCGGTCCCCGGCGACCCCGACTCCTGCCTGGCCTCGATGGGCATCTACCTGTTCACGGCCCGGTTTCTCTTCGAGGAGCTCTGCCGCGACGCCACCCGGCGGGGCAGCCGCCACGACTTCGGCAACGACGTCATCCCGGCGATGATCCAGACCAACCGGGTCTTCGCCTATCCGTTCCGCGACGAGAACCGCAAGCGGGACTACTACTGGCGCGACGTGGGCACCCTGGACGCCTACTACGAGGCGAACATGGATCTGATCTCGGTGGATCCGGAGCTGAACATGTACGACGAGGCCTGGCCGATCCGCACCTACCAGCCCAACTACCCCCCGCCCAAGTTCGTCTTCGCCGACGAGAAGCGCCGCGGCTACGCCCTGGACAGCATCGTCTGCCTGGGCTCGATCATTTCCGGCGGCAAGGTGGAGCGCTCGATCGTCGGCCCCAAGGTCCGCGTCAACAGCTACGCCGAGATCCAGGACTCGATCCTCTTCGGCGAGGTGGAGATCGGCCGCCACGCCAAGGTCCGCCGGGCGATCATCGACAAGGGGGTCGTCATCCCGCCCGGCGTGGAAATCGGCTACGACCCCCAGCTCGACCTGGGCCGCGGCTTCACCGTCACCGAAAACGGCATCACCGTGATCGCCAAGGCCGACGGGCTCGAGCAGTTCCTCGAATCGGAGCGGGCCATCGCGTAAGGGTCCGCAGCACGCAGAGGGCAGCACGCAGGGGGCGGTAGGCAGAGGTCAGACGTGGACCTCGGCGCTGGGGCCGGAGACGCCGCCATACTTGGCGCGGATCGGCGCGATCACCTCGGCCAGGAACTCGTCGACCTGCTCCGGGGCGCGGCCGACGAACTTGGCCGGGTCCAACGCGGCGTCCAGATCGACCTGGGCGAAAGCCGGGTCCGCGGCCAGCCGCTCCAGCAGGTCGTTGGGGGCCCCCTGCTGCTTGACCATCGCCGCGGCGGCCTGGCTGTGACGCCGGATCCGCTCGTGCAGCTCCTGCCGGTCCCCACCGGCCGCCACCGCCGCCATGAGGATGTTCTCCGTGGCCATGAAGGGCAGCTCGGCCTCCAGGTTCCGGGCGATCACCTGCGGGTAGACCGCCAGCCCTTCGGCCACGTTCTGATAGAGGATCA
>Ga0153916_10000505_pt1 | contig 26177 bp, 12 predicted proteins | sample Opewatmetagenome_FD_109642 | JGI IMG/M metagenome (GOLD analysis project Ga0153916, IMG submission 109642) | Freshwater wetland microbial communities from Ohio, USA - Open water 3 Core 3 Depth 4 metaG | ecosystem: Environmental > Aquatic > Freshwater > Wetlands | place: USA: Ohio, Lake Erie...
GGCGGCTTCGGCCAAGCAGGCTTTTGATCCGGCCGAACTGCGACGCTTCACCGAAGCCGCGATGTACCTTGGCCGGCACGAAACCGGGCTGTATCCCGGCGGTAAGAACGAGATCCCGGAAGCGCATCGCAAAGCGGGCCAACAGATCGCTGCCAAGATCCGGCCTCTTGGTGCTGAAGGCGTTGCCGACGAGAAGGAGGGGCGCATCCTTGGGCTGGTGCTCGGACATTCCAACTGTTCGATGTACTTTTCGGCGCTGCAAAAGCAGCTCCAAATCCAGCGCCGCCTGCTGCACCCGCGGTTTGAATTGGTCAACGCGGCCGTCGGGGGCCAGCAACTGCCGCAGATCGTGACCCTCCAAGGAGGCGTTTGGGAGAGGGCCCGGTCGCTGCTGGAGAACCGCCCCGGCTACTCCCGCCAGCAAGTTCAAGTGCTCTTCCTGCACACGACGTACCATGGGGCCGGCAACCCTCGCCGCGATCCTCCCCGGCCTTTCCCGGAGAACATGCGGCAGATGGAGCGCGACCTGGAGAAAGTCCTCGCTTATTGCGTCGAGCGTTTTCCCAACCTGCGGATCGCGTACCTGACCTGCGACGGTTTCCGGCATTACACGGGTTTCGAGCCGCACGTTTACCAGGAAGCGTTCGCGTTGAAGTGGCTCGTCGAGCGTCAGATCAAGGGGGAGCCGGCCACGCGCTACGAGGGCCCGGACCGGCGTTTGCCGTGGCTCACCTGGGGACCATATATCTGGGACAACGCGTGGGACAAGAGCTACTTCACCGATGGAGTCCATCCGGCGCAGAAGGCCCTGGAGATTTTCGTCGACAAGTACTGGCAGCACCTTTGCCGCGACACGGTTGCCCAGCCATGGCTCTTCGCGGCGGTGCCGCCGACCACCAGCGCGGTGCCCGCGTCTCGTGTGCGGGAGGTCTTGGGAAAGCTCCCGTCGCCGCGGGGGATCTGCGCGATCCTCGGAGACCCGCGGGGCGAGCTGGCGATCGAGCTGGCCAAAGCGAGCCAGTTGCAGGCGTATGTGCAATTGGCCAGTGACAAGGATGTCGAAGCTGCCCGTCGTGCGGCCGACGCCGCCGGGATGCTGAACACCCGAGTCTATGTCGAAAAGGGGACCGATGCCCGCATTCACTTCGCGGATAACCTGGCAGATGCGGTCATCGTGTGCGTGGCCGCTGGGGATCGTGCCGTCAAGGCGGAAGTGCTGCGGATCTTGCGGCCCGGCGGGACGGCATGGCTGGGGACGGAAACCCTCGTGAAACCGGAGCCCAAAGGGATCGACCAGTGGAGCCATCCGTATCACGGCCCGGACAATAATCCCCAGTCCACCGATCAGCTCGCCCGCGCGCCGTACCTCACCCAGTTTCTCGCCGAGCCCTGGTACTGCCCGATGCCGGAGATGACCGTAGCCGCCGGCGGACGGATCTTCAAGGTCTTTGGGAGCCGGGCCTTCCTCCGTCCCCAGTGGCCGGTGCTCAACACCCTCATCGCCATGAACGGCTACAACGGCACGATCCTCTGGCAGCGGCCGCTGGATCCCAACTTCATGATCCATCGCAACACGATGATTGCCACCGCCGACACGCTGTACCTCGGCGATGCCACGTCGTGCAAGCTTTTCGACGCGGCTACCGGCCAGCCCAAGGGCGCGATTCGAGTCCCCGAGGCAGTCAGCGACGGCCCGGCGTGGAAATGGATGGCTTTGGAGGATGGCGTCCTCTACGCTCTGGTTGGCGAAAAGGAGCCGCCCGGCGACAACCTTCAAGGCCAGGGTTTCCGCGGCGCCGGCTGGCCCTGGTGGAAGATCGATCGCTACGGGTGGGGATTCGGCCGCACCCTGCTGGCGATCGACGTTGCCACGCGGAAAGTCCTCTGGCACCATCGCGAGCCGGAGCCGTTGGACACCCGGGCGGTGTGCATGAAGGCCGGACGGATCTACTTCTACAGCCATCCGAAATACCTGGGCTGCGTGGATGCCAAGACGGGCGAGCTGGTGTGGAAGTCGGACGACCGGGCCGTTCTGGAGGCCATCGGCGAGCATCACCCCGCGCAGTTCCCCGCCACCGGCTTTGCGACGTCCGCCTACATGAAGTGTGGCGAAAATGCCCTCTATTTCGCCGGGCCGCAGCGGACCAGGCTGGTCGCCGTCTCGACGGCCGACGGCAAACTGCTCTGGCAGTATCCCAAGGGTGCATTCCAGCTCGTCCTCCGCGACGACGGCCTCTACGCGATGGGCGCCATGGACGAAAGCCAGAAGTTCGATCCGAAGACGGGCCAGATCGTCCGCCAGCTCTTCCGCCGGGCGGGTTGTACGCGTGCGACCGGCAGCGTGGACCGGATCTTCGTCCGCGGCGGGGGCGACGGAACGTTCTCCTGGAACACCGCGGCCGAGAAGATCCTGCCGATCGCGCCCATGCGGCCGGCCTGCCACGACGGCGTGGTGATCGCCGGAGGCCATCTCTATTGGGGCCCCTGGATGTGCGGCTGCAACCTGTCGCTGATCGGCATCGTTTGCCTGGCGCCCGCGGGCGACTTCAACTTCTCGATGAATGCCGTCGAAGCGGAGCGGCTCGAGCGTGCGGCGGACGACCCGGCCAAGGTCGCGGGGACTGAGCAAACCGCCGACGATTGGCCGACCTATCGCAAGGACAACGCGCGGAGCACCCGGTCCGAGCGGCCCATCGCCGAGAAGGCGGCCGTGAAGTGGGAGTTCAAGCCGCGCACCATGAACACCTGCACCGCGCCCGTGACTGTGGGAGACCTGGTATTTGTCGGAGGATCGGACGGTGCGGTCCGCGCCCTGGAGGCCCGGAGCGGGAAACCGAAGTGGACGGCCTACACGGGCGGAGCTATTCGGGTTCCGCCGTCGATTGCCGAGGGGCGGGCGCTGGTCGGCTCGGCCGACGGCTGGATCTACGCCTTCGAGGCCGTCAACGGGCGGCTCCTCTGGCGCTTTCGCGCAGCTCCCGTGGAGCGCAAGATTCCCGTCTACGGCTCGCTGGCGTCCACTTGGCCGGTGGCCGGCGGCGTGCTTGTCGACAGCGGAGTCGCCTACGCCGCCGCGGGCATCGCCAACTACGACGGCACGCACGTCTACGCCTTGGACGCGGCCACCGGCAGAATCCGCTGGCAGAACAACACCTCCGGCATCACCGAGGGCGGTCAGGGTTCCGGCGCGAGCGTGCAAGGGGATCTGCTGCTCTCGGGCGGCAAGCTCTACCTGGCGGGCGGCAACCGAGTGCCGCTGGCTTCCTACGACGCAGCCAGCGGGGCATTTCAACCGGTACGGCCTGTCGCGCTCCCCTACGCCAGGGACCCCCGCGGCCCGCGCGGGCCCAGCCTGTTCCTCCGCGGTGACGGGAGGATTGCCGTGTCGGGCACGTTCCCGCTGTACACGCGGCCGGAAGACGTACACTATATCGATCAGGCTGAACTGCCCTGCCCGCCCGCCACGCTGGCGGTGACCACAGGAGGGCTGGGACTGGTCCTCCCGGCCCCGGGTGAAGGAGGCAACGAGAAGTCGCTTTGGGCCGCCCGCCCGTTCCAGGAAAACGTGGCGGTGGCCTTGGCCAAGAATGCGGTTCTGGTCGCGGGGACCGATCGCCGCGCCGGCAAACGCGAAGCGTCCCCGGAGGAAACCTACGGGCTTGCCGCGCTGGAGAACAAGACGGGCAAAGTGCTTTGGAGGCACTCGTTGCCCGCAGGTCCCGTGCGCTGGGGCGTGGCCGTCGACCGCAGCGGGCGGGTCGTCGTCAGCCTCCGCGACGGCCGCGTCCTGTGCTTTGCCGGCAACGACTGATTTTCTCGTAGATGTGCTACAGAAACACGTCGAGGAGTTCCGCACGTTCCGCCTGTCGCCGGAGGAGTACGTGAAACGCTACTACGTGGGCCACTACAGCCCGAAGGGGAACCATTTCTTCGCATTCGCGATCAAGGACGCGGTGGTCCGTTGGCTCGATCCGAAGCCGCCGGCGCATCGAGAAAGCGATCGGCAATAGCGACTTGCCAAGTGAACGGCCATCACCTCCGGGACGAGAGCATTCGGGACAATAGCAGCGGCGAGCAACAACGCGATCGTCTTGGTGTTCGCGGGCATCTCTGAGATCCTTTCACTTCCGGCTGGCCTCTGGGTGGGTACACGCCGCCGCTCGGGCGCGTGGCAACAAGGCGGATACTGTCTTCGTCACCTGGTTTGCTGCTTGAGAATGCGAATCTGGCTCTTGTTCTTGGTGACCACGACGCCAGGGACCGTCACGAGGCCCCAGGGGTCGGCCGCGGTGGCGCCCGACTGGATGATGCGGTCACCGTCCGGCGAGGTGTTCGTCCAGCGGAACTGCTCGCCGGACCTGGCCTTGAACCTCTGGCAGCGGCGCGGCGTCACGTCGGTGGTACACTCGGGATAGGGACAATCGTCGCGCAGCCAAAGGGTGATTTCCCAACGGGCGGGCTCGTCAACGATCGTTTCGGGCGCCCAAAGCTGGTACAGGTTGATCCCGCCCCCCTTTTCGGCATCGTCGTGGTCGCCGTCGCCCGGGCTGTGATCCAGAGAGCAACGGGTGAACGCCGGCAGGCTCTGGTGCAGCCGAATGCGGGGCACCAGGTCGCGGAGCGGACCGATCGGCCCGGGGCCATTCGTCGACCAGTTGGCCGCAAACGCCCGCTTGGTCGAGACCATGGCGTGGAGCATCTCGGGCCAGGGCATGAAACCGAAATCGCCGACCGTGTGGGCCGGGTAGGCGCCATAGGCCGGCCAGCACAGCCAGTAGGGCAGCTCCACGGTCGAGTTCTCGCGGATCCACTTGGGCAGATTCATGTACTCCCACTGGTCCGCGCCAAGCCAGTTCTTCGAACCCTCGGGGTAAGGCCCCCACTTCCAACCGTGCTGCTGCGGGATTTTGCCGATGGCGAAGTTGCCGTGGCCTTCGGACATGACCGCGCAGTAGATGTCGCCGTGCCGCAGGGCCCAGCCTCCCATCTGGCCCCAGAGGGATACTCGCTCGGGGTCGAGCCGCATCTCGGGCTGAGCGAGGGCCCATGCGGTGGCAGCCAGGGCGCGGCGTTGCGGGTAGTTGTGGACCACGCCCTCGTCGTACCCCCGCAAGGTGCCGATGCACTCGTGGGACCCTTGCCAGAGCCCGCCTTCGGCGAGCGCGAGGCCCAGCGCGCCGCGGACGTGCCGCCGGGCGCCGTGCCAGCCGGGCTCTGCCGCCTCCGTGGCCGAGCCGCCATAGGTGCCCAGGTTGAGCATCAACGGCAGCCGGCCGCCGGCGCTGGGCTTGGGCAGGTCGCGCCAGCGCACGACGAACGTCTCGGAGACCGCGGGGGCGTTGGCGTAGGGTTCTTCAATCCAGGAGTTGTAGACGTCGATGTCGCACGACTGGGCGTCTTTGGCCCCCGCCCCGACCGTGCGCTGATAGATCACCGCGGGGAACCGCGCCGGCTTTTCCTCCACCGGTTCCACAAGGCTTGCGCCCGCGGGCAGCTCGGCGACGGCTTCGCGCCCGTCGATAGCGGCGGTCACCGCGTAGTAGTGCCTGCCGGGCTTGGCGACGGTACAGACGGCCAAGGCCGTGGCCCGCGGCAGCGGGGGGCCGTCCGGGGCAATCCGATAGCGCGACATCACGTGGTTGATCGCCAGGTTGTAGCCCGGCCGCAGCGGCGAGTGCTTTGTCGGGGTCCCTTGGTTGGGATGCTCCGTGTTGCGGACGGCCTTGAGGTTCCAGCAAGAGACGACCTCGGGCACTTCGCGCACCAGCTCGGCCTCGCCGAGGTTGGCGACCGTGATCGGCCCGCTGTGGCGGTACACCCGGTAAACGAGCCGCCGCTTGGCACGCGCGGCCAGCACGGCCGCGTCGAATTCGCCGAACGCCGGGGCATCCGCGCCGACGGGGTCGTCGATCTCCCGCCAGGTGAGTAACGTCTGCCCGGACTGGTGAAGGGCCCTCAGCTCGGTGACCGGCCTGATGGGCTCCTTGGCCTCGCCTTGGTAGCTGACCTCCAGGACCGCGCCGCGGAGGTTCAGCCCGCCATTCTGCTCGACGCGCAATCCCTGGTTCTTCTGCACATCGGCCGTCCACGCGCGGGCCGCGGCCGTGGCGTCGAAACTCAAGAAGTCCGGCGCCCGGAGTTTCAAGGGGCCGATCTCCGGCAGCCCGATGGGCACCAGGCGGGCCGCCGCTCCCGTCTTGTGCCCCTGGTCGGAAACCCGCAGAACGGCGCGGAGGACGTTTGTCCCCGCCGGCAGGCCCGACGGATCAAACCGGACCGTTTCGCCTTGGACTTCAGCCGCGATCGGGCTGGTGACGAAATGCCCCGCCGCCCGGAGATCGCCGGACGAGGGCAACAGCAGGGAGAAAGCCGCGCCGCCCCACGTTAGCGCAGCGAGGAAGTTCCTCGACAGGACGGCTCCCCTGACCCATCGAGGACGGGCAGGAGAACCTGACGTGCGTGCAACTGGTGAAATCATGGTTTTCCTCCCTTCTCTGCGGCGCGGCGAATGACCAAGCGGCCGGGCTCACCGAATGTCAGTCCCTGAATCACGACGTGCCCGTGCGCATCGGCCGTGGCTTCCCCCTGCTGCGTCTTTTTCCGATCGCGGGGGTCGGTGACCGTCCAGGTGAGCTTTTCCCCCGGGCCGGGGCGGAATCGCCGCGTGTTGCGGGCCGCCACGTCGCACGTCACCTGCCCGGCGTAGACGACGTGCTTGGCCGCGTAAATCGTCATTTCCAAGCGATCGGGTTGATCGACCACGTCCTGGCTGTCCCAGCGCGGCTGCGTATTCAGGCGTCCGCCTCCGGCGTATCCGCGCTGGCCCGTCTCGAAGTGCTTTTTGAAGAAATCCGGGTTGGGCCCGCGGTCCTTCGCGTCGCAGGCGAGGACCGGCCGATCGGCCCGCGGCCCGAACGGATGCTCGCCTTCTTCGGCCCCGACGGGCAAGTGCAAGTGGGTTGAGCTGCCCCAGAAGAACTCGGCCATGAAAGCATTGTGCGTTTGGAGGCAGGCCCTCATCAGGTCGGTTTCCTGCTTCCAGGTCAGATGCTGGCTGCCGGCCCCGAGCGAAAGAAACGGCAGCGTGGTCGCTTCGCCCCGGGTCCGCACCCAGGCCGTGAGATTCAGCTCTTCCCAAACGGGTCGGCCGCTCTCGGACGGGACCCGCCACTCCGGCCTGCCCCAGACGGCGTCCATGTCGGGCCGGTGGGTCTTGCGCAGGTCGCCCCGGCCGTAGAAACTGTACTGGTAGGGCGTCTGTTGCGGGTCTGCGTCGACGGGGCCGTCGGCCATCACGTAAGCGATCTTGCCCGGCCGCCGCAGGCCGTATTGGATTGCGGCCGTTCCGCCCCAGGGCCCGGCGCCGCCGCAAGAGACACAAGCCCGCTGGGCGGCGAACTTCTCCAGCGCCCAGTCGAGCATGGCGTCCACCCGCCGGGCAAAGAACGGCTGCACCTTCCCCTGGCGGAACGAGCGGAGCGTGCCCAACGATTCATGGTAGCCGTAGCCGAACGACCGGTACGGGGCATCGTGGGGCGAGAGCAACAGGGTGTCTTGCCGGTGCGGCCACGGCGGTTTCAGGTATCTCTGGTTCGCATCGTGAAAAAAGATGCTCAACCGCTTCAGGTGCGCCCGCGGATAACCGCGCGGGACGAACAGCCCCCAGTTGTAGTACTGATTGGGCAGGTGCGCCAGCGGCGGGGCTGCCCATTGGACGTATTGACGCCGCTCCCCCGGATAGTCGAAGAAGACCGTCACTTCCGGTTTGCCCTGGAGCACGGGCTCGCCCGGTCCGACGATCTCGTCCACCGGCCCGACGCAGGAAACGTCCCGCGTGTTGGCCGCGCCATCGACCACCGAAACGACCGCGTAGTACGCCTTTCCCGGCCGGTCGGGATGGTGAACGTAGAGCCCCATCCTCGGCCCCAGCGGCCGGCCGTCCTCGACGGCGAAGCGGGCGATGGGCACCTCGCCCATCTCGGGCATGTCGGGGTGGTACTTTTCGAAGTAGTCGTTGCGAGCCAGTTGCTTGGCGAAATCCAGGTCGTCGATGGCGCGGCGGCGGTGCCGGGCGATGAGTTGGTCCACCGACCGGCCGAGCACGTTGTAGCCCGACATCGGCTGGACTTCGGCCAGCGGCTCCGCCTGGGCAAGCGACGCGGCCGTGATGGGCCCCGCGCGGCGGTACACGCGATACCGGACCACGCGCTGGCGGTCCATCTCGGCCAACCGCCGCTTGAGCTCGCCCCACGCGGGCGCGACGTCTGCGGAGCGGTCGTCGATCTCCTCGAAGACGAGGAACGTCTGACCCGAGCGATGAACGGCCCTCACCTGGCCCACACGGGGCGGGACGTTCTCGGGTTGTCCCTCGTAGAACACGTCGAGGCCGCTTGCCTCTGCGCTCCACGGCGGGCAGGCCGTAACGAGGAACCCGCCGTTGGGCCTGCCCGAGACCCAGGCGCGCACCGCCTCCGTCGCATCGAGGCGGTCGAACCACGGACCGCGGACCGCCAGCGGCGCCGGGGTCCCCGGGCCCCCGAGGTCGGCCGTGATCTCGACGTTGATGCGGGCATCTTCCTCCGTCCCCGCGAGCCGGCCCCTGCGCGCGATCACCAGGTCTGCGCGGACGATCTTCGCGCTTTGCGGCAGCGACGACAGGTCGAAACGGAGGAGACCCGGCGCGGCGCCCGGCACCGGGTGGAGCCGCCGCGTGGCCAGCATCGCGGTGCCGGAGGGTGTACCCGCGCGGCCGGCCGCCGTGCCGAAGGCGTCAGCCAGGAGAATGCGATCCGCCGCTTCGCCCGGCTCGTAGAGCAAAAGATCATCCACGAGCAGCTCGGCGCGGGCTGCAAACCAGCCCAGCGGCTTGTCGTGCGGAACGATCTCGAAGTCCCCCGGCCACTCGCGGCCGCGCTTGCCCGTATCGAACCAGCCGGTGAAGTGAATGCGTTGCGGAAAGGGCCGTTTCTCGTCCGCCCGCCCCACCGCCTCTAGAAAACGACAGGCGATCATCGCACGCGTGAATGCGTCGTCGCTGACGGTGGTCACGCCGCGAAGGTCCAACTCGGGGCTGGCTTCTTCGGCAGCGCCTTCTCGATCACCTCGGCGTACTTCATCAACGCCAGGTAGCTCCGAAGTCCGACACCGTCGTTGCGAAGTCCCTCCTCGGAATAGTCGTTCGCGTATCGCTGCGGATTCGACGGGTGAACGCCGTCGCGCGAAATCAAGGTCGGCACGTCGTAGCCTTGGTACCGGTCGAACTGCTTCGCCGCTCCGTCCCAGTCGTCCGGGCGGCGCTTGAGGATCTCGGCGTGATAGTCGGTCAAGGGGACTTTCATCTCGCGGGCGATCTTGCGGACCGCATCGGCAAAGGCGGCCGCCTTCTGGGCCTGGCCGTGCTTGGGCGGGATCGTGCTCGGAATGAGGATCGTGCCGTTGTCGAGGCACTTCTCGACCACTTCCCGCGTCTTCGTCTCGTACTCCTCCAATGAAGGGGCGGTAGCAGAAAGCGCTCCGGGCCGCGTCGATGGCGTTGTGGTCGCCCCCCACGTAGAGCCACTGCCGGGAGCGAGGGTCCCAGGCGGCCCCTTCGTTGTAGCCGAAGATCGCGCCGCTATTGCCCTTGGCCCGGTGCGTCTCGACCAGGTTCTCGGTCTTCAGCTCGGCCCACTGGCCGGGCCTCATGGTTGCGGCGAGGTTGGCCAACGCGGTTTGCGCCTTTGCTGTTGCGGTCACCTCCCTTGTCATGAACACGTTGCCGTGCATCGCCCCGTTGGCGCTGTGTACTTGAAAGTACGTGGGCGAGCCGCCCGGGCCGTTGGCGTTTTTCACCCCGCAGGCGAAGCATCGCCGCGCGGTCTCCAGATAATCGGCTCGGCCGGTGAGGCGATTCGCCAGCGCCAGCAGGTCGGCGGCCAGGACGTTGTAGTGGCTGCAATCGCCTCTGCCGCTCACGCTTCCGTCGGGCTGCGGGGTGATGGTGTAGAGGATGCCGCGGGCCGGGTCGGCACTCTTGCGGAGCGTCTCGAGATGGGCCAGGAGATACGACCTGGCAGCCGCGTCGTCGGGAAACGTCTCCACGTAGCGGGCCAGGGCCTCCATGTAGAAGAGCGACGCCCAGAGCGAGATCGGCCGGTGCTTGGCCGGCTTGCCGTCGAAGGCGCAGCTCCTGACCTGCCAACGGGCGCGCTGGAGGTACTTCTCGTCGCCGGAGAGAAGATATCCTTCCAGCAGCCGAGTGAGCGTGCAGCCCTCGCCGCGGTCGCCCATGCGGTTGTTGCGCTCCGGCGGGCCGGGGTCTTTCTGGGGCGACATGTACTCGGCCAAGGCATTTTCCGCGATCTCCAGGCAGGCGTCGTGCGACTTCCAATCGCCGGTCAGATAATACAGGGTCGCCGTGCCGCGGGCCCCGAACGAGAGGTCTTTGGTGAAATGGTTGTAGTTGCGGTGCGGGTTCTTGTGGCCCGGCTCGCTGTGCGTCGAATGCGCCCAGACCCCGCCCTTGACGAAGTGCAGCCCGGGATAGTGCGGCTGGTGGTGGATATCGATGTCGCGGGTGTGCTTGTCGGCGGCCACGAACAGGCTCCACCACCGGGGGTCGAGCGTACGCGCGTACTGCTGCGCCATGCGATAGTCGAGATCGTACTTCATGCCCCACTGGCCCGACGGGGCCTCGAAGTCGATCGGCACGTCGCCGTAATCCATCCAGCCGTAGAACTCGTTTTCCTCCCGGCGGCTCAACAGGCTGGGTCCCCGCGGAACGCCCTCGGGGAACTCCCCAAGGGCCGAAAGATTGCGGACTTCGTAGGCCCGGTAGTTCTCCATGTCCAACGGGTGCAGGTCGCCGAGCGCCCGGGTACTGGCGAGCCACTGGGGCGACGCCTCCAGCCGCAGTGGATCGGAGAAGCCCCGTAAGACGGATTTGAAATCCGGCCCGCTCGGGGCGATGTCCTTGTTGCCGTCGTCGGACGCCGCGCCGGCATGAAAGGAAAACAGCACCTCGTGCGTCTTGTGCTCGCCGCTGCGGAGCGGAAAATCGGCGGCATACCGGCCGGGAAAGAGTCCGATCTTGACCGTGCCGTCCTTGTCGGCCGCGAGCGCCTTCGGATAGTTCTGCCAGAAGTCCTCAATGCCGACGGTTAGCCCCTTGGCCGCATCGGACACGTCGAGCCAGCCGGGCGCCCGCCGGCCCACCGCTGCCTCCACGCCGCCGAGGAACGTCCGGTAGCCCTTGAAGGTCACGTAGCTGTTGGGCCGGGGGTGAAACTGCGGGGCCCGGTAACGGTCCCAGTGCTCGCCGCCGCTGGAGTCCTGATAGATCTCGGCCCTCGCATCGAGCGGAGCCGTGACGGCCGGGCTTTGGGCGTCTCCGCCGACACAAACGCTGCTCGGCCCACGGAAAGAAAGCGGCAGCCGCAACGCCATCTCGTCGAGGTAAACGCAGTTGATGCCGCCGATATTGGCGTTCCGGGCATTGCCGTCCGGCGTGCGGCCGCCATGATTGTTGTTTTCCAGCGTGAAGGCCAGCTTCACTCGTCCGCTGCCGGCGTAAAAGTGATACCACGCCGTGTACTCCAAGACCGGGGCGCCGGCCGGACCGAGAGAGCCCTTGAGCCGGATCACGCTCCGCAGCGGCCCGCGCTCCAGCACGGCAGACTCGCGCACGCTCTCGCTGGCCGCTGAGTGGCCCTCGGGGATGGTGCGAAAGGTGTAGACGTCGCCCTTCTCGGGCCACGCGTATGGAAGCCAAGCGTCGGCGGGGATGGACACCAGACCGTCCGCGCTGGCGAAGTCCTTCAGATACGCCCCGCTGCCGACGCGGTTTCCCTTCGAATCCTTAACCTCGTATTCGCGCTGCGACGTGAACCGCAGGATGTAATCCTCCAGCCCCGCCCGCGGAGAGCAGACCACGTGGATCAGGTGCGAGCGGCCCTTGTTTGCCGGACCGGCGATCGCACGCGTCACCATCGGCTTCAGTCCGCGCACGACGGCGCCGAATCGGGGTTGGGCCGCATCAGGACGGGACACGACGACCGTGCCATCCGCAAGCTGCACCTCCTGAAAGAGATCGAACGCTTTCCTGCCTATGCGAAACCGCGCGGCGCCCGTGCTCACGGTGTACGCGTCGTCGCTCTCCTGGATCGCGATCGCCGTCGCCGGCTTCGCCTGCGCCGAGACGCCTTCGCCGTACTCCAGCGTGTATCTCTGCCGCGCGCCGCCTTCGATGTCGGTCTGAAAATCCACGAGCAGCCAACGAATGCTCTTCTCCGGGCGCCAAAGGCCCGTGACACGGAACTGTGCCGGGACCTCTTTCCCGCTGCGCACCAGACGCACGTGCTCTGCGCTTCCCAGCTCGCCCTTGGGAAACGGCACCGCGAAGGTCACCGGCTCACCGCGGCGCGGCACGCCCTGGCGCTCGACGACGCTCAGCTCGACCGCGGCTGCTGCCAGTGCACCCGCGCAGGCTCCCACAAGAACCGCCGCCAGCGCGCAGGCGACCGCCCCGCGATGGAAAGTCCAATTCCTGCTCATGTTCAGATTCTCCAGTCTTAAGGGGGGCGGAGCCTACGGGCGGGATGGCACAACATGCACCCTCCCTCCTCGGCCTTGTCGGCCGTCGGGGAGCCATCGAAAGTCGTCTCGAACACCTTGGAGTTGCCCCGCGAGCAGTTCCGCAGCCGGTCTCCAGGTGTGGCGTGAAAGTGGACCAATGCCCCCGCGTCGCCGTGGAGGAACCGGAAGCCGGTGCCGTGCAGAAGCGAGGGCGTCAGCCCGTTTCGTCCCGCCAGTGCTGGGAAACGTCGATCCACCTGCCACGTCACCAGAAGGTCGTTGCCGCGGAGCGCCAAGTCCCCTTTGCGGATCGCTCCGAGCCCGAAGGCTCCATCCTCCCGCCGGCGCAGGTCGATGGTGAACTCGCCCACGCCAGCGGGAATCACGATGGCTTGCTGGCCTGCGAGGATTCGCGATTCGGCCTGACCGTCGACGTCCAAAGACACTTTCCCGCCGAGCTTTGCCCGATACCAGTCCGACAACTCGAGAGTCCAGCGGGACGAGTGTTTGGCAAAGTGGCGGCAATAGTGGGGATCGTAATAGAACTGCACGCGAAGACCGCCGGCCTCAGCTACGTCCACGCGGCCATGGAGATAGGCGCAGTACTCGTTGAAGCCCATCCAACGCTTCTCTTTCCAGCGTTCGATCCAATCGGGGTTCCGCAGGTCGATGCTCCGCTCTCCCACCACCCGCGTGGAACGGTAGACCGCAGGGTTCCGCTCGCGATGGGCCTGAGTCGGCGTCTTCAACTCCGCCCCGGTTTTCTCGACCAGATCGAGGTCATGGCACGAGAATTCCTCGGGAGCCATTTCGAGGATGCTGAGCTGGATCACGCGGTCCGGGCCGAGGTAGTGCCAGCGTCCGACGCCGTAGCCGGCGATCACGGCCAGGCGCCCATTGTCATGCTCCAGGCCCGAACCCGGCCGAACCGTGACGCCGAGCGGCGTGACCCCGAACTGCCGCTGGATCGCGTCGCGGCCCACCTTGTAGATAAAGAGCATGTCGCTGGAGGGCGCCGGAAGGCGCCGGCGCGTATCGACCGTCTCGTTGTACCAGTCCGTGTGCGCCCGTTCGCCCTCCAGGGGCGCATCCCACCACGGTCCCGGCGGGGAGTCCAGGTCCCAATTCAAGTGCGTCCACGCCCGGTGCGCGTGAATCTCGAACACGCCGCGGCGGACTCCTTCATCCAGGCCCGCCTTGGTGGAAGCGTAGTCTTGCACGTTGCCGAACGGGTCGCTGAACTTCGGCCGGGTCCAGGGATTCTCGACCATGCGGGTCAGGGGATTGGCATAGCCCGGTGTGACGTTCTGGACCATCACCAGGCCATGCTTCGCCAGCGGCTCGACCAGGCACTTGATGATGTCTTCCTTGCTCGGCGTGGGGTAGTGCCATGCCAAGCTGTAGGCGTGCTCTGAGCACCCCATGTCGTCCATGATGAAGATGAAGGCATTCTCGAAATTGTCGTTGAAGACGCCGTAGCCCATGCACCAGACCAGCGCCTTGCGGAAGAGCCGTCGCATGGCCGAGACCTTGTCGAACCAGTCGTGGCCGCCGCCGATCCATACCACTTTGGCCAGGTCGCTTGCGGCCCGCGCGACGAGCTGGGGCTGGCCTTGCATCGTTCCGAGGACCACCGTCCCGGGCCGCGGCCGGCAGCGGACGACGCGGGGCTTCGACGCCCCGTCGCCACGCAGCGTGGTCCCGGCGATGCCGGCGGTGATGAAGTGCTCGCCGCCAATGGCCAGCGCGGCATCGGCCGACGCGGTGGAAACTGCCGCCGGGCCTTCGATTTTGACGCCTACCAGATCAGCCACCTCGGCGGCGCGGACGTGATCGAACAGGGCAATCAGGCTGATGCCGTAATCCTCCACGACGCGCCGCAGTGTCTCGTAGTGCGCGGAGTATCCTCGGAGCTTGTCGGGGTCGGCCAGCCAGATCACGCACGCGTAATTCGGCTCGGCGATCCCGTTGAGGAACCGGTTGATCTGGAGGCGCTGCTGGTCCAGCCGGAGGACGTCGAAGGGAATCCCCCAGATCTTGAGCATCGTAACGACGTCGAGGAAGTCCTTGCCCGATTGCCGTGCGGGCAAATCCGGGAACCTCGACCTCGTGTCGATGCAGTAACTGCCCGCGTCAGCCCACTGGTCTGCGATCACCACGAGCACTCGGTATGGCCGTCCGGCCGTCCGATCGGGCCCGCCGGCCGAGCTTTCGCCCGTGATAACGGCCAGTAACGGCAGGAGAGCAAGGGACAACAGCCGAGTCTGCACGGTTTGTCCTCCTCTGCTAAGGTCGGTGTCGTGCTGGTGTTCATTCTTGCTCTTTTCAGGACCTCCAGCTTCATTTCGGCCTCACTGGAACGGCAGGGCTTGCGGCGCCCTTGTACTCATAGGCCCCGATGTCGCACGCGGCGCCTTGCGGCCGAGTAACGCCGTCGAAGTCCGTGGAGACCTCGGTGAGCGTGACGCCGGCGTCGATCGCCGGGCTGCCGGCACGCAGGCGGGCGTCAGCGGCGCCCACAAGACCCGGGTCGGTTTGACGCGAATGTGTTTCGCCCGCGGCCTGTTGGTAGGCGCTGAACGTCCGATAGGCCACGCCGCTGCGCTCCCACCGCGGCGGCCCGGAGGCATTGGAGTACAAATTGTAATCGAGGGTTTGGGCCAGCGCCTTGGTCGGCCACACGAGAAACGACCTGGCGGCGTCCTGGAAGATGTTGTTGATGACCCGGTTGCCCGTTTTGCCGGCGTGGAATTCGATCGCGTAGGCACAACCCAGGAAGGTGTTGTGGTAGACGTGGTTACCCGTGGAGTTGAGGCTGATCCCGCCCCGCTTCCCGTCGCCGTAAAAGACGTTGTTGCAGATCCGGTTGCTGCCCTGGCCCCAGGCGATGATGTCCACGTAATAAGGATTCCTGCCGGACGACCCGGGAGGCATCGTCATTTTTCGCGGCTTGCGGAAGACGTTGCCGGAAAACTCGCAGCCGCCGCCCGCGGGCGGATCACCCTGATGGAATTGATGAATGCCCGCTCCCGCGATCTCTTCAAACACGTTGTGGCGGATGATCGTCCCCGGCTGCGACCCGTAGATGCCGTGCTGGAACTTGTTGGAGCCGATCTTCTGGAACAGGTTGTGTTCGATCACGCAGTCCCTGGCCACCGGCTGGATGCCCTGGCTGCCGATCGACCGGATGACGCAATTGCGAATGACGACGTGGTGCGTGGCCTTGCCCTGGTCCTTGATCCCGTTGAAGCCGTACTGCACGGTCAGGCCGTCGAAAACGGTGTGGTGGCAGTCGTAGAGGCTGACCACGTGGCCCGGCGCCGCGCGCATCGCGGAGTCCTTGGGGTCCGAGCCGTCCTCCAGCCACACGTAGAGCGTCTTGCCCGAGACGTAGAAGGAGTTCGGGATCATATCGTCCACGGAGAATATCTTGGCCCGGTCGCCCGGGTCGTGAAGCGGGTAGGCGTTTTGGAACACGGCCGCGACCCGCTGGCTGACCTCGGTGGAGTAAATCGCGCCCTTCACGTGCTTCCACGCTCCGATGGGCAGCATCGAGGCAGCCGTGATGCGCACCTCACCGTCGCCGTAGGCCCGGTAAGCGATCGGATGCTCGGCGGTCCCCGCCCGGTCGACGATCCACGTCGGCCCCACGAAATACTCTCCCGCCCTGATCCGCACCGTGTCGCCCGCCCGGACTGACGAAGACGCCCTGCGCAGCGACTTCCACGGCTGCGCCTCGGTCCCCGGGTTCGAGTCGTTCCCGGTCGTCGCCACGCAGTAGGTGGCCGCCGGGGCCAAGCGGCCCTCGGCGGCCAGCGGGCACACAAGCACCAGGACGAGGGCACGTAGCACTGTTCGAAGTCTGGAGGCTCGGATCATGGCTGCTGCTCCTTCCGTGGGATCTCCCACTTCGGCGTTTCGCCGGCTGCCAAACCGAAAACGGTCTTGGTCACGTCCACGGGATTAGCATACCCGGCGAGATTCATGGCGTCGATGATGCGCTGGTTCATTGGCCACGGCCACAGCGGACGGTCGGTCAGCTTGCCGTTTTCGTAACGGTAGAGGATGGTCGCGGCGCCGGGCATGGCAAGCAGGTGGCCGCTTCTCTTGACGATCTCCCGGCCGTCGCGCGATTCGTACACGGCGTCGATCGCGCTCTTGGAAAACTGAACCGGTTGGGCGCCGCCCGCGCAGCGATGACGGCGCGTTGGTTCAATCCCCGCATGGGCGTATACAGCCCGGCACCTGACGTGCGAGGCGGCTCGCCCGTCGCCATGCGAGCGCCCGATGATAACGACTGGACTCTGGTGCTAAAGCAGCAGGGGCCGAGCAAACGTTCGCCCGCCACACGGGGTGCCGCAGCAGATTGAATGCGGCGCAGCGTTTCCCACCGGCAACAACGGTCCGAGGGCACGGACGATCGCAATGCGCTATTGCCAACTTCTGTGGCTTCAAGACAGTTGCGAAGGGGTCCCGCGCTGCCTCTTGCTGGTAGCGACGCGGTTTGGCAGACGGTATCATGGTCCACACACTGTCAAACGGCTCCGGAAATCCGTCCTGCCTTCTTCTTGCCCCGTGAGGATGCGCCATGAAAGACCGACGACCGAGTGCAACGATCCGTTCAAGCCCTATCAGAGCCGCTGCCGGCTGTTTGTCTACAAGCTGGCGGAGTGCGAAGGCAGGGCCTGGTTCCGCGATATGCTCGACGACCGGTTCGAGCAGCACTGCGGCGCAAAAGTGGTCGAGATCGCTCCCGGGAAGTTCGAAATCCTCGGCCACGGTTGGATGGAAAGCCGGTACGTTCACTTGTGGAAGCCCGACTGACGTTGTGCCCCCGCGGCCGATGAAGAGATGTGGAGGGATTCCGCCAGACGGGCCGGCGATTCCTGGAGAATCTGAGCACTCTCACGGACTGGAGGCCGGTGTGCCATCCGTAAAGCCCTTGACAACCGCGACGCAACGATTCGCTAGAGGTGCTGCCATGCGATTGAAATCGACCTTGGTTCCCGCAGTTCTGGGTGTTTTGCTCTCCTGGTCCCCCGGTTTTGCGGGACAACGGATTCCCGTGTCCGCGGAGGAACCGGCCGTGGTCACGCCGCCGCTGAAGTTCCAGCTTCGCATCCCTGCGCAACACCCCTACCTGGCGCTGACCCCGGCGGAAATTGAGAAGGCGAAGTCGCGCGCCGCGGAGTTTGCCTGGGCCAAGCAGTCGCTGGCGCGCTGCCTGTCGGATGCCGACAGGGCCGTTGCCCGACCTTGGGACAAGCTCCCGGACAAGGGCGCCGAGACCCACCGTGCCCTTTCCTCGCAGCTATTCCGAGTCGCATTGGCCTACGCACTGTCTGACCAGCCCCGCTACGCCGCCTGGGTCCGCCAGGGGTTGCTCGCCTATGCCGAGCTTTATCCGCGCCTGCCTTTGGTGAGACAGCGGAGCCGGCTGTTTACCCAGTCGTCGCTTTACGAAGCCACCTGGCTGGTTCCGGTCGTCGAGGCATACGACCTGATTGCCGGAAGCGATGTGCTGTCGGCAGCGGAGCGGCGGCAAATCGAAAACGATCTGCTGCGCCCGGCCGCAGCTTGTTTCCGCATCGAGGACTTCCAACGCGATCCGCGGATCCGGGACCTGCACTTCCGCTGCTACAACTTCCAGGCCTGGCACCTGGCGGCGGTGGGCCTGGTCGGCCTGGCGGTTCGCGATCCGCAGTTGGTCGAGTATGCGGTGAATAGTCCGTACGGGTATTGCCACTTGGTGGCTCACGATATCCGCGAGGACGGGCTGTTCTGGGAACGCTCGCTCGGCTACCACCATTTCGTGCTCCAAGCACTGACGCCCTGGACCGAGGCCATGGCGCGCTGCGGCGTGGACTTGTACCATCTCCGCGTGCCCAACGACCGCCGGCGCGACGAGGACGCGCATTACGTCACCGATTCCACCGAGCGGCCGAAGTCGCTGAAGCTCTTGTTCGACGCGCCGCTGTACCTGGCCTTTCCCGACCTGACCTACCCGGCGTTGGGCGACAGCAATCGCGGCCCCTTGGACGGCGACTGGCTGCGATTGATAGGATACAATCGCTACCGCGACACGGCCTCGGGCTGGCTGGTGCGGCGGAGCCAGCCGCTTTCGGCCACCAGACCGCCGCCGTGGCAATGGCTCATTTACGACCTCCCCGACGACTCGGTCGCCAACGTTTGGCCCCTCGGCGAAGGCTCGTTCGCCAACACCGGCCAGTACGCGCACGGCTGTTCACTGTTTCCTTCTAGCGGCGTGGCGGTGCTCCGTGAGGCCCAAGGCGATTTCTCGGCCCGGCCGGAATCGACCGCCGTCTCGCTCAGCTACGGCCCTTACGGCGGCGGGCACGGCCATCCCGACAAGCTTAACATCGTGCTCTACGCCCAAGGCCGGCAGTGGCTCCCCGACTTCGGCAGCATGCCCTACGAAACCTCCTGGAAGGCCCAATGGACGGCCCATACCATCAGCCACAATACCCTGGTGGTCGACGAGGTTTCCCAGTCGCCTGCCGGCACGGCCGACAAGCAATGGCCGGTGGACAGCGCCGCCCAGCGGGTTCTCGGGAGGCTCGAGGATTTTGATTCCATGGACAAACGGGTGCGGGCGTCCTGCGACAGCGCCTATCCGGGATTGCGGCTCACGCGCCAGACGCGGCTTGTCGGCCACGTGGTGATCGACGAGCTGGACGTGCGGCCCAGTCGACCGGGCGACCAGGCCCAACGCCAGTTCGACTACGTGCTGCACCTCGACGGGCACTACAGCGACAGCACGAGCGAGCTGGCCACCCGATCGGGACCGCTCGGCCGGCGCTGCGGCTATCAGCACGTTGCGCAACAGCGGGCGGGCATGATCCCCGGCGCAGGTCAGGCTTTCCAGCCTGACAAGAACGTGCCATGCATAACGTTTGCAGCCGGCCAGCACCGCTTGGCTGTCTGGATCGTGCCCCTGGACCACGCGCCGACCGAGATAATCGTTGCCGACGGCCTCACCAACAAGCCGGAGCAGAAACAGCCCATGCTGATTCTGCGTCGCCGGGCCTCGCAGACCCGTTTCGTAACCGTGCTCGAACCGGTGCGTGCCGAGGAGCCGCTCCAAAACGTGCACTTGACTGCACCCCAAGCCGGCTCTGGTCCGGCGCTGATCCTCCGGTCGTCCAAAGGCGCTCGCGAGATCGCGCTTTCGGGCGATTGAAGTCCGGCAGCCCGGCCATCGATGCGGGGGTCGCGTTGAAAGAGATTATGTCCGAGTCGTTCTCCGAACAGATGCAATTTCCGAAAGGGTGTTTCCATGAGAGAAATCAGTCGCCGCGCGTTTGTGAAGAAGTGCTCGATGTTGGCGGGTGCAGCAATCGCCGTTGCGCCTCATGCTCGTGTTTTGGGAGCGAACGAGGACCTTCGGCTGGCCACGATCGGCTTCCACGGCCAGGGCGGGCTGCACATCCGCTTGCTGCGCGAGCTGTCCGGCGTGCGCGTCGTGGCCCTCTGCGACGCCGACCGCTCGGTCCTCGACCGCGGGCAGCGCGAGGCCGAGAAGCTGGGCCAGAAGGTCGAGACCTACGCCGACCTGCGCAAGTTGCTGGAAAACAAGAACATCGACGCCGTGACCATCGCCGCGCCCGACCATTGGCACGTGCTGGCGACCGTCTGGGCCTGCCAGGCGGGCAAGGACGTCTACGTCGAGAAACCGCTTTCGCACAATATCTTCGAGGGGCGCAAGGCCGTCGAGGCCGCCGAGAAGCACGGCCGGATTGCACAGTGGGGCAACCAGGACCACGGCCATCGCACCGGTTCGACGCACCTGGAAAAGGCAGGACTCGGCAAGATCCGCGTGGTCTGGACCTCGCTCGACCGCCAGCGGCAGAGCATTGGCAAGGTCACCGGGCCGCAGCAACCGCCCCAATCGCTGGACTACAACCTCTGGTGCGGCCCCGCCCCGCTCGAGCCGCTGATGCGGAAGAACCTTCATTACGACTGGCACTGGGTATGGCCGACAGGCACGGGCGAGATCGGCAACAACGGCATCTACCAGCTCGACGCCGCCCGACTGCGGCTGGGCCAAAGGCTGCCGAAGCGCGTCATGAGCCTGGGCGGGCGGTTTCTCTTCGATGACGACGGCCGGACGCCCAACACGCAGATCGCCCTGTTCCAGTACGACCCGGGCCCGCTGGTGATTTTCGAGCTGCGCAACCTGCCCTCCAAGCAGGGCCCCAGGATGATCCGCGCGAGGGCGAAGTACGAACGGGGCGAGTCGCGCCTGCCGGAACCTCAAGGTCCCGAAGGCGACCGCGGCGGATTCTCGGCCCACAAGGGGCATCTGTTTAACTTCCTCTCTGCGGTCCGCAGTCGCAAGACAAGCGACCTGAGAGCGCCTTTGATCGAAGGGCACCTTTCCAGCACGCTGGTCCACATGGCCAACATCTCGTACCGGCTGGGCACGCCGCGCAGCGCCGAGGCCGCCCGCGAAGCGGTCCGGGACCAGGGAAGCGAAGCGGTCGAGGTCTTTGACGGTTTCCGCGAACACCTGAAGCTAAACGGCGTCGATTTCGCGAAGACCGAGGTCGTCGTCGGCCCGTGGCTGGAGATGGACCCGAAGTCCGAGCGATTCGTCGGCAGTTCGGAGCTGGTCGCCAAGGCGAACGCGCTGGCGCGCGGGCATTACCGCGAACCGTTCATCGTGCCGGAGGTTGTGTGAGCGGGTTCCGGATTCCGGGCCGTAAAGGCCGCAAGGAGATGGCGACGTGACCTTTCCATCGCGGCAACGCCACTCGTGGTTCGCCTCAGGTGAAGATCCGTCGTACAAACCGGAAGAAAGGGTAATCGTTATGGGTATGCGGTCCGCGGCAATTGTCGGGATGGTTCAGTTGGCGTTGGGCGGTCTTGCGCCGGCGGCGGAGCGGCCGCCGGAGCCGTGGGCGGCGGTACCGTTGGGCCCGAAAGTGGAGGCGGCGCCGTTTCATCCGGCCCCGGTGAAGCGGGGACTGCACGCGACGCTGAAGGTACACCCGGCCAGCGGAGCGGAGATCGTGCTGGTGCAGGAGGGCCAGCCGTCATGCGTGCTGATGGTGGCGGACCAGGCGTCGGGCGCCGCGCGCGAGGCGGCCGCAACGCTGCGGGACGGACTGAAGAAGATGAGCGGTGCTGAAGTCCCTATCGCCAAGGAATCGGCCCTGACGCTGACGAAGCAGGGGGATCGGTGGAGCATTGGTTACAGGGGGCGACCGGTTCCGCATCTGGTGGCGATCGGAGACACGAAGTTCTCGGCCAGCCAGGGACTGTCGGGCAAGAACCTGCCACTGGAAGGCTGCCGGATCAAGACGGCGGGCAACGTGCTGCTGCTGGTAGGCAGTGACGCTCGTCCCGGCAGCAACCTGGCCTTGGAGGGCAGCCGCCACGCGGCCGTGGCGCTGCTGGAGCGGCACCTGGGCTTCCGGTGGCTCTGGCCGGGCGAACTGGGGGAAATCGTTCCCCGCAGCCCGACGGTGAAAGTCGCGGCCGTGGACGAGGAGGATGCCCCGGCGATCCGCCAGCGCACGCTGCGCAATTACGGCTATGGGCACGTCGAGATGACTACGATGCCGGCTGACCCGAACCAACCCGGCTCCCGGCCCACGAAGAAGCCGTACTTGCACCATGATCGCTTGCAGGCCGGAATGAAGCAGTTGGGGTTGACATCCGACGATTACGTCGGATGGTGCGGCCAAGCGACGGCCTGGTGGAGTCACCAGCGATTGGGCAGCAGCTACGCGCTCTCGGCGGGTCACGCCTTCGGGGGCTGGTGGAATCGCTTCGGGGCCGAGCATCCGGAGTGGTTTGCGCTGCAGCGCAACGGCTCTCGAACGCCCGGTCGTCTGCCCGCCGAGCGCGAGACGTTGTGCCTCTCCAACCCGCAGTTGGTCCAGCAGGTCATCCAGGAGAAGATCGCCCAGTTCAGTCGCAGTCCCGGCCGGGACAGCGTCTCGGTCTCCCCTAACGACGGAGGGGGCAACAACAGTGTCTGCCTCTGTGAGGCATGCCGGCGGCTCGATCCGGCCAGCGGCAGGCCGATGCCGCTGGAGACATACCTGGATGGGAAAAAGCTGACGGTGCCCTACGTGTCGCTGAGCGACCGCACGTTCACCTTCTACAACCATGTGGCCGAGGGAGTCGCCAAGGTCTTTCCGGACAGGCTGCTGGGGACCTACGCCTACGCCGGATACCGCGATGTGCCGCTGGGTGTGCGGCCGCATCCGAACCTGCTGGTCGGGTTTGTGGGGCTGCAGTACTGGAATGACGAGGAGCTGGAGTTGGACCGCCGGCGCTGGGAGCAGTGGGCGGGGATGGCGAAGAACCTGTTTCTGCGGCCCAACGCCTTCCACGCCGGTCACGGAATGCCGGGGCTGTTCGTGACGAAGCTGGACCGGGACATCAAGCGTTGCTACCAGACGGGGATGATCGCCGCGGACTTCGACTCGGTGCTGCACCACTGGGCGACGCAGGGCCTGAATTACTACGTGCTGGCGAAGCTGCTTTGGGATCCGAGCCAAGACGCCGAGGCGATCGTGCAGGATTATTGCCACAAGGGCTTTGGCCCGGCGGCAGGGGCGATCCGGCGGTACTTCCGGGAGCTGGAGGAGGTGACCGACCGGTGTGCTGGCGGGAGTGTCAACGAAGCCAAGGGCAACGCGCCGGCGGGAGAGCTCCGCGAGGAGGCGTTGAACGAAACCTCCGTGAAACGCGGGGAGACGTATATGCGGCTGGTGCGGAGCTACACGCCGGCGGTGATCCGGCGCCTGCGCGAGACGCTGGCGGAGGCCCGATCGGCGGCGGCCAGCGACGACATCGTGAAGCAGCGCATCGATTTTCTGGAGGCAGGGCTGTGCTATGGCGAGCTACAGGCAGCGGTGCACGGGGCGTTGGTCGCCAAGCAGGCCGACAAATCGCGGCTACTGAGGATTCTGGACGAACGGTACACGGCATTCCGCCAGATCGTGCGGACGCAGCCGTTTGCGGTCAACGTGGCCTACATCTCCTGGCGCGAGGCCGGCATGTGGAGACGGACGGGCTGGAAGGCGCCGGCGGCGGCCAAGAAGTGAGCGGCCGTGCGAGCGGCCATCGTGAGCCGCTCCTCACGATCGGGGCGTCCGCGGCGTAGAGGTCGAGGATTTCGTCGTCCGCCAGCGCGCGGCCGAAGATCCGCACTTCGTCGCAGACGGTCTGTTCCGCCGGGTCGGCCCACTCCTTGTTCTTCCAGAAGTCGATTGGGCAAATGTAAATCGTGCCTGCCTCGCGTTTCGGGAGCGGCGAGGCGACGAGTCCTTCGCCCACGCGCCGGCCGTTGGCATAAAGCCGTACGGACCTGGCGTCCCAGGTGCTGGCGAGATGAGTCCATTGGCCGCGATGGAAGAGATCCACCGGCGCTCCCGCCCTCCAAGTGGCCTCCGAGGGGGTCCCGGCGCCGACGTGGATGTGGTTGAACACCGCCTCGTCGCCGATCGGATACAAGTACACAAGCATCGTGTACTGCGGGCCGGGCTGGAGGACCAACCCTTTCCCCCTCACCCCCTCAGTGAACCGGAAGTCCTTGACCGCCGTCTGCGGCAGCGGACGCCGCTCGCCGGCGGCGAAGTCGGCGGTGAGCGTCTGGTTATCGAACGACAGGCGGAACAACAATCCCGGCGGCTCAGCGCAATCGGCAGAACAGGCGAGCCAGGAAAAGGTGGCGTCAAAGTTCAAATGCAGGATTTCGCTCAGCAGTTCACGAGCGCGAGCAGTGCTAGCACCAAGTGCAGTTCTTTGAGGATGAAAGCTTTAGGGTAGCCCGTGCCGCAAGTGCCTTTCGCCGTCTTTGGTTGCTCAGGCCGCTAGGCCTTCGCTGTGAACCTCCCGAGGTGTCCGGCAGGAAACCGAATTGCGGTGAGAATCGGCAGGAGAATCGCTGAGTTGATTGCGGCGAAGATCGTGAGGCGGGCTGACGGAGACAGGCTTTGTGCCTCGTAAGGGTGTGATCCGCGATTCCGCCACGCGCGCTGGACGCCGCGTCCAGTGGAAATCCGCGCGCAACAGGCGCGCAAGAGCACCCACAAAATGCAACGACTTGCGACCCGGTTGTACCCAAGTGCCCCAAGTCGCAAGTCGTTGTGGCTAACCGTAATTGCGTTAAGCTAAAGGAGTCAGGAAATCTGCGCAAGAGTCATTTTGAGTCCAGCGCGTCTGCCATTCCGCCACTCCGGCTCATGCTCCGTCCTCAACAACCTCGCCACAAGTCCCGGAGGTTCTCCCTCGCTTGACCACTTCTGGGCCTCCTTGCTCGGGTGCCAAAGCCGGATTCTACCACAGGAACCCGAGCCTGAACATCGGCCTCAAGTTCACGAGGGGCTTCTGCCGATACCGGCCCGGCACAGGATGCCGCGCGCCGTCGGCCCTTCTGTTAAACGGGGAGGTTTGCAGAAGCCGGAGAATGGCGTGGGGGTGCCTGTCCTGGGGAAGTCGATTCCGATGGGGGAAATGACCGGATGGCGCTACCAGACATTCGCAAGGCCGCGGTCCTGCTGATGAGCCTCCCCCAAGAGCAGGCTGCCCAGTTGCTCGCCAAGCTCGATGGCAAGCAGGTCGAGGCGGTTTCGATCGAGATCGCCCGGCTGGGCGCGGTCAGCGGCGAAGAGCAAGAGACGGTGGTCCACGACTTTGCCAACGCCAGCCCGACGGGTCTGACCGGGGGGAGCGGCGGCCTGGGGGTGGCCAAGAATCTGCTCGAGCAAGCCCTGGGGAAAAACGCCACCGCCACCCTGGACAGCGTTCGCCAGTCGATCGAGGCCCTCCCCTTCGGGTTCCTGCAGAAGGTCGATAGCCAGAATCTGCTGACCTTCATCATCGACGAGCACCCTCAGACGATCGCGCTGATCCTCTCGCACATGCCGCCGCAACAGGCCGCAGCGATCATCAACGGGCTGCCGGCCGAGCGGCAACTGTCGGTCGTTCGCCGCATCGCGATGATGGGACAGACCAGCCCCGAGATCATCCACGTGGTGGAGAAAGGGTTGGAGCACCGCATGGCGAGCGTGATGAGCCAGCAGTTCGAGAAGGCCGGCGGCGTGGACGCCGTGGCCGAGATCCTCAACGTCGTCGATCGGGCCACCGAGCGGAGCCTCCTGGAGAACCTCTCCCAGGAAGACCCCGATCTGGTCGAGGAGATCCGCCGGCTGATGTTCGTCTTCGAGGACATCACCAAGTTCACCAACCGCGACATCCAAACGGTGCTCAAGAACGTGGAGAGCTCGCAGTGGGCGATGGCGCTCAAAGGGGCCAGCGAGGAGCTCAAGCAGAAGATCCTCGGCAACATGTCCAAGCGGGCCGCGGCGCTGCTGCTGGAAGAGATGGAGTACCTCGGCCCGGTCCGGGCCTCGAACGTCGAACAGGTCCAGCAGCAGATCGTCGACATCATCCGCCGGCTGGAGGACATCGGCGAGATTACCACGCACGCCAACGAGGAAGAAGAGCGGTTCGTGCAGTGAAAGGGATTAGGGATTGGGGATTAGGGATTAGGGACTAGGGGAATTGACATTCGCGGGCCGAGCGGGGCGGACGGCGGATTCGAGGATGGCTTCACGGGGTTGCAGGGCAGGAAGCCAGCCGAAGGA
>Ga0153916_10000506_pt1 | contig 26169 bp, 18 predicted proteins | sample Opewatmetagenome_FD_109642 | JGI IMG/M metagenome (GOLD analysis project Ga0153916, IMG submission 109642) | Freshwater wetland microbial communities from Ohio, USA - Open water 3 Core 3 Depth 4 metaG | ecosystem: Environmental > Aquatic > Freshwater > Wetlands | place: USA: Ohio, Lake Erie...
CTCCACCGGTGATCTCGTCCAGAACGAGGAATCGGTCCACTTCGCGATGTCCCAGCGACCCCGTTCGCAATCGGTTCTGCTCATATCCGGGGGCATTTCGGGACTGACCCGCGAGGTCCTGAAATACGGGGTTCGTCAGGTGGACTACGTCGAACTGAACCCCTCAGTGACGGCGATCGGGAAGAACTACACGACATCACTGGAAGATCCCCGGATCCGTGTCATCAACCAGGACGCGCGCATCTTCGTCCGCAACACTCCCGTACGGTACGATGCGGTCCTCCTGAACACGCCCGATCCCGGTACGGCACAGATCAACCGGTACTATACGGTTGAATTCTTTGAGGAGCTGAAGCGGACGCTCGCCCCTGATGCGGTTGTGTCGTTCGCAATCCAATCGTCAGCTGACTACTACGGCGGCGAGGCGCGGCAGTTCGGGGGCGTCCTGCTTCAAACTCTTCGCTCGGTCTTTCGGACGGTGACTGTCGTTCCGGGAACGAAAGACTACTTCCTTGCCTCGGACAGCCTTCTGGACGTTCACGTCGCGGAGAGGATCGCCTTGGCGGGGATCGCTACCACCTATGCCAACAAGTACTATATTGACGATGAGCTGCTGGCCCAAAGGAGTGCGAGGCTCCTGGAGTCCCTCGCGGGCGTGAGGGATGTCAATCGGGATTTTCTCCCGATCGCCTACTACCGGCAGCTTCAATTCTGGCTGCAGCAGTTCGCGATCAACCCCTGGTACTTGCTCGTTGCGGCGGTGGCTCTTGTAGCGATCGTGCTGGTGCGGGTGAACGTGGTGACCTACGGCATCTTCTGGGGAGGCTTTGTCGGCTCGGCGGCCGAACTTCTGATTCTGATCGGCTTCCAGGTCGTGTACGGGTACCTTTACCAGATGACGGGACTCATTATCGCTCTCTTCATGGCGGGCCTCGCCCTGGGCGCCGTGGTCGGCTCCCGGCTTAAAACCCTGCTGACCCGGTACGGGGCGGTTCAGATCGCCCTGGCGCTCGCGTGCGCGTCGATCCCGCTGCTCACTGCGCTGGCCGAGTCATTTGCGTCGACGGCGGCGCTCGTCCACCTGATCTTTGCACTGATGACGCTCGCCGTATCCTGCCTGCTCGGGATGGAGTTTCGCCTGGCGGCACTCCTCCAATCCGGCAGCGCAGGTGCGGTTGCGGGTGAGTTGTACGGGGTGGATCTGATCGGAGGGGCTGTCGGGGCTGTGATGAGCGCACTGTTTCTCATACCGCTTCTCGGCCTGACGACGAGCAGCTATCTCCTGTTCTGTCTTGCTGCGACGAGTGGAGCCGGCGCGCTTCTGAAGGCCCGGCAGAAGGGGGCTGGGGTGATGGTGCAAAACGATCCAGCGAAAGGATAGTGCCGTATGTGCGATGCGAGTGTGTCCGGCTTTCTCTCCAAACGGCGGTTCCTCAAGCGCTGTGCGCTCGGCGCCGGGGGGATCATGGTCGGTTGGCCGAAGCTCCGTGCGCTTGCCCTTCCCTCCTCCGAGGGTTTCCCTGGAGCGGGGGGCGATGACCCCTGGAAATGGAGCAAGGAAGCGCTCTACTATGTGAAGACCGCGGGCGGTGTCCGGTGCATGAAATGCCCCCACTTCTGCCAGCTGTCGGACGGCGAAGCGGGGAAATGCCGGAACAGGGTGAACTACCGCAACACCCTCTACAGCATCGCATACGGAAATCCCTGTGCCGTGCATATTGATCCGATCGAGAAGAAACCCTTCTTCCACTTCCTCCCCTCGACGCGCGCCTTCTCCATTGCCGTTGCCGGCTGCAACCTCCGCTGCCTGAATTGTCAGAACTGGCAGATCTCCCAGGTGAGCCCGAAGGAGACGGACAACGTGACCTTGATGCCCGCAGATGTCGTGGCGCAGTGCAAGGAATCCCGCTGCGAGTCCATTGCTTATACGTACTCGGAACCGACGACGTTCTACGAATACACCTCCGACACCTCCCGGCTCGCCCGGGAGCAGGGGTTGCGGAACCTCCTCAAGTCCAGCGGCTACATCAACGAAGAACCTCTCCGCGCACTCGCCAAGGTCCTGGATGCGGCGAACATCGACCTCAAAACATTCGACGACGAGGTGTACCAGCGGCTCAGCCAGGCGCGCGTGGGCCCGGTCCTCAGGACATTGAAGGTCCTCGCCGGCGAGGGAGTCTGGCTTGAGGTGACAAACCTCGTCGTCCCGGGCTGGACAGACGACCTCGACACGATCAAGAAGATGTGCGACTGGATGTGCGAGAACGGCCTGCGGGATGTTCCTCTCCACTTCAGCCGCTTCGTCCCGCTCTACAAGTTGGCGCACCTTCCCCTCACCCCCGTCTCCACGCTCGAAAAGGCGCGGGAGGCTGCCATGCGGGCCGGGGTCCGCTACGTCTACATCGGCAACGTGCCCGGCCATGAGGCGGAGAATACCTCCTGCCATGCCTGCAAGAAGACGATCATTGAGAGACGGGGGTACACGATCCTCTCCTCCAGTCTGAAGAAGGGGTCGTGCGGATATTGCGGGACGAAGATCCCCGGCATCTGGAACTGATTTTCCCCGGGCTCGAGGGGAATTTCTTCGCGGAGCGCGGTGTTGTAGAATCAGCTACTCGGGAGGATGCGATGAGCCTTTCAGCAGTTTCCTGGCTGATTTCCTGTTTACTGGTCTTCGCTCAAGGAGAAAAACACGTGGAGGTCGAAAGGGCGACATTTGGCGCAGGATGTTTCTGGTGCGTGGAGGCGGTCTTTTCGCATCTGGAAGGGGTTCTCTCCGTGGAGGCCGGCTATGCAGGCGGCACAACACAGAATCCCACCTACGAGCAGGTCTCGACGGGCACGACCGGCCATGCCGAGGTGGCCCGGATCACCTTCGACCCTGCAAGGATCTCCTACGAAAGACTGCTGGAAGTCTTCTGGGAAGCGCACGACCCGACCTCGCTCAACAGGCAGGGCGCGGATAGAGGGACGCAGTACCGCTCGGTGATCTTCTATCACGACAAGAATCAAAAGGAGACTGCGGATCGGTCGAGGGCGAACGCGCAGAAGGGGTTCAACCGACCGATCGTCACCGAGATCAAGCCCATTGCAGACTTCTTCAGGGCGGAGAACTACCATCAGGACTACTACGCCAAGAACCCCGGCGCCCCCTACTGTGTTTTTGTCATCAAGCCAAAGCTGGACAAACTGAAGCTGAAATAGACCCCCCTTCTCCTTGACAATCCCGGCGGCAGAAGTTACATTGCTTTCGGGGGACCGGGGCTCTAGCCCCGCGTCCATGACCCTCGCGGAGGGAACCCATGGTGGCGTGCATACATCGAGAACGACCCCGGGCTCAATGGAGAGCGTGGGGTCTTCTGTTTTCTGCAAACGCGTGGAGGTACGCAATGTCCAGGATGTGCTTTCTCATCTGCGGATTCGTGCTCCTCGTGATTCCCCTGGTGCTGTACGGACAGACGGGGACAAAGAATCTCATCAGGAACGGTGACTTCGAGAGGTTTGCCGGCGAGGATCCTGCCGGCTGGGAGACAACCAACATCCCGAAGTTCTGCACGGTGGTCAGCCCATCCTCCCGGGCGCATTCCGGGAAACTGGCGGTGAGATGTGAGGTGAGGGACTGCTCCGGCACCAAGTTCCCCGGGATGATAACCCAGAAGAACATCCCGATCAAGGGAGCCGACTACAAGATGCAGTGCCAATACCAGCTGAGGGTGACGGGCGGCGATGTCGGGTTCATCTCCATGGAGTTCAAGAACGTTGAGGGGAGCACCATACGGATGTGCGAAGAGAAGCTCTCCGAGAACAAGCCGGACTACACCCTCTTCACGGCGTCATTCTCGGCCCCCGGGGGTGCGACGCATGCAGAGCTGAGAATCGCGCTCCTGGCCACCTCGAAAGACGGTGATCTCCACGAAGGATCCTACATCCTCGTTGATGATGTGAGCCTTGTGGAAGCGGGGGGGACAATCCCCGTGCAGTAAGACGATCATTCACACGAGAGAGTTCACTTGGGAGGGACGTATGCTCAAGCAACTGACGGAATACCTGGACAATCAGCACGTGAAGTATGTCGTCATCACGCACTCGCAGGCGTTCACGGCGCAGGAAGTTGCGGCGTCGGCGCACTTGCCCGGGAAGGAATTCGCGAAGACCGTGATCGTGCGAATCGACGGGGCCATGGCAATGGCCGTTCTCCCGGCCTCGTTCATGGTGGACTTCACCCGCCTCCGCACGGCTCTGGGGGCGGCCAAGGTGGAGCTTGCGACCGAGGCGGAATTCAAAGGACAGTTTCCCGCGTGCGAGGTGGGCGCCATGCCTCCCTTCGGGAACCTCTACGGCATGCGAGTCATCGTGGAGAAAAGCCTGGCCGAAGACAAGGAGATCACGTTCAACGCCGGCAGCCACAAGGAGCTCGTGCGTCTGTCCTATGTCGACTTCGAGAGGCTCGTGGCTCCGGACCTTCAGAGCTTCGGCATCAAGAAGAAGACACACGACCCGGACGAGCTGCTCCAGGCGTAGGAGCCGGGCAGGCGGAGGCCGGGCGGCGCGACCATGGATGACGGCTTCACGATTCTGGAACACCCGGCCGACATCGGCATCGAGGCGCGGGGGGCGACGCTTGCGGAGGCGTTTGAGAACGCCGCACGGGGGTTGACCGCTCTCATTCTCGATCCCTCGTCGGTTGAACCGCGCGAGACGCGCGAGGTAGAACTGGATGGTGTCGACCGGGAGCACCTTCTCATCCGGTGGCTGTCGGAGATCCTCTACCTGTACGACGGCGAGCGTTTCGTCGTCTCGCAGTTCGCCGTTCATAGCCTTTCTCCTTCTCACCTGCGCGCTGTCCTGCGCGGCGAGCCCTTTCTCCCAGAGAAGCACCCCACCCGCACGGATGTCAAGGCTGTGACATACCATCAGCTCGAGGTGGATGAGGGGAAGGACCGCTCCCGGGTGAGGGTGTTTCTGGATATCTGAATCCCTTCCCCCCGAAAGAGAGCAATGTTCGTACCTCTTGACGCATACCGGTATCTGATCCCCCGCACGTACAAGAAAGGGATGCGGATTGAGGGGCTGGTCTATGCCGACGCCGTCCTGATCAGTCAGATCGAGTCCGACCAGACAAAGGAACAGGTGGCCAATGTGGCAACGCTGCCGGGCCTTGTGGGCCGTTCTCTTGCCATGCCCGACGCGCACCAGGGATACGGTTTTTGCATCGGCGGGGTCGCCGCCGCCGATCTCGACGAGGGGGTCGTCTCTGCGGGAGGGGTGGGATTCGATATCAACTGCGGTGTTCGCCTCCTCGCGACTTCCGTCGACGAGGGCTCCGTGAGGGAGAAGATCGAGCCTCTCCTGAACCAGCTTTTCAGGGACATCCCCTGCGGGACGGGCCGGAAAGGATTGCTCAATGTCAGCAGGGACAGCCTCGACAGGGTCCTTGAAGAGGGGGCGGGATGGGCCGTGCGTAACGGCTACGGCATCGAGGAGGACCTGGCGAGAATCGAGGAATATGGCTGTCTCCCCGACGGTGACGCATCGCTGGTCAGTGCAAAGGCAAAAGAGCGGGGGCACCATCAGCTGGGGACGCTCGGCTCGGGAAATCACTTCCTGGAGATCCAGCGTGTGGCACAGGTCTATGAGACCGGCACGGCGGAGCGGTTCGGCCTGCATGAGAACCAGATCGTCGTCCTCCTCCACAGCGGATCCCGCGGACTGGGTCACCAGGTCTGCACGGACTACCTCGACATCATGCACGGGGGGATGAAGAAATACGGGATTTCTGTCGTGGACCGGCAGCTGGCATGCGTTCCCGTCCGCTCTCCGGAGGGCGAGCACTACCTGAAAGCCATGGCTGCCGCCGCCAATTTTGCATTTGCCAACAGGCAGATGATGACCCACTTCGTGCGGCAGGCGTTCGCCCGGGTCGTTGGGACGACCGACGTCAGGATCGTGTACGATGTCTGCCACAACATCGCGAAACGCGAGCGGCACGCGGTCGGGGGCAGTGAGCGGGAAGTCCTCGTCCACCGGAAAGGGGCGACACGCGCTTTCCCGAAGGGGCACGAGGCGCTTCCTCCCGAACTGCGGGACGTCGGGCAACCCGTGCTCATCCCCGGGAGCATGGGAACCGCCTCCTACGTCCTGGTGGGGACGGAACGTGCAATGGAAGAGACGTTCGGTTCCTCGTGCCACGGTGCGGGGCGCGCGATGAGCCGGACCCGGGCGAGACAGGAGACTTCACCCGACGCGCTCCTCCAAGAACTCCGCGGCAGAGGTATTCTTGTGCGGGGCGAAAGCAAGGCAGGTCTGACGGAGGAGAAACCGGACGCCTACAAGGATGTGGGCCGCGTGGTGGACGTCGTGCACGGCGCGGGAATCGCCCGAAAAGTGGCAAGGCTCACTCCTCTGGCCGTCATGAAAGGCTGACCACGCTCCTCGCGCGCACTTCGCCCCCCCCGGGGGGCCCTCGTTGCGCACCTTTTCCCTTGATAATCACCATTTTTGCCTCTATCTTTTCCCCGAAATGAATGCTCCACGTCTGCTCGGTGTCCTTCTCCCGATGCTGGTTCTTGGAGCCGGAACAGCATTGATCAACGTCGGTGGCTCAGATGAACGGGTTGGCACACTTCCCTCGAAAGCCGTCATTGGCGACGGGGAAGATCTCCTCTACGAGGTGAGCTGGACCTTCTTCAGACTCGGGACCATCCGCATCCTGACAGCCGGTGACTACTCCGCAGTCGCGTACGTTGATTCCTACGAGAGCCTCCCCTTTGTCGACCTCCATGCAGTCTATTTCACATGGATGGATTCCACTTTCTACTCCCGCGCCTGCCGCTCACTCGAGAAGGAGGGGGACGAGTGGCAAGGGCTCGAATACGTGTACGATTTCCCGGCTCGCAGGCTCACGGTGCAAGAAACCGCCCGGAAGGATCTCCACACTCCCCCCCACCGGTGCACCCCCTTGGACACGCTCCAGCTTGAGGATACCTCGTTTGTTGACGGGGTCTCGATCGCCTACTTTCCGCGGAAGCTCATCCACACTCGCACACCGGTTGAAGTTCCAACTATCCTCTATGGGAAATTCGGAAAGACCAGGTTTGATTTTCTGGACAAGAGGACCACGACCTCCATCGACGCGCTCGATCGGCCGGTGCGCGTCGTTGAAATCAGTGGCTCAACCACGGTCGAGGGGATCTTCGGCATGACCGGGGATTTCCGGGGCTGGTTCAGTGACGATTCGGCGGCTGTGCCGATCAAAGGGAGACTGAAGGTGCTCCTGGGGGAAGTGGAGGTGGAACTGGTCAAATGGAATCGGAACGGGTGGAAACCGCCGACGGAATGATTGCCGCGAGTGCACGGTCAACGGGCCGCGGTCCGCGAGGAGAACCTTTGCTTTCAGCATTCGGTTCGTCCGCTCCGCAGGTGCCGGGCACCCGTGGCGGGAGGACTCTTGCCCATGGCTAGCACGAAGAAGCGAAAATCTGAAGAAAGCCTCGGGAGCTACCTCTGGCGCGGGGGGAAGACGATCAGGCTGGAAAAGGCCCCTGACCGTTTCACCGTCGTGGGGTCGGGGGCGGAGCAGATCGCGCAGTTGGAGCGTGTCCGGGGGGTGAAATCGATAGCACCTGTTACCAGCCGGATCTTCCGGGTACTTACGGCCCCCGCGGACCGTGACACCCTGATGGAAACGTTGCGCGCGGAGCCGTTCCGTGCGATTGCGCATCATGCCTACCGGATGAAAGGGGCGGAAGGGACTCTCTTCTACGTCACCGACAGGATCCTTGTCGCCTTTGACGGGGCAGTGTCGGCCAAGCAGATCGACCGCCTCGTGAGCCGCTATGCGCTCGTGCTCCTGAAGGAGTACGACCGCGCAGGGCACCAGCTTCTACTCCAGGTGACAGGGTCTGCGGGTGAGAATCCCGTGAAGGTCGCAAACCGCGTGGCTCGTGAGAAGGGGGTGCGCTATGCGGAAGTGAACCTAGTGAATCGATTCCGTTCGGCGTTCGTTCCTGAGGACTCGCTGTTCCGGCACCAGTGGCACCTCTCTGCGAAGGATGCACCGCAGCTGCTCGCTTCTGCGTCGATCGATGCGCCGGCGGCCTGGGACACGACCCGTGGCGAGCGGAGCATCGTGGTGGCGGTGGTGGATGACGGGTTCGATCTCGATCACCCGGATTTCACCGGCGTGAAGAAGGTCGTCCACCCCAAGGACTACGTCGACGGTGACGCCAATCCCTTCCCTGCCCGGAAATCCGGCTCCTTTCACGGGACGGCGTGTGCAGGTCTCGCGATAGCCGAGATCAACGGCCGGGGTGTGGTGGGGGTGGCACCGGGGTGTGCCTTCATGCCGGTTCGCTTCCCCCTGGTCGCAGACGACGATCTTCTTGTCGATATTCTCGGAGAAGTCGGGCGGTTCGCTGATGTCGCTTCGTTCAGCTGGGGTCCGCCGCCGGTGTATGCTCCCCTCTCCTCTGCTGTCGCGGAGGCCGTTACACGGCTGGTTGAGTCGGGTGGACCGCGCGGCAAGGGGTGCGTCTGCTGCGTTGCAGCCGGGAACTATGATGCACCAGTGCGTGACACGGTGAATGCGAAAGGGTTCGTCTGGAGGGACCCCGTTGATGGTGTGAACAGGAGAACGACCGGTCCGATCCTGAACGGGCTGGCCGCCCACCCCCGCGTGATGGCGATCGCCGCCTCCACCAGCCTCAGCAGACACGCGGAATACAGCAACTGGGGGGAGGAAATCAGCGTCTGCGCGCCCGGGGGCAACTTCCATCCTCTCGACCCGCAGGCGTTCGCCCCCGGCCGGGAAATCTGGAGCACGGAGGGGGAGGCCTACGGGGACAGCTCCATCGCACGGAGCCGATACCTGGCGGGCGGCTCTTCGGGCGCCGCACCGCTGGCTGCGGGTGTTGCCGCTCTCGTCCTCTCCGCCAACAGCGCACTCAGTGCGCAGGAAGTCCGCCGCATCCTGGAAGAGACCTCCGACAAGATCGTGGACGCCGTGCCGGATCTCCTCCTCGGCGCCAAGCGCGGACGGTATGACGCTCACGGCCACTCGGCCTGGTTCGGATTCGGCAAGGTGAACGCGGCGAAGGCGGTCGCGGAGGCGTCCCGTCGCAGGAGGGAGTGAGCCTCCCCGTCGTGCGGGCCACAGCCGGCAGGGCGCTGGCTTCGCAGCAAGGATGTCACACAAGAGGAGTAACCGAAGAACAATTCAATGGCAAAACGTAAAGGCGGGAAACCAGGGAAGAAGCTCTTTGTCCTCGATACCAACGTCATCCTCCATGATAGTTCATGCCTCCACCAGTTCCAAGAACATGATGTAGCCATCCCGGTGACGGTGCTGGAGGAGCTTGACCAGTTCAAGAAAGGGAACGAGGTCCTCAATTTCCACGCGCGCGAGTTCCTGAGAAGCCTGGACACCCTGAGCGGCGACCGGCTCTTCAACGGAGGGGTCCCGATCGGCTCACGCGGCGGCAAGGTCACCGTGAAACTGGAGCGTGAGATCCATCCTGATCTCCTGCTGAACTTCGGGAACAAGACGCCCGACCATCATATCCTGAATATCGCGCACTACATTGCACAGGATCAGCCGGAGAGACAGGTGATCCTGGTGACGAAGGACGTGAACCTGCGGATGAAGGCGAAGGCGATCGGCCTCATGGCGCAGGACTACAAGACGGATCAGGTGAAAGACATCTCGACGCTGTACCGGGGGCACAGGGTCGAGGAGAACATCGACGAGGGGGTCATCGAGAAACTGTACCAGCGGCCGTTTGCCGTCCATGCCGCGGAACTGGCCCTGGAGAGCCCTCCGACCCCGAACGAGTACCTGGTGCTGCGGAACGGAAAGCACTCCGTCCTTGCGCGGTACAATCCGCACACCGGGACGGTTCAGCGGATCGAGAGGCCGCTGGCCTATGGCATCGGGCCCCGGAACGCCGAACAGACCTTCGTGCTCGATGCGCTGATGAACCTGGATGTGCAGCTGGTCAGCATCACCGGGAAGGCGGGAACGGGGAAGACGCTGCTGGCGCTCGCGGCTGCCCTGGAAGCGAGGAAACACTACCGGCAGATCCTCGTGGCACGCCCGATCATCCCCTTGAGCAACCGGGATATCGGTTTTCTGCCCGGCGACATCCAGTCCAAGATCGACCCGTACATGAAGCCCCTGTACGACAATCTCGGGGTGATCCAGAATCAGTTCACGGAGACAGATTCGAAGTTCAGCAGGATCAGCCGTTACCTCGAAGACCAGAAGCTCGTCATCGAGCCTCTGACGTTCATCCGTGGCAGGAGTCTCGTGAAGATGTTCTTCATCGTCGATGAGGCGCAGAACCTCACCCCCCATGAGGTCAAGACCATTATCACGCGCGCGGGGGAGGGAACGAAAATCGTGTTCACCGGGGACATCTACCAGATCGACCATCCCTACCTCGACAGCCAGTCCAACGGATTGAGTGCATTGATAGAAAAGATGAAGGGACAAGAGATCTATGCGCACATAAACCTGGAACGGGGGGAGCGCTCCGCGCTCGCCGAACTTGCCAGCAACCTGCTGTAGATTCTCTGAAGGAAAGCCACTATGATCGACGTCGTCGCTGTTCTCGCGAAAGAATCCTCGCTGACGGAATCACAGGTCCGCAGCGCACTCCAGCTCGCCGGCGAGGGAGGAAGTGTTCCCTTCATTGCCCGGTACCGGAAGGAGCGCATCGGCGAAATGAGCGAACCGCAGCTGCGCGCGCTGCTCGACCGGCACGCCTCGCTCGAGGAGCTGGAAGGACGAAAACAGACGGCCCTGAAGGCCATCGAGGAGGAGGGAAAACTGACGGACGAGCTCAGGAGCCGGATCGACTCCTGTGTGAGGAAGACAGAGCTGGAGGACCTCTCTCTCCCCTTCAGACCGAAGAAGAGGACCCGCGCGGCGGTGGCGCGCGAGAAGGGCCTGGAAACCCTGGCGCGTTTCATCGCTTCCCTCAACGCGCCGGACGTGACGGAGGCGGATCTGGAAAGCGAGGCGGCAAAGTACGTGTCGGCGGAGAAGGGGGTGGCGACGCCGGAGGAGGCTCTGGCAGGCGCCTCGGATATCCTTTCCGAGGAGACTGCGTCGAAAGGGGAACACCGCTCGTTCCTGCGTGACTACATCGCCAGGGAAGGCGTCTTCGTCTCCACCATCAAGGAGAAATACCCCGAAGGGACGACCAAATTCGAGATGTACAGGGACTACAAGGTGCCGGTCAAATCCGTCCAGCCGCACAACGTGCTTGCGATGCGGCGGGGCGAGCGGTCGGGGATCATCCGGGTGGATATCGTCGTCAACGAGGAGTTCGTCCAGAACCATCTGGAGGCCACAGAACTCTTCGCCGCCAACGAGAAAGTGCGCCACTTCTACAGCACCATGCTGAAGGAGTCCTACCAGCGGCTCCTCCACGGTCCGCTGGTGAACGAGGTCCGGTCGGCGAAAAAGGAACACGCCGACCTGGAATCGATCAAGACCTTCGAGGCGAACCTGCGCGACGTGCTCCTCTCGGCTCCCGTCGGCATGAAGCCGATCATGGGAGTCGCCCCGGGATTCAAGAGCGGCTGCAAGGTGGCCACTATCGACGGCACCGGGAAACTCATCGAACACCATACGATCCACCCCTTTGCATCCCCGGAGGAAAAACAGAAGGCGGCCACGCTCGTCACGGAGCTTCTGCAGAAGCACGGCATTCAGTTTGTGGCCGTCGGGAACGGAGCCGGAAGCCGGGAAACCGATCAGTTCCTCGCAGAGGTTCTCAACGCTCTCCCGGTGAGACCGCTCAAGGTCACGGTCAATGAAGCCGGTGCCTCGGTCTACTCCACCAGCAAGCTGGCGAAGGAGGAATTCCCGAACATGGACGCGACGGTGCGCGCCGCGATCAGCATCGGGAGGCGGCTGCAGGATCCCCTCGCCGAGCTCGTCAAGATCGACCCGCGTTCGATCGGGGTGGGGCAATACCAGCACGACGTGGACCAGAAACTCCTGAAGAGGAAACTGGAGGAAACCGTCCAGAGCTGCGTCAACTACGTGAGCGTCGACGTCAATGTCGCCTCCCGGGAGCTTCTGCGGTACGTCGCCGGCATCAACGGCGCACTGGCATCAAACATCGTCGCTTACCGGAGCGAACACGGCTCCTTCGCCAATCGCGAGCAGCTCCGCAGCGTGCCCACGATGGGCCCGAACAACTTTGAACAGGCGGCGGGCTTCCTCAGGATCCGGGGAGGCGATAGCCCCCTGGATGCGACCGGCGTGCATCCGGAAAACTACGAAGTGGCGAAACAGATCCTCAGTGATCTGGGCATGTCGCTTGAGGACCTCCCGAAGAAGTCCTATCTGCTGAAGAAGGCGGATGCCCACCGGTACGTGACGGAGACCCTGGCGGAACCGACGCTGAAAGACATCCTCATTGAGCTTCAGCGGCCCGGCAAGGACCCGCGGAAGGAGTTCCGGTACGCCACCTTCAAGGAGGAGATCAAAGAGATCAAGGATCTCGCCGCAGGGATGGAGCTGGAAGGGGTGGTGACAAACGTCACGAACTTCGGCGCGTTTGTGGACGTCGGCGTGCACCACGACGGTCTCGTCCATGTCTCACAGCTTGCTGATCGGTACGTGTCCGATCCGAAGACGATCGTCAAGGTGGGACAAATCGTGAAGGTAAAGGTCCTGGAGGTGAACGAGCCCCTGAAACGGATCAGCCTGACGATGAAAGGGATGGCCCCGCACCCCCCGAGGCCCAAGAAAGGGAAGAAACCGCAGCGGCCGAGGGACGAGAAGACCTACACTCTGGACGATCTCAAGTCGAAATTCAGCAACAGGTAAGCCGCCACCGCCTATGCCTCCAGCCATGCGATTACTGGATGGGCTTCCGCGCATCTTGCTGGCCCACCTGCCGACGCCCCTCGAAGAGCTCCAGCGGCTTGAAGTCTCCCTGGGAGGGCCCAGGATATTCATCAAGCGTGACGACCAGACAGGGCTTGCCTTCGGGGGGAACAAGACGCGCAAACTCGAATTCCTGATTGCCGACGCGCTCAGGAACGGAGCCACCACCGTCGTGACGGTCGGTTCGGCCCAATCCAACCACTGCAGGCAGACGGCGGCGGCGGCCGCGCGGGCGGGCCTGCACTGCGAGCTGGTGCTCGGCGGCGAAGAAACCACACCGCCGACGGGAAACGTTCTGCTGGACCATGTGTACGGGGCGCGGATTCACTGGACCGGGATGGAACGGCGCGGCGAACGCCTCGCGGAAGTGGCCGATGAAGTCCGCTCACGGGGCGAGAGGCCGTACCTGATCCCCTACGGGGGATCCAATCCCGTCGGCGCAATCGGCTATGTTGTGGCGATGCTCGAACTGATGGATCAGCTGAAGGAACGGCACCTGAGCGCTGACTGTATCTTCTTCGCGTCCAGCTCCGGCGGCACCCATGCGGGTCTCACGGTGGGGGCCAGGGCCGCGGGATATGCCGGCGCTTTGATCGGGATCAGCATCGACAAGGGAGAGCGCTCGGACGTCCCCTACGAGGAGGAACTGGCCGACCTCAGCACCAGGACGGCCGCGCGCGCCGGGATGGACGCCCGGTTCGTGCCGGGTGATTTTGTCGTGAAGTACGACTACCTCGGCGGCGGATACGGTGTCATGGGTGAACTCGAGCGCGACGCAATCGCGCTGCTGGCACGTACGGAAGGGATTCTGCTGGATCCGGTGTATACCGGCCGGGCCGCGGGCGCGATGATCGACATGGTGCGCCGCGGGGACTTCTCGCCGCAGGAGACCGTGGTGTTCATCCACACCGGTGGAGGGCCTGCGCTGTTCGCCTACGCCAGCGGGCTCACGCCCGCCGGGCCGCCGGAGAGGTAGTACACGTTCTCCGGGGCGACCCACGCATCGAAGATCTCCTCGTTGTGCGAGATGACCAGGATGGCGCTTCCCCGGCGGATCTTCCCCTCCAGCCGGTGAAGGACGCCCCGCATGCTTGCGAAGTCGAGCCCGTTCAAGGGTTCATCCAGAATGAGGACGTCGGTCTCCAGGAGGAGTCCGCGCAAGAGATTCAGTCGCTGCTTCTGACCGCCGCTCAGAGTTCCCACCTTTCTGTCAAGAAAAGCCCCATCGGCACTCTCCCCGAACAGCGCGCGGACTTCCCTTTGGATTCTCTCCTTCTCGAGCGTCCGGGTGGTGGGCAGTCCGCTCAAGACCTCGTGGACGGTCGACCGGAGATTCAGCGCCTCATCGGCGTGCTGGAAAACCATCGTCATCCGTTTTCCCCAGACATGCCGCGCATAGTATTCCCTCGGTGTCCGTTCCGTGAGCGGCACACTGCCCAGCAGCCCGCGGAAGTGTGTCCCGCGGAGCAGGCCGATCGCCATCTTGACCACGGTGGTCTTCCCCATCCCGCTCGCCCCCTTGAGGTAGGAGATAGATTCCGGGAAGAGCTCGAGCGCGCAGTGCGTGCGGCCCCCGGGCTCCCGGGAGAAGTGAAGTGTGCGGCCGAAGGCCTGAAGGCCGCTTTCTATCCTGAGGACAGGTTCCCGTTCTTCCCGTCTCCCTCCGCCCTGGCGCGACTTCCGCTGCTCCTCGACCCAGCCGGTGTAGGTCCTGGGCGCGAACTCCGCCAGCTGCAGCCCGCCGCGGCCGAGAGTCAGCTCTTCGAACACCACGCTGTCGAGCATCTCGGGGTACCTGCCCGTCACAACGCTGATCATGGAGTAGTCATGCGTGATCATCACTATGGTGCACCGCGACCTCCTGAATCTCTCGAACATCATCTCCAGGACGACATCGCGGTAGGTGTTGTCAAGGCTCCCAGTCGGCTCGTCGAACACGAAGAGGGCGTCCTCCGCGGGCGGCCCCTCCGGGAGCATGTCCATCTTCATGAACGCCATCGCACAGAGGATCCGCTGTTTCTCCCCGCCGCTGGGGCGGTACGGCTTCGGAAAGACCTCCAGGATCTGACGGATCGCGGCGGCATCCGAGTCCTTCCAGAGCGAGCGCACGACCTCCCCGCCGGTCTTCGCGCGCGCGAGTGACCCTTCGGTGAGCTGCTCTTCCAGGCGGAGGAGCGGATTGAGATGGGACGAAGGTTCCTGAAAGACAAAACACCCGTTCTGTTGAAAGCGCACGGTGCGTGGCTTTGCCACGTAGTCCGCATAGGGTTCGGCATTGACCGTCGCGTCGAGGTCCTGCGGGTCCAGCAGCCCGAACATCGCCTTTGCGGCGATGGACTTCCCGATCCCGGACTCGCCGAAAAGGAAGGTGACGGTGTTCTTCCGCAGGCGGAAATCGCCGATATCCACCAGCGTCCGCCCGTCCTTCTTCACATCGATGTCAAACGCGTAGGTTTCCACGGGTCAGAGATTATGCCTTCGAATCAGACCGTTCGAGACCCTGTACATGCAGACAAGGGTGAACACGAGGGAGAATGCGGCGCTGACACCCTGGAGGTGACGGAACAGGAGGTTTGGCCAGTAGCCGATCTCCTCAAACAGCATACTGATTGCCAGGATGTCCTGCTTGCTGTCCATCGTGGCGAGCATCCCCCCCAGCGTCACGGGGAAGTTCGTGAGGCTGACATCTGTCGACAGGCCCACGGAGATGATGAAGTCGATGCTGCACTGCAGGAAGATCGCCATGGCGAACGTGGAGACAAGTTTCTGCGCAATGTGGGCGATGCTGTTCTTCCACAGGATGTCGAAGTTGATGATCCTGCTCTCGCGCACGCCGGAACAGAGCATGGCGTCGAAGAAATCGGAACGGCGGTAGTACTCGATCCGCTCCCTGATCACGTCGGCAAGCTCCGGGAAGGTGAACACGCTGATCGTGAAGGACATCCAGAGGAGCTGGACGAGCTGGCTCTGCAGGATCTCCCTCTCAATGAGGATCGTGAGGACGATGTATCCGCCCAGGATTCCGATCATCTGCGGGATCGACCGGATCAGGTTCATGAAATACGAGAGTGCGAGAGAAGGAAGCCTCCTTTTGTGCTGTTCGAACAAATACCCGCCGACCCCGGCGGCCCAGCCGAAGAGAAGGGTGAAGAGAACCGCGAGCGTTGCCCCAAACAGCGTGTTTGCCAGTGCCTCGACGAGCCGGGCGAAGGCCGGAGCGTTCAGGAACGCCAGGTCCCATGCAAGGAGCACCCCCATGCCGGCAATCCAGAAGGTGCCCCAGAGTCCGTCATCATAGCGCAGGAGCCGTCTCATTGCCCGTCCACCGGGTAGTCGTACTTCTTGGCCTCGTGCCGGAACCACCCGTCCACGCCGATCTCGGTTCCCTTCACGGCGAGGAAGATGGCGAAGATGATGGCCGCCGCGACCGCGTAATCCTTGTAAAGAACCGTCTGGAGCAGCTCGTAGCAGAGATGGTTCTGGATGTTCAGCGCCATCTCGATGATGACGAGCCCGGTGACCACGAACGCTGCCTGTTCCTTCACGGTCCTGATGTACTGGAAGTGTGCGTTGCTGTAGACGTGCCCGAACACATGCGATGGAAAGCGCTTCCGGAACGAGAGCACCGCAGAGACGGAAATCCCCTCGGGCCTGTTCCATGCATAGGAGGAGTGCAGGTTCTTCACCATCGCGGTCTCGACGTACCCCTTCCGGCTCTCGTGCACCAGGAGTGTCGTGAACTTGTTTGCGTACGACACGAGCAGCCCGTTGGAGATGACCGCCAGCAGCACCATGACGAGGTAACTGTCGGTCTCGATGTTCGTCTTGAAGGAGTAGGCGATGACGTAGGAGGGGGCGAACAGTAGCGCGTACGCGACCCCCTTGAGGAGGGCGGCCCCGAGGTGGGGAAGCGCCGAGAGGAGTTGCTTCGCCCTGCCTCTTCCTGAGCGGTCCGCAAGAGCGGAGGAGAGTCTCCGCCGGAATTCCCGGAGCGGCGGGTCCCGCCGCTGCTTCATGCGGACGAACCGATAGACGCCGGCGGTGTGCGCTCCGTAGTAGGTGAGGGCCAGGACGATCACGTAGACGAGCAGGAAATTGAGATACATGGGGGCAAGGCGGGCGGCCTTCGCCCATGTGAGCCCGGGGGACTCGACCCCCGTCTTCAGCGCGAGCGTCGTGAACTGCTCCTCCCGGTTCGCATCGAGTGCCCGAAGCAGGGTATCGGCCCGTTCGGGAGAGTCGGGGTAGAAAACGGAAAACGTCTCCGTGAGAAGCGCGCGGTGGAGCGGGTCGGCGGCATCGAGTGCCTTCAGCGAGAGATAGGGGGCGATCAACTCCCGCTGCTGCGATGTCGCCGGGGTCTCTTCCTTCCGCGTGATGGCGAACAGGACCGCGAACGCCACGAGGACGAGCGCGACGCTCGCGAGGTGGTCAATGACCCATCGTTTCATGGACGTATCTCGACCCTCCCGGCTGACGACGTGACGCGCAGCGATGTCCCGAGCAGGAGCGATTCCAGGCGCTTGGCAAGGAGCGCGGAGCTCCTCGAGGCGGCATCCGGCCGGCTGTGGTTCTCAAGCGTGCAGAGAATCGAAGAGTCCATGGCGGCGACGGACCAGTGCGGGACGCGTACGCCCCTTCCCGTCTGCCTGTTCAACAGTCCGTAGAGCAGGCCGTACACGGCGTTGACCTCCCCCAATGCACTCTGCACACGGGGGAGCAGTGCGGGAGCAAGCGGGGCCGGCCTGGTGGCGAGCGTGCTGGCCTGCCGCCACGCGTCCGTTCCCGGCGTCTCCACCCAGCCGAAGAGGTTTCCGCCGTCGAGCGGATGGATGTATGTCTTTCCCCCGTGCTCGAACAACCGCGCAACCCGTGTGCCGCGGGGAAGCGTCTGCCGGAGACCGCCTGAAGGGTGGGAGAGGGGGAGGCCGCCCGGCGCCCCGATCTCCAGAGTGTCGGTGAGCATCCTGGCGCCCCGGAGGATCGTGTGGTACCCGAGCTGGGGGGCCCCCTGGAGGCCGCCGCTCCCGTCCTTGAGCACGAAGAAGAGGCGGCGGTCAATCGCCACCCGCAAGCAGGGGGTCAGCCGGTCGCCCAGGAAATCGTCCGGTTCCAGAATCTGCATCGGGGCAAACGGGTGAATGCCCGCATCGGAGGGGTTCTGCACGGCCTGCTGGTAGCGGTCGGCCAGATGGAGAAAGCGGACATTCTCGACGATGAGAATGTCCGCTCTTTCCGGCGTCTGCGAGTGCGCCTCAGGCGCGCAGACAGAGGACGCGAAGATGCCGATCAGTGCCGCGGCGAATCGACGCCTGATCAAAAGTCGGGATTCTCCTTCCACTTGCGTATGGTCGAGAGCTGTGAGGCCACGCCGTACAGGTCGATGCTCGTGCTGTCGAGCTGGTTGCTGAAGTACGCAAGGGAGGGAAGAGAGAAAAGCCAGGATCCCAGCACCATCTCGTGTTCGAGCTGGTCAATCCGCCGCGCGTACTCCTGCTTGTCGCCGATGAAACGTGTCGACATGAATCCGTACACATACTGCAGGAACGTATTGACCTCGGCGCGGTCCGGGGCGTCGCGGAGCGCGTCGAGGCGGAAGAAGTTCTTGTCGGCCTGGAGCGATGCCGCCTCGATGGCTGGCGAGCCGGACGCATCCGTCGCGAGAACCAGATTGACCTTGTATGCCGCGGGGTTGGGGTCCCGCAGGAAGATGTTGTACAGGTCGAAGAGGAAATTGCTCCGGTAGCCGCTGAACGCAATGAGCAGGGCGTCGTAATTGCCCGCCGTGATCTGATCGTCCCCCACCGCAAGAGCGCGGACACGGCCGCGCGTGACCGCCGGGTCGTTCAGGATGGTGATCAGGTCGGAGTACTCCTCGCGGAAACCGTAGTTCACGCTCGCCCGGATCCGGATTGTGTCGGGAAGAACGGAGAAATTCGCCGGCGTCGGGTCACTCGCCCGTTCAATGACCTTCTCCTCGATGTAATAGGAGGAAGAGGGGAAGACGCTCCGGTTGACGTAGTCGTCGTAGGAGTCGCGATGACCCCGGTAATCCACGATGTGCCGCTGTTGCTCGGTGTTGACCTTGAAGAACCGGTCACTGATCAGCTTGCTGTCCAGGAGCCTCCTGAGCTCGAGGCGCTGCTCGCGCGAGAGCCGCTCCGTGTTGAAGAGGACTGCGAAGAACGTGGTGGCAATGTTCGATTTGGTGAAGAACTTCTCGCGGTCGTCCAGGATCGGCGAGAGGCTCCCGAACGGGGTTTCCAGGAGGACATTGATCGCGGTGTTCCGGAGTTCGGTCGTGTACGTGCTGTTGTCCACGAAGGGCGCCAGGACGACGTGGGCAATGCTCGCCTTGCCGTCAGACGTGCGCAGGTAGTTCGAGACGCCCTCATGTGGCGGGAGCGCCATGTAGGCGGCCGTGCCGACGCTGTATGTCAGGGCGTTCATCGGCGAGCCGTCCGGGAGGATCTTGAAGGACAGCACCTCCTTGATGTCTGCCTCCTTCCAGATCCTGTCCCCCCGGAACTTGAGGCGGATGACGTTGTTCGCGTCCGGCCCTTCGAAGGTCATCGGGTCCACGGCCTGCGACACCAGGATGTAATCGGGCGAAAGGCTTCCCAGCGCCTGGATACGGCGGAGGGTGAAGCTGATATCGCGTGCGGAAAAGAGGTGATCGGTGGCCCTGCCGACGGTGATTTCGTCATCCTTGACGGTGACCTTCCAGCTGTCATGCCACCGCTTGTTCGTCTTCAGGCGGACGGAGACGACGTTCTGCTCGTCGATCCCGAGATATTCCCCCAGGCCGTCCTCGTAGACAACACCGCTCGGAGTGGCCGAGAGGTTGAACAGGCCGTCGAACTCCACCTCGTCCAGCTTGTCCGCCAGGGCGTTGGAACTGGGGAGGTGCGGATCAACGGCGGGCTTCTGATGCGCGATATACGGGAGGACGATCTGGTCCGACAGATCCCTGCGCGTCAGGAAGTAGTAGGCCGCGGCCGCGATGAGAAGTATCCCTGCACCGATCGCGACAATTTGCAGGGTGCGGCTACGCTTCTGGCGCCGAATCCTCCTCTGGCGTTCCCACTGTTCATACCCCTCCACGTCCGGAGCCGGCACGCCCTGGGCCGGAGTCTCTTCCATATCGTTCATCGTCGATTCTTCTCCTTAGTTCTTCCGGATGATCGGGACCTGGGCCATGACGCTGATTTCGAACACCCTGAAGGCCGGGTAGGTGAACCGGATTTCAAGGATGTTCAATCCCGCTTTGTCCATCTGCACCGGCGTGATCAGCGATTCGTAGTTGTTGTCCGGCGTCGGGGCGGTGACCCTGTGGCGCCCCTCGTTTTTGATGGGAACCTTGTTGATGGTGATGCTTTCGAACCATTGTGTCTGGCGGGCGTTCTTCGCGACTTCAGCCGGCAGCTTGACGTTCACGTCGAAAACGGGGAACTGTGCCTCCGACGGGATCTGCATCTTCACCCTGAACAGGTACTGGTTCGTCCCCTGGGTGTTGTTGGTCACGGGAAGGGCCAGTATCCGGCGGTACTCCTTCGCCCGCACGACCGTCTTCGGAACGTTGACGTCGCACTCCGCCACCATGGCCTGGATCTGATTGTCCTCTCCCTTGTAGTACTTGCCGTGTTCCACGATGGCGCGGCATTTCTGCACCCCGCGCTCGGCGAGGTTTGCCGTGAGCTGCTGGTAGAGCGTCCGGACCGCGGTCTCGGGGAACTGCCGGTATTTTACCTGGTCGAGATAATCCTGGATCGCCTTCTTCTTCCGGATCAGTTCACTCTGCCCTGCGGCGCTGAAGGTTGGGAGGTAGAGGGGGGTGAAGGCCGGGTCCGAGTAGAGCATCGACACATTCTCGGTGGTTGTGACGTTCTTCTGCACGAACTCCTGGGCGCGGTGCTCCGTCGCCTGGAGCACCGTGCTGAACATCGTGTCCTCGAAATGCCTGACGAGGAGGTTCTTCTCCGCGAGGACCGCCGGGTATTCCGCATACTGCGGGCTGGCGTACAGATCACGGAGAGACGTCTCCGCGGCCCCCCAGAATCCGGAGTTCATGCTGGAGAGAACGCCGCGCGACGCCTGGAAAAGGCTCTGAAGCGCGGAGATCTCGCGGTGGGTGCGGAATGTCTCATCGTTCAGCCGGAGGACGCACGGAAGGGTCCGGTATGATTCGAACCGGTCCAGCCTGCTCGCCGGGAGACCCTGGTCGGCTTCAGTGGCGGCGCCGAGGAATTGAACGAAGAGGGAGTCCTTCGCCCAGAGAGCCCGGTTCTGCGGCAGCGTCTCGAGCGCCTTGATTCTTGCCCTGGTGTTCGAGAGTGCATCCACCTCTGCGTTGAAGGCCTCCGTGAAGGCGGTGAGCGTGCTCAGGTTCCAGGGGAGGGGGCTGCCACACGCCGTATACAGGCCCGCCACGGGGCCGATGGGAGGCTTGAATGTGATCCGGCTTGCTTCCGTCTTGGATCGCAGCTGCTGTTCGAAGAAGGGGAATGCTTCCGGCAACCGGCCGAGAATGACCGCGCCCGCCCTGTCAAGGATCCCTTTCGGGAACCGGTTCGTCTGCTTCATGAACTCCTCGAAATAGGGGGCGGATTCGAGGAAGGCGGCTGTCGAATTCCGCGTGCGACGCTCGGTCTCGAAGACACCCAGAACGGCCAGGTAGTTCTTCTGGAAGGTCAGTTCGTTCGTGACATCGCTCTTGAGAGCCGTGTACCGCTGGTACGCCGTGTCCCTCGAACTGGCGATGTTGGCCGGAAACAGGCTCTGGAGCGCTACGAGTTCGTCGTAGACCGTACCCAGGGCTTTCGACCGGGCCTGCAGGTTCGCCGTTTCGCGCGCATAGTCGACTGCCTCGTAGTTGAACGTCGGCCCGATCGATTCGTACGTCGTCCGGTCTACAAGGTTTTCCGCCAGGCGCTTCCGGTACTCGACATACTTGTTCTCGAAGATGAAGCGCCACTTCGGGACATACCGGTAGCGCATCGTCAGCTCGAGGTCGGTGCGGACCGAGTCGATGACCCAGTAGTAGTTCGGAGCGGAAGAGTCGACGGAGACGACGGTCAGTGTGTCATTGGTCCCCTCCTCCTCCGCGAGCTTGATGATGGGGGGCCTGCCGTCATCGAACCGCTTGGTCAGGTAGCTCACGAGCTGTCCCTTCTTCCCCGTCACGAGAAGAAGGAAGAAGTTGTTGTCGTTCGGCTGAGGGAATGACATGAAGTACTGCTTGTCCTTTTCAAGGACGAACACGTCCTTTCCGTTCTTCAATTCCACGTAGCCGCGTTCGGCGGAAGCCAGCGGAGGATCGGGAATCAGTTCCTTGTAGACAGAACACCCTCCGAGCAAGAAAACGAAGGACGAGACGACGATGAATCTTCTCATGAAAATCTCCCCGCTTTGTGCATAGCTTCAATGTCGGTTGGGGCTTGCATCATTCATCTAATATACAACTAGAAGGCGAAGAATCCAAGGATCGCTTGCATAATGGATTCTCTATTCTGTTCCCCCGCAATCGTCTCAAACGGGAAGCCGAGTGCCACTACCCTGTAGTTCCCGCTGAACGCCGTTCCGGCACTGAAGGAGTTCTCCCCGAATCGGAAAATAACCTTGCCCCCTCCCACGGGCTCGATGGCGTCGGCGGATTCCACCTGGTAGACAGAGTCCGAGGGCTCCGTGCTGAAACGGAAAGGGGAGATGTGGCGGAATGACGGGTTCAGGGCGGAGACAACCGTGCCGTTCCTGCATGCATGCCCGGTCACCCAGCGGATCTTCAGGACCGTGTTGCCGAAGCGGGCTGCGGAGGAATCACCCGGCATGTGCGTGTGGAGGTCGGTCCCGACATACGCACCGGAAACAAAGAGGTTGCCACCTGCGGACGTGTAGGTCTGGAGGGACTCCCGAAGGGCGGGGGGGAAGGCCTGAAACGGCACTCCGCGGAGAGAATCGATCGCCGCTCGCTGCCATCGCGTCTCCCGCTCCTTGCCGAGGATGAGGTCGACGCAGCGGTATGCCTTCAGGTCGATGAGTCCGTCGACGACCGCATCCTTGCTGCACGAGACGAACGGATTGCCGGCTGAAAGTATCGCCTTGCCATGGATGAAGGGATAGTCGAACGTGTTGCCGGCGACCACGGAGCCCTCGTAGTCGGCATAGCTCGCGCCGAAGCCGGGGGCATCGTTCGAGCGGAACGGCGAAGTCGGGAGGTAGTCATACTGGGATCCGGTGAAGTTCACCATGTACCTGTCCGGCACACCGGCGTCCAGAGCGCTGAGGACGCCGGAGAACGGCGAGGATTCAACGGTGGCCGGTCCCGAGATGCGCGTGAAGCCATTGACGATCAGGACGGGTTTCTTCGTGTTGTCGATCCGGCACACGGAAAGAATCTCAGAAGGGAAACTTTCCCCTCCATCGTTCACCGCCGTGACGTAGTAGCTGTAGATCTGTCCTGGCTCGAGGGGGGGACGTGTGGCTTCCCCCTCGCGCACGAGCGTCCCGTTGTCGAACCCTCCGTCGTCTATCCGCGTGTACACGATGAACCGGTCCGGGACCGCGCTTTGCTCCAGGGGGTCCACCGCCGGCCGCCACGAGAGATGCGCCGAACCATCGGGCCGCAGGACAGCCGCGAAATGGGTGACCGGCAGAGGCTCGACAACGTAGGGGGTGGCATACTGGACGGAAAGAAAGCGGAGGATCGCCTTGTAAATCGCCCGCGACACGTCGAAGCGGTACCGGGGGTCAAGCATGAAGCGCATATCGGTGAGGTTCTGATGGGAGAGAAGCTCCAGAAGAACGGACGGGACGTTCGGACGGACAGCTTCGCTGTATTCTGCGTTCCGGAGGCTGCGTCTGGTCCATGCGGGATCGTACAGGGCCCGAAGGTCATCAACGATCTGCGTCTGCAGGATGTCGGCCAGGTCCCTGTTTGCCAGACGGGAGACACTGTCCGGAAAGACCAGCGCGGAATCCTTCGCTTCGATGCTGTAGATCGACAGCGTGCCGATTGTGGTGTCGTTCGTGGTTTTGCCGGCGTCGGTGTGGAACGCGAGGGACAGGTCGATGGGAATCCCGAGCCCCTCGGCGCTGCGGTTCCCGTTGGGACCGTACGGGGCCCCCCGGAGATAGTTGATGTACTCGGGGCGTGCGACGATGTCATCGCGGTAGTCGCTGCTGTCAGCGGTGGAAGAGTAGACAAGCGTGTCCGGCATGCCGCTGAACTGCAGATAGTACCTGGCCGCTTCGACATATTTCGGGCGCCCGCTTGAACTGCCGTTGCGGGTAATGACACCCATCCCTCCGCCGAAACGGACAGCGTCGGCTGAGACAATCTTCCCCGGTTCCCTGCTCCTGTTGGTGAGAACCACTCTCCCGCGCTCGGGGTGCGACCCCTGGGCAAAGCGGAAAGTGCCGAGATACGCCCAGGTGGAACCGCCGATCTGTTGATTGACCCGGAACTCGGTCCGCCCCCCCTCGTGGTAGACGACGTACTGGGCGTCCGGGACATTCTCTCTCGACGGGCAGTAGGAAATGGTGACGGCATACTCCCCGGTGGCGGGAATCTCCGGGATCCATGTGACAGTGGCAGTGGAGACCGAATCCGTCGTTATGACCCTGTGCGTCCCCGCGGTGAAGGGGTTGTGATGACCGGCGTACGGCGGACTTCCCTCTGCAAAGCCTGTTCCCTTCCCTCTCCTCCACGCGTTCTTTGCCCTGCCCCCGCCCTCGATGTACTGCTCGCCCTTTGAGTCATTGTCCACGATGGCCTCGTTCCTCTGAATGTCCCTCTCGCGTGGAACGAACACCGTGGCGCCCGCATTCTCCAGCATCGGAATCAAATAGGGAAGGGTGAAGCTCATGGGCCCCAGATCTTCGACCGACTCAAAAAGCCGCGGCCGCTGCCACTCCCACCGCTCCCTTGTCTTTTCATAGTACCAGCCGTGGCTGTGCCAGAGGCCGATGTTCCTGTTGTAGAGCCCCTGCGCCGCCCTAAATCGCCTGCTGACGTTCTCCGTGAGGGGGGTTGGCCGTGAGGAGTCCTCGCGCGGCAGGCGGCGCCTGTCGTACTCCTCCCGGCTTGCACGGTAGTAGTTCGGAATAAGCTGCTCGATTGGTTCACGCAGCGTGCGGATCGAAACGGAGTAGTCCTGGAAGGGCTCCCGGAAATAGGAACGCACCTTTGCGTAGAGAGTGTCGACGTTCTCCCTGCGGAAGGGGATCGAGGAGAACTCCTTGTTGAAGAAGACTGTGACGCGCTTGGCTGCATGGTCCACCCAGACGCTGTCGATTCTCGTGCCCTGGGGAAGGGTGAAAGACGTCTGGCGCCGTTCTACGGCCTGGGTGAACTGCTTGATCGTTTCCTCCTGGACGTTGCGGATCGACGCGCAGCCCGCAAGGGCGAGCACAAAGAGGAGGATGAGGGGGACAGGACGTGGGAGGGGCTGCATGCAGACTCCGGTCATAACGTGGATGAAGTAATGGTGACGTCCGAGTGCGAGCGCTCGCACCCGAAGTTCAGGATGTCTCCGTATCGACGAGCGTGTACGGTCCCTTCGGGACGACGGCAACGGTTGCGTCCGGCCCCAGCCGCCGGAAACCCTCTGAGAGCGCCTCCGCAACCGTGTCGGCCGTTCGAATGAAAAGACGATCGCGGTAGCTGCCCGCTATGGCAGGGGAGACGAGGACAACGTCCGCATGGCGCGCCGCTTTTGCGCACTCTTCCAGCTGCCACTGGTCAATCACCACGGGGTTCGTCATGATCCTCTCGATGAACTCGCTCGCCGAGTGGAACGATGTTGCCATGGTAGTGAATTCGGGACTCCCCAACCCTTCTGCGCACTCGGCGGCGATGATCAGCAACCCTCCCCGCTTCACGATCGGGAGAGCCGCGGTCATCCCTTTGACGGACTGATAGAGGGTGAGGTCGAGGGGATAGCCCGCGCTTGTCGTGATGACGATGTCCGCCTGCTTCGGCACCGTGCATCGAACGGCCGTACGTGCGAACTCGACCCCCCGGCCGTGTGCCGCAAGGGGGTCCCCCGCGAAAACGCCCGTGATGGCGTGGGCTTCGTCGAGCGTCACGTTGACGATGAAATCATGGCCCGCAAGGGCGGCAATTTCCAGGAGCTCTTCATGAAGAGGGTTTCCATCGAGGATTCCCTCGCGACAGCGGGAATCCTCCAGGAACGTCGGGCTGTGGAGCGCCTTGATCGTCAACTCCCCCGCACAGCCCGGCGCAATAAGTTTCCGGCCCCCGGAGAAGC
>Ga0153916_10000507_pt1 | contig 26157 bp, 25 predicted proteins | sample Opewatmetagenome_FD_109642 | JGI IMG/M metagenome (GOLD analysis project Ga0153916, IMG submission 109642) | Freshwater wetland microbial communities from Ohio, USA - Open water 3 Core 3 Depth 4 metaG | ecosystem: Environmental > Aquatic > Freshwater > Wetlands | place: USA: Ohio, Lake Erie...
GCGCGGTTCAACGCCAATCTCGATGTCGAGGATCAGCCGCACAAGAGCGCGGGCTTTTTCACCGGCATTCCATCCCCGGCCGGCGCCGGGCTGGCACTGCTGCCGATCTATCTGTCGCTGGCGCTGGCCAGCGACACGCTCCGGCCGCTGGGCATCCCTTCCGCGGTGATCGCAGCGCTGCAATCGCCCGCCGTGACCGCGCCGGTCATCGCCGCGACGGCGTTCCTGATGATCTCCAACATTCCGACATTCAGCTGGAAGTCGATCCGGCTTCCGGGAAGCCTTCGCATGCTCGCGCTGCTCGGGGTGGCACTCCTGGGCGGGGCCTTGTTCTCCGCGCCCTGGATCACCTTGTCCGTGGTCTCCCTGGCCTATGTCCTGGCGATCCCGTTCAGCATCCGCAGCTATATGCGGGTCAGGCGGCAGCGCGCAGCGGTTGCACCGACGCGGCCGGCCGTCTGACCACAAGCCGCGGCGCGCGTGGCGCCGATGGCTGCACCGACGGCGCGACGGAACGCACCTCGCCACGCAGGGCGGACATCACGACAGCCTTGTGAACGAAAAACGTCCGCGCGATCTCCGCGGTCGCGGCCGCCAGCAGCATCACACATACGATATTCGAGAGCAGGCCCAGCATTGCGATTTCCTCCCCATGATCTCCGATGCGATAAATGTTCATGTTTTGTTCCGTTTGTCAACCGCCCTTGGTCCTGCCGTCCGGGTGGACTCATTTTCCTTGCTACCGCCCTCCATTTCCGTTATCCGGCGCGCCATTCCGCACGCGGGGAACATACCGGTGCCAGCCTGACGGGCTGGTTCCTCCCCGCGGAGGTGTAACCGGGTAAGGAGAATCAGATATGGCGACCCCTGTCGTCACCATGGCGCAATTGCTTGAGGCCGGCGCCCATTTCGGCCACCAGACGCATCGCTGGAATCCGCGGATGAAGCCGTATATTTTCGGCGACCGCAACGGCATCCACATCCTCGATCTTTCGCAGACCGTTCCGCTGTTCGCGCGGGCGCTCGATTTCGTGCGCCAGACGTCTGCGCATGGCGGCAAGGTGCTGTTCGTCGGCACCAAGCGCCAGGCGCAGGAGCCGATCGCCGACGCGGCGCGGCGTTCCGGCCAGCATTTCGTCAACCACCGCTGGCTGGGCGGCATGCTCACCAACTGGAAGACGATCTCGGGTTCGATCAAGCGCTTCAAGACGCTGGAAGAGCAGCTTTCGGGCGATACGCACGGCCTTACCAAGAAGGAAGTGCTGCAGATGACCCGCGAGCGCGACAAGTTCGAAGCCTCGCTGGGCGGCATCCGCGACATGGGCGGCCTGCCCGACGTGATGTTCGTGGTCGACGTCAACAAGGAAGAGCTGGCGGTCAAGGAAGCCAATGTGCTCGGCATTCCGGTGATTGCGATCCTCGATTCGAACACCGATCCCAGCAACATCGCCTTCCCGGTTCCGGCCAATGACGACGCCGCCCGCGCGATCCGCCTCTACTGCGATGCGATCGCGGATGCGGCGCTTGCCGGCCGTGAAGGCGGCCGTGCCGCGCGCGGCGAAGATCTCGGCGCGCTGGCCGAGCCGCCGGCGGAAGAAGCGCTGGCCTGACATTGATGGGGCGGGGCTGCGTGGCAGTCCTGCCCCTCTTCCCCGGCCCATGGGCCGAACGGCAGACTTAAGAGGAACAGGAACAATGGCGGAAATTACCGCAGCGATGGTCCGGGATCTGCGCGAGCGCACCGGCGCTGGCATGATGGACTGCAAAAAAGCTCTGGCTGAAACCAGCGGCGACATGGAAGCGGCGGTCGATTGGCTGCGCACCAAGGGACTTGCGGCAGCCGCCAAGAAGGCGGGCCGCACCGCCGCAGAAGGCCTGATCGGCGTCGCGGTGCGCGGCACCAAGGGTGCGGTTGTCGAGGTCAATTCCGAGACCGATTTCGTCGCCAAGAATGACCAGTTCCAGGCGTTTGTTAAGGCCGTTTCCGAACTTGCGCTCGATGTCGGCGGTGTCGAGGGCCTGCTCGCGGCGGTCTATCCGGGCGGCACCGGCTCGGTGCAGGAACAGCTCACCAACAACATCGCGACGATCGGCGAAAACCAGTCGCTGCGCCGCATGGAGACCGTCGAGGTCGGGCAGGGGGCAGTCGTCTCCTATGTCCACAACGCGGTGACCACCGGACTCGGCAAGATCGGCGTGCTCGTCGCCCTCGAAAGCGCGGCTCCGGCCGACAAGCTGGAAGCGCTGGGCAAGCAGCTCGCGATGCATGTCGCCGCCGCCAATCCGGTGGCGCTGGATGAAAGCGGCATCGACCCCGCCCTGATCGAGCGCGAGCGCGCGATCGCGACCGAAAAGGCTGCGACCTCGGGCAAGCCTGCCGAGATCGTCGCCAAGATGGTCGACGGCGCGGTCGCCAAGTTCGCCAAGGAAAACGCACTGCTCAGCCAGGTGTTCGTAATCGACGGCAAGACCAAGGTGTCCGACGTCATTGCGTCGGCCGCCAAGGATGCCGGCAGCCCGATCACCCTGAAGCGTTTCGTGCGCTTCCAGCTTGGTGAAGGCATCGAGCGCGAAGAGAGCGATTTCGCCGCGGAAGTGGCCGCCGCTGCCGGTCAGAAAGCCTGATCGCAACTATGAGAGGGGCGGCGCCGTCGTAACGACGGGCCGCCCTTATTCATTTCAATCCGTTGCTTGGCATGGCTGGACCCGCGCATTAAGGTGCGCGACCGTCGCGGATTTTTTCAGGTGAAACCGACCTTTTATGGCTCGCAAGCGCTACAATCGCATCCTGCTGAAATTGTCCGGCGAAGCACTGATGGGCCAAGGCCAGTTCGGCATTGATCCCGATGCTGTAGCCGGGCTCGCCGATGAAATCGCCGACGCGGTTTCCGGGGGGCAGCAATTGTGCCTCGTGGTTGGCGGCGGCAATATCTTCCGCGGACTTGCCGCGGCGGCCAAAGGCTTCGACCGCACCAGCGCGGACTATATGGGCATGCTGGCAACGGTGATGAACGCGCTGGCGGTGCAGAACGCGCTGGAGCGGCGCGGCATCGATACGCGGGTGCAATCGGCGATCCCGATGGCGACGGTTTGCGAGCCCTATATCCGCCGCAAGGCGATCCGCCACATGGAGAAGGGCCGCATCGTGATTTTCGCCGCCGGTACCGGCAACCCGTTCTTCACCACCGACACGGCCGCGGCGTTGCGTGCCGCCGAAATGGGCTGCGACGCGCTGTTCAAGGGCACCAGCGTCGACGGCGTCTATGATGCCGATCCGAAGCAGGTGGCGGACGCCAAACGTTACGACCAGCTCAGCTTCAACCGCGTGCTGGCCGACAATCTGAAGGTGATGGACGCCAGCGCGGTTGCGCTGTGCCGCGACAACGATATTCCGATCATCGTGTTCAACATCCGCCAGTCGGGCAATCTTGCCCGTGTGCTGGCGGGTGGCGGAACCGCGACGGTCGTCGACGATCATAAGGAGTGAGGGATGGCAGCCTATAACAAGGCGGATCTGGAACGCCGCATGCATGGCGCGGTGGAAGCGCTGAAACATGATCTCGGGGGACTACGCACCGGGCGTGCGTCGACCAACCTGCTCGATCCCATCGTGGTCGAGGTTTACGGGGCGAACATGCCGATCAGCCAGGTCGCGACGATGTCGGCGCCCGAACCGCGCATGCTGACGGTCCAGGTGTGGGACAGATCGAACGTCCAGCTGGTCGAGAAAGCCATCCGTTCCGCGGGGCTTGGCCTCAATCCCATCACCGACGGCCAGATGATCCGGCTGCCGATTCCGGACCTCACCGAGGAACGCCGCAAGGAGCTGGCGAAACTCGCCAGCCAATATGCCGAAAAGGCGCGAATCGCGGTCCGCAATGTGCGTCGCGACGGCATGGATGCGCTCAAGACCGACGAGAAAAAGGGCGAGATCAGCCAGGATGAGCAAAAACGGCACGAGGCCGAGGTCCAGAAACTGACCGACGCGACGATCGCCGAGATCGATGCCGCCGCACAAGCCAAGGAAAAAGAAATCCTGGGTCGATGAGCAGCCTTCCGGCACATGATCTGACGGGCGGCGGAGCGGCCGCCGGGCCGGCGCATGTCGCGATCATCATGGATGGCAATGGCCGCTGGGCCAGACAGCGCCGCCTGCCGCGCATTGCCGGGCATCGGCAAGGCGTCGAAGCGGTGCGCAAGGTGGTGCGGGCCGCGCCCGATCTCGGGATCAGCGTCCTCACCCTCTACGCCTTTTCCAGCGAGAACTGGAAGCGGCCGGCGGATGAGGTCAACGACCTCATGGGCCTGCTGAGGCATTATCTCCGCCACGAGATCACCGAGCTTCACCGCAACGGCGTCCGGCTCGAAGTGATCGGCGATTATCGCAGCCTGCAGCCCGATCTCGTCGCGCTGATCGATGAAGCGCGCGCGCTGACCCGCGACAACAGGCGCCTGACTTTGGTGATCGCGCTCAATTACGGGTCCCAGGACGAGCTGGCGCGGGTGGCGAAGGCGCTCGCGATCGAAGCCAAGACCGGCAAGCTGGATCCAGAGACGATCGATGCGGCCTTGATCGAATCCCGGCTCGATACGCACCAGTGGCCGGCACCCGACCTCCTGATCCGCACGTCGGGCGAGATAAGATTGTCCAATTTCCTGCTCTGGCAGCTCGCTTATGCCGAACTGCTGTTCGTCGACACACTATGGCCGGATTTCGACGAGAAAGCACTTGCCGATGCGGTCGCCAGCTACGCCAATCGTGAACGGCGCTTCGGGGGATTGTGACCGCGTCATCGACCAATAAGCCGTCTCACGAGCTCGCGACGCGTATCGTCGTCGGTGCGGCGCTGATCGCTCTGGCGATCGCCGCTCTCTGGGCGGGCGGCCTGGTCTTTGCCCTGCTGGTGGCGACAGGGGCGCTGCTGATGCTCGCCGAATGGTCGCAGATCACGAGAATATCGCGGAAATGGCTGCGTCCGGCCCTCGCGATCGTCGCGCTCGCCGTGCTCCTCGTGCCGGCCTACCGGACGATCCCGCCCTATGTCGCATTGATCTGGCTGAGTGCGGGACTTGCCGCCGCGGCCCTGCTGCTCGCCGTGCTCAGCCGCCGCGCAATGCTCGCGCTCGGCATAGTATATACCGGCCTCTCGGGGGTCGCGCTGATATGGCTGCGCCTGCAGCCGAACGGCTTTGGCCTGGTGCTGTGGACCCTGGCGGTCGTCTGGGCGACCGACATTTTCGCCTATTTCACCGGACGCGCGATCGGCGGCCCCAAGCTCGCGCCGCGGATCAGCCCGAAGAAGACCTGGGCGGGATTGATCGGCGGGGTGCTAGGCGCAGGCGCGTTCGGCTGGCTGATCGCGACGCGGTTTGACCTGCCCGGCTTGTTCTCCGTGATCGGCGCGTCGATGGCGGTTCTGGCCCAGATCGGCGATCTGTTCGAAAGCTGGCTGAAGCGCCGTGCAGGGGTCAAGGACTCCGGCACTTTGCTGCCCGGGCACGGCGGCGCGCTCGACCGGCTGGATGGGCTGGTTCCCGTGGCCATCGCGGTTGCGGCGCTGGTTGCGGGCAAGGCCATTCTGGGATGACGGCACCGCGACGCATCTCGATCCTCGGCGCGACCGGATCGATCGGCTGCTCGACGCTCGATCTCATCGAACGCAATCGCGATGCCTATGAGGTGGTGGCGCTGACCGCCAACCGCGATTCCGCCGGCTTGGCGAAAGCGGCCCGCCGGGTCGGCGCATCGCTCGCGGTGATCGCGGATGAAGCCGTTTATGCGGAGCTGAAACGGGAGCTGGCTGGTTCGGGGATCGAGGTCGCGGCTGGAGTGGCGGCGCTTGAGGAAGCGGCGCGCCGGCCGGTCGACTGGACGATGGCGGCGATCGTCGGCAGTGCGGGGCTGAAACCGACGATGGCGGCGCTGGAAGGCGGCGGCACGGTCGCGCTCGCCAACAAGGAAGCTTTGGTCTGCGCCGGCGATCTGGTCACCGCAGCGGCATCGCGCAGCGGCGCCAGGCTGCTGCCCGTCGATTCCGAGCATAACGCGATCTTCCAATGCTTCGATCATGCCCGCCCGGAGCGGGTCGCCCGGATCATCCTGACCGCCAGCGGCGGACCTTTTCGTCAGCTCAGCCTGGCCGAAATGCGGAACGTCACGCCCGAACAAGCGGTCAAGCATCCGGTCTGGTCGATGGGCGCCAAGATCTCGGTCGATTCGGCAACGCTGATGAACAAGGGCCTCGAACTGATCGAAGCCCATTACCTGTTCCCCGTCGCCGTCGATCAGCTCGACGTGGTCATCCATCCGCAATCGGTGGTGCACAGCCTCGTCGAATATGTCGACGGATCGGTGCTGGCGCAGCTCGGCACGCCCGATATGCGCACGCCGATCGCCCATACCCTGGCATGGCCCGATCGGATGCAGACGCCTTGCGAGCGGCTCAATCTGGTCGAAATCGGCAGGCTGGAGTTCGAGGCCGCCGATGAAACACGCTTTCCGGCGCTGAGGCTCGCCAAGGCGGCCCTGGCGCAAGGCGGCGCGCGCCCGGCCGTGCTCAATGCAGCGAATGAAGTGGCGGTCGCCGCATTCCTCTCGCACAAGCTCGCATTTCTCGATATTGCCGCGATCGTGGAAGAGGTGCTTGCCTGTTATACGCCGCCGGCGCCGGCGACGGTCGACGACGTTCTGGCGATCGACCGGGCGGTTCGCGCCATGGCCGAGCGTGAAGTGGATGCACGAACGTTGATCGGGGTGCGTGGCTGATGGCCGCAGAACCCGGAATCCTGTTCACAATCGCCAGTTTCGCCCTGGTTATCGGGCTGCTCGTCTTCATCCACGAAATAGGGCATTATCTTGCCGGCCGCGCTTTCGGCGTTAAGGCCGATGTCTTCTCGATCGGCTTCGGCACGGAATTGTTCGGCTGGACCGACCGCCAGGGGACGCGCTGGAAGGTCGCGCTGCTGCCCCTGGGCGGCTATGTGAAATTCGCCGGCGACATGAACCCGGCAAGCCAGCCCAGCGAGGCGTGGCTGATGCTGCCACCGGAAGAACGCGCCCGTACCTTCCAGGGCAAGACACTCTTCCAGCGCTCGATCATCGTGCTCGCCGGGCCGGTGACGAACTTCCTGTTCGCGATCCTGATCTTCGCGGGGTTCTTCGCCTTTTACGGCCACCCCCGGACGCCGCCCGTGGTTGCGTTCATCGCGCCGAATTCGGCGGCCGCAGCGGCCGATCTGCAGCCAGGCGACCGCATATTGAGAATCGACGGATCGGCCATCGACCGGTTCGAGGACATCGCCCGCATCGTCAGCATCCGGCCGGGCGAAAGCCTGCCCATCATGATCGAGCGGCCCGACGGCACCAGACGCGCTGCCGACGTGGTGATCGGTGCGGTCGAGGAGGTCGATCGGTTCGGCAACCGATACCGGGTCGGGCGGCTTGGCATATCGCCTGGATCGCAGGTCATCGAACGCATTCCCGTAGGCGCGGTGATCGTGGCTGCCACGCAGCATACCTGGGAACTCACCGGCACGATGGTCGAGACCCTCGGCCAGGTCATCACCGGGCGGCGTTCCGCCCAGGAGCTGGGCGGACCGCTGAAGATCGCCCAATTCTCCGGCGCTACCGCCGCCGCCGGTTTCCCGGTCCTGATCGAGTTCATCGCGTTCATTTCGATTAATCTCGGATTCATTAACCTGCTGCCAGTTCCGATGCTCGACGGCGGCCATCTTCTTTTCTATGGCCTTGAGGCGGTGCGTCGTCGGCCGTTGCAGCGCAAGACCCAGGAATGGGCGTTCATGTCGGGTCTGGTGCTGCTGATGTCGCTGATGCTGTTCGTAACGTTGAACGATCTCGCGTCTTTCGGGTTTTGGGCATCTCTCGCCGCGTTGATCGGGTAGGGCAATACAATGGCTTCAGGTAACGTGGCGGATAACGAGGGCGGATCAGTGGAATTGAAGCGACGATCACGGCATTACGGCGCCGGCGGACTGGCTGTTCTGTTGCTTGCGGGGACGGCTCCCCTGGCATTTGTCGCCCCGGCTTACGCCCAGACCCCAGCCCAAGCGCCCGCGGCATCGCCGCAGACGCAGGTGGTTCGCGCGATCGTGGTGGAAGGGTCGCAGCGCCTGGAGCCGGATACGGTGCGTTCCTACGTCAACCTGCGCCCAGGCGATTCCTATGACCGGGAGACGCTCGATCAGGCGCTGAAGGATCTTTACGCGACCGAACTGTTTGCCGACGTCACCATCCGTGATGATGCCGGCCGCTTGACGGTCCAGGTACGCGAGAACCCGGTCATCAACCGGATCGTCCTGGAAGGCAACAAACGGCTGAAATCGGACAAGATCCAGCCGGAGATCAAGCTCGCTCCGCGCCAGATCTTCACCCGCTCGAAGGCGCGGGCGGACGTAGCCCGCATCATCGAGCTGTATCGCCGTCAGGGCCGCTTCGGCGCCTCGGTCGAGCCCAAGATCGTCCAGCTCGATCAGAACCGCGTCGATGTGGTGTTCGAAATCAGCGAGGGGCCAAAGTCCAAGGTTCGCCAGATCAACATTCTCGGCAACGACAAATTTTCCGATGGCAAGCTGCGCAAGCAGATGGCGACCAAGCAATCGCGGCTCTGGCGCCTGTTCTCGTCGAGCGATTCCTACGATCCCGACCGCATGGCCTATGACCAGCAGAAGATGCGGCAATTCTACCTGACCGAGGGCTATGCCGACTTCCGGGTGGTCTCCGCCGTCGCCGAGCTGACCCCGGACAATCGCGACTTCGTGATCACCTATGTGGTCGAGGAAGGCGAGCGCTACAAATTCGGGGATGTAAAGGTTGAAAGCCAGATCCGCGATCTGAAGCCCCAAACGCTCCAGAGGTTCGTGTCGGTCAAGAAGGGCGACTGGTACGACGCCCAGCGGATCGAGAACATCGTCGACAGCATGACCGAGACGGCCGGCCTTCTGGGCTATGCGTTCGCGGATGTGCGGCCCAATTTCAACCGCAACAAGGACGCGCGCACCATGTCGGTGACCTTCGAGGTCGCCGAGGCTCCCCGCGTCTATGTCGAGCGGGTCGATATCAACGGCAATACGCGCACCAAGGACAAGGTGATCCGGCGCGAGTTCCGGCTGGCCGAGGGCGACGCCTTCAACAGCCTCAAGGTCAAACGCTCTCAGGATCGCATCCAGTCGCTTGGCTATTTCCAGGAAAAGCTCGAAATCGAGCAAAAGCCGGGATCGGCCCCGGATCGGGTGATCCTTGAAGCCAATGTCGAGGAGAATCCGACCGGCGAGCTTCAGGTCTCGGCGGGTTTCTCGAGTCTGGAAAAGCTGATCCTCGACCTGTCGATCAAGGAACGCAATTTCCGCGGCAAGGGGCAGGAGCTTCGGGCCGGCGTCAATTATTCGACCTATTCGAAATCGGTCGAACTGGGCTTCACCGAGCCCTATCTGTTCGATCGCAACGTCGCGCTGGGCATCGATCTCTTCAGAAGAGACTACAATAGTTTCAATTACATCGGCACAAGTCGTAATACGACCTATAAGCAAGCGACGACCGGCTTCCAGGTCCGCACGGGCTTTCCGCTCACCGAATATTGGAGCTTCTCGCTGCGCTACGGCCTCAATTATGACGACGTGTCGCTCGACAAGAACACCTTCTATTTCAACGGCCAGTGCGATCCGCAGCTCGCGGGCATCTATCTGTGCGAAGCGGTGGGCAAGCGCACCACCTCGTCGCTCGGCTACAGCGTCGCGTTCGATAATCTGAACAATCGCCTGCGGCCAACCCGCGGCCAGCGCCTGGTTCTGACCCAGGATCTCGCGGGTCTCGGCGGCAGCGTGAAATATATCCGCAGCCGCGTGAACGCCGACAAATATTGGGGTATCGGCCAGTCCGGCTTCATCTTCTCGGTGAAGGGCGAGGGCGGCTATATCACCGGGCTGGGGGGCGAGGGCGTGCGCCTCACCGACCGCTTCTTCCTCGGCGAGCCTCAGCTGCGCGGTTTCGATATCCGCGGCGTGGGGCCGCGGGTGATCCGCTATCCGCTCGATGGCTCCGGCAATCCGATCCTCGACAAGAAAAGCCAGACCGACGACGCGCTTGGCGGCAAGGCCTATTATCTGGGTCGCGCGGAGCTCGAGATTCCGCTCGGCTCGGGCGCCCTGGAGATGGGCCTCAGGCCCTCGATCTTCGCCGACATCGGCAGCCTGTGGGGCGTTAAGAGCCCATTCAGCCCCAATCCACGAATCATCGCCCCAAGTGTCAGGCAGCAGTTCAACAATGCGGGGCAGCCGCTATACATCCAGGCTGACAACACGATCAGCACGACTGTCACGGCGTCTCCGTACACGACGACCCTGGCGGGGTATCAGGAGCAGTTCTTCGGCAATTCGGCCAAGCCCCGCATCGCGGTCGGCGCAGGCGTTTCCTGGAATTCGCCGTTCGGCCCGTTCCGCATCGATTTCGCAAAAGTGCTGAAGAAACAGCCGGGTGACGACACCAAATCTTTCTCATTCAACGTAGGGACCCAATTCTGATGAAAACTCTATTCAAAGCTGCGGCGCTTTCAGCGACCATCCTCACCGCTTCCATCGCGCTTCCCACCATCGCATCCGCGCAGGCGGTTGCCCCGGCGACGATCGTGCTGATCGATCTTGAAGAAGTGATCGGGACCTCCGCTGCCGGCAAGGCCGCGCAGGTCACCCTGCAAGGCCAGGCAACCAGCCTGCAGGCGCGGGTGAAGACGCTGACCGACGGTTTCCAGAAGGAAGAAGAATCCCTGGCGCAGGCCCAGCAGACCAATTCGATGGCGCAAGCCGCGTTTGAGGCGAAGGTCAAGGATCTGATGCAGCGCAAGCAGAACGCCCAGACGGAAATCCAGGGCCGCCAGCGGACGCTCGCCGCCAGCGAGCGCTACGTGGTCGAGCAGATCAATCGCGCGGCCCAGCCGATCATCACCGCGGTGATGAAGGAGAAGGGCGCCCAGATCGCGCTGGCGCGCGGCGCGACCGTTCAGGCGGCCAGCAGCCTCGACATCACGGCGGAAGTCGTGCGTCGGCTTGACGCGACGCTGAAGACCGTTTCAACGACGCCGCCAGCCCAGCCCGCGGCTGCTCCCAAAAAATGACCCAAGGGGCTGATCCATCGGCCGCGCCCGCCGGAGGTTTCGACATCCGGCGGGTGATGGCGCTCATCCCGCATCGCTATCCGATGCTGCTGGTCGATCGCGTGCAGTCGATCGAAACGGACAAGTCGATCCGGGCGATCAAGGCGGTGACGATCAACGAGCCCTTCTTCCAGGGCCATTTCCCGGCTCGTCCGATCATGCCGGGCGTGCTGATCGTCGAAGCGCTGGCGCAGACCGCGGGCATCCTCGCGGTCCACTCGCTCGGCCTCGAGAACAGCGGCAAGCTCATTTATTTCATGGCGATCGACGGGACCAAGTTCCGTGCGCCGGTGGAACCGGGCGTGCTGCTGACGCTGGAAGCCGAGTTCCTGCAGAAGCGGACGACGGTGTGCAAGTTCGCAGGGCGGGCGCTGATCGAGGGCAAGCTGGTCGCCGAGACCAGCTTCACCGCGATGATCGCGGACCCGCCGAGCGATTGAATGCGTCCAGTTCTTCGGGACGATTGATATTGGCGACCGGGCGGGAAAGCGCAATTTCCCGCCCGTTTGCTTGTCGAAGCCAGGCCGCCATCGACAGGTCTTCCGTCGTCGCCAGCCAGAGATCCAGCGCCGGCGCCAAGCGCGCGGGCCACAGGCCAAGCAGCGGTTGTCCCGCGACCACCGCGGGGCCCGGGGCCAAGCGTTTTGCGAGATCGAGCGGCAGGTCGGGCAGATCGCAACCGCTGGTCAGCACCGCATCGAAACCCTCCGCCGCCGCATGATGCAGGGCGGCGTTGAGGCCGCCGAGTGGTCCCATATCGGCACGGGGACGATCGCTGAGGCTCTGGAGGTCGCCCCAGCTCCTGCCGATGACGACCAGTTCCGCCACCTGCGGGCGCAAGCGCGCGATCACATGCTCGATCAGCGGGCGGCCCTCCAGCAGCGCCACCGCCTTGTCGCTGCCGAAGCGCCGCGCCTTGCCGCCGGCGAGAACGGCGCCGAGCAGCCTCATGCCATGTCCCAATGCCCGGCCGCGCCGCGGCGGACGTAGAACAGGCGCTCCATCAATTCGTCGGTCATCACATGTCCCACGGGGCCGTCCGCGATGATCTTGCCGTGTTCAACGGCAATGATGCGGTCGGCAAACCGCGTCGCCAGCGACAGGTCATGCACCGCCACCATCACCGCGGCCCCTCGGGCGCATTCCTGCCGCAACAGGCCGAAGATGAAAAGCTGCCAATAGGGATCGAGGTTGGCGGTCGGCTCATCGAGCAGCAGCACTTTGGGCGATGCCGCCAGCGCGCGCGCCAGAAACACGCGGGTCCGCTCGCCGGTCGACAGCCGGTCAACCCGGCGGCCGGCGAAGGCGAAGGCGCGCGTCTTGTCGAGCGCGGCCCTGATCGCGGCCCTATTCCGGCGATCGGGGAGGCCGAGCGCCACCAGATCGCACGCGGCGATCGGCCACGCGATGTCGCGGGAAGCGGCCATATAGCCGAGCCGCGACATGCGCAGCGATGGCGGCAGCCGTCGAATATCAACTCCGTCGATCGAAACGGTGCCGCCATCCGGCGCGATTCCGGCAAGCGCGTGCAGCAGCGTCGTCTTGCCCGCGCCATTGGGACCGACCAGGGCGATGAGCTCGCGTGGCTTCAAATCGAGATCGGCGGGGTGGAGCCGTCCGGGGCAATGGAGGTTGCGCGCCTCAAGCAGTGGGCTCATCGTGCCGTCTCCGCTCGTCCGCGTACCACGAGGTTCAGGAAGAACGGCGCGCCGGCAAGCGCGGTGACGATGCCGATCGGCAGCGCCCGGCCGGCGGGCACGATCCGCACCAATATGTCCGCCGCGAGCAGCAGGGCGGCGCCGATCAGCGCGGCCGGTGGCAAGGCCCGGCCGGGCAGACCGCGGGTCAGTCCCCGCGCGAGGTAGGGGGCAACCAATCCGATGAAGCCGATGGCCCCGGCGACAGAGACCGCGGCGCCAACGCCCAGTCCCGCCGCGAGAATGATGAGGCGACGGATCGAGACCAGAGGGTAACCCATGGCCGCGGCGCTTTCCTCGCCGAGCGCCAGCGCGTCCAGCGCCGCGGTTTTCGACCAGAGGAGCAGGATCGAGACGACCATCACCGGCGCGGCGAACAGGAGCTGCGGCAAGCTCCGATCGACCAGCGAGCCCATCAGCCAGTCATAGGCATCGTAAAAGGCGAAGGGCGACGGAGCGATCGCCAGCGCCAGCGCCGACAGAGCGCCGGTCAGCAGCGACAGCGCGACGCCGGCCAGCAACAAAGTGGCGGTGGAGGCATGCGTTCCGGCCAGTGCGAGCAGCAGGATCAAGGCCGCCAGCGCCCCGATCATCGCCCCGAGCATCATCGCGAATGGCGAAGCGAGGCCGATCAGATAGCCGGTGACAATCGCACCCAGCGCCGCTCCGCTCGATGTGCCGACGAGATCGGGCGAGGCGAGGGGGTTGCCGAGCAGCGCCTGCAGCGCAGCGCCGGCGCTGCCGAGCATGGCCCCGATCAGCAGCGCGAGCAGGGCGCGAGGCAGGCGGAGCTCAACGAGGATGATAGTCGCCAGCTCGGGATCGCGGGCGGCGACGCCGCGAATGTCGCCGAACGGCAGGGCGAGGCTCGCGAGGAACAAGGCGAGGCAAAGCGCTAACAATAAAAGGACGGCACGCGGGCTCATGGGCGGATATGCCTCCTTAAGTTTGTGACGCCCTGTGCGACCAGCGGACCAAGGCACGTCCAGGCGCGCCCGTCGATGCTGACGCGCCGGGTGGTGGCAGGCAGTCGGCGCAGCGCCGGGTGTTTCAGCCACATCTGCCCCAGCGAAACCTGACTCGACCGATAGGTGCTTGTGACGAGAATTTGCGGCGGCTTTGCCAGAAGATCGGCGATCTCTGCGCGGTCGCCGGGCAGGGCGCGCTGGCGGAGGCCGGCATGGGACAGCCATTCCGCCGCGAGCCCGTCGGCGGACACGCTTGCACCATTGCCGCCGAGCAGGATCGCATCCTTCTGGTCCTTCGGCACCGATCCGAGCGCGCCATCCATCCGCCGGATCAGCGCTTCGCCGGCCTGATCCCGTCCAAGCGCGGTCGCGACCAGGCGGATATTGCCGCGCACATCCTCGATCCTCTGCGGCGGAGGAACGTCGACCAGTCGGCTGCCGAGCGCATGGGCAAGCCGTTTTCGGTCGCGCCCGCCGCCGCCCATGGTGACAACGAGATCCGGGGACAGTCCGGCAACCGACACCATGCTGCCGTCATTGAGATGCAGGCCCTTTGCGCGCGCCGCGAGGACGTTGTCCTGCGGATCACCGCCGACGCGGCTGACCGATATCAATTGTTCCGGCGCGGCCAGCAGCAACACCAGCTCATCGGCGCACAGGTCGAGCGAGGCCACGCGGCGCGCCGCGGCCTCGGCGCCAGAGGCCGCGGCGAGGCTAATCGCCAAGGCGCAGGCGTAAACCCGCATATCCCGTCCTTCCCGGGGTCCGATAGCCGACGACGTCCTGATAATCGGCATCAAGCGCGTTTTCGACACGGCCATAGGCCTCGATCCGCTCGGTCAGTTTCCAGCCGATCTGGACCGTGGCCAGCAGATAATCGTCGAGCGTCACCATCTGGTAGCTGTCGAAATCCATGTCGCGGCGCTTGCCGACCCAGGCGGCGCTCGCGCCGAGGGTCAAGCGGTCCCACTGGCCGGTGACGCGCAGCGCGGCGCTGTGCCGGGGGCGCCTCCATTCCTTGGCGAGCGCACTACCCGCCACCCGCTGCTCGCTGGCTTTGAGCCAGGTGTAGGAGGCATCGACGGTGATCGCATCGCCAAGCCGGGTTTCGCCGGAAAGCTCGACGCCCCGGCGCTTGCTCTTGCCGGTCGCGTTGGCGGTCGAGGAGAGGTAGGTCTCGGGATCCCAGACATCGACGATCTCGTCGGTGAGGCGCGACTGAAACCATGTCGCCTTGAGCGCCATGCCGTCCCGCGACCAGCCAAGTCCTGCCTCATAGCCCTGCGAGCGTTCGGGCTTCAGCGCCGGATTGCCGGCGAAGCTGCCGGGGAAATAGCCATAGAGATCGTAGAAGGTCGGCTGGGCGATACCCTCGCCATAGCTGGCGTGCACGCTGAGGCCGAGCCCGAGCGCGACGTTGCCATCGGCGCGGAGCGTGGTCGCATCGGCGAAGCGGTTGAAGACGTCATGACGCAAGGAGATACCGAAGGCGGCGCTGTTATCGATCCGCGCGCGCCATTCGCCGACAAAGGCCGTGTTCGCGCGCGAGCGGCGTTGATTGGTCGCTCCGAAATACTGGGTGTCGCGCGCCTTGAACACTTCATCCTTGCGCGCGACCGCGAGCGTCAGCCGCTGGTCGAGACCGCCAAGCGCGAAACGGTGGCTGAGCTGCCCCTCGATCTTCAGCCGGGTCGCATCGCTGCGGTTGAGCGGGGCATCGCCGGTGAAATTGCGGTTGGAACTGTCGAGCCAGGTGCCCGAGAGTTCCGCCGACCAGGGCGCCGCATTGTCTCCGAGACGGGCGTAGCCGCGCAGCGCCAGGCTTTCGGCGACCGAATTGTCCAGCGTGTCGGCGCGGAGATAGGTGAGGGGATCGGCGCCGTCGAACTCGGAGCGCGAGCGCGAATAGCGTGCGGTGAGGCCGAGCGCGCCCAGTTCGTTGGGTCGCACTTCGCCCTTCACCGTGCCGGAGAAACTGGAAAAGCCGTCGCGATCGCCGCCAAGACCGAGGGTGTCGATACCCTTGCTGTCGATCCAGCTCGCGGTCGCGGCGAGGCCCGATGTCGCGGAGCCGGTGCCGAGAGAGGCCGAGGCGCGTGCGGTGCCGAGCGATCCGCCCTCGGCCAAGAGGCGGGCCTCAGAGCCGCGCCCAGGGATTGCCGTTTCGGCCGAGATCACCCCGCCGATCGCCTCTGCGCCCCACAGCGCCGATTGCGCGCCGCGGATGATCTCAAGGCGTTCCAGCCCGTCGCTGAGCAGGGTTTCAAAGCGCGCCTCATTGCCGGTGGCCGGATCATTGGCCTCGATCCCGTCGATGAAGAGCAGACTGTGATTAGCCTCGTTGCCCCGGATGCGCAGCTGCGTCTGGCTGCCGCGCGGACCGGAAACGGCAATGCTGACTCCGGGCGTGAGCCGCAGCAGATCAGTGGCGGATGGCATGCCCAGTGCCTCGATTTCCTGCCGGTTGAACAGGGTGACGGAAGCACCGCTCGCGGCAATTTCGATCGGCTGGCGCGACGCGCCAATCGCCAGAATTGCCGGCAGTTCGGCTGCGATCAGAAAAATTGGGTTCATATTACTCCCTCCTGTGAACGACCACGACAATCGTCACGAGGGAGCCGGCCACGCAGCGCGTGGACCGTTCCCGTGGCTTGGCTGGTCCCGGCCAGACACGGACGACGGTGAAGGCAGGTCTCCTGGCTTGCAGCTCAACGCCTTCCTCCGCCTTCCCGGACCTTTCGGGCCGGTGGCATATGGAGGAGAGGCTCGCCGCTTACAGTTGCGGGCACAGCGCCGGATTTGAACCGGCTTCCCTTTTCACCATCCTCTCGGACGGCACCTTCACGGACATTGGGCTAACGGGTTCGCGGCGCGCTTGTCAATTGCCCCGGCGTCGGATAGAGGGCGCCACTTGTTCGCAAGCCGGCTGGTCGGAAACCAGCCATTTTCGGAGCGATTGACGTGAAAAAAGACATCCACCCCGACTACCACAAGATCAAGATCCAGATGACCGACGGCACCACGTACGAAACCTATTCGACCTGGGGTTCGGAAGGCGACACGATGACCCTGGAAATCGATCCGACCTCGCACCCGGCCTGGACCGGCGGCAAGGGCACCCTGCTCGACGCGGGCGGCCAGGTGGCGCGCTTCAACAAGCGTTTCGGCGGCCTCACCCTCAAGGCCAAGTAATCACGCTGGTTACGGGGCTCGACAGGATCGAGCCCCATGCTATGCCTTGCGTCAGGTTCAAGGGCAGATGCTCTGCCCATTTCTGCGCAAGAGGCATGACTGGTGGCCAATACCCGTTCGTTTCAGTGGGACGATCCCTTTCTTCTTGAATCCGCGCTGACCGAGGAGGAGCGGCTCGTCCGCGACACCGCCCAGGGCTATGCGCAGGAAAAGCTGCTGCCGCGCGTCCTCAGCGCCACCCGCGAAGAGCGTTTCGACCGCGAAATCATGACCGAACTCGGCGCGTTGGGCCTGCTCGGCCCGACGATCGAGGGCTATGGCTGCGCCGGCGTCAGTCATGTCGCTTATGGCCTCATCGCCCGCGAGATCGAACGGGTGGATTCGGGCTACCGGTCGGCGATGAGCGTCCAGTCCTCGCTCGTCATGCATCCGATCCACGCTTATGGCAGCGAGGCGCAGCGCGAGAAATATCTGCCGAAGCTCGCCAGCGGCGAATGGATCGGGTGCTTCGGCCTCACCGAACCCGACGCCGGATCCGATCCCGGAAGCATGAAGAGCCGCGCGATCAAGGTGGCCGGCGGATACCGGCTCAGCGGATCCAAGATGTGGATCACCAATTCGCCGATCGCCGACATCGCGGTGGTGTGGGCGAAAACCGAGGACGGGGTGATCCGAGGGTTCATCCTCGAACGCGGCATGAAGGGATTCTCGACCCCCAAGATCGAAGGCAAGATGAGCCTGCGCGCTTCGGTCACCGGCGAGATCGTCATGGACGAAGTAGACGTCCCGGAAGACAATTTGCTGCCCATCGCCCGCGGCCTCGGCGGACCATTCGGATGCCTCAACAAGGCGCGCTACGGCATCGGCTGGGGCGCGATGGGCGCGGCCGAGGATTGCTGGCACCGCGCGCGCCAGTACACGCTCGACCGGAAGCAGTTCGGACGCCCGCTGGCCGCCAACCAGCTCGTCCAATTGAAGCTCGCCGACATGCAGACCGAGATCGCCTTGGGCCTGCAGGCGGCGCTACGCGTCGGGCGGCTGATCGACGAGGGCGACTGGGCCCCCGAAATGATCTCACTCATCAAGCGAAACAACTGCGGTAAGGCACTGGAAATAGCCAGAAAAGCCCGCGACATGCACGGCGGAAACGGAATCGCGGACGAATTCCACGTGATCCGCCACATGATCAATCTGGAGACGGTCAACACCTATGAGGGCACGCATGACATCCATGCGCTGATCCTCGGCCGCGCCCAGACCGGCATCCAGGCCTTTTCGGGCTGATCGATGAAGGCGCTGGACGGCGTCCGCATCCTCGATCTGTCGCGGGTTCTCGCCGGTCCCTGGGCGACCCAGATGCTGGGCGATCTCGGCGCGGAAGTGATCAAGATCGAAAAGCCCGGCGCGGGCGACGACACCCGCGGCTGGGGCCCACCCTGGCACGGCGAGGGCGAAAGCCGCGAGGCGGCCTATTTCCTGGCCGCCAATCGCAACAAACGGTCGCTGACGATCGACATCGCGAAGCCCGAAGGGCAGGCGCTGGTGCGCCGGCTCGCCGAAAAGAGCGACGTGCTGGTCGAGAATTTCAAGGCCGGCGGCCTCCAGCGCTACGGCCTTGATTATCAAAGACTTAGAGAAATCAATCCCCGCCTCATCTACTGCTCGATCACCGGTTTCGGACAGACCGGGCCGCGCGCCGCCGAGGCCGGCTACGACCTGATGATCCAGGCGATGAGCGGGTTCATGAGCATCACCGGCGAGCCCGATGGCGAACCGCAGCGCGCCGGGGTTGCGATCATCGACGTGATGACCGGGCTCCACGCCGCGGTCGCGATCCTCGCGGCGCTGCGCCAGCGCGATGCGACCGGGGAGGGGCAGGCGATCGATCTCGCCTTGTTCGACGTCGCGATGTCGTGCCTCGCCAATCAGGCATCCAATTATCTGGTGTCGGGAAAGGCGCCGATGCGGCAGGGCAACACGCATCCGAACATCGTGCCTTATCAATTGTTCGCGACCGCCGATGGCCTGATGATCCTGGCGGTGGGCAATGACGCGCAGTTCGCGCGCTTCGCCGGGATCGCCGGCCATGGCGAATGGGCGGCGGACCCGCGCTTCGCCAGCAACGCCGCGCGCGTCGGCCACCGGGAGACATTGGTGCCGATGATCGCCGAAGCGATGCGGCGGCGGACGACCGGAGACTGGATCGCCGCGCTCAACCAGGCGGGCATCCCCTGCGGCCCGGTCAACGACATCGCCGCGGCGCTCGCCGACCCGCAGGCGGCGCAGCGCGGCCTCGTTCAGCATCTGCCCGACGGGCTCGGCAATACCGCGCCGTCGGTCGCGAGCCCCTTGCGGCTTTCTGCTTCTTCGCGGGACGATGATCGCGCGCCGCCGCATCTGGGGCAGCACAGCGCAGCGGTGTTGGCGGACATTCTCGGGCTTGAAGCCGAGGAGATCGAAGCACTCCACAAGGATAGGGTGATCTAGACGCTGCGGCGGCGATCTTTCCCGGCGAGGGATGAGGAAAGATCGCATGGAATGTCGGTCAGCTTTACAAAACTAAAATCAGCAACTGCAATATTGTTCACAATTATTTGTTATATAACATTATTATTATGATGGCACCCTTCGTGCATTTCTCCCGCGCGATCTGAACAACGGATCGAGGGGGAGAAAAATCAGTGAAGCTAAAGACCCTGTTACTGGCCGCGGCGTTGACCGCTGGTTCTTCGAGCGCGGCCAATGCCGTGACCTATGTTTATGTGGGCAGTTGGCATGTCGGCGATGGACCGGGTTGGACCAGCAACCCGACCGTCTATTCCGCACGGGAAGCGGCCGCGCTTCTATTCGGAGGCGCACCCACCGACTATGCGATTTCGACGATCGGTACGGATCCCAACCTGATCGACTTCAGCGCTCATGTGGATGGTTGGGGTGATTCCACCTATCTCTACAGCACGGTGTCCCAGGATTATAAGCTGGATTCGGGAGCGCCCGGCTATGACGATCCCACTGGCGGTCCAAGCTATTCCGCCTATGTGCTCGATCATAGCTGCAACAACCGTTACGACGATCCCAGCGCCACCTGCGCTGCGAATGAGCCCGGCGTGAACTACGCCTTCCAGATCGGCGGCAACGGTGCCATTCCCGAACCGGCGACCTGGCTCACGATGATCGCGGGCTTCGGCATGATCGGGGCGGCAATGCGCCGCCACCATGTGACCGTCGCAGCCTGATCTTCGGATCCATTCTGCAGAAGGCCGTCGGGTTCGTCCCGGCGGCTTTTTTTCATATCCTGCGGCAAAAAGACGAATAGCTGCGTCGGGACGAAACGCTTGCATATTGAACAGCTTCGCACCGGTAATTACATGGTGCCTCATCTATTAATGGGTCGGCGCCTGCATCATTCGTCACTGACCCGCCATCTCCAAGCGTGCCACGGAAGCGGCTTGAGGGACCATCCGGCCCCTCTGGATCCGCCCTTCTGCGTGGCGCTTAGACCAAGATGCAAGCGAGGAGTTGTGAGCTTCTGATGCGCGAATTTTTTGATCCCGGACTGTTTTTCCTGGCCACCATGGGCCTGACCGCGTCGCTTCTAACCGCGTGGACGGTGCGCGGGCCCCATGAGCTCCGCGAGGGTGGGCCGAGCGATACGATCCAGTTCTTCGGTATCATGATGCTCTCCGGCCTTGCCGCCTATGGGCTCACCGGTCACCTCGCCGGGACCATGTTCGCGACGTGCCTTGCCGCGCTTTTCAGCCTCGGCCTCAAAAGCCGGCTGCCCCGGCTGACGATGGCCGGAGCGATCGAGATGGCGAGTTCCCCGCTGACGCTGCTCATCTCCGCGCCCTGGTCGTTCTTCCTGCTCCGGGACCTGGGTTTTCCCCGCTGGGCGCTGATCCTCTGCCTGATCGCCATTGCCGTCTCCGTGGTGGCGCTTGGCTTCTCCTTCGCCGAAAAGCTGGCCAGGCAGGCGCTGCTCACCCATGGAACCTGGCGCCGCCCGACCCGGCCGCTTGAAAAGTCGGCAGGGGCCAGGCGTCCCAAGATCTCGATCCATCTGCCCTGCTATTCCGAGCCGCCCGAAGTGGTGATGGCGACGATCGATCATCTCGCCCGGCTGGACTATCCGGACTTCGAGGTGCTCGTCTGCGACAACAACACCGAGGACGAAGCTTTGTGGCGGCCGCTCGCCGAGCATTGCGCGCGCCTCAACCGCAGCGCCGGCACCGAGAAATTCCGATTCTTCCATGTCTCGCCGCTCGCCGGGGCGAAGGCGGGGGCGCTGAATTTCCTGCTGCCCCGCATGGCGCAGGACGCCGAGCTGGTCGCGGTCATCGACGCCGATTATTACGCGAAACCGGATTTCCTCTCCCGCCTGGCCGGTTTCTTCGACGATCCCGGCATCGGCTATCTCCAGACCCCGCACGACTACCGCGCCTTCGAGGACAACGCCTATCTGCGGATGTGCTATTGGGAATATATGCCGACCAACAAGGTCGATATGGCCGGCATCAGCGAATATGATTCCGCTTTCACCATCGGCACCATGTGCCTGATCCGGACCCGCGCCCTCAACGAGGCCGGCGGGTGGGCCGAATGGTGCCTGACCGAGGATTCCGAGGTTTCCATCCGCCTCCGCGCGCTCGGCTATGAAGGCATCTATCTGCGCGACACCTTCGGGCGGGGCCTGATCCCGGAAACCTTCGACGATTACAAGAAGCAGCGGTTCCGGTGGACGGCTGGGCCGGTTCAGCAGCTTCGCCGCTACTGGAGGCTCTTCCTGCCGAGCCCGTTCGGCGCGCAGTCCTCAATGCGCGGATGGTCGAAGCTGCTGGAGGCCCAGCGGAGCATGGCGCCGCTGCAACAGCTCTTTGGGACTGCCGCGGCGGTGATCGCCGGGGGAGCGGTTGCCATCCTGACGCTCGCCGGTGTGCTGCCCCGGATCGTTCTGCCCGACGTGGCATGGATTTCAGCGGGGATCGCCGCCATCGCCGCCCTCGTCAGCAAATGGCAGCGTTACCGCCTGTCCGGCTGCACACGCTGGACCGACATGCTGGGGGGCGAGATCGCCCGCATGTCCCTGACCTATGTGATGATGGTCGCGAGCCTAGCCGGACTGTCACGCCGGCCGCTGGCCTGGCGCCGGACGCCGAAGTTCAAGGTCGAAAGCTCCGGCCTTGGCGCACTCTACGCCACGTTGCCGGAGACCTGCATCGGCCTCGCGCACCTGGCCTTGCTCTATTACCCGATCAGGATGGGGGCGGAGCTGGGCTGGCATTTCGCGGCTCTAGCCAGCATTGGCATCGTCCTGTCCGCGCTGCGGTTCATGTCCGCGCCGGCGATGGCCTGGCTGTGCGAACGGCGCCTCGCGACGGGCGCGTTCGCGCTTCAGCCATTGGGAGAGGGGTTCAAGGGCGCGGTTCAGGAAATCTGAACCGCAGCGACAAGCGCGCTCGCACGAGAGCCTGACCGTGGGCCGATGCCGCCGGTGATGAAGGCGATCTTTCCGTCAAGCGCGTCTATGGTCATGCCGCGGTCCATTCATTGGAAATCGCAAAGCCGGTGTAGCCGTCGCGCGCGATGGCGGCGCAGCGTTCACGATAGGGTCCGACGCCGCCGACATAGGGCATGAAGACATTGCGCCCGTCGCGGGTCCGGCCCTGATACCAAGTATTGGCGCGCGGAAAGAGCGTGGTCTGCGCCACCGCGTCGACATGCTCCATCCAGTCGCGCTCGGCCTCATCGGTCGGGACGATCCGCGTGGCATCGCGGTCCCGCATGGCGGCCAGGCAATCCGCGATCCATTCGACATGCTGTTCGATCGACAGGACGACATTGCTCAGAACGGAGGGGCTGCCGGGACCGGTGACCATGAACAGGTTCGGAAAGCCCGCGATCATCAGGCCGAGATAGGATCGCGGCCCATCGGCCCATTGCTCGCGCAGCTTGAGGCCATCCGCGCCGGTGATGTCGATCGCCGTGAGCGCGCCCGTCATCGCATGGAAGCCCGTGGCCAGCACCAGCATGTCGAGCGGATAGCGCTGCCCGCCGGCGACAATGCCGTCCGCCTCGACTCGCTCGATCGGCGTTTCGCGCACGTCGACCAGGGTCACATTGGGCCGGTTCATCGCCTCGAAATAGCCGATCTCCGAGCAGAGGCGCCGCGCCCCGATGGGATAGCCCTGCGGCGTCATGCGCCGCGCCGTTTCGGGATCCTTCACCAGCTCGCGGATCTTGCCGCGCGCGAATTCGGCGGCGGTGGCGTTTGATTCCTCGTTGACCAGCAGGTCTTCATAGGCCTGGAGCAGGCCGGTGGTGCCGGCGTTCCAGGCGCGTTCATAGGTGGCCTGACGCTCCTCCTCGCTTGCGGCGGCGGCCGAGCCCGGATTGGGGCCACCGAAGAAGCCCAGGAAGGATGCCCGTGCTTCCTCCCGCAGTCTGTCATATTCCGCCTGCGTCGCGGCGATCTCTGCTTCGGTCAGCGGGCGGTTGCTCGCTGGAACCGCGAAGCTCGGCGTCCGCTGGAACACGACGACCTGCTCGGCGGTGCGCGCGATCTCCGGGATCGCCTGGATGCCGGAGGACCCCGTGCCGATCACGCCGACGCGTTTGCCGGCAAAATCGACGCCCTCGCGGGGCCATTGCGCGGTGTGATGGATGGGGCCGGCGAAAGCCTCGATCCCCGGCCAGTCCGGCGTCTTCGCCATCGAGAGGTTGCCGGTCGCCATGATGCAGTAGCGCGCGGTGATCCTGTCGCCGGCATCGGTGGTGACGTGCCACATATCGGCAGCCTCGTCCCACTGAGCCGCGGTCACGCGGGTGCTGAAGCGGATGTCGCGGCGCAAGTCGAACCGGTCGGCGACATGGTCCAGATAGCGCAGGATTTCCGGCTGGGCGGCATAGCGTTCCGTCCAGTGCCATTCCCGCTGCAGTTCGGGCGAGAAGGAATAGCAATATTCCAGGCTGGGAATGTCGCAGCGGGCGCCGGGATAGCGGTTCCAATACCAGGTGCCGCCGACGCTATCCGCCGCCTCGATGATGATTGCGCGCAGCCCGATCTGGCGCAGCTTGTGCAGCATGTAGAGCCCGCCAAAGCCAGCCCCGACGATGATCGCATCCAGATCCGGCATCATTTCGCCTTTGCTTGCCACGGCCTATCGCTCCCCACTGATCTGGTTTTTGAGAAAGGCGCCGGCGTCGGCGATCGCGGCGCGGCCGGCGCCGAGCATGAAGGCGAAGGCGTGCCAGACATGAACCATGTTCGGCCAGATATCGAGCCGCACCGAAACCCCCGCCGCGCCCGCGAACTGCGCGACGCGAACGGCGTCATCCAGAAGGATTTCCGCTGACCCGACCTGGATGAACAGGGGTGGCAGCCCGGTCAGGTCAGCGTGAATCGGCGAGGCAAGCGGCGTGCGCGGATCGGCGCCGTTCAGATAATGGCCCGCGGTGATCCGCAGCGCCGCTCCGGTCAGCGACGGGTCTTCCGCCGCCTTGCCCTCGATGCTCGTCCCTTCGCATGCCAAGTCGGCCCAGGGCGAGAGCAGGAGGCCCGCAGCCGGCAGCGGCCGACCTTCATCGCGAAGCTTCACCAGCGTTGCGAGCGTCAGGCCGCCGCCCGCCGAATCTCCCGCGATCACGATCCGGCCCGGCGCGATCCCCTGGTCCAGCAGCGCGGCATAGGCCGCCATCGCATCCTCTACGGCGGCGGGGCAGGGATGTTCGGGTGCGAGGCGATAGTCGATGGCATGGACCTTCATCCCCGCCGCACGCCCCAGCTCAGCCGCCAGCCCGCGATAGCCCTGCGCGCTGCCAACCACATAGGCGCCGCCATGCAGATAGAGCAGGGCGGTATCCGCCGCCATGCCGGCCGTCTCGGCGCGAAGCCCGGGCACGCCGCCCAGCGTCTCCGGCGTAAAGCTGATGTCCTCGGCGACCGGCAGGGTGGCCAGCAGTGCCTCGAAATCGGCCCGGGCTTCCAGCGGCGGCGCACCAAGATCCGGCCCGCCGGCCCGCAGCCCGGCAATCAGTTGCGAAAGTTCCTCGTCCGCCACAAGCACATCCTCCCATCCTGGCCTCTTCGGGCCATAATTGCTGTCACCCTACAGTCTTGCCGCCGTCCAGAACAAGGGCGCTGCCGTTCATGTAGCTCGCCTCGTCGGAGGCCAGGAAGGCCACCGCCTTCGCCACTTCCTCCGGCGTGCCGAGCCGTCCGGCGGGAACGCTTTCGGCAAGGGCGCCGACCGTGCCCCCGAGCCGGGCGACGATGTCGCTCAGCATCCGGCTGTCGATGAAGCCCGGATGGACCGAATTGACCCTTACCCCGGCTCCCGCGCCTTCCAGCGCCGCCACCCGCGTGAGACCCAGGACCGCATGTTTGGACGCGATATAGCCAGCCATGTTGGTCGCGCCGATCATGCCCGCGATCGAGGAGGTGTTGATGATCGACCCTGATCCCCGGGCAATCATGACCGGAAGCACCGCCTGCAGGCCCAGAAACACGCCGACGACATTGACCTCCATCACATGACGGAAATCCTCGACGGGATAGTCGGCGATCGGCGCCTGCGGGCCTTCGATGCCGGCATTGTTGAAAAAGACATCGATCCGCCCGGCCATGTCCAGCGCCGCTGCCACATAGGCGCGCACGTCGTTTTCCCGGGTGACGTCCGCCGACAGGAAGGCGCACTCATCCGGCTTGGGCAGAACGGCCTTGAGCGGCGCCCAGTCCGCCGATGGATGATCGACCGCAACGATGCGCGCACCGCGCCGCGCCAGCAGGGCCGCTGTCGTCCGGCCAATGACGCCGGCCGCACCGGTAATGAGTGCAATCTTGCCATCGAACTGGTTCATAGGTGATCCATTCATGAGTGACTCCTCTGCCAGGCATCGCCGCAGGCGCATATGACCACGTTAGCCCATCGATGGGACGCCTGGCGATGGCCGGGCCGATGAATAGAAGGGGGTACGGCGAAATTCTGCGCGGTGGCGGATGGGGTGGGATTCGAACCCACGGTGAGCTTGCACCCACGCCGGTTTTCAAGACCGGTGCCTTAAACCGCTCGGCCACCCATCCGCGTGCCATTCTCCTGACCGATCGCGTTCGTCTGTGCAAGCCGGGCGAGAGCCTGA
>Ga0153916_10000508_pt1 | contig 26145 bp, 29 predicted proteins | sample Opewatmetagenome_FD_109642 | JGI IMG/M metagenome (GOLD analysis project Ga0153916, IMG submission 109642) | Freshwater wetland microbial communities from Ohio, USA - Open water 3 Core 3 Depth 4 metaG | ecosystem: Environmental > Aquatic > Freshwater > Wetlands | place: USA: Ohio, Lake Erie...
CATCAGATCGATCTTCTGGGCCAGCGGCTGAACGATGCCGTAGCTCAGCAGAACACCGAGAAACGTTCCGACCAGCGCCGCCGCGATTTTATGGCCGATGACCTCCGGTCCCTGGTCCATAGAGGCCATGGCGATGATGACGCCGAGGACGGCGGCGACGATGCCCAGGCCGGGCATCGCATCGCCGACCTTGCTTAAGACCATCGGCGGCTGGCGCGCCTCGTTTTCGTGGGTCGCGAGTTCCTCATCCATCAGCTGGGCGAGTTCGTCCGCGTCGGCGGAACCGCTGATGACCAGGCGCAGCGAGTCCAGCATCAGTCCCTGGGCCGCGTGGTTGGCGAGAAATTTGGGATACTTCTTGAAAATCTCGCTGTTCACCGGATCATCGACATCTTTTTCCAGGGCCATTTCGCCGCTCTTGCGCATGACGGAAAAGACCTCGTAGAGCAGGGCGAAGAGCTCCATGTAGTCGGCTCTCGAATAACCGGCCCCGACGCAAGCTCTCTTGATGCCGGTGACGATGCCGGCAAGGACTTTGGTCGGCGTGCCGGCAATCAGACTGCCCACGGCCGCGCCGCCGATGATGAGAAATTCAACCGTCTGGTTGAGCACGGCGATCGGTCCTCCTTCGAGGACAAAACCGCCGATGACCGAGCCGAGGACGATTATATAGCCGGCGATGAGTAACATGATGCTGGTCTACTTTCCATGGGATAAGCAGTTGATTCCCTGCCCGTTCCGGCCATGCCAATCGAGTAACCTGGGAAAAGGGCAAATTGGCCCTGTGGGTTCAATCCCCATGTTCATAGGAATCGACGAAATAGGGGAAAGCTTTAATGTAGATTAAAGAATTCGGGAGTTTGGCCGAAAATAACTAACATATGAAACCAAAAGTAGACCACTCCGGCGGCACACCGGAACAGTCCCTTAAAGGATCTTCACTAGATAGCTCTCTTGGAAATGCCGGGGCAGATCAGAAAGCGCCGCCGCTGGACGGGCTCATGCGTGCGCCGGGGGAAAGCCCGGAGTCGAGTCCGGAGAAATTTTCCTTTCCGTTGTCGCCGTTAGCCCGGACCATTTTTGAAATGGTCAAGAATGATCGCGCGACGGTTAAAGAGCTGGCCGAGATCATCGCCGCCGAGTCCCTGTTCAGCGCCCGTTTGCTGAAGGTCGTCAATTTGTCTGCGGGACTGTCGCATAAACTATCGACGGTCGCCCAAGCCGTTAACGTTTTCGGCATGGAACATCTGAAATCGCTGGCGCTGGGTTTGGCGCTTTTTCAAATGGAGTCGAGGCCGCCGAAGGAGAAAGCGCCGCCGGCGGCGGGGGCGATTACCTTACGGCAACTTTGGGAACATTCATTGGGCTGCGCCGCGATGGCGGCAAGGATCGCGACGAAAGTCGATCAGGCGTCACCGCACCTGGCATTCGTGGCGGGATTTTTACACGACGTCGGGCGGGTTCTCTTTTATCGCTATTGGCAAGAGCGTTTTCAAGAAGCAATGGCGTTGGCCGCGGCGAAGAAGTTGCCGGCGGCGGAAGCCGAGACTCTCGGTCTGGGCATCAACCACCTGGAATTCGGCGCCCTGTGGGCGCGCCAAGTCGAGACGCCCGTCTCGCTGCAGCAGGCGATCCGGCACCATCACGAGCCTTTTAGCATGTTGCCGGACGACATTGACGCGGAAACCCGCAGGATCATCTCCATCGTGCAACTGGCGGACATGGCGTGCGAGAGTCACGCCATTGGCTACGGCGGCGATGCCCGCGAGTGCCCCGGCGAATTGTGGACCCAGCTCCATCTTCGCGCTGAGGGTTGGACGGACCATTTGCAAACGGTCAAAAGCGAGGTTGAGGGGAGCCGGGCGGTATTCGGCTTCGACGGCGAAGATTATGCCGTGCCGACTGCCCGCACGGAAGCTGCCGTTGCAACCAAATCAAATCCCGAACCAAAAAATCTGGCGCTAAATTTGGCGCGGCGCGGCCAGATCATTCCCTTCCCCGACCGCCGTGACAATCCCGACCGGGTGAGCGGCGCAGCGAGGGAGGCAGGAACGGACGCCAAAAAAATCACCATTCTGGTGGTGGAGGATCACGGATCGCTGTGCGAAATGTTGAGCATTTGCTTTATGCGCTTCGGCTACCATGTGCGCACAGCCAACGACGGTAAAACCGCTTTGGAGATTCTCGCCAAGGAGGAAGTCCATCTGGTGCTTCTGGACTTGATGTTGCCGCGGGTGGATGGGTTTGCGGTGTTGAAACAGATGCGTGAGATCCCGGGCCGGAGGGTTCCCTACGTCATCGTCGTCTCCGCCGGCGCGTCGGAAAAGGACCGCAACAAAGTCCTCGAACTCGGCGCCGACGAATACATGCCGAAACCGTTTCACCTCAGCCGGCTGTTGGAGCGGGTGCAAACGGTGGAAAAGTTTCTACTCTAGCCCGAATTATTTATCCACAAGCAGCGCTCGCGGATCTTTCGCGCTCGCGCTCGTGACTCGTGCTCGAACAAACAGGATCAGTTGACGATTACGTTAGATATTGCTTAAAGCGGCGCGCGCCGGTTCCCGGTGCAGGTTCGCCAGCGGTTCATCGATGATGATTTCCTCCGGGTTGGATAGCGTCGCGATGATACCGCTTAGATGACGCGCGCTGGCAAGCACCGTTTCGAGCATTTTTTTCTGCGCCGGTGATAAACGGCCGAAAAAATTATCCAGCAGGATTTCGCTCCCGCTCAAGATGACTTGCAGCGCGTTGCGCGCCTCCCAATCCGCCGCCTGCGTCCAGGTTCTCGCGTTGTTGGTGGGCGCCACTAGGGCTGCGGCGGCGTTTGCGACCGCCGCTCCATTGCGCATGGGCAAGTGCCCTTCACAGCGGGGCTGCTTCATTTCGACCCGCGTGTTAGCGATGCCTTCTTGGGGCTCCACTCGGAGCGCGGATGAATGCGATTGAGCCTGGTTCATGTCATCTCCCTTCAAAGTGAACTGCCTGCGCATGCCAAAGCAAGCATAATGCCACCGCTCGTGCGCGTGCTTCGCTGGTTCCGACGGGCGCTCGCGGCGAACCCGCTGCGCCATCATCTTGCCGGCGGAATCACTCAGCTTTTGATAAAAATTTTTTAACCGTGGCCGCGCCCGTTGCCGCGCAACGGCGCCGCTGCCGCGCCGCCCCGACCGCGTCAAGAAGCTGACGGGAGGCCGGGTTTTTGACGCCCCCGCAGAATTTTACCGGCTTTTAACCGCGCCAAATCACGGAACTTTCGCGCGCCGGTTCTTGGCACATGGGTTGCTCAATGGAGCGGGAGCGAGGCATCCATGAAAAAAATCATTATCATCGCCAGCGCGGCGATTATCCTGTTCGGCGGCGCCGGCGTTTGGTTTTTCGCTCCTGATCTATTGCCCGGTCACAGCGCCGAAAAGGATTCGGCGCATGGCAAAGGAGCAAAGGCGCAGGAAAAGAAGCATGAGCCCGAAGCGGGCGTCGATCTCGATGTTTTCGTCGTGAATCTGGGATCGGGCACCAATCGTTACTTGCGGACGATCTTGAGCCTCGGCGTCGCGAGCGAACATGAAAAGGAAAAGATCAAGGAATTTTCCGGGCCGATCCGTGACGCGGTCATCATGTATCTCACCGAAAAAAAGGTCGAGGAGCTGACCGATCCCGAAGGCAAAAATAAAATACGCGGCGATCTGCTCAAGCAGATTAATACCGCCATCGGCCATCAGATGGTGCGGAACGTTTATTTCAAAGAGTTTCTCATTCAATAGGTCATTCATGTTGCAATCGCTCAGCAAACAGCCCGCGCCGGTTTTCGGCGGCTTCGCCGGCTGGGGCGCCTTCTGGCGCCGCCTGTTGCAGGCGTTGAGCCGGCGTTCGCCGGTGCGCGGCTCACTCGAGCATCTCGGCAGCCTGCCCTTGACCGCCCAATCGTCGCTCGCCCTGGTGCGCTTGAATCGGGAAACGCTGCTGCTCGGCATCACGCCGCAGGGAATCACCCTGCTGACCAAGGAGATCGCAGCCAAAGACGAGGGCGCGGGCAAAGCCGAAGTCAAGAAAAAACCGTCCCGCGGCGAGCGGTTGCGGCCGCAGGAGCTTTCGCTTCGATGAATTCCGCCATGCTCAACGCCTTGAGCGGTTCGCTGAAAGGAACCGAAGCGGCCACCGTCATGGAGATATTCGTTCTCCTGACGCTGCTTTCCGTCGCACCGCTCCTGCTGGTCACCCTGACCTCGTTCACGCGCATCGTCGTGGTGCTGTCGTTTTTGCGCCAAGCCCTGGGCACCCAGCAGGCGCCGTCCAATCAGATCGTCATCGCGCTGTCGCTGTTTCTCTCGTTTCACATCATGGCGCCGGTCTGGCAGCGCATCGAAGCCGAAGCGGTAACCCCTTACTACCAACGGCAGATCAAGCCGCAGGCGGCGATCGAGCGCGCCTGGAGCCCGCTGCGGGAGTTCCTTCTCCGCCACACGCGCAAGGCGGATCTGGCGCTGTTTACCGGCGGCCAGCTCGCCGCCGATCCGGCCACGGTCGCTTCCACCAGTCTGGTGCCCGCCTTCGTGATCTCGGAACTCAAGACCGCCTTTCAGATGGCGTTCATGATTTATCTGCCGTTTCTCATTTTGGATCTCGTGGTGGCCTCCATCCTGATGTCGATGGGCATGATGTTTTTGCCGCCGGTGCTGGTCTCGTTGCCCTTCAAGCTGGTGTTGTTCGTGCTCGTGGATGGGTGGAATCTTCTCGTCGGTTCCCTGATCAGGAGTTTCGCATGACCCCGGAAGGATTGATCGATATCCTGCGCAACGCCTTGACCGTGGGCGGCATCGTGGCCGGCCCAACGATCATTTTCGGCTTGGTCGCCGGCGTGGCCGTGAGCGTTTTTCAAGCGACCACGCAGATCAACGATATGACCCTGGTGTTCGTGCCGAAAGTGCTGGCGACGATTCTGGCGCTGATCCTGTTCGGCTCCTGGATGCTCCAGACCTACATCGATTTTACCCGTGAGCTGATCATGAATCTGCCGACGTATATCGGCTGAAGCGCGGAGGAAAGACCAACGCCGTGACCGCGATGACGCAATGGATCAGTTTCCAGTGGCCGGAGGTCGTGACCTTCATGCTGGTGTTCGGCCGCTCCGCGGGCCTGATCGTGAGCGCGCCCTTCTGGGGCAGCCGGGTGGTTCCGGTCCTGGTGCGCGTCTGGGTGGCGTTGTTGTTGGCGGTCGCCACTTATCCGCTGGTACGTGTGGTCGATTTCGCGGGCGGCGTCTCGCAAATCGCTCTCTTGATAGCGCTGGCGGGAGAAATATTTCTTGGGTTGGTTCTCGGCTGGGTCGCTCAATTACTTTTTGCCGGCATGCGTTTGGCCGGCCACCTGATCGAAATCAAGTCGGGACTCGGCTTGGCCCAACTGGTGGATCCCCATGATAGCGGCCACAGCGGGTTGTTCGCCGCTTTCTTCGATCTGCTCGCCGGGTTGGTTTTTTTCGCCATCAACGGGCACTACCTGTTGATCCAGGCGTTGATTTCAAGTTTCCAAACTTTCCCCTTGGCGGGAGAAAAATTTGCCGCGCGGCTGGCGGCGGGACTGATCCATTCCAGCGGCGAGATCTTCACCATCGCGCTGCGCGTCAGCGCGCCGGTGATCATCGGCTTGCTGCTGAGCAACATCGTTCTGGGCATTCTGAGCCGCGCGCTGCCGCAAATGAACGTCTTCCTGGTGGCGCAGCCGCTGCAGTTCGGCTTTGGCGCGCTCTTGTTGCTGTTGTCCTTGCCTGCCGTGGTTTGGTTTGTCGTTCGGCAGTTGCCGCTGATGAGCGGTGTGCCCGGCGGGCCGGGGTGAGAGGGCGCATCGACATGATTTAGGTTGGTCCTATGGCCGAAGAAACGCAAAAAGACGATCTCGAAAGAAGCGAAGAGGCGACTCCCAAGCGGCGCGAGGACGCGCGCAAACGTGGGCAGTTCCCCAGGTCGCGCAACCTGATTCCGGCCGCCACGCTATTGGTGATGGCCGTGGCGCTGCGCTACGGCGGCGAAGCGCTGATGATGCGTTTGGGCGAGTGCATCGTCGGTTTTTTTGCCGCTGCCGGCACGGTCAAACCATTAAGCGTCGAGGACCTTTTCTCGCTCGGCGCACAAGCCGGCGTGCTGTTCGCGCCGGTGCTGCTGTCGTTTTTCGGCATGGTGATGCTCGCCGGCCTGGGTGCGGGCTTCCTGCAGACCGGTTTCGTGTTGGCGGAGGAACCGCTGCGCTTTGATCCGAGCCGCATCAACCCGCTGGCAGGATTTCGCCGTATTTTTAGTTTCGACGGCGCTGGCGAGTTCGTCAAGGCGCTGGTTTTCATCGCCGTCCTGAGCATTCTGGGCGGAGTTTATCTTTATTCCGATATCGCCGCGTTGAGTTCGCTCACCGCCATGAGCGCCGCTGACGTCGTGGCGTACGCGAGCCGGGATGGCGTCGTGCTGATCTCCTGGGTGGTCGGCGCCATGGGCGTGCTGGCCGGGCTCGAATATCTTTACCAGCGCTGGCGCACCGAAACGCATCTGCGCATGAGCCGGCAAGAAGTTAAAGAAGAGATGCGCGATCAGGAAGGCGACCCGCACCTCAAAGGTCGGCTGAAGAGCCTGAGACAAAAATTGTCGCGCCGGCGCATGACCGCGGAGGTAGCCAAAGCGGATGTGGTGATCACCAACCCAACGCACCTGGCGGTCGCGCTGGGCTACCGCGCCGGGGAGATGTCCGCGCCCCGGGTGCTGGGCAAGGGCGCCGGCTACATGGCGGAAAAAATCCGTGAGATCGCGCGCTCGAAGGGCATTCCGATCATCGAGAACAAACCCCTGGCGCAACTGCTGTACCGGCGGGTGGAGGTTGGTTGGGATATTCCGGAGACGCTTTACCGCGCCGTGGCCGAGGTGCTCGCCTATGTCTATCGCCTGCGCCGCGGCGAGCGGGGCGGCATACCCAAGTTCAGCGCGCTCCAAGGCTAACGAGAAACCATCATGGCATCGCAACCCCAAACCGTAACGGCCGCGCGCTTTACCGAGCTTTTCCCGGCGTTGGGCCTGACCGGCGTCATCGTCATGATGGTGCTGCCGGTGCCGGCCTTTTTCCTCGATCTCTCCTTGGTCCTGAGCCTGGCGCTCTCGCTGACGATTCTGATCGTTTCGCTGTACGTCAAGGAGGCGCTGGATTTTTCCGCCTTCCCCTCGGTGTTGCTGTTCGCCACGCTGTTTCGCTTGGCGCTCAACGTCGCCTCGACGCGGCTGATTCTCTTGCGCGGTGAGGAAGGGGCGGCGGCGGCCGGCCACGTGATCGCCGCCTTCGGGCAATTCGTCGTCGCCGGCAACTACGCCGTCGGCTTCATCGTTTTCGTGATTCTCGTGGTGATCAATTTCATCGTCATTACCAAAGGCGCCACGCGCATCGCCGAGGTGGCGGCCCGCTTCACCCTCGACGCCATGCCGGGGAAGCAGATGGGCATCGACGCCGATCTTAATGCCGGCATGATCAACGAGGCGGAAGCGCGCCAGCGCCGCCAGCGCATCCAAAAAGAGGGAGATTTTTACGGCGCGATGGATGGCGCCGCCAAATTCGTGCGCGGCGACGCCGTCGCCGGTTTGATCATCTTGGCGGTCAATCTTTTGGGCGGCTTCTTTGTCGGCGTCATGCAGAAGGGCATGGGAGTCGCCGATGCCGCCCAGCTTTACAGCCTGCTCAGCGTCGGCGACGGTCTGGTGAGCCAGATTCCGGCGCTGATCGTTTCCACCGCCGCCGGCATGGTGGTGACGCGCACCGCTTCGGGCGGAGAGTTGGGGTTGGAAATCAGCAAACAGCTTTTCTGCAATCCCAAGGCGCTCGGCGTGGTCGCTGGAATTCTCGCGCTGTTTATCTTTGTGCCCGGCTTTCCGGCCGTGCCGTTTTTTCTCGCCGCCACCGCCATGGGCGGCGGCGCCTATTACTTGACGCAGCAAGAAGCCGAAGCGCTAACGGACGCGGCGGCGGAAGCCAAGCCGCCGGAAAAACATGATGAGCCGACGCGGCCGCAGCCGGTCGATCTCCTGGAGCTGGAAGTGGGCTACGAGATCATTCCCTTGGTGGACGGCGAAAAGGGCGCGGTGGTGGAACGGATTCGCGCGCTCAGGCGGCAGTTCCTCAACGACAAGGGTTTCTTGGTGCCGCAAATTCATATCCGCGACAACCTGCGCCTGGCGAGCAAGCAGTATGTCATCCTGGTCAAGGGCGTCGAGGCCGGCCGGGGCGAGTTGCGGCCGGGCCGGTTGTTGGCGATGAACGCCACCGGCGCGGCGCAAGACGACGGCGCGCTCCACGGCGAAGCGACGACGGAGCCGGCTTTTGGCCTGCCGGCGCTGTGGATTTCCACGGCCGACCGCGAGCGGGCCGAGATGATGGGCTACACCCTGGTTGATCCTGAAACCGTGCTCATCACCCATATCTCCGAGCTGACGAAGCGCTACGGCCCCGAGCTGCTGACACGCCAGGACGTGCAGCGGCTGCTCGACGGCCTGGCCAAGGAGCACCCCAAGGTGGTCGAGGAGTTGATCCCGCATCATCTGACTCTGGGCGGCGTGCAAAAAGTTTTGCAGAACCTCTTGCGTGAAGACGTGCCGATTCGTGATCTCTTGACCATCGTCGAGACGCTCGCCGACCAGGCGCCCAACGTCAAGGACCTTGACGAGCTCACGGAGTTTGTCCGTCAGGCGCTGGCGCGGACCATCGCGTCGTCGTTCCGCGGACCCGAAGGATTGATCCAGGTGATGACCTTCGATCCGCTGATCGAGCGCCTAGTGCGCGAGCGCGTCCAGGAAGGGGCCTCCCTCGAACCGCAAAGCGCGCAGCGCATCATGACCGCGGTGCAGCGCTCGGTGGAAAGCTTCGCCAAGCGCGGGCTGTTGCCGGTTTTTCTCGCCGGCACCGGCGTGCGCCGCCACCTGCGCCAGCTGATCGGCCATTACCTGCCGCAGATCGCGGTGCTGTCGCACAACGAAATTCCCGACGGCTTCAATATCCAATCCCTTGGCATCATACGGTGGAGCGATGAATCCTAAACGTTTTTGGGGAAAAGACATGAGCGAGGCGCTGCACTCGGTGCGCAGCTCTCTCGGTCCCAACGTTTTGATCTTAGAGACCGCGAATCTCGCCGCGGAAGCCGGCGGCGGCGTTGAAATCACCGCCGCCGCCGAAGCCGGGGCGGCGTCCGCCGCGGGCGACGCGGAGGTCGAGACGGCGGTGAAAGGCGCGTCCCATCCGATGGATGAAATTCGCCGGGAGTTGGCGACGCTGAAGAACCTGCTTTATTGGCTCGCGTCGGGAATGGATCAAGCGAACGAGGTGATCAATCGCTTGCTCAAGCAGGGCACGGCGCCGGAGGTCGTGGCCACTGTCGCCGCGGCGATGAAGCAAGCGCCGGGCGCCGACGACCGGGAGCGGCTGCTGCATGCGCTCAGCGCGCTGATTTCAAGTGGCGGACAGCTTCGCGGCGAAGGCGACCGCCTGGCTTTGGTCGGTCCTTCGGGCGTGGGCAAGAGCAGCGCGATCATCAGGTTGACGATCTTCGAGACCCAACGGCGCGCTTGCCGCGTCGGCTGGGTGAGCACCGACCAGCGCCGCTGGACGACCGGCGATCCGCTCGCCGTTTATGCTGGCATTCTCGGCGTGCGCTACGAGACGGCGGGCAATCGGGAAGAGCTGAAACAGGCTTTGGACGGTCTCGCCGATTGCGATCTGGTGCTGGTGGATACCGCCGGCGTCAACCCGCGCGACCACAAAGGCATGAGAGAACTGACCAAGCTGCTGCACGGCTTTCCGGACTTGCGCCGCGCCCTGCTGTTGAACGCGGCGATCAACGGCGCCGATATGGCCGAGTGGACGGCGGCTTATCGCAAGACCGGCCTGCACTCCCTCATGTTCACCAAATTGGACGAATGCCGCTTTTTTGGCCCGGCGCTCGGCGCCGCGACGACTTTCGGCCTGCCGCTTTCTTATCTTGCGTCCGGGCCCAATTTTACCGGCGATATCGAAATCGCCGAACCGGAAATTTTCGTACGCTTAGTGCTGTCGGGGAGCGCTGCCGATGATTGAGACGACATCGATATCGAACAACCTGGAATTCAAGCCGAAGCGCAACCGGGAATCGCTCCCGGCGGCGCGCGTGGCGACGCGATTTTTCCGTCCGGCTCCGGTCTTCGCCATCACCAGTGGCAAGGGTGGGGTCGGCAAAACCAACGTGACCGCCAATCTGGCCGCGGCCCTGGCGCGCCGTAACCAGCGGGTCATGGTGATCGACGCCGATCTCGGATTGGCCAATCTCAACCTCCTGCTCGGTATAACTCCTGCCTATACCCTGGCCGATTTTTTTACCGGCGCGGCGACGCTCGATGAGATCATCGTCGCGAACCGCAGCGGCATCCTGCTGCTGGCGGGCGCGAGCGGCGTTCCAGAGATGACCGCGCTGCGCGCCGATCAAAAGGCCGCGCTGTTGACCGAACTCGACGCGTTGACCCACGAAATCGATCTGGTGCTGGTGGATACCGGCAGCGGCATTTCGGACGCGGTCACCTATTTTACCGCCGCAGCGCAGGAAATCGTCGTCGTGGTCACGCCCGAGCCGTCCTCGATGACGGATGCCTACGCCCTGGTCAAAGTGCTGGCGTCGGCCCACCGGCAAAAACATTTTTGGGTCCTGGCGAACAACGTGGAGGGGGCGCAGGAAGCGCGGCGACTCTTCGATGCGCTGTCCCGAACGGCGCTGCGTTATCTCAACGCCTCGCTCGATTTTTTCGGCTGGATTCCGCGCGACCCCGGTTTGCTCCGGGCGGTGGCGCGCTCCCGGATGGTGGTGGAAGAGGCGAGCGATGCGCCATCAGCCCAAGCCTTTGTCGCGCTCGCGGAACGGTTGATGCAGATGACCGCAGCCGGCGTGAAAGTGAAAGGCAACCTGCAATTTTTTCTTCGCCGGATGCTGGAAAGCAAAAGAGGAGAAGGATGAAAGCCCAGCGCACGGACCGTACCGCGAAGCCTGCCGCGCCGCAGCCGAAGCCGATCCAGGTTAAGGACGAGACGGTCGATAAATATCTTCCCTTGGTGCGCTTTGTGGCGGAGAAAGTTCACCGTCGGCTGCCGCCCGGGGTCGATTTGGAGTCACTGGTCCACTCCGGTGTGGTGGGGCTGCTCGAAGCCCTGGAGCGCTTCGATCCCACACGCGGCGTGGAATTCGAGATTTACGCGCGCTACCGCGTTCAGGGAGAGATCATGCAATGCTTGCGCTCCCTCGACTGGGTGAGCCGCTCGGTGCGCTCCTGGGGACGGAAGATAGAGGCCGCGCGCGTGAAACTCGCAGGCCAATACGCTCGCGAACCGAGCGCCGAAGAGATGGCCCGGGAGCTGGGAATTCCTCTGGAAAGCTACTTTCGCGTCGATCAACATGTCAATGAAGCCACCCTGCTCAGCATCGAGGATCTTTCCGTCGGTTCGGAAACGGACTGGGAGAAGCTTCAGGAACGATCGGTGCAGAATTCGTTTCTCGATCCGCTGAAACTGGTCGAAGGCAAGGACCTCGTCGAGAAGCTGGCGATGGCGGTGGAACAACTGCCGGAACGAGAACAGCAAGTGGTCACGCTCTATTATCATGAAGAGCTGACATTGCGCGAGATCGGTGAAATCATGGATTTAAGCGAAGGGCGCATCTGCCAAATTTTTGGCCAGGCGGTCAAGCGTTTGCGCGGTGCGCTGGGAGGCGAAACACAAGAAGTCCAGGCGGACAAGCAAAACCGGGAACCGCGCAAGCCCGCGGCCAAGAAGCCCGCGAGGGTTTGATGATGTAAAAAGGCGTCGAGCGCGGCGACGGCCTGCGGAATGGACCGTCCGAAAAGGGGCGGGAAAAAGTCATGAGCGACTCGGTGAACCGAATAGCGCCGCCTTCGGTTTCGATGGAGCGGCCGAAAGCGCCGGGACGGGAACGGGAAGGAAAAAAACGGGGCGATGGGCGGCGCAAAGCCGCCGAGCCGAAAGAGCAGGTCCCGACCGAGGGCAGCGCGACGCCGGAACCGAATGAGGAAAAGAACAAAGGAACCAAACTCGATATCAGTGCGTAGTGAGTGATCAAAGGAAAAGGAGAGGACATTATGGATACCATATGGATTGGCGCCGCCAGCGCGCTCTTATTGTTGGGGGTCTTGTTTCGCGCCCTCAAGCGTCGGGGAGGCGCGACTTGGCAGTGGGGCAGTCGCTTCGAGCGTTTGGACTCGGTGGTCGGCAACGCCGAGGACAGCAGCGTTGCCTATTTTCGCTCCCTGGAGCTGATGCTGAAGAACCTTGAAACCGTGCGCGCCCGCACGGAGCACGCCGAGCAGCGGCTCTGGGAAATTGTCGCGCGGCCGAATCTCGAACGGGAAAACCGTTACGAAGCGGCGGAGTTGTTGCTCGCCCAGGGGCAAAAGCCCGCTCGGGTGGCGGCCCTGCTCAATTTGCCGATCAGCGAAGTTAAAGCCGTCCGCGGGCCGCAGAAAGAGGCCGGCGGGGAGCGGCTCAAGGTGGGGCGAAAAATCGCCGGCGCAAAATCGGATTCGGCGCATGGCCGTCACGACGACGCGGATCTGCTCAGGCGTCCCAAAAAAATCGCGGTCTTGCACGACGATGAGACGGTGAACGGCGCCGTCGGTCCCTTGGTGCGCGAGCGCAGAGCGCCGCGGCACAACGGCGTGTCCGAGTAAGACCGGGAGCAATCTCGGCGGGCCTTTGCGGTTGCCGCCCGGTTGCGCGGGCGGGAAAAATAGATGAAGCTTCGGCGCCCGGAAAAGACGGCCGAAGAAAGGAGTTCATCATGATCGGCGCGGCGATATTTATCGTGAACTTGATTTTGCTGGTCGGGGTCTTGGTCCTGGCGAAAAAACGCTCCGGCGGAACGGGCGGCAAGCGGGAGCAGAACTTAGCTCGGCTGGAGGAGGTCGTTCGCAGCGCAGAGCTGACCAACGGAGGGTTTTTTCGCTCGCTGGAGTTGGTGCAAAAAAATTTGGAGTCGCTGCTGGCGCGGGCGGAAAACGCCGAGCGCCGGCTGCGCGTCATGATGCTGCAACCGAACGGCGATAAAAAAGACCAGTATGCCGCGGCCGCGCTGCTGTTGGGCGAGGGGCAACAGCCGGAACGGATAGCGTCGATGCTCAATCTACCGTTGCCCCAGGTGCAAACGGTCCAGAATCTGCGTCAAATCTCCAGCGGCGACAAGAAAAGCCCGGCGCGGAAAAAACCCGAGCTCGGGACGGCGGTCGAGGAACCGCTGTGGCAGAAAAAAACTGCCGCTCCCAGGGAAAAAATTGCCGCCCGGCCGGCGCCACCGGCGCCGCCGGTCAAAAAACCCGAGCCGCCGGTACGGCCGGCGAGTCATCGTTCTTCCCGGCATGCCCGCGTGATTGCTTAGACGCGGCGGGTAAGGCCGGGGAAAAGGCAAAGTTCCGGAGCGGTGACAGCAGAGTCGGCGATCGACAAGTCTACGGTATGTTTATTGCTTTGAGGTGAGGCGATGGATGCAGCGATGTACAAGGCCCTTTCGGGCGCGGTGGCGCAGATGCGCCGCATGGACGTAACCGCCCAAGACATGGCCAACTCCAATACCACCGGTTACAAAGGCGACCGGCTCGCCTTCAGCGAAGTGCTCGCTGAACGTCTGCCGGCGGAGGACCGGTCGGGAGGTTGGGTCGCGGTGGCCGATCAGCGCACCCAGTTCAGCCAGGGGGGGATTCAGATGACCGGCAATCCGCTCAACTTGGCGTTGGAAGGCGACGGCGTTTTCGTCGTGGAGACCGCGCGCGGCGAACGCTATACGCGCAACGGCGGTTTTACCCTGAGTCCCGACGGCACCATCGTCACGCCCCAGGGCGACGCCCTGCTCGGTGAGGGCGGGCCGATGCAAATCACCGGCACGACGATCGAAATTGCCAGCGACGGCACGGTGAAATCGGAACAGGGAGAGATCGGCCGGATTAGAGTCGTCCGGTTCGTCAATCCGGATCAGGTCGTCAAGGAAGGGGCGAATCTGTTTCGCGCGGCGCCGGCGAACGTTGAAGAAGCTCCCGGCGCGCGCGTGGTTCAGGGCGGCCTGGAGCAATCCAACGTCAGCCCCATCGACAGCATGGTTTCACTGATTTCAATCAACCGGCAATTCGAAGCTTACGAGCGGGCGATGAAACTGATGGATTCGGAGACCGAAAAAATCGTCGCCGACGCGGGACGCTAAGCAAAAACAAATAGGAGAATCTCATGCGCGCACTTTGGACCGCTGCGACCGGAATGCAGGCGCAGCAACTCACTCTCGATGTCGTCGCCAACAACCTGGCGAACGTGCAGACCACCGGCTTCAAGCGGAGCCGGGTCGACTTTCAAGATTTGGTTTATGAGACGCTGCAAGCGCCCGGCGCCACCTCGGCGCAGGGTCAGGAAGTCCCCTCGGGATTTCAAGTCGGCCATGGCTCGCGCGCGGTGGCGACCCAGCGGCTTTTCATCAAGGGGGACTTGCAGCAGACCGGCAACGCCCTTGATCTCGCCATCGAGGGGGAGGGGTTTTTTCAAATCCAGCAGCCGAACGGCGATACCGCTTACAGCCGTGCCGGCGCCTTTAAAAAAGACAGTCAGGGGCGGGTGGTGACTTCCGACGGCTTTCCGCTGGAGCCCGAGATCACGATCCCGGCCAACGCGCTGAGCATAGCTGTGGGCGTGGATGGAACGGTATCGGTGATTTTACCAGGCCAGCAGCAACCCCAGCAGGTGGGGTCGATTCAACTCGTGCGCTTCATCAACCCGGCCGGTCTTCAGGCCCAGGGACGCAATCTTTTCATCCTGACGCAAGCCTCCGGCGACGCCACCCCGGGCACGCCGGGGCAAGACGGCTTGGGCACCTTGCTGCAAGGGTTTGTCGAAGGCGCCAACGTCAACGTGGTGGAAGAGATGGTCGGCCTAATCACCAGCCAGCGCGCTTACGAGATCAATTCGCGCGCGATCCGCACCGCCGACGAAATGATGCAGACGGCGAACAATTTGGTGCGAGGATAACGGCTGATGGCTGATCAACGCCAGGAAAATTCGCTTGCGGCGGTTCGGCGCAGTTTGAGCTTGACGCTGTTGCTCATGCTCTGGCTGTGCGGGCTGGCCGGCGCTCAAGGCGCTCCCCAAGGGCCAGTGCCGACCCAAGAGAAACTGGCAGCGGTCATTCGCCGTTATGTCTTGAGCCAGGCGTCGTGGGAGGCGAAAAACGTCGAAGTGCGGGTTGACCCCGTCGGGCCGACCGTCGCGCCGGCCGGCGCCGTCGATTTTCGCATTCTCAAACCGACCAAGGGAATCACCCCCGGTGTTCACAGCTTTCTCCTCGCCGCCATGGTCGCCGGTAAAGAAGCGGCGCGCTTTTGGCTCAAAGCCGACATTAGAGTTTTCGACGAGGTGGTGGTGACTTCCTATCCGCTGGCGCAGCGCGAACCCGTCACCGCCGCCGCCGTGCGCGTCGAGCGGCGCGACGTCTCTTCCTTGACGGCTCGGCCTTTCACCCGCATCGAAGAGGTGCTGGGGCAGCAGGCGGTGCGATCCGTCGAAGTCAACGAAATCATGACGCAGAAAACTCTCGAACGGCCGACGCTGGTGAAGCGGGGCAGCGCCATCATCCTGGTTTATGAAACCGGCAATCTGCGGGTAGAGGCGCCGGGGGCGGCTGAAGAGGGCGGCAAGGCCGGCGATCTCATCCAGGTGAAAAATCCGTCTTCGGGAAAATTGCTGCGCGGCGTCGTGCTCGACGGGCGCACGGTGAGGGTCAATTGATGCCTACGCGTATTTCACTCTTAGCGGTTGTCTTTCTCTGCATCGGCTGTGGGCCGATGATCGAAAAACGTTTTTTCCCCAAGCCGACGGAGGCCGAGATGGCGCAGGAAGTGAACCGGCTCGGCCAGACCGAGGTGAAGATGCAAAGCGCGCTGCCGGTGGCGCCGGGATCGCTTTGGCCCGCCGATGATCACGTGTTTTTCTACGCGGATCGCAAGGCGCTGCGCGTCGGCGACATCATCACCATCAGCATCGTCGAAAGCGCCAAGGCCAACAACACCGCGGACACCGATCTGTCCCGCAGTTCGACTCTGGACGCGAGTCTCAGCCATTTTTTCGGCAAGGAAAAGTTTCTTAAGTTATTTAAACTGGGCGACGATCTAATCAAATCCACCGCCGACAATAGTCACAAGGGAGCGGGTTCGACGACGCGGCAGGGAGAACTCACCGCGACCGTCACCGCCATCGTCAAAGAGGTGCTGCCCAACGGCAACCTGGTGATTCAGGGCACGCGGGCGGTGGCGGTGAACCACGAGGAACAGTTCATCATGATTACCGGAGTGGTGCGGCCGCTGGATGTCAACCGGGACAACGTGGTTCTCTCCACGCAAGTCGCCGACGCCAACATCGCCATCGGCGGTCTCGGCGTCGTCGCCGATAAACAACGGTCGGGTTGGGGCACCTGGATTTTCGATTTTCTCTGGCCCTTCTAAAAAAAGAAAAAATGACCAGGCAACAGGCAATAAATCCTCGGCAACGGGCGGAAGGCGAAAAGCCAAGGTTGACGCTCGGGGTCTGCCTCGTTTTTCATTTTTGGTTTTTCATTTTTTACTTTTGCCTGCCCGCGCAGGCGGCGCGCTTGAAAGACGTGGCCCACATCGAGGGCTTTCGCGCCAACCAGCTGATCGGCTACGGCCTGGTGGTCGGTCTCAGCGGCACTGGCGACCGGCAGAATACGGAATTTACCGTTCAGACCCTCGCCAATTTATTGCAAGATTATAACATACGGGTGAGCCCCAGCGACGTGCGCGTGAAAAACGTCGCGGCGGTGATGGTGACGGCGGAGGTGCCGCCCTTCGTTCAGCCCGGCACCAAGCTCGACGCCACCATCTCGTCGATGGGCGATGCCGGCAGCCTTTCCGGCGGCGTGTTGCTGCTGACTCCGCTCAAGGGAGCGGACGGAAAAATTTATGCGGTCGCCCAAGGAGCGGTCAGTTTAGGCGGCGGCTACACCGCCCTGGGCCCCGGCGCCAAGGTCAGCAAAAACCATCAGACCGCCGGGCGTGTTCCGGCGGGTATGTTGCTCGAACGAGCGGTTCCCTCCACCATCGTCGGCAGCGACGGTCAGGTGCGAATCCATCTCGATCAACCGGACTTCACGACGGCCCGGCGGATTGCCGAGGCGCTCGGCAATTCGCCCTTGAAAATCTCCGCGCAGCCGTTGTCGCCGGGCGTGGTGACGGTCGCGCTGCCGGATAGGTTTCGCGCCAATCCCGTGGCCTTTATCTCCACCCTCGAAACCATCGAGATTACGCCGGACCAGCCGGCGCGCGTCGTGGTCAACGAACGGACCGGCACGGTCATCATCAGCAAAGACGTGCGCATCGCGCCGGTCGCCGTGGCTCACGGCGGTCTTCATATCGTGGTGAAGACCGAGCAGCGGGTGTCGCAGCCCAATCCCTTTGGCCGCGGCGACACCACTACGGTTCCCGATACCACGGTTTCGGTCAAGGAGCAGGAGAATCGTCAATTGATCGAGCTGCCGGGCGGTTCCGGTGTCGCGCTCAACGACATCGTTCAGTCGCTCAACTCTCTGGGCGTGACGCCTCGAGATCTGATCGCGGTTTTCGAGGCGCTGCGGGAATCGGGAGCACTCCAGGCCGAGTTGGTGGTGATGTAAGTCGATGAATACCCTGGCGCAGAAAAATCTCGGACAGTTCGCGGCGCAAAACGCGCTCGTCAAGAAAGCCGAAAACCTAAGCAGCGCCGCCGCCGGCGCCAATGCGCTGCAACGGCAAAAGGCGGCCCAGGAGTTTGCCTCGTTACTCTACCTCGAAGTGCTCAAGGCGATGCGCGCGGCGCTGCCGCAGGAGGGGTTGTTCGCGGAAGAATCGTTGTCGCGCGATATTTATACCTCGATGATGGATGCCGAAGTCGCGCGGCTGATGGCGCGCCGCGATGCCACCGGTTTCACCGACACGGTGGTCAAAGCGTTGGATAAAATCGCTCCCCCGCCGGCGCCGCAGAGCGATCCCCAGGCTCCGGTGCAGGGCGTTGTCTCATCGCTGTTTGGGTCGCGCGCAGATCCTTTAAGCGGAAAAGAGAAATTTCACGAGGGCGTCGACATCGCCGCGCCGTCCGGCACGCCGATCAAGGCGGCGGCCGGCGGCAAGGTAATCTTCAGCGGTCAACGGGCGGGCTATGGAAATGTCGTTGAGCTAGATCACGGCGGCGGAGTGATCACCCGATATGGCCACAACGCCGCCAATCTCGTATCGGCGGGCGATGAAGTTGCCGCCGGGCAAGCCATCGCGCTGGTGGGTAATACGGGCCGCTCCACCGGCGCTCATCTCCATTTCGAGGTTCGTAAGGCCGGCAAACCGATCAATCCCGAGACGCTGCTGGGCGGACTCGCCAAAGGATCGAAATTAAGCTCGGTGGCTTAGTGATAAATTTTTAAAGCAGGTTTATGGTGGAGAGGCGGAGTATCGTTGAGCGATTAAAGAACCCCAGGGAATTGCCGATAAACTCAAGGTAAAGGAGAAAAAGATGAAAATCACGAATCGGGGGCCCGCGGATGCCGACCTCTCCAAACTGGTCAACACCGATAAGCCGGTTAGCCCCTCCCGCGCCGACGCCGATGCGGCGGTAAAACAGGGTGGAGCGTCCGCCAAGGTCGAGATTTCCAAAGAGGGGCGCGAGTTACAACGAATCGCCGACCTAGTGCGCAAAGGCGATGACCTGAGAGCAGGAAAGGTCAAACAAATCAAGGAACAGATCGAGCAAGGCCAATATCACGCCGACACCGAAGAGGTTTCAAAAAGCATCGTGCGCAGCGAGGTCGCCCGGCTGCTGGAAAAAAATAAGGATTAGCAATGAACATTGATTTATCGGCGTTGGCGGCGATCCTCGATGAAGAGATCGCCGTCGGCGAGGAACTCAACCGCAATCTGGCGGCACAGAGGCAGACCCTGGCCGCCTGGGACATCGTGGGACTGCTGCGCCAGATCGAAGCGCGCGAGCCCTGGCTCAGGACGCTGAGCCGGTTGGAAGAAAAACGGGCGGCACTGCTCAAACAAAGCGAGCCGGCGGCTGCCCATGTAACTTTGCGGAAGGTGATCGCGCAATTGCCGCCCGACGGAGAGGAGCGCAATCGGTTGCGCGAGTTGCGGGCGCGGGCGCACGCTCTTTTTACTCGGCTTCACACCGGCGAGCGCAGCCTGCATGGGCTGATGGAAAGTTTACTATCGCAGATCCGCGAGGCTCTCAACCCGCTCATGCAACCGGCGGTTTCTCTCTACGGTGAAACGGGTGCAGCCGTTCCGCAACGGGCGGAGTCGGGACTGATGCGCGGCAAAGTGTGAAGATATGGGACTCCTTTCCACCTTTTCGCTCGCCTCGCAGTCGCTCCGGGCGCTGCAGATGGCGATTCAGACGACCGGCCACAACGTCGCCAACGCCGCGACGCCGGGCTTCGCCCGCCAGCGCGTGGAGGTGCAAACGGCATTTCCCTCGTTTGAGGGAGGAGTTTACCTCGGCCAGGGGGTTAATGTCACAGGGGTGCGCAGCGTCCTGGACCACTTCGTCGAAGCGGAGCTTTTAACTCTCAACGGTTCGGTCGGCTATGCCGAAGCCGAACAGCGGGCGTTGGCGGGCGTCTCGGATGCATTTCCGACCTCAGGCGGCGTCGACGCCTCCCTGAGCGCATTTTTTGGCGCGCTTTCGGACCTGTCGAATAACCCCTCCGGGTTAGCCGAGCGGGTCAGCCTCACCGGCAAGGCCAAAGCCTTGGGGGAGAGTTTCGCGCGAACCCGCGAGGTTTTGACCTCGCTGCAAGGAAATCTTGACCAAGACCTCGAAAGTTTCGCCAAGCGCGTCAACGTCCTGGCTTCGCAAATCGCCACGTTGAACCATCAAATCAACTCTACGGAGACCGCGAATCAGCCGGCCAACGATTTTCGCGACCAGCGCCAAACCCTGCTTCAGGAAATCGTCAACTTGACGGGGGCCAGCGTGCGCGAGGAGTCGGACGGTCAGGCGACGGTGATCGCGGACGGTTTGCTCCTGGTGAGCGCGGATCGCTCCGCCAGTCTCGATACCAGCCAGGTCGATCCCCTTACCGGATTCCGCATGATTACTTACAACACGCCGGAGGGGCTGTCATTCGACGCCTCGTCGATTTTCCAGGGAGGACAAATCGGTGCGACGCTCAACATGCGCAACGTCGAGGTTCAGGGATACATCGACCGGCTCGACCAGTTGGCGAAGACTTTAGTCGATGAAGTCAACCAGCAGCACGCTCTTGGCTTTGATTTGACCGGCGCGGCGGGCGGAAGTTTTTTTACCCCGATCGTAAGTGTAACGGGAGCGGCGTCCGCGATCCAAGTCGATAACGCCGTCGCCGCCGACCCGCGGCTCATCGCCGCAGCGGGATCGGCCGGGGGAGTCCCCGGCGACAACGCTAATGCCCTGGCGCTGGTGAACTTGCAATCGACTGCGTTCGCGGCCCTCGGGGGGATGACGCTAAACGACAACTTTCTCGCTCTGGCGGGGGATGTCGGTGCCAGGGGCCAGGATACGGAAGGCAAGTTTAACTTCCAAAAAGATCTCCTGACACAGACGCAAGCCCGGCGCGAATCGGTTTCAGGAGTCAACACCGACGAGGAGATGACCAATCTTCTCCTCTTCCAAAGAAGTTTCGAGGCGTCTTCGCGAATGATCGTCGCCACCAATGAGATGTATCAATCTTTGATCGACATGGTGCGGTAAGATGAGAATCACCCAGCAATCGATCTCGATACAGGTCAAGGAAGGATTGCAGCAGGCATTCCGCCGCGTGACGCAAGCACAAGAGATGGTCACGTCGGGCCGCCGCATCAACCGCTTCTCGGACGATCCGCTCGGCGCGGCGCGCGCATCGGGTTTGCGCAGTTTCGAGGCGACGGTGAACCAATACGAGAAAAACATCAACAATACGCTTCCTTTCATGGAACAGGCCGATTCCACGCTGAAGGACGTGCTCGACGGCTTGAACCGATCTAAAGAGCTGGCGGTGCAGTTGGCGAACGGCACCTATACGGCCGTCGACCGCCAGTCGGCCGCCAAAGAAGTGCGGCAAATTTTTCTGCACGTTCTTGGTTTGGCCAATACCAAAGTGGGCGACCGATTTCTCTTCGGCGGTTTCAAAAACGGCGCGGCGCCTTTTTCGGCAACGGCGACGGGCGCCGCTTACCAGGGGGACAACGGCGAGATCAACGTTCAAACCGGAGTGGCAAGCGTCATCCCGATCAATCTTCTGGGGAACCAGGTTTTTCAAGGAGCGGGAGTGGTTGGGGGAGTGGAAGTCCTCGATGTGATAAGCGATCTGGAAAAACTGTTGGCCGGGAATGTTGGACCCCATACGCTCGGGCTCGCGGTCAATTTCGATTCAAGCCTGGCGGCCGGCGCCGGTTTCTCGGCGCCGAACGCGGTGGGCAGCGAGGCGACTCCGGCGACTTGGCTCGGCGAGGCGAATTTTTCGACCACGGCCACGCTCTTCGACTCGTTGGGGCAGGCGCATGACGTGAGATTTTTATTCGCCAAGACCGCGGCGAATACCTTCAAATATCGTGTGGTCGCCGATTCCAATGAAATCACCGGCGGGACGCCGGGAGATCTTTATCAAGTCGCTTCCGAGGGGACCCTGGTGTTCAATGCCGGCGGAACTCTCAACGTTGGTGCCAGCACGGTGACCGATATCACGATGAACGGCCTCGTCAACGGCGCGGCCAACATTACCATCAACGCCGCGGATTTGAATTTTAACGGCAGCACCGAATCGACGCAGCCCTCGGCGGTGCTCTCGCTGATGCAAAGCGACACCGGCGGGTTCAACATCGCGATGGGCCGCCTTGATGCCGCCATGGATCAAATCGACACTTTTCGCGCCGAGGCGGGCGCCCGATTGAACAGCGCCCAGGGCGCCAAAGATGCGGCCGGAGTAATGAAGGACCGCGCCGCCGGCCTGCGCTCGCAAATCGAAGACGCCGACACTCTGGCTGTTTATTCCGATTTCACCCGTTATCAGCAGGCCTTTGAAGCGGCGCTTAAGTCCGCGGCTCAGGTTCTCCAGCCAAGCCTCCTCGATTTTCTCCGGTAACAGGCCATGTTGGTCTTAAGCCGCCGTCCCGGAGAAACCCTCGCCATCGGTGACGATATCGTCGTCACGGTGGTAAGCGTGAGCGGCAATCAGATCAAGATCGGGATTACCGCGCCCCGGGAGGTGCGGGTGCTGAGGGGAGAAATCTACCAGGGGCTGCGCGAGGAAAATCGCGCCGCCGCCAACGTTGCCGACTCAGGGAGGAAACTCGAAGATGCGCTTAAACAGTTCCGCGGTAAAACCGCCGAGGAATCCAATGGCTAGCTCGACCGCTGCTGCGATGGCAGGCGCTCTTACGGCGCTTCAACCCTTGAACAAGGAATTTGTCTTCCCCGTCGGACTGCTCGGCTTTCCCGATTATCAGCGTTACCAACTCGAACCTTTTGAACCGGGCGACGGCAGCGAATCGCCGTTTCTGCTGCTCAGCTCGGTCGGTCAAGAGGTCGTTTTCCCTTTGATCCATCCGCTCTCCCTGGCCCTGGACTATCATTTTCCCGCAAGCCCCGAACTACTGGCCATCCTCAAGGCGCAGTCAGTGAAGGATTTAGTTCCCTTGTTGATCGTCACCGTGCGGGAAAAACTCCAAGAGATCACTGTCAATTTGCAAGGGCCTGTGATCCTCCATCCAAAAACATGCTTGGGCGCGCAGTTGGTGTTGGAAGATCGTCCCTTGCGTTATCCGCTGCTCAAGCCCGCGACCGCATAAAAATCGCCTGCGCCCAGCTGGCCGCGCTTTTTTTAAGGAAGGGCCATGTCGAAAGTTTCTGGCGCAAGAATCGAATCGGCGGCGCGCCCCGATGAGGAGCCGGGCCTGGATATGTTCATCCAGTATGCCGACGGGTCTTGTTATCCGGTGGCGCTGGAGCCGGAAATGCGTCTCATGGCGATGATCTTGGAAGACGCCGTGATCTGTCTTCAGCGTTTTGCCGGCGCTCAAAGCAATCCTGGTCTCAGCGAATTCCGCGATGCCGAGCGCTGGCTCTTCGGCGGTGAAAAAGACTGGATTTTCTCATTTGAAAATATTTGTTCCTGCCTGGGGCTCGACCCGGCTTATATCCGCGCTGGACTGCGGAGCTGGCTGCAAGCAACGACGACGGGCGATAGCGAGCGCGTTCCCCTTTATCGAAGCCGTCGTGGGGTGCGCGACCGGCGCAGAAGCGCCGGCCTTAAAATCATGACGCCACGCTAAAATTTTCCCTCCCATCGGTCGCCCGATGGTTTTCCGCCCGGCTGCCAAATTCCTAAGGTTGCGTCCTATTTAAGAAATTCGACCACCGGTCGATATCTACATCTAAGGACTGTATGCAGCGCGTCGAAAAAGTATTGGAGCGCGTCAGTGAACTGCCCTTTTCGCCGGTGGTCATCAAGATATTGGAGCTGGCGCAGGAGGATCGGGCTGGAGCGCGGGAAATTGCCAAGCTGATCGCCCAGGACCAAGCTTTTACCGCGCGCTTGCTGAAGATCGCTAACTCTCCATATTATGGTCAAACCCGTCCCATCACCACGGTCGCCCAGGCGGTTCCCGTCCTCGGCTTCGACACCATCTCCTCCCTCGCCCTGGCCCTAAACAGTTTCGCTTTCAACCTCCCCGACGACGGCGCGGTTTTGACCCTGCGCGATCTGTGGGAGCATGCGATGAGCTGCGCCTGTTGGGCGCGGCAAATCGCCAAGCACATTAATCATCCCATGCCCGAGGAGACTTTCGTCGCGGGCTTGCTCCATGATATGGGCCAAGCGCTTTTCTATCGCTATTTCAGGGCCGAGTTTCTCGAAGCGGTCATGAAGGCTTGGAGTGAAAATATCAGTTTGCTGGAAACGGAACGAAGCGTTTTTGGGCTCGACCATCAAGCCGCCGGCGCGGTGGCGGCGGGCCGCTGGCACATCCCATCCGTGCTCATCCATGCCATCGAATATCACCACCAGCCTCTGGCGTTGCCCGAGAGCGTCGATGCGCACGTGCGTCGGACCGTCGCCATCGTTCACGTCGCCGACCTGTTGACTCATAGCTCTCCCATGAGCCGCGGCGTTGAAGAAGAGGGTGGCCTCGCCGTTACCACCGAGGTTTGGGAATTTTTACGGTTGCATTCGGAAGAGTGTCAGGAATTAAGCGACGGGGTCATGGCCGAAATCGAAGAGTTCCGCAAAATAATCAACGTCGCGTCGAATCCGAAAGAACCGCCCAGCCAGCGCCAGGGTCGCCGGCCGGCGAATCATGCCGCGCAGCCGTTGGGGAAAAAACCATTTGTGGAGAGCGCGGCGAAACCATCAGCGGGTTTTTCTCAAGACGCCGCCATCCTGGAAGATTTCGCCCGCGTCATGGACGCGGGCAAGCAACTGTCCTTACTGGCCGGTTTGGACGACCTTTACCCTAATATCGCGCTGCAAGCGATGGCGCTGCTCCGCGCCGACGCCGCCCATCTATTTCTGCCGCGGGATAAGAGTTTGAAAGTCGTCGGCGCCGCCGGCCTAACCGGGCTCAAGGGCAAACGCACGCCGGCCGAACGGAGCCTTACCGGCTGGGTGTTCAAGATGGGCGAGACGATAGTGTTGCCGAATATCGATAAGGCCGCCGCCTCTTGGGAAAAAGAGTTTTTTAAAGCGGTCGGATTTCACTCCCATCTTTTTTTACCGGTGGACTGGGCCGGCGAGCGGCTCGGGGTTCTGACGCTGCACGCCCGCGCGGAACGCTCCTGGGCGGCGCGCGAAATCGCGCTGGGCAACGCCTTCGCCGGCTTTGTGGCGATGGCGCTGGAGAACGCGCGCCTCTACCGGGAAGCTGATGATCGCGCCAAAACGCTGGAGGAACTTAATCGCAAGTTGGAAGCGGCGCTGCATGTCAAGAGCCGGTTTCTCTCCACGGTATCCCATGAATTGCGCAGCCCGCTCTTTGTCATCAACGGTTACGCGAGCCTCATCGCCGAGCAAATGTTCGGCCCGCTGCCGCCGGAGATGTCCCAGGCCGCGGAGAAGATTCTCAATCAGGCCAACGGTCTCATCGCGCTCATTAACAATATTCTCGAAATCTCCCAGCTGGACGCCGGCACCCTCACTTTTCATCCCGAGCCCTTCGACCTCAAGGAGCTGCTCGACGAAATCTCGAGCAAGATGCCGGCTTTGATCGGCGAGCAGCCGATAGCCTTCGAGACCCGTTACGGCGAGGAACCGTTTCCCATCGTTACCGACCGCGAGCGGCTTGCCCACGTGCTCGGCCATATTCTCGACAACGCGGCAAAATTTACCCAGCAAGGAAAGATCGTCCTCGGCGCCACGGTCGTCGTGGGCGGCGTGGAGATCGTCGTCGAGGACAGCGGCATCGGCATCGATGAGGAGTACCAGAAAATCATCTTCGACCGTTTTCGCCAGGTGGAGGAAGAGGACAACCGGCGCTTCGAGGGCATGGGGCTGGGACTCTATCTGTCGCGCCGCATGATGGAGCTTTTGGGGGGTAAAATCGGCGTTGAAAGCGAACCCGGCAAGGGATCGCGTTTTCGTCTCTGGCTTCCCCGCGGTGAGATCGGGCTGACCGCCGTAGGCGGCCGTTGACCGGGCGGGGAGACGCGACTCTGGCTTAGGGTTTGCATTTCCCGTGACGCGGGACCGCAAATCAAGGGTCGGGGCAAACTTACGCGTCAAATTCCAGACCTCTCGTCAAAACCCTGACGCATAAGTTTGGCCCGGAAGGCTCTGGTCGAAAGCGGCCTCGCTCTTTTGGTTACAAGGAGCGTGACGGCGAGGATGGGCCGATGAAAACACAAAACGATATACTCAAGGACAAGGTCGTCTTAGTGACCGGCGGCACGGGTTCCTTCGGCAAGCAGTTCGTTCAGACTGTCCTGAGAAAACACGCGCCGAAAAAGCTGATCATCTTCAGCCGCGACGAACTCAAGCAGTTCGACATGGCCCAGCTCTATAACGAGCAGCGCTTTCCGTGCATGCGCTACTTCATCGGCGACGTGCGCGACCGCGACCGGCTCTACCGC
>Ga0153916_10000509_pt1 | contig 26057 bp, 26 predicted proteins | sample Opewatmetagenome_FD_109642 | JGI IMG/M metagenome (GOLD analysis project Ga0153916, IMG submission 109642) | Freshwater wetland microbial communities from Ohio, USA - Open water 3 Core 3 Depth 4 metaG | ecosystem: Environmental > Aquatic > Freshwater > Wetlands | place: USA: Ohio, Lake Erie...
GCATACTTGTGCAAGGATGCACAATATAGTGTAATATAGCACAAAATAGATAGGATGAAAGTGACAAATGTAAGGTTGCATAAAAACAGCCGTGCAGGCATCAATCAGCTATCTGAAAAATATGCCTGCAATGGCTCGCAAGAATTAGCTATCCCCTGTTTCAGCCGTTCTTCTGACTCGTCTTAAAAATGCAGGAGTATTCAACCCACGCTCCAGCAGATAGGTGAGATAGTTCCCCATCAGGTTTTCCAATTCACGATCAACTGCTGATGACAACCGGGCGCGCTGCGCTTCAGCATAGTTAGAGCGCTGGAAGTGCCGCAAAATTTTTAATGCTGGCATACTCACCGGGCGTACTCCCGCCTCTTTTACCCCACATTTTGGGCATATTACCCCCCCTTTTTCAAATGAGAAGAACTGGTCTTCAGCTCGAATTTCCTCTCCGCAATTCACACAATGAACTAGCTGGGGTCGAAAGCCAACCAGGTCCAGCAACCTGATCTCATAATAGCGCACTGCAAATGCCGGGTCGGTTTCCTTATTGATACGGGAAAGAGTCTCGCTCAACAAACGATATAGACCAATGTTTTCCCCCTCTTCGTAAGTAAACCGGTCCAATAACTCGATAGTGTATGAAGCGTATCCCACAAGTACCAGGTCTTCCCGCAATGTCTGGTAAGTGTCCTTTGCCTCGGCTTGCGTGACGATGAGTAGATCCCGTCCATGCGCCAACTGCAATTCAACCCGTGTAAATGGTTCCAGATGCCCTGCTTTACGTGAACGCGGCTTGCGTACACCTTTTGCCACTACCTGAACTTTACCAATTTCACGCGTGAATAGCCACAGCAGACGATCTGCCTCACCCCAATCGGTGTGCCGGAGTACGATGGCTTCAACCCTTTGCGAGCGGACACGAGAAGGCATGGGTTTATTATAATCGTTGACTCAGAGCCTAATTCCTGGTAAAATCCCCCCTTGCCTGTGGCGTTGTACCCTTCGCCCAGGCAAAATTTTGCAAATAACGAAAGGGCTTGAGAAATGAAAGTACTCCTCCTGAAAGATGTTTACAAACTAGGCCGGGCAGGCGATGTCAAACGGGTTGCCGATGGTTACGGGCGAAATTATCTGCTTCCTCAAGGTATGGCGGTATTAGCGACTACTGAAGCGCTCAAAATGTCTGAACGCATCAGAGAGAAAGCCAACGTTCAACGCGCCATTGTTAATCAAGAAATGGATGCCGTTGCCAAGCAGATTGCTGGGCTTAGCCTAGTCTTTCCTGCCAAAGCCTCCGAGACTGGCAAGTTGTATGGCTCTGTGACCACCCAGATGATTGCCGATGCCATCAAAGCCAAATCGGGTGTGGAAGTCGCCCGGCGCCAGATCGATTCTCAACCGTTGCGCATGCTGGGTGAATATAAAGTACATATCCGGCTTACAGTTGATCTTATCCCGACGATCGATGTGATCGTGCACCGCGAAGGTGAAGCCATCACTGCGCCAATTCCAACTAAGGCTGCCACTCCAGTGGCTGAAGAAGCTGTGGTGGAACCCGAACCTGCTGCAGAACCAGAAACTGAATGATCGTCTCTGTTGATTAAGGAACAACGGGTGCTTGTGGGGTGAAACCTCCCTGTAAAGCACCCGTGTTTGCGTTTAAGCCTGCTGTATAATACAGTCGATGTCCATCGGTACACAGCTCCGTCAAGCGCGTGAAGCGCAGTCTTTGAGCTTAGACCAGGTAGCTCAAGTGACTCATATCCGTGTGCACTATCTGGAAGCGTTGGAAACCGATCGGTTCGAAATGCTTCCTTCTATCGCGCAATTACGTGGTTTCCTGCGCGCCTATGGAGATTACTTAAAGCTAAATTCGGGTGAGCTTGTTCGAGCCCTGGAAAAGGATTCTACGATCAGCTCGAGCTTACACACCCTTCCATCACCCTCCGAAGAACTCAGCGAGGCTTTGACCAATTCAGGTGCCATCTTTAAAGAGATTGGACACAAGCTTCAAATTCAGCGTGAGTTAATGGGTGTATCCCTCGGGGATGTGGAACGACACACCCACATTCGCATGCATTATGTCCGAGCTCTCGAGGAAGGGGATATCTCCTATTTGCCTTCCCCTGTTCAGGGAAGGGGTATGTTAAGTAATTATGCCTCTTTTCTTGGTCTCAATACAGAAACCATTTTGTTACGCTTCGCGGATGGCTTACAGGCAAGTCTCTATGACCGCCAGGCTGCCAGTAACACCCCCACATCCAGACCAGGCGATAAAGAAAGTGGTAGAATACCAGCCAGACCTTCACAGCTAACGCGCCTATTCTCGATGGATTTATTCGTCGGCGGTTTTTTAATCATTTTCCTATTAGGGTTCACCATATGGGGTGCATTACGCATATCAAAGCTGCATTCAGGGCAGGAACCCTCGCCAACTGCGCCTCCTGTATCTGAGATCTTGTTATCCACCCCTGTTGAAGGTCTTTCCGGCACACCTACGCTCATCTCTAGCAGTGTGGTTACAGCTGCTTCCACGGCTATCATTGATGCCCCAATCATTACTGGAACAGTCCAGGTAAATCAGAACGAGACGCCCTTTGTATTCGAATCCACACCTGCCCTTGCGAATGCACCCGTACAGGTTTATATTGTCGCCCAGCAGCGCGCCTGGATGCGGATCACAGTCGATGGCGAGATTGCTTTTGAGGGCAGGGTGATACCCGGCAGTGCTTATTCATTTGCCGGTAATGAGCGCATTGAGCTGCTGACCGGTGATGGAGCGGGTTTGCAGGTGTATTTTAACCAACAGGAGATAGGATTGTTGGGTGGGTTCGGCGAAGTGGTTGAGCGCATCTTTTCCATCGAGGGCGTCCAGACTGTCACTCCTGCAGTTCCACCTACCAGCACTCCCGTTCCGACCGGCACAATCACTCCCACCCCCACTCCTACATCCACGAGCGTGCCAGGTACTTCTTCCCCAACACCCAAACCATAAATATTTTAAGTATGAAGAATAAATCATTTCATATGATTTCCCTTGGCTGCGCCAAGAATACGGTTGATTCAGCCTCCATGGCTCAATTACTGGGCAATGCAGGATACCAATCGACCGACCTGCCTTCCAAAGCCAGGGTGTTGATCGTCAACACTTGCGGTTTCATCGGCCCAGCGAAGGAAGAGTCTTATGAGGTCCTCCAACAGCTGGCTGATTACAAGCAGGCGGGGCAAATATTGATCGCTGCCGGATGCCTCACCCAACGTTATGGAGCTGAGGTAGCACACCGGGTCCATGGAATCGATGGTATCCTTGGCACGCGCCGTTGGATGGACATCCTTGACGTGGTGGATACATTACGTCATGGACAGCATCCTGAACCCCTATACCATCTGCCTGATGTATCCACGGTAGGCACAGATGAGCGTGGGGTTCTGCGAGCAGGTATTCAGGGTCGGAGTGCATTCGTGAAGATTGCGGATGGATGCCGCCGTCCGTGTGCTTTTTGTGCCATACCGCTGATCAAGGGTACGGCAATCAGCCGTCCGATGGATGTTATTGTCAATGAGGCACGCCAATTGAGCGAAATGGGAGTCCATGAACTCAACCTGATCGCTCAAGATACAACCGATTATGGTTATGATCTCGGATTGAAGGATGGGTTGGCGCGCCTGCTCGAGCAAATGCTAAAAGCTGCGCCGGATATCGATTGGATTCGAATTATGTATGCCTACCCGGGCTATGTGACGGATCGTCTGATCGATGTCATGGCATCAAATCCACAAATCCTGCCCTATCTGGACATGCCACTTCAACATGCCCACCCCCACACCTTGCGCCGGATGAAGCGACCTGCCAATATGGATTGGGTGCATCGAACTTTGGAGAAAATGCGTACTGCCATGCCTGAGCTGGCATTGCGGACGACTTTCATTGTTGGATACCCTGGGGAAACTGAGGAAGAGTTTCAGACCCTGTTGGATTTCGCCAAAGAGATCCGTTTTGACCGGGTGGGTACCTTTCAATTCTCTTTTGAACCCGGTACCGCCAGCGAGCCTTTGGGAGACCCAGTTCCACAAGAAGTAAAAGAAGAGCGCTACGATCGCTTAATGACTCTGCAACAGAGGATATCACTCGAGCGAAATCAGAGCTTTATGGGCAAGACTTTGGATGTGCTATTCGAAGGGCATGGAGACGGGTTATCGATGGGGCGTAGCTACCGCGATGCACCTGAGATCGATGGACTTGTAATCGTGGAGGGCATGGCACCTTTGGGCGAACTTTTGCCGGTGCGCATCACCGGGGCGATGGCTTATGACTTGAGTGGAGTGATGATCCCCAATTAGTTAGAGACGAAATGTCAGCGCTATAAAAGGATGAACGCCTGGGTGAGGGGGGCACCCAGACGTTCATCGTATTTAATAATACCTGATAGTTTGAGTTTTGACAAGGGTGAAAAGGTAAATTGTAAGACAACTTTAAGCGCCCCTGGCGGGAGTCGAACCCACAACCTCGGCCTTAGGAGAGCCTCGCTCTATCCTTTGAGCTACAGGGGCTTTCGCCCGAGATTATAGCATGAATACTTCCCTTAACAACAAAAACTTCCCGGGTCTATATTCTGCCCGGGAAGCAGAGATACTAACAATGAATAAATTTAATCCAATCGGCCGGTGATAATAGCAGCTTTCACCTCACCAATCGCCTGGGTGATCTCAATCTCACGCGGGCAGCACTCAGTGCAATTAAAAATCGTGTGGCAGCGATACACCCCAAACTGGTCATTCAGGATCCTCAGGCGTTCAGCTGCCGCCTTATCACGACTATCAAAAATGAAGCGGTGGGCGGCGATGATAGCAGCCGGTCCAACATACTGGTCACTTGCCCAGAATATGGGGCAAGATGTGGTGCAACAAGCGCACAGGATGCACTTGGTCGTATCATCGAAGCGCTCGCGTTCTTCGATGCTTTGCAGGCGCTCCTGGGGAGGTGTGGGCTCGTCGTTGATGAAGTATGGCATCACCGAACGGTAGTGGGCGAAGAATTGTTCCATATCCACGATTAAATCTTTGATCACGCGCAAGCCCAGGATGGGTTCGACGGTGATCTTGTTGGTGTGCAGGTCCTTCAGTAATGCCTTGCAGGCAAGATAATTTCGCCCATTAATACGCATTGCATCCGAGCCACAGATGCCGTGTGCGCATGAACGTCGGAAGGACAGGGTGCCGTCAAAATAGCCTTTAATATATTCCAGCATGTCCAGGATGCGATCCGTGGGCTCAGCTTCCAACTTATAGGTCTCATAGTGGGGTTTCTTATCTTTTTCAGGATTAAAGCGGAAGACTTTGACTGTAACTTGCATAGCTGCCACCTCTTTTAATATACCCGTTCCTTGGGCTGATACTTGGTAATTACCACTGGTTTGTAGCCCAGCTCAATCTCGCCATTCGGTTTCACCCATGATAGCGTGTGCTTCAGCCAATTGACATCATCGCGTTTCGGATAATCATCGCGGGCGTGAGCCCCCCTGCTCTCCGTGCGTGCCAGCGCAGAGACTGTGACAACTTCAGCAATCTCTAGCAGGTTGCCCAGCTCCCATAGATTGATCATCTCGGTGTTGAAAATTTTGCCCTGGTCGTGTAACGGGATGTGCTTGTAGCGCTCGCGCAGCTCGCGTACAGTTTCTAATGCAGATTGCATGCCTTCTCCAGTGCGGAACATGCCCACACAGTCCATCATAATCGCCTTCATCTTGCTGGAGACTTCCAGGATTTTCTCATTGCCCTGGGCATTACGGATGACGTCAAACTGTGTCTGCGTGAACTCGGTTGGGTCTGCCGGTAGGGGTTGAAAATCTGCACCCAGGGCAAACTCAGCTGCGCGCAACCCGGCGTGCTTGCCGAACACAATCAGATCAAGGAGCGAATTGGTTCCCAGGCGATTGGCTCCATGCACCGATACACATGCCACTTCTCCGGCGGCATATAAGCCCGGCATAACGGTATTATGCTCATCAATTACAGCTTCACCAAAGCGATTGGTGGGTATACCACCCATGGTGTAATGTGCGGTGGGCTGGACAGGCATAGGCTGGGCTACCGGGTCGACACCCAAATAAGTACGGGCAAAGTCCACAATATCGGGTAGCTTGGCAATAATTTCTTCACCTGTCATGGTATACGGAGAGCCATCCATGCGTTTGCGACCATCCAGAGCAGCATATTTATTCACCGTCTCAGGACGGACGTCCAAATAGAGGTAATTCTGGCCATTGATCCCGTTGCCTGCTTTTATCTCGAGGTACATAGCACGGCTGATTACATCCCGTGATGCCAGGTCCTTCACCCGGGGAGCATACCTTTCCATGAAACGCTCACCCTTGCCATTAATCAACACCCCTCCCTCACCACGTACACCTTCCGTAATCAGGATCCCCAGCTTGTATATCCCAGTGGGGTGGAACTGGAAAAATTCCATGTCTTCCATTGGGACACCACGACGCATGGCGATGGCAATTCCATCCCCGGTGTAGGCATAGGCATTAGAGGTGATGTCCCATACCCGCCCGTGCCCGCCAGTGGCGAGGATCACTGACTTGGCGTGAAAGACATGCAGCTCAGAGGTGCCGAGCTCAATTGCCACCACCCCGGCAGCAGCGCCATTAACCACCAGCAGATCCACCACCTGGAATTCATCGAAGAAATTGACGTTATTCTTCAAGCATTGCTGGTAGAGTGTCTGCAGGATCATATGACCAGTGCGGTCAGCCGCATAGCACGCCCGCCGGACGGGCTTTCCGGTCACGTTATTAGTATGCCCACCAAATGGGCGCTGGGCAATCTTACCCTCTGACGTACGTGAAAATGGCAAACCATAGTGTTCCAGCTCATATACTGCCTGTACCGCCTCATAACACATGAATTCAATAGCATCCTGATCGCCCAAATAGTCACTGCCTTTGACCGAATCAAAGGTGTGCCATTCCCAGTGGTCCTCTTCTTCATTGCCCAGAGCTGCTCCAACGCCCCCCTGTGCCGTGCCGGTATGCGACCGGGTTGGGTACAATTTGCTGATCACGGCAGTGTTGGCAGTCTTCGAAGCGTACAGAGCAGCCATTAAACCAGCCCCTCCGGCTCCGATCACGATTACATCAAATTGGTGTTTTTTCATACTGTTAGGGCTCCTCCCACGTCTGCTCTAATATGCAGAGCCGAGAATTACGTAGATACCAACGATGACCATTCCCATCCAGAGCAGTGCGATCAATGCCCGTACGATTGGCTGCCAAAATGTATGACCGATATAGTCCTCAACGATCATGCGTATCCCGTTAGCGGCATGGGTGAAGGCAAAAAATAAAATCAAGTATTGCATGATCTGCCAGAAAGCAGTGGCCCATCCTAAGGTCACATCCGGGATATTGCTGTTGACGACATGGCTGGGATTGGGGAAGAAGGTCCAACGCAAGACTGTGGGCAAGTCCATCTGCAGACGGGCTCCCATATACATTGCAGAACCCAGACCAATCAACGCCAGCAAAACGATTCCCAGCCCGGAGATGCGGGTGAACAGCCACATCAGGTAATCAAGGTTGATGCCACGTTGTGGAACGTATCGAGGTCGCATATCCTATTCTCCTCAGCTAAACAGTACCCGTGGTGATGCCCTTTATGACGATCAAATATACCGTCAGGATATAAATTGGGATAAAGATCGCCCATTCCAGATAGACGGCCTCGCGTGAATATTTAATTAATTTTGGCCAAATATCCAATATGACAACGCGCAACCCGTTCAATGTATGGAAGAGCACGCAAAAGACGACCACGATTTGGAACCACCAGGATTCATAGATAATATTGAGTGAGGTCCCCCAGGTCCCTAATACCTGCTGCATCGAGAATGACGCCGCTACGTGCAGCCCAACGAATAAGATGATTCCCATTGCGGTGAGGCGATGCAGTGCAAAGCCGTAGTAAGGAGTGCTCCCTTTATATAGCCATCCCTTAAAGCCTGAGTATTTACCATACGCCATATGCTCCTCCTCAATCCTTACCAAAGTAATGGAAAACGGATTTTTCAATTATCCCATTTGTCTTACAATTGGGAAAAGTGATAAAACTCATGGATTATTCATATTACTTATCCTTATCATCATATCATGTTATGTTCTACAATTATACATGCGGGATAAGACGGTCTTCCTGTATCTATGATGTACAATATGCTTACATTTCAGCTCATTGCCCCCACCAGGAAGATCGTCTTCCCGGCTTTAATGGTTGATACATTTACATTGCTCACCAGGAGGTACAAATGCCCAGTTCCCCCCATATGAGCCGCCGCGAGTTCGTCTCCATTGTGATTGCTGCCGCGGGCACGGTTATGGGAGCATTGATCGGGATTCCAGCCATTGGTTACCTGATCGCCCCTGCTCTCCAAAAGGTATCTGCGGATGCCTGGATCCCAGCAGGACCAATTTCGAATTATCCGGTCGGTGTACCAACTTTATTCAATTTTAACCGCACCAAAATCGACGGCTGGGTGACGACCGTCAACAGTTATGGCGTCTATATCATTCAACACCAAGATGGTTCGATCCTGGCTCTCTCCAACAAATGCACTCATCTGAGCTGCCGCGTGAACTGGAAATCAGAAGCAACCGCCTACATCTGCCCATGCCATGATGCTTATTTTGATATTAATGGGGAGAAAATTAAAGGCCCGCAACCTCGAGCCCTAGATCACTATGAAACTAAAATCGAGGAAAACAATCTCCTTATCCATTTCTTGGGGAGTTAAGTATGTTCCAAAAGACCTTTAACTGGATCGATGAACGTCTTGGGCTAAAAACTATTTATGATACAGTCCTAGACCGGAAGGTACCCAAGGTTAACTGGTGGTTCACCCTGGGTAGTGCCAGCCTGTTTCTCTTTCTCCTTCAGGGTGTCACCGGCATCATGCTCACCATATATTATGTTCCCTCCCCAGACCATGCCTACGATAGCATCCAGTACATCATGACAGGTGTCAGTTTCGGCTGGCTGATACGCGGCATCCATCATTGGGGTGCCAGCTTGATGGTACTGATTGTATTCTTTCACATGCTGCGGACATATTTCTTTGGTGCTTACAAATATCCACGCGAGTTCACCTGGGTCACGGGTGTGCTGCTGCTCCTGCTCACCCTGGGCATGGGTTTTACGGGTTACCTGCTACCCTGGAACCAGCGAGCTTACTGGGCAACCACGGTGGCCACCTCGATTGCTGGCACCGTACCCTTTATCGGCAGCTTCATCAACCAGGTTCTGCGGGGAGGAAGCGACCTCTCCGCGGTGACCCTGGCTCGTTTCTTCTCCGTCCATATCTGGTGGTTCCCTGCCATAATCGCCGGTTTAATCGGCGTTCACCTGTATATGGTCATCCGCCTGGGTATCTCTTCAGTTCCTAAAGAACAGGACTAAAAAAAGGAGATAGCCGTGAACGAAGAGCAAAAGAAACTCTACAAAGAAAAATATACCCAGGAAAAGCAAAACGGGGTCAAGTTCTGGCCTGACATCATCTATAAAGACCTGGTCATTAGCATCGCTCTGTTTATCATTCTCGTTATCATGGCGACATGGATTGGCGTCTCTCAAGAGCCCAAGGCTGACCCTTCTGATTCCGCCTATATTCCTCGCCCTGAATGGTATTTCCTGTTCCTTTTTCAAATGCTCAAATATTTCCCTGGAACGCTGGAATGGCTTGGCACAACCATCATTCCAATCATTGCAGTCCTGGCTCTCTTCCTGCTGCCTTTTTTTGACCGGAGTCCGCGCCGTTTTTGGAAGGCTCGTCCGTGGGCGATTAGCATCATGTCGGTATTAGTGGTGGGTATTGTTGCACTCACCATGCTCGCGGTAGTCACCACCCCTCCCCAGGAGGTGACTGGCACCATTGCCGGGACCGTGTCCGAGCAAATCCTTGCCGGGCAGGACCTCTATTCCGTTAACTGTACTGAATGTCATGGTCCAAATGGGGAGGGTGGTGAGGTTAAGGGAGTCGAAGGTCTTGAAGGCTATATAATGAAGGCCATTAATACCAAAGATGAGATGTACACGCGTAATGATCAGACTTTCACTGATATCGTCTCCTATGGTCAACCGGACCTGGGCATGACACCCTTCGCACGTGCTTATGGGGGTCCTCTTGGTCCTTCCGATATCGAAGCTATCGTCACCTTCATGCGTTACACCTGGGACGACCGCGTTGAGCTGCCCAAGGAAGTGGCTGCAGCCAATGCCATCCCCTCCCTTGCTCCGGGAGAGATACCCTCCTATGAGGTCCATATCTCCGCCATTCAACGGCGATATTGTGTATCCTGTCACCGCGCTGGCAAGAAGAATAATAACTACATCATGGATAATTACGATGATACGATAAAAACGGGCGACCATGCCCCCGATCTGATCGCCGGTGACTTGCTATGCAACACTATGCAGATGCTCAACCGTATTGAAGGACTTGAGGCTGGTAACCCAATGCCTCCCACCCGAGCTCTTCCCCCTGAGCTCATCGCCATATACCAGGCATGGATCACGGCAGGTATGCCTAATACCGCTGCCGATGCAGCTGCGCTTTCTGCGCCTTCACCGACTGCCGGTATCCCTGGCACCCTAGCTCCATCTGCGACTGTCACTCCTCTCCCGGGCACTCCTGAGGCGACAGCCATACCATAACCGATCAAGGGCATGGTGAATAAACCACTGTGCCCTTTTGATTCCTCTTGTGCTAAAATAACCTGCATGCCAGGTCGTCTTGGGCGTATTTTGCCCACAATCTTAACCCTGTTCATAATATTTCTTGCCTGTGTGGGAGGCTCTTCAGCTCAAGCTGCCTACATTGCGACGCTCACAGCCCCAGATACCACTACCTTCCCTCATCTAAAAGCATACCTGGATGTGCACGACCCAGTTGGAGAATTTGTCCATAGTCTAACCCCGCAAGCTGTCACTATGCTGGAGAACGGAGTCCAGCTGCCAGTCAGTGAATTGCAAGAGCAAAAACCCGGTGTCCAATTTGTCATTGCCATTACCCCCGGTACGTCATTCAGTATCCGCGATACTAACGGAATCTCCCGCTACGAATATTTACTACAAGGTCTCCTTGCGGGAACATGGAAAGACCAGCCTGCGGGATCGGACGATTTTAGCCTACTCACCATGGGTGGTCCTCAGTTAGTGCATTCATCTGAACTTGCATCGTTGCGATCTGCACTTGAAACCTACCTTCCCGACGACCCGAATGCTATTCCCAGTCTGGAAGTGCTTGCGGCAGCCGTACAAGTAGCTTCAGATCCCACCATTCGCCCAGGGATGGAGCGGGCGATATTGTTTATCACTCCACCACAAGAAACCGACGTTTCCCTTGGTCTACAGTCCATCATCGCAAGTGCCTCTCAGCAGAATATCCATATCTATGTTTGGTTGCTAGCTGCACAAGAAGTTTTTGATCTGCCTGAGATTGACCAGCTGCGTAATTTGGCTGACCAAACGCATGCCGCTTTTTTTGCATTTTCACGTGACGAAATCGTCCCCGATTTGGAAACCCTGCTTGAGCCCTTACGTTATGTTTATCAGCTTGGATACGACTCACAGATTGCCATTGCAGGTGCCCAGCAAGTATCTGCCCAGCTGACCGTGGGCAGCGAGCTAATCACAAGTCAAACCACGACCTTTGAGCTCAGTCTTCTGTCGCCTGCTCCAACAATCCTAAACCTACCGAGTGAAATTGTGCGTAAGTATTCCAGTCAGCCAACACCGGGAACAACGGGTGCAACTGGGGAGCTCTTGCCTGTGGAAGAGGTTTTGACAATCCAGGTGAATTATCCGGACGGATATAATCGAGCTCTCGTTCGCACCAGTCTCTACATCGATGGTGCAATGGTGGCAGAGAATACCAGCCCACCTTTTGACCAGTTTGTGTGGGATTTACGCCCATATTCTCAGGATGGTGTGCATACCCTGAGTGTCGAAGCCACTGATGAGCTTGGATTGGTGGGGAAAACTGGTGAGACATCAGTCCAGATCATTGTTCCATCTACCACCCAAGGGGTAATTGTCGCAGTTTCACAAAATCGGCTGGTAGTGATCGGAGTGACTGTTTTCATTTCGGCTTCCATCCTGGTATTGGTGCTCATCCTGGGTGGACGTATCCACCCCAAGCCATATCCAGGACAGGTTAGGCCTCTGGCGGGATCCAGCGAAAAGCCACGCTCAGCAGGATATCGCGAACGTAGGCGCCAGCTCAGAGACCCCGTTACACAACCCGTTAAAATTGCCTCAGCTCAAACCGTGCAGGCTAGGCCTCGTTCAAAGAGTTGGATAGAGCGCTTGCCGTGGCTTAAGCCTAAAGAAAAACCCACTCCTGTCTTAGCATACCTGATTCCACTGGTAGGATCTGATGAACCCACATTGCCTGCCCCGTTGCAAATTATAACTGACGATGTCACCCTTGGTAGTGACCCGCATCAAGCTGGCTTGGTTATCACTGATCCTTCTATTGAAGGACTGCACGCCCGGATTCATTATGAAGAAAAATCATTCCTGCTCACTGATGCTGGTTCAGTAGCAGGCACCTGGGTGAACTACGAGCAGGTATCCCCAAATGGAACAAACCTGGAGCATGCGGATATCATCCATTTAGGAAGAGTTGGTTTTCGTTTTAAACTCTCAGAACCCGGTCCACTAAGTAAGGTAGTGGTCACTCCGATGGAGACAAAGCAGTGATCCCAGTCGAGCACGCTCACCTGCAAATCGCGGCAGCTACGCATCCTGGAATGAAGGGTAAGTCGAACGAGGATAGATATTCTGTTTCAGCTTACCGTTCCACCTCCAATGATCATACACCATCTGTCCTGGCGTTACTTGCGGATGGTATTGGTGGTCATCGTGCTGGTGAGGTAGCTGCTCAGCTGGCAGTGGAGAACATCAAAAAATATGTGGTGCATAGTCCAACGAACCAACCCACACAGGTTATAAAACAAGCTCTTACCCATACTAATCAGGTCCTGCTTAACCGTACAAAAGAAGATCCCTCCCTAGCCGGTATGGGTACCACCTGTGTCTGTGCCTGGGTGATTGGAGACCAGCTCTATGCTGCCTCAGTCGGTGATTCAAGGCTGTATTTACAGCGCGGAGCGGATCTCATCTGCCTGACTACGGATCACACCTGGGTTCAGGAAGCACTCGCCCAAGGCTCTCTGACGTCTGCTCAAGCCAAAAGCCATCCCAATGCCCACATCATTCGCCGGTTTCTCGGATCGAAGAATACCATTAACCCGGATATGCGCCTGCGTCTTAACCCGATCGAAAGTGATAGCCAGGCTGAGGCTAACCAGGGCTTGCGCTTGCTTCCCGGAGACCGCCTGATGCTGTGCAGTGATGGTCTGACCGATTTGGTTACGGATGCAGAGATTCTGGATATCCTTCGTACCATGCAGCTTGAGTTGAGCCCCTCACAGCTGATAAATCTCGCCAATCAGCGTGGCGGCCATGATAATATCACTGTGGTGGCATTGGAAGTTCCTCAACCTGCACATATCACTCGCCCAATACGCGTCTCACCACCACCGAGAACCGCTCCTATGAAAAAAGCTCGACGCTCTACGGTTTCCTGGTTGATGATAATCTTACTTTTAGTTGCTATCTTATCGATGGTTTTATTGTTGATTTATTTATCCATTAGTTAATTTAGGACTACCCTCAGCCATCCTTTACTCGATACCATTCGGAAAATGGTTCGTCACAGGATGATCTCTTATACTATGCCAGGGCATAGAAACTCACCCTTGAGTGTTATACTTTCTCTCGATTTGTGCCAACCCTGGAGGATGAATGGGTGCTGAGATTTGGGCGAGAAAAGTTTTGAAACTCTGTCACTCTGTACTTATTACCTTGGTGTGCATTATTTTATTAGTGGGCTGCGCTTATCCGAACTCAACGGTATCTAGCTCTCCACTGCCGACTATGATATCCAACAGCTCGACCAGCCAACCTTATTCGACCGTTGAGCACCAGCTTAACCTAACGCCTGATCCAACCTCTCTCCAACCCTCTCCGTCTGCTTCACCATGGGTCACACCTGTTGAAGGTACTTCCATCCCTACTTCGCCCTATCAAGTACCAGCCCAATATAATCTGGATGCCATTTTTGATTACCCCAAGCACTCGCTGTCTGTTTCTGAAATAATCAGCTACGCGAATTACACTCAGGATAACCTGGTTGACTTGCTCCTGGTGGTCGAGTCAAACCTATGGCAGGGAGGTTTTGTACTGGTTTCTATAACCTGGGAAGATGGGAAGACCATTGATAATTATGAATTGAAAGATGATCAGATGCACATCCCATTGCTCCAGCCACTTAAGTCAGGTGAAAAGTTGGGATTAAAGCTCAATTACAAATTGGAATTTCCAGAGATCCCCACACCTTCAGATTCAAACCGTCCAGTGCCCTATGGTTATACGGGAAGACAGACGAATATTGTCGACTGGTACCCGTATATACCCACTTATGTCGATGGTGAAGGATGGTTGGTGCATCCACGATGGTGGTTCGGTGAACACCAGGTGTTTGATGTGGCAGATTTTCAGGTCAGGGTCACGCTTACAGAACCGGTAGAGGGTCTGGTTATTGCAGCCTCTGCCCCAGCTGTGCAAGATGGTGAAAGCTATGCATATCATTTGGAGGCTGCCCGAACTTTCGCCTTATCCGCCAGTACTGAATATTTGGTGCAGACCACCACAGTCGGGGATGTGGCTATTTATAACTATGCCTTTCCTTATGATAAATATGCTGGACAGGAGGTGCTGCGCACCACCGCAGATGCTTTGCAGTTATACTCGGAGTTGATTATGCCTTACCAACACGCCTCCCTGAGTGTAGTGGAAGCAGATTTTTTGGATGGAATGGAGTATGATGGTTTGTTTTTCCTTAGTCATGGCTTCTACGATCTTTATGACGGCACCCCCAAGGGTTATCTGACTTTCATCGCTGCACATGAAACCGCTCACCAGTGGTGGTATGGATTGGTTGGGAACGACCAGGCGCTGGAACCTTGGTTGGATGAAGCCATGTGTACTTATATGGAACATATCTTTTACGAAAATGTCTATCCCGAGTATCCCCCTCGCTCAGGTGAATCATTGGTGGATTGGTGGTGGTATTATCGGGTAAATTTCTATGAACCCCGCGGCTGGATAGACGGCTCTATATACGATTTCAGCCAGTTTCGTCCTTACCGGGATTCAGTTTACCTTAATGGGGCAAAATTCCTGGATGATCTGCGCAATCTGATTGGAGATCAAGCATTCTTCGCTTTCCTGAGGGACTATGCGATTAAGAATGCACATGGCATAGCTACAACGACAGATTTCTTTACCATACTGAGAGATCATACTTCAAAAGACTTAAATGATTTGTTGTCCAATTATTTCCAATCCAGCCAATAGATAGGGTATTATTTCCGTCATCCTGGTTTCACGGGTTGATTTGGGAACGTGTCGGAAGGAAATTTATTGAGTGAATCCAAATTGAAGCTAGAATACGTTACATATGACAACAACCATGCGATTTGATGTCTTTACACTATTTCCGGACGTATTCACACCCTATCTGGAAACCAGCATCTTGCAGCGCGCCCAGGAAAACCAACTGGTAGAAGTGCGGTTGCATAATATTCGTGACTGGACCACCGACCGCCATCACGTATGCGACGATATGCCTTACGGTGGGGGTGGCGGGATGGTGATGAAGCCGGAGCCAATTTTCACCGCGGTTGAGAGCGTCCTTGGTATTCCGCCCTCCTGCCCGGTGATCCTGCTCACCCCTCAAGGAAGAGTGTTCACCCAGACGGTGGCAAATGAGCTCTCCCAACATCCGCACCTGGGGTTATTGTGCGGGCGTTATGAGGGGATTGACGAACGCGTCCGTGAGCACCTGGTGACGGATGAAATTTCAATCGGTGATTATGTACTAAGCGGGGGAGAGCTCCCGGCGTTGGTGCTGATCGATGCCATTACCCGCCTGATCCCCGGCGCATTAGGAGATCCGGAAGGTGCCTGGGATGATTCGCATGCCACGGGATTGCTGGAGTATCCCCATTACACCCGCCCACCGCAATTCCGCCAATGGAGGGTGCCTGAAATCCTGCTATCCGGTGATCATGCCCATATTGCCCGATGGCGTCGTCAGCAGGCATTACTCCGCACACGTCTGCGCCGCCCCGATTTGCTGGAAAAAGCAGACTTATCTGAGTCTGACCGCGACTTTTTGAAGGGTTTGGAGTTAGATGATAAGTAAATGCTTTTCTTGGAATGAATTGCAGCCTGAAATTCATTAACCCACATTCTGGAGGTTGGTATGCGCTTTAACTATGGCAAGATTTTTTTACTCGGCTTTGGTTTCTTTGGTATTTCCATTATATGGGGAGTATATAACGCATTCGTGCCGGTATTCTTGGCAGAAAAGTTTCAGTTGGATGTACGTTGGATCGGCTTTTTCATGACCCTGGATAATATTGCCGCCTTGTTGATCCAACCACCCGTGGGTGCCTGGTCTGACCGGCTGCGCACCCCAATTGGCAGGCGCATGCCATTTATCTTGATTGGTGCCCCGATAGGCGCAATTGCTTTTGGATTCATCCCGGTGGCTGCCATTTTGCCTTTATTTGTTACTTGCACATCGACCTTATTATTGAGCATGGCCTTCTGGCGCACGCCAGCTATTGCCTTAATGCCCGATATCACCCCCTCTCAATTCCGCTCGCAAGCCAATGGGATCATTAACATGATGGGCGGGGTTGGAGCTATCCTGTCCTTCCTGGTGGGTGCCCGCTTATATGAGCTTAACCCGGCATACCCGTTTTGGATGGGGTCAGTGCTGGTGATCGTGGCAGGCTTGCTTGTTTTTGCTTTCATCAAGGAACCGAAGGAATTTGCCCCCAGCGAGCACGAGCCAAGCATGTGGAAAAGCCTCGTGGAAGTGTTTGGGGATCAGGACAAGAGTGCCCTGCGCATCCTGCTGGCCATTTTCTTTTGGTTCCTGGGCTATACTGCGATTGAGGCATTTTTCAACCTGTATGCCATCAACCATCTGGGTATAACCGAAGCCAATGGCACGCGCTTGCTGGGAGAACTGTCATTTATATTTGTGCTCTTTGCATTACCCGCCGGGTATATCGGCAGCCGCATCGGGCGGCGTAAGACCATCATTGCAGGCATTATCGTGATGAGCCTGGTACTGCTGGGAATATATTTCCTGCCAGCCACAATATTGCTCAAGCCTTTGTTTAATCTACCTTTGTTGGGGGTAGTGCCTGCTGAAGGAGCTAAAGCTGTTTTGGTGGTTTTGGGTGCCTTAATGATGGTGGCTGGCGCAGGCTGGGCATTGATCAATATCAACTCGCTCCCCATGGTGGTGGATATGACTGATGCAGCCCGCCTTGGTACATTTACGGGTCTTTATTATCTGTTTTCTACTTTCTCTGCAATTGTCGGTCCGAACAGCAATGGATGGATCATCAGTCTGACGGGTAACAATTACAACTCGATCATGATCGTTGCCCCGATTTTTATGGTAGTGGCTATGGTTATGATGTGGGGAGTAAAACGCGGTGAAGCGGTGAAGTAAGAGTCAATTAGGTGATGCGCATCGATTCACTAAGCTTATATTAGCTTACATGGTTGCTGAAAAGAATTAACGGGTATGGATATTATATATCGGGACGAGGCCTTGCTGGTGATCAACAAGCCGGCAGGGCTTTCCACCCTGCCGGATGGCTATAATCCCTCCCTGCCACATATCAAAAGCGTGCTGGAACAGCAGTACGGTTCATTATGGATTGTTCACCGCCTGGATAAAGACACCAGCGGGGTGCTGCTGCTTGCACGCTCAGCAGAGGCGCACCGTTCACTCAACACCCAATTTGAGAAGCACCTGGTATCCAAGGTGTATCATGCGCTGGTGTTGGGTAGCCCCGAATGGCGGGAGAAAACCGTCAGCCTACCTTTGCGCCCGAATGGCGATCGCCAACATCGCACCGTGATTGACCCTCAAGCTGGAAAACCTGCCGTCACCCATCTCAAGGTTCTGGAAAGCTTAGGTCATTATTGCTTACTGGAAGCCATCCCCGAAACGGGCCGTACCCATCAGATCCGTGCCCACCTCTCTGCGGTGGGCTTATCCATCCTAGGGGATAAATTATACGGCAAGAGAAAAAACCTTCAAATTGAGGGGAATGTACGCTCACCCCAGCAGGATCAAGACCCGTTGATTATATTGACAGAAAGCATTGGATTGCATGCCTGGTCTCTCGAGATCACCCACCCCCTAACAGGGGAGAGGCTGAAATTCAGCGCACCTTATCCCGTTGAGTTGATGGCCGTAATGCAGCAATTACGCTCACCAGCTTCTGGCGGGTAATGCCTCACAAGGGTTAATCCGTGCAGGTAGTGAATTTCCGTGTGATATAGCATCTATTTCCTTTTCAAATCATACATGCCATGTTATAATCCTGCACCTCGCCGCCCCTGGCGGCTTTGTGTTGAAAAAAGCGATTTATTGCAATTATTAGAGAGGTGGATCACCATGAACGATCTTTTAAAATCCGTTGAGGAAGCTGAAAATCCTAATGTCCCCCAGTTACGACCTGGTGATATGGTAAGTGTGCACCTTCGCATCAAAGAAGGCAACACCGAGCGTATACAGGAATTCAGGGGTACGATCATCAGCCGGAGAGGGCGAGGTAATGATGCCAGCTTTACCGTCCGCCGAATTGCCAGTAATGGTATCGGCGTTGAACGTACGTTTCTCACCCGCTCGCCGCGGTTAGAGAAGGTAATCGTTCAGCGACATTCCCAAGTGCGCAGAGCCAAGCTTTATCATCTGCGTGATCGAACCGGGAAAAATGCACGGCTCAAGCAAAAATTTAATGCGTAAGACGGCACAGGTATTTATCGGGGTGCAGCCATCCTGGCTGCACCTTTTCTTTTTAACGTATAATGGTGTTCGAAACCAATATTTAAGACCCATAATTAATCGTAGATATATCCACTGGAGGAAGAATGCTTCGTGCTCTCTACTATAAAGGGAATGGAGATCTGCTGACCGAAATTACTCCAGAAGAGTATGCTGCTGCCCTGCAGGATAAATTGGGTGTCCTGTGGGTTGATTTTGGTGGTGAGGATCCCGAGCCCTCTGAAGAAATCCTAATCCATACCTTTGGGTTTCACCCCCTGGCAGTGGATGATGCACTTCATGAAACCCATGTTCCCAAAGTGGACGATTGGGATCAGTACTTGTATGTCGCCATGCATGCCATCAGTTTCACCAGCGGCGAGGAGGATATTGAGGGTATTGAATTGGATATATTCCTGGGCGAAAATTACATTGTCACACATCATGATTTACCCATCCAAGCTCTCAACCGCGTGTGGGATGTATGTACCAGGGACACACGTTACCTTAAACGCGGCGCCGATCACGTCCTGTACAAGTTGACCGATGAATTGATTGTCGATTACATGCAAGTGGTGGAGACCCTGGACGAAGAGATTGAGTTGGTCGAAGATGAAGTAATTGGAAAGCCATCCTCGGAGATCGTTCAGCGGATATTTATCCTTAAGCGTGCAACCCTCCACTTGCGCCGGGTTCTGTCACCCCTGCGAGAGGTTTTAAATAAGCTGGCGCGTGATGATTATGCGGTCATCGATGCCAAAGACCGTGTATATTTCCGCGATGTTTACGATCATTTGGTACGCTTGCATGATATCTCAGAGAGCCTGCGTGACCTGGTTGGTGGGGTGCTTGATACTTACCTGTCTGTAATCAACAATCGGATGAATGAGATCATGAAAACCCTTACGCTGATTACCACCCTGTTCATGCCCATCTCATTCGTTGCCGGCTTTTTTGGGATGAATTTCTTCCAGCCAGTGGCGCGTGAATTAATCCCCTGGACGAACAACCCTGCATTTATATTGATGATGATGATTGTCATGGGTACTCCGTTCGGAATGTTCATTTGGATGCGGCGGCGCAAGTGGATGTAGCGGGGTTCCGCTTCTGCTCCGGATGGTGGTAATGATGAATCTGAGTCCCAGCGCACTGAAGGTCCAACAAGCTCTTAATGCCATTGGCATGCAGCTCGAAGTGATTGAGCTACCCGATTCAACCCGGACTTCATTGGAAGCCGCTCAAGCTTTAGGATGTCAAGTCGGGCAAATTGCCAAGTCGATTATTTTCCAGGCTGTTACAAGCCATCGTCCGATCCTGGTCATCGCCAGTGGGTCCAACCGGGTGAACGAGAAAGTCATTGCATCAATAATCGGGGAGGATATCGGAAAAGCAGATGCCGATTACGTCCGTAGCCACACCGGTTTTGTCATTGGGGGTGTTCCTCCGGTAGGTCATACTGTACGCCTGGAGACCTTCATCGACCAGGACCTGCGGCAATACCTGGAAATTTGGGCTGCGGCTGGCACGCCTCATGCCGTCTTCCGTTTGACGCCCGACGAGTTACTCCAGATGACCGGGGGTCTGGTGATCAAGGTCACAGGGTAGGAGCTTCACGTGATCTATGTAGGTTTGGCCAATAATACTGAGGTGTGTTTATCATGTTTGCTGTAGGATTAGAAAATGGCACGGAGGGACGTTCACAGGCGTGGGTCTTGGGGCACCCAGGCTGTTACGCCTATGGTACAGATGGTTCTGAAGCATTGGCAGCGGTCCCACAGGCAATCCGGGATTATCGCGAGTGGATTGCTGCCCACTCCTCCGAAAGCTGGCTTGCCGGGACCGGTAACGAGCCTAGCGAGCGCAGCGAGCAAAGCGAGTATCGCTTGGAAGAGACCTGGGAGTGCTATTCGATCAACTCAGATTATGAGCTGGTCCAGGACGGATACGAGGTGAATGCCTGGTTTCGGCATGATTGGATCCCGTTGAGCATGGAAGATATCAAGCGTGGTCTGTTGCTCCTTAGCTGGGGGCGTGAGGACTTGCTGAAGATGGTGAGCAAATTGCCCGTTGAAATCCTCGAGCGCACTTACCCCAATGAGCGATGGAGTATCGCTGGCATCCTCAAGCACGTCGGTGGTGCTGAGTGGTGGTACCTGGACCGGCTTGGATTGGCTTTCGCACGTGAAGACGTCCCTGAAGATCACTTCGATCGATTAAGGATAGTTCGTGAAAGATTGGTTGAAATCCTGCCTGGGCTAGCTGGCTACAATCAAGTGGTTGGTGTTTCAGGAGAATTTTGGAGCCCGCGCAAGCTTCTGCGGCGGGCTGTCTGGCATGAGCGCGACCATATTGCCCACATACGCAAGCTGCTATGAAGAGTTATGATTACGCCCACCGCTGCGGGGTGAGGGAAATCAACTGGAATGATTTCGCCAGCCTGTCATCCCGCCTGGCGGAGCTTCTGGAGTCATTTCAGCCACAAGTGATTCTGGGCATTGCACGGGCAGGCTTATTCCCAGCCACTGCAGTAGCCTGCAGCCTGCGCCGTGAGTTATTCCCCATCCGCCTCACCCGCCGTCTGAATGATGAGGTCATTTATGAGCAACCGGTGTGGAAAGTTCCCATACCACAGGATGTGGCAGGGAAGATAGTTGCCATTGTCGATGAAATCGCAGATACTGGTCAGACGTTAGCAATCGCTGCAAACAGCGCTACGGCATTGGGTGCTGTGCAGGTGGTGACTGCCTGCCTGGTCAGCCATTCCTGGGCGGACCCTGCACCTCAGGTATCAGCCCTAATGAGCGATGAATTTGTTATCTTCCCGTGGGATCAACATATTCTGGATCATGGAAAATGGATTATCCACCCAGAGATTGCTACTGGTTTGGAAGCCCAGTCACGAAGCTCCCAAGGTTAATGCTATAATATGCATTCTTTATTGGTACTCATGGATGAAATATGGCACTTGATCGTTACGGACGACGAATTCACTATCTACGCATCAGCCTAACTGATCACTGCAATTTGCGTTGTTTGTATTGTATGCCGGAAGAGATGGTCTTCCAGCCGTCTGCTGAGCTGATGCAGGATGACGAAATTCTAACCCTGGTGCGTTTATTTGTCAGCCTGGGGTTTGATAAAATCCGCCTGACCGGGGGTGAACCAACTATCCGCGCCCAGGTGGTCAGCCTGGTGCAGCAGATCGCCAACACACCCGGGGTGAATACGCTCACCATGACCACCAATGGGGTCCGGCTAGCACGGATGGCACGCCCTCTGGCACAGGCAGGTCTCCAGCGGGTCAATATCAGCCTGGATACGATGAACCCGGATAAATTCCAAACCCTCACCCGTTGGGGTTCCTTTGAAGATGTTTGGTCCGGCATTCGAGCCGCTGAAGACGCTGGACTCACACCGATCAAGATCAATGCTGTAGTGGTGCGCGGCTATAACGAGCCGGATATGGCAGACCTGGTGCGCCTTACCCTGGAGCATCCGTGGCAAATCCGTTTTATCGAGATGATGCCTTTTGGGGGAAATAATGATTTTCAGACGAGCCAACTGGTGACTGCCTCTGAGATGCGCGTTTACATTGAATCGATACTCGGACAATTGGAACCAGTCAATGGTGGTGATCTGGATGGAGAGGCACGCATTTACCGATTGCCTGAAGCCCTTGGTGATATTGGTTTTATTTCATCTGTCAGTTCGCCGTTTTGCCATTCTTGCACGCGTGCACGCCTGACTGCGGATGGGCGCTTACGGCTTTGCCTGCTTCGGGAAGGCGAAGTGGATCTGCTCACACCCCTGCGTTCTGGTGCAACCATGGAGGAGCTACGCCACCTCATTATCGATGGACTCTGGTATAAACCATGGGGACATGGCTTGGCAGAAGGGGTCATCCCCCTCAACCGCGAGATGAGCGAAATTGGTGGTTAACTGACCCTCGTTACGAAAGCAGCAGCCAGATTCCCGCGGCAACGATTGCCCCCATCAAAGAACAAGCAAAATTTACTACGTCATTGTTGATCCATGACCAGCCTCGCACCTGGCTCGTCGGGCTGCCACAGGTGTGTATGGGGTAGCGTTCTGTCTCTTTCTTGCACGTTGGGCACCAGTAAATGGCTTGAAGAGTGGCACCCAGCACAGAATCGAACAACGAACCCACCATGCCACCCAGGATGATGATTCCCAGGCTAAGAGGCCAATCTCGGCCTGTTGTGAAGATGATTGCGGCAATACCGATCAATCCGGCACCCCCCAAAGCTGCCAGTGTTCCCATGAAGGTGATACCCCCGGAAGTGCCTCGCTCGACGCTTTGACCCGTGGTGATCAGGCGGGGCGGAATCGGGCTCAGCACACCCAGCTCGGTTGACCAGGTGTCAGCATTCACGGCTGCCATTGCACCCGCAAATGCCAGCCAAAGCCACTCGCGCTGAGGTGGGATGAAATATCCAATTGCCAATCCTGCTCCCAAGGCTCCATTCGCCAGTACCTGTCCCCAATCGCGCCGGTCACCTTTAGAGAATTTCTCTGCCAAACTGGCTTTTCGCTTTTTGAATGCACGCGACAGCGCACTGGAAGTGATGAAAAAAACTAACAAGAGAATTGCCCAGGGCAACCCGCCCAAGCCAAAGATCAGCCCGCCAGTCAACGCTGCCGCCCAGGCACCACTGCCGGAGAGTGAGCCAGCCCGCCACGCTAGTATCGCAATGAGAATCGCCAGTAGGAAACCAATCAAAATCTGCATAAGAAACTATTTGTAGAGGCTATGTTACTTGAAGGATAAAGTATATTGCACCAGAAAACAACAGGCTGGTAAGCGCTGAGCTCGCCCACATCAAATAGCCCAACGATTGGGTATCTGCCCTGCGATAGAAGAATAACCCCAAAAGTAAATCAGCGATGAAAAAAAAGGTATTTATTACCGGGAGAAGCAGAAGGCGGATGCCAGGTACAAGCTCAACTGGAGAGCCATCCGCATTCAGCCGCAGAGCTGTCATTGGGTGGCTTGGTATACTCAAGCTGACCCATAGGATTAGCCACAACGCCAGAATGGCGCTGGTGATTATCAAAACGCGCGCCGGGCGATCTGCCCATGAGCGTGTTAGCAAGAAGGTTGGATAATCGGATATGGATTGTATGGGTGCCAGCGAGCCAAATTCCGACAGTTTACGGTAGGTCCGCAGGAACTCGGTTTCATCGGCAGGAGAGATAGCAAATGTCCGGTCGGGGGTGACAATCACGACCAATTTTGTATCTCGTGCAGCCAAGAACTCCACAGGTTTTCCATCAGCCTGAGTATGCATCCCAAGTACCGCCCCAGGAAGGCGAAAGAACGGTTTGGAGAGAGTCATCTTGTTTTGGTCAGCTGACCCGACCCAATTGACCAGGTTTATCGGGATTTCCTCACGTCGCAACCCCCAATAGATGCTGATTCCATCACGTGCCAAAATATATCTTGCCCGCTGGAGGGCATACATCCGGTAAACGAGAACTGGCGTAAAGCCGATCGTTAATAACGCAACTAATAAGTATATGAGGAATGTAGGACCGCTGACTGCCAGGGAGGCTCTCCACAAACCAGCCGTGCCAATCGCTGCCAGTAGTAATACCGCGGTGCCATGTAAAATCATCCCAGGCCGGCGGGGTGGACGAAAAACAAATACCTCTCTCACGAGAGGTATTATAGTATAGATTAGTTTCAGCAGGCGTGAAGCCCAATGAGGTCGTGCTAGAAGGGTTTATTTGATGGCGTATGTCACGCTGACGGATACTGTCAACGTCAGCTGCCCGGATGATATGGGTACGCTGCTGCCTCCACCACCGACCCCTGCAGGAGCCGCTTTAGTGTCGTAATAAACAGGGATGGGTGCACTGCTGTAATAGCTGATGGACTGCACCGCGCCGAGTGTAGCTCCGGCTGCCTTAGCAAGCTCATTGGCCTGTGCATTGGCATCTGCCATGGCCTGGTCGCGACCGCTTGCCAGAGCAGTTTCCTTATTCTGAACATCGAAGGTAATACCGTAGATGCTGTTGGCACCTGCGCTTATCGATGCATCCAGGATATCTCCAATTTTCGTGATATCATGCATGGTCACGTAGACTGTGTTATCAGTCATGAAGAATGAACCCAGGTCTTCGCCGGTTGGAGCGAATTTTTCCTGTTGGTAAACGCTGAAGTTTGTAGTTTGGATATCTTTGGCATCGACGCCCTGACCCTTGATTGCATCAGTTACTGCCTGGGTCTGTGAGTTGTTGCTTGCTACAGCTTCTTTTGCGGTCTTGGCCTCGCTGTGGACCCCTATGGAAATGTACGCAATATCAGGGGCCAGGATGACCTGTGCATTGCCCGTCACATTGATCGTTCGCGGCTGGGCCTGTCCGAATTGGACTGTTCCACTGCAAGCGCTTAAGACTGCGGCTGCGATAAGCAAGATTGTGGGTATGAATAATTTAGTACGCATTGTTACCTCCATGTAACTTTGTTTGTTTCTCTAAGACGGTAGACCCTGAAAAAAAGTTCCTGCTGGCTCATATTTTACTTGCATATCTGTATATTTTACCCTCTTGCCGTCAAAGAACCCTGGTGCTATACTTTGCTGCGCCGTAGTAGAAAACCTATTAGATCATGACAAGATTGATGAACCATATTCAAGAAGTAGTCAGTAGTAATATTTGCTCGATGGGAGTCAACCTGCCAACCATCATAAACGAAGATGATGACCACCCTCCGAGTAGTCGACGCACACATGGGTGTGCGTTTAACAACGTGAATCTGCCTGCATGGATCAGGAAGGCATAAAAGGGAAGGTTAACCGGTATGGATTAACTTCCCGGAAGTGGTTGTAATACAACCAGGCCTTCCGGGAATATTTTTTAACCCTTTCACCTCCTGATCTTGCCTGCGGTTTTGTATGATCCTGTATGGTTCAGGAGGTGAAGTATGTTATATGCCAGCGAATTTATCGGCAGACCCGTCGTTGATGCAGACGGGACGCGACTTGGCAAGCTCAGGGACTTGCTTGCCATCCGCCATGGGGAGATCCCTCACCCTCAGCTCGTAGCCATTGAAGTA
>Ga0153916_10000510_pt1 | contig 26027 bp, 32 predicted proteins | sample Opewatmetagenome_FD_109642 | JGI IMG/M metagenome (GOLD analysis project Ga0153916, IMG submission 109642) | Freshwater wetland microbial communities from Ohio, USA - Open water 3 Core 3 Depth 4 metaG | ecosystem: Environmental > Aquatic > Freshwater > Wetlands | place: USA: Ohio, Lake Erie...
GCCGGTGGGATCGCCACGCACGAGCATCCCGCGGTGGCCTTAGCTCAATGGCAGAGCATCGGATTGTGGCTCCGAAGGTTACGGGTTCGACCCCCGTAGGCCACCCCACTTCCTGAGCACGAAATTGACCCTCGGCGGGATCGCGGAGGGTCGTTCGATGTCGCCGAAGATCGCCCAGTTGCTGTCAATCTGCTGTCAAATCTGCTGTCAAACCTGACCTGGTTCGGCCCATCCCTGAAGCATCGCTAGACGGAAGGTCTCGATCGAGGACGCCGTCGCATCTCCGCCGTTGGGAGCATGTTCAGTCCCTGGGTGACGCATCCTTAGACTGTGATTCGCGGAGCTTCAGCGCGCTCTACCGGACAGGAGGTCCCCGCCATGACAGAACTCCTCCACAGCGACGCCATTGAGGGCCGATGGGTCCTCGTCCTGCAGGGCCATGAGGGTCTCATCGTCAAGCCCTACCTGATCGAACCCGAAGCGACCAAAGTTACTGTGCAGTTCGTATTCGGCCACGGTGGACAGTTGGTGACAGGAGACCACTACAGCCTTCATGCCACCCTGGATCAAGCCCTCGCGGCGCTCCGGACAGCGACAGGCGATATGAGGATCGAAGCCTCGATCGTCATTCACAGCGAGGGAGAGGCGCAGCTCGCGACCAAAGGGTTCCGGCTCTAGGCGCCACCCCCCGGAAGTGCGCTCTTTGGGAAGGCAGCACTGTAGGTTGAGTGACGCCCCAACACCAATCGGTGGCGCCAGCGATTGGATCACGCATCGGAGGCTCAAGTAGCCTTCTTTGATGCACTCTCGCTCCACTCCCGCCACAGGTCGGTTGCCGCCAACGCCAGATCCCCCACCCGACTGCGCGGATCTTCGGATCGCCTTGATCGAAGCGTCCTCCGTCTTCGCCGACATGCGGTGGTTTCGAGCGAGCACGGGGTTGCCGGTCTTGGTTCCCACCTTGCGGCCGACGGCGAGATACCGCTTCGATTGCCCGACAAGGTATGCCGGAAGACGTTACCCAGTCTGGTATGGAGCACGCACGCCTGTCGGTGCGATGCTTGAGAAGTTCGTCGACGATCGGCGCCTGATCACGCCGCTCGAGCGCAAAGGCGTGCTCCTCGGTCCCGTCACGGCTACGCTTGACCTTCACCTCGTCGACTTACGTGCTCCAGCGGTCACCGGCCTTTTCCGAGGCTCACCCAAACTCGATGGGCGACTTGGCGGTGGTGGCGACTACGACAAGAGTCAGGCGTGGGGGGCCCGCATCCACGACTGCGCGCCCGACGCACACGGGCTGCTGTACCACGCTCGCAAAGCGGGTGAGGACTGCGTCGCGCTCTACGGCGACCGGGTTGGCAGGCTCCTCGTTCCCTCGGATGATCCGGTTGACATTGACGATCCAGGTTGGGCGATCGATCGGGATGCCTTTACGACAATTACCGGCGTGATTTGGGGTCATTGACATAATGGACATCACCACACAGAATCCGGATATGGCTGCAACGTCGACTCGGACAGACTCTCGACCACGACCCCGTCGCCGTGCCGCGATCCGCTTCGAGATGGTTGACGAACGTCACGGTCGGCGCCGCCGCCTGGGAACCCTTCGTATGACCCAAGGTGGGCCGACTTTGGTGGCCTCAGTCGATGAGCGTCGGGTGACAAATCTTCTCTTGCAGCAACTGGCGTACGAAGCGGCGCTCGAGGGCGTCCGGCACCCGAACTCCACGGAAGGACCGCTCGCGAAGCTCGCCCAGCTCGTCCGGGCGCTCGTCTCGGCTGCCGTGGAGTCCGGCGACGCATCCGCTGCAACGAGAGAGTTTCGTAATGCGTTGATACATGAGCGCGAAACAGCCAAGACGCTCCTTCTGCGACGGCTGATCGAAGAACGCCCAGATGACGCCGAGGCTTCGGCGTGGGTCCCAGGCGACGAATTGGAGGCCCAACGGCAAGCGATCGCGAATTGGGGCGGAGAATCCGCATTGGCGCCGGCAGAGACTATGCAGCGACTCGGCCTCACTACTCGCCAAGGGCTATCGCGACGACGTCATGCACGCCAGTTGTTGGGCCTCCCGCTCGGCCAACGACGGTTTCTCTACCCTCGCTGGCAGTTCGGGCCTGATGGTGCTCTTCTTCCGGGCCTACCTGAGGTGTTTGCATTCGCCCCAAGCGACGATCCCTGGGGCGTAGCTGACCTGTTGACTTCGCCCAAACACACATTGGACGATCGAACTCCCATCGAGGCGCTCCGAGATGATCCGGAATCAGCGTTGGCCCAAATCCGCGCAATCTTTGAGCGAGTCTACGAGTGACGACCGAGGCCTCCTCGCTCACCGGCCCGTTAGTTACTGGACAGCCGGCCGAACTCGCGAGCATCGCCTGGTCGGCTGTCAGCCGCCTGGATGATCGGTCGCTCGAGGCATTCGTCGACGCGCACGACCTTCAGCGGACGAACGTACTCAATCTAGCCAATGTAAGGTTTGGCACGCCGAGTGGCCTCGTCGGTCTCCTGCTCGCGGCTGAAACGGCGCGCCGCTACCACGACTCCGTTGTCATCAACCTCAAGGACGACGAATTCCGGCGCTATCTATCTCGATCTCGCTTCATCGAGTTCGCCAGCCCAACGTGCCGATTGGTGCCGGGGCTCAGCGAACGCGAGGGGATCCGCTTCGCTCATCGCTACGGTCGAAGCAAAGACCTGATCGAGCTGACCCGCCTTGAGGTGGCGGAAGACCTCCGCGGGTTGATCGAACGAACGATTGACACTCTTACAGAGGGTCTTGGTTACTCCCGACGTCAGGCCTTCCGAGTCGTGACGATGGTCTCGGAAGCCGGAATGAATCTCATCGAGCACGCCGGCATACACGGGTACGCGGCCCTTCAGTCCTACAGCCCCCCAAGTGGCAGGTTCGTTGAGCTGGCGATCGGTGACGCGGGACGAGGTATCCGGGATCGCCTCCGCGAGAATGTCAGCTTCACGGCAACGCCGAGCGACATCGCAGCGATCAAGCTTGCCGTCCGGCCTGGAGTTTCCACGTTCGGACCAAGTCGGGGGATCGGACTAGCAGGATTGGTGACGGCTACAAGAGCCCATGGGGGTTCGCTCCAAGTTCGTTCAGGGACAGGCCGCGTACGGATCCGGGCAGGCAGACCACAGCTCCTGCCGTTCGAGGGGGCCCGTTTTCCGGGCACTCAGATCACCATCACCCTTCCAGCGGTTGTTGCCGCCTGACGCAGCGCGTCGCGCGCGCACAACGCTCACGTCACTAACTGGCCGCAGCGAGGTTGCATCGCGCGACATGCAGTGCCTACACTGAAGTCGTGGAGCATCGATACTGTCTCGGCGACGTCAACACCCAGTTCTGGGGGCGGCAGGTCGCAAGAGTGCCCCGACGTCGGCTCCAAGCTTTACTCGAGCGGTCCGTCATAGGCGACGTTGTGATTCTTGACGTTGCCAACGTCGAAGGGTTCGACTTCTCATTTGCTGCCGAATTGCTGGTTCCCCTACTGACGGCAATTCCGAAGGCCTATTCCGGCAGGTTCCTGATCGCCGAGCACCTCAACGACGTCACCAGGGAGAACCTCTCGATCGCGCTTGAGCTCAACGATCTCGCGATGATCGAGCGGAGGCGTGACGGACTCCGACTCGTAGGCAAGGTTGGGCCGACGGATCGCCAGACCTTCGAGCTGCTGTCCCGGGCGCGCGGGATCGTCTCAGCGCCGGACCTCGCCCGAACCCTCGGAATCGCCCTAACGACTACCAACGAGCGTCTCGGGAAGCTCGTGAAGCTGGGTCTGGCGCGACGCGAAGACCCCGATACCCAGGGCCGGGCGTTCCGCTACGCCGTCCCAGGCTAACAACTCAGGGCTGTCTCGCGGGCATTTGAGCCGCGACCTGTTTGGAGTTGACTTCATCGAGTACACTGAAGCCAGTGGACTTGTGAGATCGGTCCGCCCGTCTGGCCCTCCGCGGGCCGCTGACGTCAACATGCAGCACAGGAGGCGATCGGTGAACGACACGCAGGTAGCGAATGACATGCCGTTCCGGCACGAGGAGCGTGGGCAGGGGCCCAAGTACACCCTCAATATTGACGACGTCGACCATCTCTGGGATCGGGACACGATCTCGGTTCCAGAGATTCGCGGCCTGGGCGGCATCGCGGCGGGCACTCAAGTTCTCGAGGTGAACCTCGAGACGAACGAGGAGCGGACACTCCTCGAGGACGAGATCGTCACGCTCAAGCCTGGTCACGGCTTCGGCAAGAAGATCAAGTTCAAGCGCGGATGATCGAGCGGCTGGGTGCGGAGCTCGCGCTGCTTCGCACCGCCTTTCCAGACGCCGAGCTCCGCGAGGAGGACCTCTGGGCCCGCATCCCCATCTACCCGATCTCGGAAGGGCTTTGGGGCAGGGCGAGCTCCGAGGTCGCGTTTCGGTTTGTGTTGCCAGGCCAGCCCCCATACGGCTTCTGGGTTCGGCCGGGTCTGACGCTCGTGACCGGCTCCACGATCCAGAGCTACAGCTATCCAGTCGCCACTGGTTTCGGCGAAGGGTGGGGCCAGTTCTCGTGGACCGCCGAGGAATGGTCGCCGGGGGCCGACGTTCAGCGTGGGGCGAACATGCTTCAATGGGCTCAATCCTTCGCTATCCGACTCGGCGAGGGCGCGTGACGTGGGCGTAATCGTCCGAGTCCCGCCCGCGCTCGCCGACCAGCTCGATCGCCACCTCAGCGGTGGCTTCGACGAACAGCTCGCATTCATGCTCGCGACTTGGAGTGGCGACGAGGCTGACATCGTCGACCTGCGTCTGATCGCCACCAAGGCATTCGACCTTCAGACCCCGTGGCATCTGTCACTTTCCGATGAGGAGCGCGCGGTGGTCATCAAATGGGCTCATGATCGCGGATCAGCCTTGGTCGAGGCACATGCTCATAGGGGCGGCCAGCTTGCGGAGTTCTCTCCAAGCGACCACACGGGCCTCGACGCATTCGTGCCCCACGTCTGGTGGCGGTTGCGCCACCGCCCGTACATCGCACTCGTGTTCGCCGAGAGGACCTTCGACGGTCTCGCGTGGCGAACTGGACCCGAAACACCGGAACCTGTTGCGGCCCTCCGCACTGGGGGCCGCGCCGATCGGGTTGCGACCGGGCTCAGCACAAGAGGGCCGCACACGTGGTAACGACGGAGGGCCGCTTCGATCGCAACGAGAGGTTCTTTGGCCCCGAGGGCCAAGCGAAGATCGCGGCCACTCGCCTGGCGATCGTCGGCAACGGTGGGCTGGGATCGATCTTCACCCAGCAGGCCGCGTACCTGGGGTTCAGGTCGTTCGGTCTCGTTGACGCGGACATCGTCACGGGCTCCTCCTTGAACCGGCTCGTTGGGGCCGTACTGGCTGATGTCGGCCTCAGCTCGAAGGTGGATGTGGCCCTGCGGGTCATCCGAAGCGTCGATCCGGATGCGGAGGTCGATGTGGTCCGCAAGTGGCTGACCGATTCGGAGGCCCGCCGCGTAATCACTGGCGCCGACATCGTGATCGGCTGCCTAGACGACGATGCCGCCCGACTCGAACTGACCGAGATCACGACGACCGCCCGCCTGCCTTACCTCGATCTAGCAAGCGAAATCAGCGTGGACGGCGACGCTTACGGCGGACGGGTCGTGTTTGCCGAGCCTGGCCGGCGTTGCGTCTACTGCTTGGGCGAACTCGATTCCGAGGAGCTGGCGCTCTCGGGCCTATCGCCTGAGCAACGCCGCGCCCGTGACACGTCCTATGGGTTGTCGAAGGCAGCAATGGGCCGCCGCGGGGCCGCCGTGGTGTCCGTGAACGGCGTGGTCGCGTCACTTGGCCTCACGGAGCTCATGGTCTACGTCACCGGCCTTCGGCCGCCTGCGATCACCCTGACGTATCGAGGAGACGTCGGAGTCGTTCGACGGCGGACTAACGAACCCTCGGGTCCATGCCCGTACTGCGGCCGAGACTGACGGCGGCAGCGGGGGTCGTTTGCCGACTCTCAGACCTGCAAGCGCCTCCGCGTATGCTGCGCGTCCGATGAGTGGCGGCTTCAAGCAGTTCGAGTTCGGCACCCTGCCGGCGCAGACGCCCGCCGGGTTGCTGGAGACCCATGTCCAGACCCAGCAGAAGCTGGAGGTGATGCTCCGCTACTGGGAGGTCTGGGCGCTGATCATCGCCCAAGCCACAGGTCACACCTTCTGCGTCAAGTGCATGTGGTTGGTGGACGGCTTCGCCGGATCCGGATTGCACGCTACCAACAGCCACCCGGACGGCGCCGTTGCCGGCACACCGGTCCAGGCATTTCGGGCCGCTGTCAACACCAAACGCCGGTATTCCGGGGTCGATGTCCACCTGCGTGCCGTCGACGTTGACAAGTCGATTGCGCAGGAACTGGAACGGCGGCTGATGAGAGCTCCGGGAGCGGCGGAGGACAAGCCCCAATGGCGGGTCTATGCCGAGCCATTCCAGAAGGCGTACGGGAAGATCGTGGAGGAGATGCGGGCCGACGTCGGACACGTCCACAGTTCGGGACCGACCTACCGGCTCCACAACCATCGGAGTCTGTGGCTGATCGATCCATTTGGCGTGAGGGACATCCCGCACACAGATCTCGAGCCGTTGCAGAACCTGCCGGGCGCCGAGGTCATCGTCAACCTCGACCTCGGCGGATTGCTTCGGATCAAGGGCGCGGCCGAGATGGCCCTTGCCGAGGGCGACCCGAACGCCCTCCTGGCCAACGTCAAGGCCGGAAACGCGAAGCGCCTGGATCTGACCTGGGGCGACGACCGCTGGCGCGACGACTTGGCCAAGGCTGACCCGAGCGACATCCTGCGATCCCTCGCCCTGAGCTATGCCGACACCTTCCCGCGTTTCGAGTTCCGGAATGTCTACCCGTTGCGCGGCAGCCGCAGCCAGCGGCGGTACCTCGTCCACCTGACGCATGTTGAGGTGGCAATGACGCGGTTCAAGGGCATCTGCGACGGCTGCTACTTCATAGGGACACTGCTTGCGCGAGACCTGAGCCAGAACGAGAGAGCTGTCCGGGCGGTGCAACTCTGGGAGCGATTCAAGGGGACGACCACCACGGTCCCGGAGTTGTACGAACTCGGTATGGGTTCCTCACGCACCCAGATCATGGCCATCTGTAGATCGGCGCAGTCAGGTGGCTACGGCAGTTTCGACGCTCAGCGCTCGACGATGACGTGGCGCAGGGAGCGCGAGCCCGATCCGGTGATGTTCCCCGACCTGCGCTAGACCGCGATTGCTCGCGGCATCGGACGCGGATACTCGTCCCAGGTACGGCCGTCCAACTCGCGACCACCGACCTTGGGGTAGCGGCCGCCCCACTGTTTGAAGAAGAACGGCACGCCGGCCTCGACGCATCTGTCCCGCAGCTGCCGGAACCACTCTACCTTGGGTCGTCGATGACCGGGGCCTGACTCGCCACCTGCGATGACCCAGTCGATCCCAACCAGATCGAGATCGGTGAGAGCGCCGAGCAGAGGCTCTGCGGAGATGAACCGGACGGCGGCACGTACCTGGCGCAGGTAGTCGGCGCGAATCGCCCAGCGGTTGTTCTCGACGGACACGCCAATCCAGACGTTATCGGGCCAGGGCAGGCGCGGGGCCAGTTCAGCTAGTCGCTCGTGGCGCTTGGTCAGGACCTGGAATTGATGCCAGGATGCCTGCTCCATCACGCCGAAGACCCGAGCGATGTACGACTCGGGGATGGCCTCGTGAAACATGTCCGACATCGAGTTGACGAAGATCCGGCGCGGCTCACGCCAGGCCAACGGAACCTCGAGGCGATTCGGCCAGAAGCGCATGTCAAAACCCTGCTCGTAGGGATGACCAGGTACGCCTCGGAACCGTTCGGCGAAAGTCTCCGCGTAGCAGTGGGCACACCCTGGAGAGACCTTGTCGCAGCCGGTTACCGGATTCCAGGTGGCGTCGGTCCACTCGATCGTGCTCTTGTCGCTCATCGTGACTCCACCTCCTTCCCAGCTGGTCTCGCCAAAGCGCGCTAGCGTCCTCGGTCATAGTGACAGGTCGTCCGTCACGGTCGAACGGCCTATGGACTCGAAACGTCACCTCTACTCGTCGAGGCTCCAGTCGATCGGCTCTGAGTCGCGCTGTTCGAGCCCCGCATTCGCTCGGCTGAACGGCTTTGACCCGAGGAAGCCCGCCTGCGATAGCGGCGACGGATGCGAGGCGAGCACGACGACGTGCCGCTGCGGGTCGATGAGCCGGCCCTTGGCCTTGGCGTGCTCGCCCCACAGCAGGAAGGCGACCGGCGCCTTCTTGGCTGCGACCGCGGCGATGATCGCGTTGGTCAGGACCCACCAGCGCGCGCTGCCGTGGCTGCCTGGAGCGCCCTCCTGGACCGTTAGCGTCGTGTTGAGCAGGAGGACGCCTCGACGCGTCCATGCCTCGAGCGAGCCGTGCTCGGGGACGGCCCACCCGCCATCGTCCCGCAGTTCGGCCCGGATGTTCTGGAGCGATCGCGGCAGCGGCGGAGGGAGGTCGCGAGGCACGGAGAACGCGAGCCCCATCGCGTGCGTCCGCGTCGGGTACGGATCCTGGCCTAGGATCACGGCACGGACGGAGCCATAGGGCGTGGCCCGGAGGGCGGCAAAGACGCGATCGGGTGCCGGCAAGGTGTTCTGCCGCGCGGCTACGAAGTCCGCGATCGGCGCGAGCCGTTCTGACGTGCCGGCTCGACCGATTGCCCGACGCCAGTCGGCGGGGATCGACCCGATGACGGCATCGATGCTCGCCGGTGCAGTCATCGCTTGGTTCCTCGCTCACTCAAGCCGAAGCTGCATCGCCATAACTGATGCCCACTCCTGGTGACGGAGCCGAATCGAGTCGCACGACGGTCGAGGCCAGTGTGGCACTTCCGATGGGTGATGGACTGGATGACGCCCTTCCAGAATCGCACGGACCTGTCCGTGAGCTTCTTCGCCGGAATCTGGTCCGATCAATAGTCTTTCACGCACCACGGCATGCTCCGGCACGAGCGGCGCAGAGACTCGAGCCTTAGTCCCTTGGTTCTGCCTCGGGTGCAGCGCTGGCGTCGAGTCTGCCGAGCAATAGGCTCGCCAAAGCGAGGTAGCGATCGGGCGGGCGCTTCGTCGTGGAGTTTCCGCTGCCCCCATCCGACGGCCACGCCCGGCAGCGTAAGCCGCTGTACGGTCGAACCGAGGCCGAGGTCGTGGCCAAGTGGAACGATGCCGTCATCGCTCTCGCCAAGGGGCTCGAGCCGCTTGACCGCAGCACGCCGCTCTCGCGTGTGCTCGAGCGCTACCTGACGGCGCGCGAGCCGGCTCACACCTGCGCCGGCGAATCGGCCATCGTCGCGTCGACCTGGATCGGGTACGAAGCACATTGCCGGCTGCATATTGCCCCGTTCCTCGGACGGGCTCCAATCGGCACTCTCAACACTCGGGGCGTCAAGACCTGGCTTGGTGATCTGGAGAAGGCCCATGGGTCGACCGCGATGCGAGGCAAGGTCCTCGTCAGCCTGCGGACGATCCTGACTTGGGCCCAAGGAGAGGGCTACATCGATGAGAACCCGGCGACCCTGGCCAAGCCACCGCGCCACCGCCCCAAGGAGGTGGCGCCCTTCTCCCTCGGCGAGATCGATGCGATCCGCGACGCGATCCGCGGCCACCGTCTCGAGGCGTTGATGGCGACCGCCCTGACCATGGGTCCGCGCCTGGGCGAGCTGACCGGGCTGTGGCTCGAGGACGTCGACTTCGAGCGCCACACGATCAAGGTCGGCCACACGCTGTCGTGGGCAACCGGCAAGGCGGTGCGCGAGGACGACCCGAAGACTCCCAAGTCCAGGCGGACGATCTGCCTGCCGGACACCGTCTGGCGGATGCTCGAGGCGTACCTTGCGGGTCGGGCGACGGAACGGGCGAAGACGATCGCCCGGGGGCGTCCGTACGCCGACACTCCGTACCTGTTCGTGGGCTCGACCGGCGAGCCCTTGCGCGGCGATGGGACCGGAGGCGTCGGAAGCCAGTTCAAGGGCTGCCTCCGACGCGCCGGCCTGCCCGACCGCAACTTCCACCAGACCCGCCACATCGCCGCGTCGATCCTGCTCTCGCTCAACGGCAACAACATTCACGAGGTCCAGCAGATCCTCGGCCACTCCTCGTACAAGCTGACCCTCGACCTGTACAGCCACCTGTTGCCGGAGGTCCAGGCCGGCCGCGCCGCCGATGTCGAGCGCCTCCTTCAGGCCCTCGAGGCCGCGCGGATCACGCGTGAGGCCAAGCGCCAGGAGACTCTCGACGCCGCGGCCGTTGAGCCGGGTGCCGCACAGGCGTCAGATCCGCCGGCAACCGCCCCGGCGATCGCCGCGGCGTAGCACCGTGTCCGCCTCATGCCCGCGTTTGGTGGTGCGCATCTGCACCTCTGAGCCTTGACGCGCCCCACCGTTGATCTATGGACCATGGCATGAACGCCAACATCGCCGCCCCAGTCCAGGATCACGCGATCCACCTCACCGACAGCGACGCTCGCCGCACCCGCGCCGCGATCGCAACGATGTGCCCGCCCGTCGGCGAGCCGGTCGACTTCGAAGACTGCGCGTTGCTCGGCGTCTGGCTCCGGCTCGGCGACGGGGCGCGGACGTTCCCGACCGGACTCTGGTCCGGTGTCCAGGCTCGCATCAAGCGAGGCATCCGCCCTCTGGGGGCCCGCGACCGTTCGCCGTCGCGAACGTTCGGGCCCGACGGCCTGCGTGAGCTCGTGGGGGCTGTGATGCACCACCATGTCGCGGTGTTGGTCGGCGACCCGGATCCGTCGCTCGATCGGTCCGAGGCAGCGCTGATCGTCGACGAAGGCCTGATCTCGGCCATCTTCGCCGGGCGTTGTTACTACGCCGGGAAGCCGTTGATGGACGTGATCGCCGAGCGGCGGCGCGGTGTCCCGCGCGCTCTCGCCTCGGAGTCTTTTCGATCGAGTCTGGCGAGGTTCACGAAGGTCTGACCGGGCCAGCGATCCCCGGCTCTTGACAGGCCGCCGCGGCCGACGAACCTCCCAGCACACACACGAAACCCACTTCCAAAGCGTGAACAGCGAGGATCTCCATGGACCAGTTGATCTGCCCCGAGTGCAACGAGCCCGCGGGCTTCTATGTGATCGAGGATGGGCCGTCGACCAACCATTCGGTCAGCGCCGACCGCGAGGTCGTGTGGGCGCAGAACTGCATCGAGCAGGAGCCCATCTTCACCATCACCTGCGACGGATGCGGCGCCGAGCCGGACGGTGATCTGTGGGACGAGATCTACGAGCTCGTCCAGGGATAGGCGAACGCCGGCCTCGCCACGACCCCAATGGCGAGGCCGCAGGATCGACACGGGGACCAGCTGGCGAACTCCCTGCGCCGGTCTGGGCCAGGGTCTGACGCCGCTGTCAGATCCGCTGTCAGCCGGGACGGAGAGGGCCGTCGCGCAGCACGGAGGTAAGGCGATCGGCTTCGGAGTGTCGGTCCGAAGGTTGCGGCTGGACGCCACACCGGCGACATCGAACCCTTGAGTTCACCTCGGGATCGTCGGCCGTCAAGGATGCGCGTTGGTCGGGCGCCCTTGTTGGGGCCAGCCTCGGACCGCGTCTCCGGCGATGCTCAGGCGCCGTGTGCGGCCGGGATTGGACAGAGAAGCCGCCGGGCAGGGTGACCGACGCTGCGGGCAGCAGGGGTTGATCGCGTACCGTTCCGTGGCATCCGGCGTGTGAAGGCTAGCGGGCGAGAGCTTCCTGCGGTGCGATGTCTGCGAGCGTGGCGGCCGACAGGTGAGCCATTGGGTGCCCGCACGCGCTCCCGATGGCGAGGACTCGCATGCCCGCGGACCGTCCGGCGGCAACGCCGGCATCCGCGTCCTCCACCACGAGGCAGCGCGCCGGCGGGACGCCAACATCCGCGGCGGCCAGCAGGAATACTTCCGGGTCCGGCTTGCTCCGCAAGATCCGTGTTCCGTCCGCCACGGCATCGACGGCCCCGAGAAGCCCCGTGCGCTCAAGAATGGTGACGGCATTCCGACTCGACGACGCGACGGCGATCCGTACGCCTGCGGCTCGAACAGCGGCCAGCCAGCCTCGCACGCCCGGTAACACGTCGGCTGGGGAGAGCCGGTCCAGCATTGCCCGGTAGCGGTCGTTCTTCCGGTCGGCAAGCATCGCCTTCTGATCGGCCGAGATCGTCTTGACCAGCGGGCCCAGAAGCAGCTCGAGGCTCTCCATCCGGCTCACGCCACGAAGGCGCTCGTTCGCTTCACGGTCGAACGGGACACCGAGCTCCTTGGCGATCGACTGCCACGCCTGGAAATGCAGCTCGTCCGTGGACACGAGCACGCCGTCAAGGTCGAAGATCACCGCCTCGATCGGCCAGTGATCGGATGGCGACCTGCCACCGGACTGCCCGGTCAAACTTGCGCATCCCACCGCCCGCAGAACGCGTCGACGGGACTGGAACCAGTGAACGGCGACCGACCGAGGAGCTTCTCGACCAGCTCCCGAATCGTTGTTTCACTCGCGTTGTACGCGTTGATATAGACGGGGACCCGAGGGACGTCGAGCAGGTGGTAGGGATTCTCGACGGACACGAAGACGGTCGGCACCGAAGTCGAAAACAGCGGCACATTCGCGCCCATCGGCTGTGCCCACTCGATACGGACGGTCGTCTGGTTGCTGCGAGTCGCGAGACGGGCCAGGTAGAGGATCAGGTCGACGCACTCGGTCGTGTCCGTCGTCGGAGATGCGTCACCCTCCATGCCAGCCGGGGGGACGAACCTGGTCACCGCAAAGCCCTCAGCGCACAGCAGCTCCTCGAGCAGTCGATCAGCGCCCTGGTCGCTCGTGTCGAAGAAGCCCTCGCCACCATGTAGATCGTGCAATAGCACACGGCGATGCCGCCGCGGGTCGAGCGGCAGGATCGATCCTCGGTCCTTCACGAGGGTGATCGAGGCGCGCGCCACGTCTCGGGATATTGCTCGGTGCGCTGGGTTGCCGATGACTTCGAGTGCGGCCTCCCGTGCGGTCGTGGAGCGTCCGTTCTTGTGCAGGCCCAACGACGCCTTGAGCGCGAGGATGCGCGTCAGCGCCTCCTCAAGGCGCTCCGCCGTCACCACGCCGTCGGCGATCCCGCGACGCATGTACTCGACGTCTTCGTCGAGGTTCCTCGTGAACAGGAACATGTCGCAGCCCGCGGCAATCGCACGAGGCACCTGCGCGGCTCGCGGCATCGTCGCAACCATCCCTGCCATCGTGCTCGCGTCGGTCACCACGAGCCCTCGGAAGCCGAGGTGCTCGCGCAGCAACCCGTTGATGAGCTCGTGCGAAAGCGACGCAGGGAGAATGTCCTCGTCTGCGATGCCGGGCCGGAGGCGCCGACTCCACGCAGGCTGCATGATGTGGCAGGCCATGAGGGACTTCGTCCCCGCTTCGATGCAGGCACGGTAGATCTCCCCGAACGTCGAGTCCCATGCCTCGCACGATAGGTCGTTGCTGCTCGTGACAAGGTGCTGATCCCGCTCGTCCACGCCGTCGCCGGGAAAGTGCTTGGGAGCGGCGGCGAGCCCTTCCGCTTGCAGCGCCCGAATGTATTCGACTGACAGGCGCCGCACGGTATCGGGATCCGCTCCGAACGTGCGCGTGTTTGTGATCGGGTTGCGGAAGTTGAGATCGACGTCCACGACGGGTGCGAACGCCCAATTGACACCGAGGGCCGCTCCCTCGCGCCCGGCGACCGAACCGAGCCATCGAGCCGCCTCCGGGCGTCCGGTCGCCGCGACCTGCATCGGCGTTCCAACGTTCGTTCCCTCGACGGCTATGCCGTCGCCGCCCTTCTCGAGGTTTGCCGCGATGAGCACCGGGATGCGGCTCGCGCGCCGGAGGACGGCAACGCCCTCCAGGACTGACCTGGCGGGCAGAGGGCGAAACATGATTCCGCCGGGTTTGACGCGGTGGACGAGGTCGGTGAGCGCCGCGTCATCTGCGGTGTAGCTGATGAGGGTGAAGAGTTGGCCGACCTTCTCGTCGTCGGTCATGGACGCAAGCATGGCCTCGACCCACCCGACCCCCTCCTCGTCGAGGAGGAACGGGGCTCCCTGGAGGTCTACGCTTGACGCTGCCATCACAGCACGGCCATTGGGTTGACCGGTGACGCCGTGGAGCCGACGAGGGGTAGGACCCCAATCGCGGCTAGGAAGGTTGTGCGACCGACCGCCGCGCAGGCCGCCGCGAGCCCCTCCAGGTCCGCGAAGTCGACGAGCGACACGCCCATGCGGGTGATTGCCAGGATGTGCCACGGCGTGGCCACCCGCTCGACGATCGCACGAGGCGAGTCGAGCCCAGCGTCGGAGACGATCACGGAGAACCGACTATCGAACACCCAGGGCACGCAATCGAGGTCAAGGCTGCCGACGGCAGGAAGACCCATTGGCGCCCGGGGTGCGACCGGTGCACCGGTGCGAACGAAGAGGATGTCGCCCGCGTGGGCCTCGACCCCGGCCGTTTCGAGCCAGCCACGCACCTCGTCGATCCGCACGTCTCGGTCCAAGGGAACGAACGGCTCGCCGACCATCGCCGGCAGATCGAGGAGCAGGCCGCGCCCAACGATGCCCCCGGATGCCGGGACGACGTCAAGGCTGCTCACGCCGTGGGGGCCGACGGCGGTGTCCGGCACCCCGGCATGCGACCGGCCCTGGTAGAAGAAGTGCCCGAGCCCGTCGAAGTGGGTCATCGAAGCGAGCCCGTGTTGCTGCAGGACCAGCGACTCGTTGACGGCCGACCACGCGTCGGCGGCATCGATGCTTGTGTTGATCGCGACAAGGGAGCCTCGTGAGCGCGCCGCACAACTGACGACCTTGCCCGTCTGTACCTCGTGGGCGGCGGCCGCGCTGGCCGCCGCCGTAATGAAATGCAGGGCGCCGAACTGGTCGTCGGCGCCCCATGTCGCACGCCGATCAACCGAGGAGGCCAGCGCCTCGAAGTCCTCTTCGGTGATCACGATGCCCTCAGCAGCCGGCCTTGTAGATGTAGACCGCGTTGGCCGGGTCATCGAGGTTGTCCTTCGTCAGCAGCCCGCTGCTGACCTCCTGCTTCCCGGCCGTGGCCACGGCACCGCCAGTCGGATTCGCGTTCAGGTAGTCAACGAGTGCCTTGATTTGCTCCTGCCCAAGGGTGCCCGGCGCCTGCGCGATGAGGGCGGAGATGGTCCCATCCTTGAGGGCGTCGACCTCCGCAGGCACCGCGTCGAACGCGATGAGCGCGATCTTGCCAGCCTTGCCTGACTGCTTGACAGCGGCGGCCGCCGCCTGTCCGTCGGGGCCGTTCGAGGCGATGATGAGCTTGAGGTCGGGGTTCGCGAGGATCAAAGCATTCACGTTCGAAGTCGACTTGTTGACATCGAAGCCGCTGTAGTCGTTCGGTAGTTGTTTGAGGTCAGGCCGTGCCTTGGCGACGGCCTCGGTGAACGGCAGGGTCCGGCTCTCGAGCGGCGGAATCCCTGGCGCGCCGCCGAGATAGACCATCGTGCCGGCGCCCTCCGGGATCAGCGGTAGCACCTTCTCGGCGAGGACTGACGTATCGCCGCCACTGAAGATGTTCTTGTACTCGACTTGTGGATCGGTGCCGTTGCCGGTTACGACTGGCACACCCTTCGCCATGAGGTCCTTGTACTGCGTGGCGAACTGGTTGTTGTTGAACGGCGTGACGAGGATGCCCTGCGGGTTCTCGAGCACCGCCGCATTGAAGTTCTGCGCGATCGCGTTGTCGTCCGAGCTCGGCGAGGTGTAGAGCTTGAGGTCGACGCCCAGCGTCGTCGCCTCGGCCTTGGCGCTGCACGCGATCGTTGCCCAGAACGGGTCGGAGAGGTTGGCGAGCACGGCCGCGAGCTTGTACGCCTGCTGCGACGGCTCAGCTGAAGGGGATTCCGAGGCAGGAGCGGCCGACGGCGCGGCGGCGGACGGTGCCTCCGATGGCGCAGTGCTGGACGCGGGCGTGCCGGCGCAGGCACTGACGGTCAGGATCGCGGCGGCCGCGAGGGCCAACGCGTGCTTACGAGGTGTGCGCATGTCTCCTCCTACGTGTGACACGAAACGACGATGTCGATGGACGCTTACCGAGCGCGCTCGCGCCGCTGCGCCGCGGCCCTGTCGAGCAGGACGGCGAGGAGCAGCACGAAACCCACGGCGATGAGCTGCCAGAACGAAGACACGCCGGCGATCACCAGCCCGAACTGGAGGATCACGGCGAGGGCTGCGCCCCACAGCGTTCCGACCACGGAGATGTAACCGCCCTCGAGAAGCGTTCCGCCGATGACCGCGGCGGTCACGGCCGCGAGGGCGTCGTTGTTGTGACCGGCGAGCGAGGTCGATCCGAACTTGCTGAGGTCGATGAAGCCAGCAAGGCTGGCGAGCACTCCGGCGAGCACAGTGAGGCTCACAAGGTAGGACTTGACTGGGATGCCGGCCCGCTCGGCGGCCGCGCGCGAGGAGCCGATCGACTGAACGCGGAGCCCGTACCGCAGGTAGCGGACAACGATCCACAGGATCAGCAGCGCGCCCAGCGACAGGATCGCCGGCAACGGGACGACGCCTCCCACCATGTTCAGGCCGAGCCGCTCCTGCAGCACCGGCGGCATGGCCGCCACGTCGGAGCCACCGGACACGAGGAAGGCCACCCCGGTCCCGATGCCGAGGGTGGCGAGCGTCGCGATGAGCGAGTTGATCTCGCCGACGGCGATGATGAGCCCGTTGATCAACCCGAAGAGCGCGCCCATGGCGATGCAGGCGACGAACCCGAGGAGGATCGCGACGCCAGGGTCGGCGTAGCTGGTCGGGTCGCCGGATACGGCCTGGAAGGAGGCGATCACCTTGGCTCCCACCACGGACGAGAGCACGAGGTTCGCACCGATCGAGAGGTCGAAGATCCCGGCACCGAGCAGCATCGATAGGCCAAGCGCCAGCAGGAGCCCCTCGGACACGCCGATCATCAACGACTGGAAGCTCTGCAGCGAGAAGAACACGTGGTCGCGCGAGATGGCCGTAAAGACAGCAATCAGGACGACGTTCAGCAGGAAGACCCAGGCGGCCCGGGTCCGCAGCCAGCGCGCGAGTAGCGGCTCAGGCACCCTTGCCCGGTCGTCGGCAGGCGGCATGCTAGCGCCAACGACGGGCCCGGAGGCCGCTGCGCTCATGCTGCGCCCTCCCGGTAGCCGACCATGGTCGAGACGAGCGTGGGCACGGTCAGCCCTGCCGCAGGCGCGTCGAGCACGCTCTCGCCGCGCCACAGGACTGCGACCCGGTCCGCCACCTTGAGGATGCGCGGCAGGTCGTGCGAAACCACCAGCACACCGAGGCCCCTCGCCGCGACAGTCCGCATCAGCTCACATACGATCTCGGACTGGCGGGTACCCAAGGCCGCGGTCGGCTCGTCCATCAGCACGGCTGTCCGGGACCACATGACCGCGCGGGCGACAGCGACCGCCTGGCGCTGGCCGCCCGAAAGCTCACGCACTGGGACCCGGAGAGACGGGAGCTGGATTGACAGTTCGGCGAGGGCCGACTCTGCCTGCTCGGCCATCGTGCGCCGTGATAGGGTGCCGATCCGACCGCGGACCCCGGGCAGGACCACCTCGTGCCCGAGGAACATGTTGTCCACGACGGACAGGTGAGGCGCCAAGGCAAGGTCCTGATGCACAGCGTCCACCCCGCGGTGCTGCGCGGCCCGGACCCCGTCGAGGCTCACCGGCTCGCCGTTGATGATGACGGACCCGCTGTCTGGGCGGTTGATTCCGAGGAGGATCTTCAGCAACGTGGTCTTGCCGGCGCCGTTGTCGCCAACCAGTGCCACGACGGTGCCGGCCGGAACGATGACGGTGGCGTCGCGCAGTGCATGGACGTGGCCGAACTGTTTCGCAACATGCAGGCAACCGATCACCGCAGCCGAGGTCGCGGGCCTGCCTCCAATGTTGCTGTCCGCCATCTTGGAGTGGCCGTCCTCCGGCTGATGCCTTAGGTTGCTCGATTAAGCAGACGCTACAATATCGCCAACCGCAATGCAACCCCTACTCCACCGCAACCATCCGGGCGGCTGATACGCACCGATCCGAATACGTCGTCGGCCGTAGACTCGCGTCGATGACCACCGCGGACCGCAATCAGAGCAACGGTCGGACAAGTGGCGGCCCCGCACGCCGTCGCCCGACCGGGGCGGATGTCGCGCGCGAGGCGGGCGTGTCGCGCGCGACAGTGAGTTATGTGCTCAGCGGGAGACCGAAGCACCGTATCCCGCCCTCTACGGCGGATCGCGTCAAGGCGGCCGCCCTCAGGCTTGGCTACACGCCGTCCGCCACGGCCCGGGCGCTCAAGTTGGGTCGCACCGACGTGGTCGTGGGTCTTCTGCCCGACTGGCCGATCGGCCACACGACCGGACGCGTTCTCGAGCTGCTAGCAACTGAGTTCGAAGCAGCGGGCTTGACGTTCATGGCCCACCTCGGGACCCACTCGGGCCCTGCGTGGGCGCCAGGTACCTGGCGAGGCGTAAGCCCAGTCGGCATCGTCTCCATCGAGCCGATGAGTCCGGCAAACGTCGCTGCCATTCTTGCCGACGGCGTGGTGGTCGAGCAGTGGTTTACTGAGAAGGACGTGACCGACGGCGGGCCGGCCGGCCGCTCGTTCCGTGGCGTCGGACGCGCCCAGGTCGAGTACCTGGCATCCATCGGCCACACGAGGCTCGGCTACGCCTATCCCGCCGACCCACGCGTCCGGCCATTCGCGGACGCCCGACTAGAAGGTGCACGCGAGGCATGTCTGCGCCTCGGCTTGGGCGCACCCACGACCGAGACCGTCGGCCTTGACCTTGTGGCAGCGTCCAGGGCAGTCAGTCACTGGACCAACCACAAACCGGCGGTTACGGCTGTGTGCGCCTACAACGACGAGGTCGCGATGGCGATCCTGGCCGCGGCTGAAGCACTCAACGTCGGGGTGCCGGAACGCCTTGCGGTGATCGGTGTCGAGGACATTCCGACGGCACCGTTCGCCCACCCGCCGCTGACGAGCATCGCACTCGACAATCGCCCGCACGCCCGCTTCGTCGTCGCTTCCCTGGCCGCCAAGCTGCGTGGCGACGACCCGCCTACTCCGCCGGCCGGCGCGGATCATCGAATCGTGGTCCGCGCATCGACATAGTGACGCCGCGCCGATCGAAGGGTCGCTTGCAGTGCTCATCAGACCTCAGGCGCTGTCGACGTTGCTGTCAGATCTGCTGTCAGAAGACCAGGAAGCGACCGACATCAAGCACGGAATCGGTCGAAAGGCATCGGATTGTGGCTCCGAAGGTTACGGGTTCGACCCCCGTAGGCCACCCCACTTCCTGAGCACGAATCGACCCTCTGCCGGACCCGCGGAGGGTCGTTCGATGTCGCCAGAAGTCGCCAAGTTGCTGTCGAATCTGCTGTCAAACCGCGTGGACCCGGCTGGCGATCTCCGTTGATGCGAGACGCCCAGTCGGTGACGAGCAATGCGCGACCGGCAAGTCGGAGGTCACGCAGCTCGTCCACAACCACCCGTCCGGCAATAGCAGCGCAGAGCGGGCCGAGGAGCCCGAAGAGCCGTGAAAAGCGGCATGCAACAACCATCAACGACGCGACGAACGAAGCGCGGACGGCTGCTGGGGGCAACCGAGCTGACTCGGCAGTCGAGCGGCTTGCCGAACTGATTGGCGCACGGCCAACGTCGAAGCGGCCTTCGGCCAGCCGGTCCAGTCGGGTGAGCTGACTGTCGTGCCAGTCGCGCGCATCCGCTGGGGCGTCGGCGGAGGCGGTGGCGCCTCTGAGAGCGACGGGGCGTCGGGTTCCCGTGGCGGAGGCGGAGGCGGCGTGGCGGCGGACCCGGTCGGCTATCTCGAGATCACGCCGTCGAGTGCCACGTTCCGCCCGATCGCGCGCCCATATGCGAGCCCGGCCTTCGTCGTGTCTGTCGCGATCGCGGGCGCGATCCTCGTCCGCGCCTTCGCGCGTTTGCGCCGGTAACCAGCTCCAGTGAAGGTCCCACGACCGCGCACCGTACACTTGAGCGATGGTTCAAGTATTCGCGTCCGAGATCGACGCCGATGCCTGCTCAACCGAATGCCTCCATCCCGCCGTCATCGAGCCGTTGCTCGGACACTCGCTGGGCAGTGACGGGGCTCGCGCGGTGGGCGACCTCTTCGCCACGCTCGCCGATCCATCGCGAGCGCGGATCGTTCACCTGCTCGCCATCACCGACGACGAGCTGTGCGTGTGCGACATCGCCCTCGTCCTGGGCATGAGCGTGTCGGCCCTGTCTCACCAGCTCCGGTTCCTTCGCGAGCGCGGAGCCGTCGAACGCCGGAAGGCCGGCCGGATCGTCTACTACCGCCTCGTGGATGCACATCTGCGTGACCTCGTGCTCGGTGCCGCCACCCACGTGGCCGAGGTCGCCTGATGCCGCACGTGCACGGGTCCGCGGCGGCTGCGAACCGCCACCGGCTGGTCGCGGTCCTCGGTCTCAGCCTCACCATTCTCGTCGTCGAGACCGTCGGGGCGATCGCGTCGAACAGCCTGGCGCTGTTTGCCGACGCCGGGCACATGCTCACCGACGTGTCGGGCATCGGGTTGGCCCTGCTCGCGATCTGGTTTGCCGGCCGCGCGCCCACCAACGGTCGGACCTTCGGCTACCTGCGGCTCGAGATCATCGCCGCGGTGACCAACGCGTTTCTGCTCTTCGGAGTGGCCGCATTCATCCTGTTCCAGGCCTGGCGGCGGCTGTCCGCACCGCCGGAGGTTGAGTCAGGGCTGATGCTCGCCGTGGCGCTGGTCGGCCTGGCCGCGAACGCCGTCTCGCTGTTCCTGCTGCGCCACGCCCAGCGGGACAGTCTCAACATGCGCGGGGCGTACCTCGAGGTGATGGGCGACTTCGCGGGCTCGGCGGCGGTCATCATCGCCGCCGTCGTCATCGCGCTGACTGGTTGGACGGAGGCGGACGCAGTCGCGTCGGTCGTCATTGGCCTGCTCATCCTGCCCAGGACGTTCGGGCTCCTTCGTGAGGCGACGGACGTGCTGCTCGAGGCCAGCCCAAAGGGCGTGGACATGGACCTCGTGCGGCGGCACATCCTCGACGCGCCGGGTGTCGTCGACTGCCACGACCTCCATGCCTGGACGATCACGTCGGGGATGAACGTGGTCTCAGCCCACGTGATCCTCAAGGACGGGGCCGACCCGGCGACTACGCTCGATGCGCTCTGTGCCTGCCTGTCCGGCGACTTCGACATCGAGCACTCGACATTCCAGCTCGAGACGACGGACCGCCGTCGGCTCGAAGAACGGAGTCACGCGTGACTGCGGTTGCCGACGCACGCGGACCGCTGCTGCGCCGCGCCCTCCGGCTCGAGTACCTCACGGTCGGCTGGAACATCGTTGAGGGCCTGGTTGCGATCGCGGCGGCGCTCGCCGCCGGCTCCGTCGCGCTGATGGGGTTCGGGATCGACTCCTTCGTCGAGTCCGCGTCGGGCGCCATCCTCATCTGGCGGTTGATCGCCGAAGGCCGGACGACCGACAAGGAGCGCGTCGAACAGGTCGAACGTCGGTCACAGAAGCTCGTGGCAGCGTCGCTCGTCCTCCTCTCCATCTACATCGCCTGGGAGTCGATCGGTTCACTTCTTTCCAGCGAGCGGCCGGAGCCTTCGCTGGCCGGCATCCTCCTCGCTGCGGCGTCGCTTGCGGTCATGTGGTGGCTGGCTCGCGTGAAGCGGCGCGTCGGTGTCGCGCTCGACAGTCGGGCAATGACGGCGGACGCCTTCCAGACGGACGCATGCTTCTGGCTTTCGCTGTTTCTGCTCGTTGGGATCGGCGCGAACGCCCTGCTCGGTCTCTGGTGGGCCGACCCGCTGGCCGCGCTCGGGATGACGGTGTTCATCGGGCGCGAGGCGATCGAGGCTTGGCGCGGCGACGAAGATGGCTGATGCATCCCCATCGGCGGCGGGTCCGATGGGTTACCGGCCTTCGGACCCTTCGCCATCGCCTATCGGAACCCGGGCGCGATGGCTCCCGAGGGCGGACCCCTCGCCGGACACGGGGGTAGGATGTCGCCGGGCGGCCGGCGCTCTTCAAGGCGCAGGGCCAAGGAGACGAGCACGATGATGGGCTACGGTTGGGATGGCTGGGGCGGCGAGTTCTGGATGCTCGGTGGCCTCCTGCTGCTGATCGGTGTCGTCATCCTTGTCGTGTGGGCCGTGACCGCCATCTCGCGAACGGGCCAGGCACCGACGCGCGGCCAGTCAGGCCCGACGCCGAATGAAATCCTCCGCGAACGGTTCGCCCGTGGCGAGATCACCGAGCAGGAGTTCGAGCAGGCGAAGAAGGTCCTCGGCCCGGACCGATGAGCGGGCGAGCACCGCTCTGGCTCGGCCTCGGGTTCGTCGTCGCCGGTCTTGTCGTCCTCGTGGTTGGAGCTGCCGCCACCGGGGGCGGCGACGTCGGCCCGGGCAACGCGAACGTCGTCCGACCAGGCTTGATGATGGGCCCCCGCCTGGCGCCTCGAAACCTGCCCGATCCCGGCTCTGCGGGCTTCATTCCCGGCACCGTGGCGGCGCCGCGAGTCGTGCGGATCTTCGCCACGGCACAGCTCCGCTTCGTTCCCGATTCCGTGGCCGTGAAGCGGGGCGAGACGATCACCTTCGAGGTGACATCGATGGGCCCGCTCACGCACGAGTTCATGGTCGGGCCCGCCGCCGATGTCGCCGCCGACAAGCCGGGCACTCCGGAGATCGCCGACATCGGGATGATGGGGACGGGCTCGGTGTCGTACACGTTCGACGGCCCTGGTCCTTACGCCTTCGCTTGCCACGTCCCAGGGCATTACGAGGCAGGGATGGCCGGCACGATTGCCATTGTTCCCTGATCAGACGACGCTATAACCAACGCCGCTCGAGAAGTCGCCCGATCGCGGTGGAACTCGCCCGCTCAGATGGTCGCCTTCACCCCGACGAGGCGGCTGCCAACGACGAGGCCCGCCCGCGCCAGTCGTCGTTCAAGACGAGCGCCGATCCACGAGCGCTCGAAGAGGACCTTACCGGCGTGCCACAGCCGCGCAGGCGCTCGGAGCGCGAGCGTTGGGTCCGGCTCCGCGAAGAACCCGCCGATGGCGAATGCGGCGCGTCCCGCCCCGGTCTCGACCCAGCAGTAGCCGACGCCGTCGAACGTGTCTTGGGCCTGGTGGCCGGAGAGCGTCGCGGCGATCCTGCGGGCGACGACGAGGCCCTCGCGGTGGGCGAAGACGCCGGCGCGCGGAAGCGGCTTGCCGTTGGCCAGCGTGATCGTCGTCACGTCGCCGATCGCGTGGACGCGCTCGTGGCGCGTCTCGAGGGTCCCGCGATCAACCGGGACCCAGCCGGTGTCGCCAGCCAGCGGGGACTCGCGCACGGCCGCCGGCGCGCGATGGCGTGGGACCCCGGCCAGGAGGTCGTAGCCGATGCGGCTGCCATCGGCGAGGATGACCTCGTGGCTGTCGGACTCGAAGCGCTCGACGCGGCTGCCGGGATGGAAGGCGATCCCCTTCGCTTCGAGGAGGCCGACAACCGCGGCTCCCATGGCTGGGCCAGCGACGGGCATCGGCGCGGGCTCCGGGCTGTAGACGTCGATCTGGCTCCTCGCGCGCAGGCCCCGGCGGCGCAGCTCGTCGTCCAGGAGGAGGGCTGCCTCGTAGGGAGCGGCGGGGCACTTGTAGGGGAGGGCCGCGACCGTCACGACAACGCGGCCACCCTCGAACGCGCCGAGCGCTCGCGCGCAGGCCGCGGCTCCGTCGGGTGAGAAGAAGTCGAGCGCCGCTTGCCGGTAGCCTGGCACGGCCTCCCGGTCGGGCTCGGCCCCGAGCGCGACGACGAGCGCATCGCCGGAGAAAGCACCGGCTGTTGTTTCGATGCGGCGGGCGGCCGGATCGATCGAGTTGACCTCGGCCTCGACGAGCTCGACGCCCGGCGCGAGGAGCTCGCGGAGGGGCCGCTCGATCTGGTCGCGCCGGCGGCGGCCGACCATCAGCCACAGCAGCGAGGGCTGGAAGAGGTGCCGTGGCTCGCGCTCGACGAGGACGACCCGGTCGGCCGGGTCGAGCTGTCGTCTGAGCTCGTTTGCGGTGACGAGGCCGCCGACCCCGCCGCCGAGGACGAGGACCGTTCGCGGTGCCATCAGAACGTGATCACCTTGTCGGCCCAGATCGTCCAGGTCGTCAGCTCGGCCATGGAGGAGCGGTGGGCGCCCGTCGTCAGGTCCACGTCGGTCAGGCCCCGTGCGTCCATGCAGGTCCCGCAGGCCCCGACCGGGACCTCCTTGGTGGCGAGGCCGCGGAGCATCCGCTCCAGGTTGTAGTAACCCTCCGGGGTCTTCTGGCCTGGTTTCGCCGCCGTGACTGAGTCGCCCATCAGGAAGAGCCGGAGCTCGACCCCCTCGGACTTGGCAAGAGACAGGGCCAGTCGCAGCCCGTTGTAGGTCCGCTCGTTGCCGTAGGCGGGTTCGTTGAGGACGATGAGTGTCTTCATCAGCAGTGCGTCCGCGTTCTCCTTGTGATGGCGCGACGGATCTCGACACGGCGGTGACATGATCGGCGAGTATTCCAAGAACTCTTAGAATAACGACCACTGAGAGTTACCACAAACGTGGAGGCGTCCAAGGTGCGAGCGAAAGGAACGGATAGGATCGCTCGCGATCTCGCGGCGAAGGACGAGCTCCACGCACAGTTCGCACGGATCGGCAGCGCGCTCGCCAACCCGCACCGGGTCGAGGTCCTCGACCTGCTCGCCCAGGGCGAGCGCAGCGTGGAGGTCCTCGCCGCACGGGCATCCATCTCGGTCGGCCTGGCGTCGTCTCACCTCCAGGCGCTGCGACGCGCGGGCCTCGTCGTGTCGCGGCGAGATGGAACTCGGATTCTCTACCGGCTGGCCGGGGACGATGTCTACGAGTTGTTGGCGGCGGTCCGCGCCGTCGCGACCGGGCGGATCGCAGATGCGGGCCGTGCCGCCCGCGCGTATCTGGGCAAGCCGGTCGAGGCCGTGAGCCGCGCCGAGTTGCTCGAACGAGTCCGCTCGGGCGACGCGGTTGTGGTCGACCTCAGGCCGACCGAGGAATACGAGGCCGGCCATGTCGCCGGCGCCATCTCAATCCCGCTCGCGGAGTTGGAAGCGCATCTCGCCGAGCTGCCGGCCGACGTCGAGATCGTGGCCTATTGCCGGGGTCCCTACTGCGCGCTCGCCCCGCAGGGCGTCGCGCTCCTCCGAAAGGCCGGGCGTCGCGCCCGGCGGCTGGAGGACGGATTTCCCGAGTGGCGACTCGCCGGTCTGCCTGTTGCCACGGGGTCGCGCCCGGCTTGACCGAGGAGCGGTGGACGGGCTGCCTGGAACGGAAGCGGCGCACCGAACGACCCGCGACCCAGGAGGAATGTCAAGAGAGGGAGGCGAGCCGCCGCCTGACCGGAAGCGGCTCGCCCCCGGCTACGCCGCCGCGGTGGCTGCGCGCCGGTCGTTCATCACCAGCCGGAGCGCGATGAGCGTCGCTGCCATGTGGAACGTCGCGATGAGCAACGCGAACAGGGCAAGCGCCATCCGCGACTCGGCGACTTGGTGCGACAACTCGAACAGGTCGAGGACGGCGTAGAGAACCGCGAAGCCGACGATCGCCACCAGGACGAGCGGGCTGACCGTCCGCACGACCGCGAAGGCGAGGGCGAGCGACACGATGATCGCTCCACCGACCAGGAGGGGTGACTCGAGATCAAGTCACACGGCTGATCTGGTTCCGGGACTGTGTACAATCTGGCGATCCTGTATACATTCAGGCCTTGACCCGCCCGATCACCATGGGAGACCGCCGTGGAGCAGCTGCTCGCGCTCGAGATGATCCGGGTGACGGAGGCGGCCGCCATCGAGTCGGCGCGGTTCATGGGCCGCGGCGCCACAGACCTGGCCGACGCCGCGGCAACCGAGGCGATGCGCC
>Ga0153916_10000511_pt1 | contig 25982 bp, 19 predicted proteins | sample Opewatmetagenome_FD_109642 | JGI IMG/M metagenome (GOLD analysis project Ga0153916, IMG submission 109642) | Freshwater wetland microbial communities from Ohio, USA - Open water 3 Core 3 Depth 4 metaG | ecosystem: Environmental > Aquatic > Freshwater > Wetlands | place: USA: Ohio, Lake Erie...
CTCCAATTACTGGCCATCTCATAGGCTCGTGTTTGGGTTGCACCTGCTTCAGGGGGAAAATATTGGGAAAGATAAAGGATGCGCATAGTCAATGATAACAACTACTATCAATGAATCTCATTACTAGGTCATGAATTGGTGCTCAAGTTCTGTTAGCTGAGAGACCTCATTCTCCCAATTGTACTTTTGAAGCACTGCTTGCCTGCCATTTTCTCCGAACAACCGTGGAATAGCAGGATCATTCCACCATTTTTCGATGATGGCTGCGATTTCAGCTGGCTGGGAAAGTGGATCCACCAACACCCCGCAACGAGCTGTGGAAATGATGGATGATATCGACGAAAAGTCACTTGCTAGAACTGGAAGACCCCCTGCCATGTACTCGAAAAGCTTTATTGGAACTGCAGCGACATAGCGTGGCTCTGGCATAAGGATAGATAAGCCGATATCAGCAGACCGATAAAGCGCTGTCATTTGCTGAAATGGGACCCAGGCGCGAAATTCTATGTAGTTTTCAAGTCCATGAGCGTTCTGCCAGAAAACACCTTCTTCGTTCGAAGGGGTAAAGGTTCCGGCTAAGACCAGGCGTGCCGGGATAGTTAACTCCCGAAGCTTACGTAGAAGCTCCATATATAAGGTCGATCCTCTATCTCTCGATATACGGCCAGCGTAGAGCAGGGTTAAGTCTGGTCCGGTGAAAATCGGATTATTTGTTACAGCCATAATTTTAGGTGGGTAATGACCTAAAATCAGCACGCGTTGGTTGAGGCTAGAATAGTATTTTGCTAATTTCTCATCCACGGTGACGATAGCATCGGCCGTCCGGGCTCCGAGTTTTTCTGCCAAACGGATCATGATATAAAGCGCCTTACCGAATACCCCGCGTAATCTTGGCCTGACCAGGTCAGCATAATATTCGTGGGCATCATAGACCACTGGTTTGTGGTGCCATTTCCCCCAGATTAATCCAGCCGGTAAGGTGTCGAAATCATGACAATGGATCAGGCTTGGTTTTAATGTGTTTAGGATATGTGATACTGCATGCCAAAACAGGGGTAATGCCAGGATCTGGCGAGCTCCGATGCCATAGGAAGAACTGACATTTTGCACGCGAATGATTTTAATATTCGGTGATAGATCCTCTTCGTGGGGAAATTCTCTCCGGCGGTCCCAACAGATGATCGTAATATTAAATCCAGCTTCCGATAAGCTCTGGGCTTCTTTATATACCCTCGGGTCGGGTCGAAAAGCATTGGATAATAACATTGCGATGTGCATGAAGATTTATTGAATTCTTCTAGGTAGAAAGATGATCATACAACCTCAGCAGTTTTTTGCTTTCATTCTGCCAATTGAAAATCTCCGCAGCCTTGAGGGCATTCGCTTTCATATTCTGGTAACGGATTGGATCGGCAAGGATCATTTGGATTCCGTCAGCGATGGAATTGGGGTCCTCAGGATCGACCAATTCACCCACCTGGTACTCACGAATGATCCTCTCAACCTCAGGGATTTTGCTGCCAACCACTGGTAATCCGGCGTGGAGGTACTCAAACAGCTTATTAGGTAAAGAATAATGATGGTTTAAACAAGTATCTTGGGTTAGGACTATTCCAATATCAGCTGAGGCAGTATAAAAAGGTAAATCATCCAATGCTACCTGCCCAAGAAAATACACGCCTTTCCATTTTCCCAATTGGCAGTTTTGTCGGAAGGCGCTTAATAGGGGTCCATCGCCAAGGACAACTCCAACAACATTCCCGATGGATTGAATCGCCTCTGAGAAAGTTTCAATTCCTCTACCTGGTGTTATCCTTCCTTGGTATAGCGACACTTTTTGACTTTCTTTGATGTGTAATTCATTGCGCAATCGATTCGATGGCGGTATGGAGTTTTTTTCTGGACAATTAAGGATAACCTCAGGCATCTTCACATGATAGATACGCACAAGTTCTTCTGCTATGGATTGGCTTACCGTGATAATATCATTTACCCGGTGAATGAATATTCTCTCGGGGAGGGCCCATAATTTACGATAAATTCCAGTAATCTTTGTGCTTGAAAAACTGCGTCCAGTTTCCAGCTCATGCGCATCATAGACTAATTTCGCCCGGTTCTGTTTTGCTGCCAGCCAGGCTGCAGGTAGTGTGTTAGCGTCGTTGGCATGATAAACCTGTGAGTGTTCATGCCTGGCCAGGCTCCATACACGCCATGCATATTCCAGGTACTTAATAGAAGGAGAGAATAACCGGTTGCGCCATGATCGCGAACGCAAATGGAGCCTAATTACCCTGAATCCTGCCATAAACTCATCAGAGGCCAAACCCGGATGCCAAAGGGCAATCACCATGACTGTGTGCCCTGCTGCTGCAAGCGTTGACGCTTCCTTATATACACGGGCATCGTTGATGAAGTTATTCAGGACCAACATCGAGATATTCATAAAGTGTAGTATTCAGTTTAAAAGATATTTCTCCACTGCATGTACTTCTCATGCCTGGGAATCATTATTACTCATTGAATGCGTTTGCGGTAGCAGTTGTTTTAGGATTCCTTTAAGGATAGGTAAATGCTTACGTTCCAATAAAAAGAGAATTCCTCCGTAGACTATAGTGAAGACAATGATTTTCACTCCCGCTGTACGCCAATACGAGCCAAGAATACCTGGGAATTCGATTGCCAATCGCGCTAGACCCAAACCCATGATCAGAGACACAGTAGGTGAAATGAAAAGCTTCTTTAATGAAAATTGCACATAAGCACGTGCCTGCCAGAGCATGATGGTGATACCAGTAAGGATCATCAAGTTCACCGCAATGGCTACGCCAGAAATACCCCACAGGTTGCCAAATATATACATCCCGATAATTAACACGCCTAATTGAATTAATCGTGCCCAAAATACCTTCTCGGGTCTGCCAATCGAGATAAATAAGCCAGCGATGGTTGAGCGGATGGGGTCAAGCAGGGTATAGAGCAGCATCAGTCTAAATGCAACCAGCATGGGCAGCCATTGTTTCCCAATAACCAGATTGATGAATTCTGGAGCTATCAAAGCTAGTAAGCCTGCCATCAAGAATCCTGTGCGCACCAGGAGAGCGTTGACCCTAAAAAAAGCCTGAGAGAGCTGTCTCTCATTGCTTTTCAATTCAGCATACGTACCAGTTGCAACAGCATTCAGCGGGTAAGCCAAGACCTTCCGAGGGTATGAAGAAAATGTGTATGCACGCGAGTAATATCCTAAGGCATTTGCACCTAAGTACTGCCCCGTCCACAGGTTATCGATATAGTCTAGCGCCTGACCAACCACGCTTCCCAAGAATGTGCGGTAGCCGAAACCTATTAAGTACCTGGCGATGGTTGGAGACCAGCTAAGTCTCGGTTTCCACGGCGGAAGAATAACTAGAAAACCAAGCACAGCTACCGTAGCTGCGATCACATCCGTAGAGACGAGTCCCAAGATCCCATATCCTTTCCAGGCAAGAAACAAGGCAATCATGGTGGATAATAAAATGCTGGTGGTATCGATGATTGCAATTCGGCGAAAAAGGACCCGGCGTATGAGCAGGGTACGGCTGGTGATAACAAGATTGTCGACGAATTGGGTTAGCAGAATAACCCACAAAATCCAATGATTAGCCTGTGGAAGGACCAAACCACCGATCATAGCGATGATAAGTGCCCAGGCTATATTGAATCCCAGGGTTAAGGTGAAATGGACAGAAAGTGGCTCTTCACCCTCGCTTTCGGGCACACGGTTCAGGAGTGCACTCGACATTCCAAAATTTGGGATGGCACTCGTGATTATGACGAAGGATGAAACAAAGGAGTAAATACCAAATACCTCCGGTGCGAGTAGACGAGCCAGCAGGATTGAACGCACTAACTGGACAAATGTGGCAATCCCACTGCCAATGAGAGTGTAGGTGGAGGAGCGTACACTACGTTGAGCAAGGCTCATGCGATTGCCTTATCAATTGCGGCCATTCATCTTTTTTTGCTAAATATATTAAATTACAGTTCATTGTCAGCTGCGAGGAGTATTCAACGATCTCCTTGAATTGACAGATCCTTCTGCGCAATTAGAAATTTAAGGCTTGGGCCTCGATGAAACAACTGCCCCAATATCAGGTCAACTGAGAACAGTGGGATGGCGAGAAAATTGATCAGCCACCTCGTGTAAGTTCGGCTGTTTAGTTTAGCGATACTTCTATTCCTAATAGTGTTTAACCATAACATTAGTTTACTACCACACAATGGAGTGAGCATGGTGAAAAATATTGGTTCTATATGTTTTATTACTAAATGTTGCTGTTCTATCTCAGATTGATAGTTTTTTATAGAGCGGTGATATTCATGAAATATCGGCCCCCAAGGATGATCACAAAATGTATCGCTGATAATTACCCAGCCTCCGTCTTTGACTAGTTTTGAGATATTCGAAATTGCGGTGTGAAATCCAGCATCGTCTACGATATGAAACAGAATATCGAAGGCTGTAATTATCTCGTATTGTCCATCTATCTGCTCAATCTCATTGCTCGCAATGTCAGATTTTAGAAAACAATAGGCGGGGTATTTATCTTTCAGGATATTAATACTTATTTCGGTAATATCTATGCCTGTAAGATTACGGATACCCTTTTTTTGCCAAAAATCTATATAAGCGCCACTTCCAACTCCAATGTCTAGCAGATTTGAGTTAATCGCGGAAAGGTTGATCCTACGCAACGCTCGATCTAGCACTAATAACCGCAACCGATACAACCATGTGTTATAGACTAAACCTAGTTTGCTATAACCCACTGCATTTAAATTTAGCCCGCTAGTAGAAAATCGGTTCTCCCAGTATTCGCGAGGTACATATGGTTTATTCATTTTTTATTGAAGCCTGTTTACTCAACTAGCTGAGAGTATAGATTGTGTAAATTGGTTCCTACTTTTCTTGGACTGAAATAAGTAGAGGCGTACGCAGAAATATTCTCCCGAACATATCTATCAAGCTGACCTAGCATCGAGAGAAGTTCAGTTCCCATAGATATGGGATCATTGGCTGGTACTAATCGCCCAACTTCAGGAGTAATAAATTCTTCAGGCCCACCACAACGGGTAGATAATACCGGAAGGCCACAGGCGAGCGCTTCAGCAGCGGCTAACGAAAACGTTTCTACGTGGCTTGACAAAACGAATAAATCTGAATCTCGCATAATATTTGCTATCTTCGATTTAGATTGGTATCCATAAAAACTTACATTGTCATGCAATCCTAATTCATCCACCAATAATTCATATTGGGTTCTATTGGATCCTGCCCCGATCACAATTAAATGCCAATCTTGTCTCGAGGCAAATAATGAAGCTAATGCCTTTATAAGAACATCCAATCCTTTGTTGGGTTCAAGATGACCAATAGACAGTAACTGTTTATTAGTAATAGCAACATCAGATTTATCCGGGGGATAAAAAATGTCGGTATCGACAACATTAGGACAAACTTCAAAGCGTGCGCGGATTCCATAGCTTTCTATCGATTTTTGTAAATACTTACTAGGTACAAGGACTCGTTCTGCATTCTGAAAAGCCAACCGAGATAAAATAATCTTACTCGTTGTCAGCAGTCTTCTTGGGAACGCGGAATTATGCTCGCTGATTACCACAGGAAGGTGATAAAGCTTTCCTATGACAACTGAAACAAAGCCAGCTCGAAAGGTGTGTGCATGCAAAATATCGGGGCGGTAGCCTGTGGAATACAACTGGCGGAACGCTTGCATAGTCCGCCATAAATAATATAAGAAAGTTAATGAACGATATGGGGATCTTGAAATACGCAGCCGATATGTTAATAAACCTGCAGTTACGCTAAAATCATTATCAATATTCAATTGCCATGAAGGCTTCAACACATCTTGGCTCTCTAGAATATGAAGGATCCGGATCTCATCAAATAACTGGACTGCTCTGGCGTGCTCCCGGACAAAAATCCCATGCATCGGGTTCGACGCATGAGGATACCAGGAAGTGATAAATAATACCTTGAGCTGATTTTGCATGGTTTATAGTAAATTCACAATTTTATAGCTAGCATTCCCATCTCCATAGAAAGAACCAGGAATCGGCTTTGGCCAACCAGGTTTTTTTATTCCATTTACTATCTGCTCTATATCGCAAGCAACAAGGATATTCCATCCACTCTCCACGGTCTCTACCCATTCCGTTTCCCGGCGAAGAGTGAGGCATGGCACCTGAAAAAAGTACGCCTCTTTCTGCATACCGCCTGAATCGGTCAGGATTAGCCGGGCATGCTTTTCAAGCGTGAGCATGTCCAGATACCCAACCGGGTCAATCATCTGGACGTTCTTCGGAATTCTTATTCTTTCCGCCGTAATTACATGTGCCGTGCGTGGGTGAATTGGAAAAATTATCCTGTCCGTGACCCGCTGAAATGCTGCAAAGATTTTGTGTAAATTTTCAGGGGCATCTGTATTTGAAGCGCGATGAATGGTTGTAAGCAGGTACTTCTTTGGCTCGAGATCGAGCGCCTGGATTATCTGCGATCTTTCGGCGGCTAGTTCTCCGTATTGCAAAACGGCGTCGTACATCGTGTCGCCCACAAGATGCACACCTTTTTGGATTCCCTCATTGGAGAGGTTATCCACTGCTGCTTGGGTAGGACAAAATAGCACATCAGAACAATGATCCGTCAACACGCGGTTGTGTTCTTCGGGCATGTCTCGATTGTAAGACCGTAATCCTGCTTCCACATGAGCTAGCTTGATGTTCAGCTTGGCAGCTGCCAGAGCACCTGCCAGAGTAGAATTTGTATCCCCGTACACCAGCACTATATCCGGTTTTTGATCCAATAAAATATGTTCAATACCAATTAACATGTGTCCGGTCTGATAAGCATGTGAGCCAGAGCCTATCCCCAGATTTATGGCTGGCTCGATCATACCTAACTCTTCAAAGAAGACCCTGGACATTCCATAATCATAATGCTGGCCGGAATGAACTTGATATTCATGATAACCTGCTTCTCGTATCGCTTTACTCACCGGGGCAGATTTTATGAACTGAGGTCGAGCTCCGACCACTGAAACGATTTTCATTTTTACACTGGTATCAGGGGGAAGGATGAAATGCAGTGATTACATCGACGACCCTTCGCTGCATTTCACTGGATAACTCAGGATATATCGGCAGTGCTAAGGTTTCCTTCGCCGCCTTCTCACTTTCGGGGTAATCACCTTGATGGAATCCCAGTCCGCGAAAGCACTCCTGTAAATGTAGGGGAATGGGATAGTACACCTCACATCCGATTTGGTTAGCCTTCAAGTGTGCTGCCAGTGCTTCCCGATCTTTCGTCCTGATGTTGAAAAGGTGGTAAATATGGCGTCCATATCCCGCTTCAATCGGAAGGACGATCCCCGGTTTTTCCCCGAATTCCTCCAGGCTGACTGATATACCTGCCTGGGTGAATAAATCGCGATAGGTAGCAGCATGATTACGCCTGGATTCGGTCCAGGTTTCCAGATGCCTGAATTTGACTGCCAGGATCGCAGCCTGGAGGGCATCCATGCGGAAATTTCCCCCTACTATCAGGTTGTGATACTTGGGTCGTTGACCGTGATTGCGCAGCAGAGATACTTTTTCGGCCAGCTCCCCATCATTAGTTGTAACCAATCCACTATCGCCATAACCGCCCAGGTTCTTGGACGGGAAAAAGCTAAAACACCCTAAATGACCTATAGAACCAGCCCGTTCACCTCGATAATCGGCACCAATTGCCTGACAAGCATCCTCGATGACGTATAAACCATTCTTTTTAGCGATCTCCATTATTGGATCCATCTCAGCTGTTTGACCAGCCAGATGGATCGGCAGGATAGCTTTTGTCTGGGATGTGAGAGCCTGCTCGATTTGAGCTGCTTGTATGTTAAGCGTGGCTGGGTCTATATCGACGAATACTGGTTTGGCTCCTAACCGCACGATAGATCCGGCAGTGGCAAAGAAGGAATAGGGGGATGTGATAACCTCATCTCCGGATTTTACACCGATTGCCATCAACGAGACTAACAACGCATCTGTTCCCGACGAAACTCCGAATGCATATTTACATTGGCAATAATCTGCAAGTAATCTCTCCAGGGTCTGAACTTCCTGGCCAAGGATGAATTGCTGGCTGGATAAAACGCGTTCGATTGCCTCATGAATCTCTCCACGAATGGTTGCATATTGCGCTTTTAAATCCAGGATGGGGATCTGTTTTTCCGTCATAGGCTCGCAGGTAAAGCTTGATCTTCAGGCCAATCAATACACCTGACGATGTTCGGTTCGACCTCTCGATAACGCCAGCCCGATGATGGACAGACCATGATACCTTCGTCATCAGGAGCAGGCAAGCGATACCCATGGCGGCTAATCCAGCCTTTGAGGGTGCCAGGAATGCCGAGGATAAGTCCATAATCAGGCACATCTTTACGCACCAGGCTTCCGGCCCCGATGAAGGCATACCTGCCAATTGTGATCCCGCATAGGATGGTGGCATTTGCTCCGATGCTCGCACCTTTACGCACTAGAGTAAGTTGATATTCATGATGTCGGACGATCTGTGACCTGGGATTCATCACATTGGTAAAAACACACGAAGGACCACAAAAAACATCGTCTTCAAGTTCAACGCCACTATAGACGGAGACATTGTTCTGGATTTTTACATTATCTCCGATCACAACATTGCTCGCGACCATCACATTTTGGCCCAAGACGCAATTTTTCCCAATTTGCGCACCGCTCATAATATGGCAAAAATGCCATATTTTCGTACCGAACCCGATTGTGCAGGGATGGTCAACAATTGCGCTTTGGTGAATGTAGTAATCAGCCATCGTCTTTATTTTAAGAACGGATGAGCTTCATCTTTAGATGGAGCTACTGGGGTAGTTCGGATTTTATGCACCAGCTCGATGGATGGACGGGCTTCCTGAATTCCAAAACCATGCCCTGATAGAATTTCCTGGTAGACGCGTGTATGCAGACCTGTAAATCCTTCAGTGAATTCCACTTCTTCGCCATCAATATTGATCGACCGGTATGTGCTCCGCACACCCGGGTCGACCGGAAAAGGTAAATCGCAATGATCGACTGATAAAAACCAACGCACGCGGGCGTGCTCCAGTTCTAAAAAACCGCTCATGCGTTCCGGATCCGAGTAATGGACATGCACTTCTCCTGTATTACCAAATAGCCACAGTAATAAGTCAAATAAATGAATGCCAATATTTGTGGCGATCCCTCCTGATTTTTCTTGATCACCTTTCCAGGATGTATGGTACCAGGCTCCACGGGCAGTCACATAAGTGAGCAAGACCTCATGCTGTCCCTTGTTATTCACAGCTTGAAGTATTTTACGCAATTCGATGATTTTGGGATGTAACCGCAGCTGAAGTACGGTGTAGATCTTGCCTGCCTGTTCAGCTTCAATCTCCTGGAGTGCATCCAGGTTCCATGGATTTATCACGAGAGGTTTCTCACAGATAGCGTTGGCATGCACACGCAAAGCTAAGCGACAGTGGGCGTCATGTAGATAATTGGGTGAGCATATACTCACATAATCCACCCTTTCTGCCTCGGGCCCACGACGCAGTTTTTCCAGGTGTCTATCAAAGCGTTCAATCTCGGTGAAGAATCGTACATCAAATGAATACTGGTCCAGTAATCCAACCGAATCATTGGGGTCGACTGCTGCTACCAGGTGATTGCCTGTTTCCTGGATTGCTTTCAGATGGCGTGGCGCGATGTATCCTCCAACCCCTATGATGGCGAAGTTAAGTGGCATGTAAAACTCCTGATAAGACGATCCTGGTGTAGCCCAAGTCGAATGCAATTCTATCTTCATTAAAATGTGAAGTCAATGCCTATCTTGCACACTGCGAAATTGTGTGATATCGTAATCGTTAATCTCAGACACAGGTGATTCAGCATGTCAACGAAATTAAGCCGGTATTGCCAAGGGGTAATGGAGGCCGCTTGGCTGGCAGCGGTTATTTTAGTACCCGTTTTTTTTGATGTTTATTCAAGCCGGATCTTCGAGCCGGATAAAATCAGCATTTTGCGCTCATTAGCATTATTGACCCTTGCCGCATGGGTCATAAAGCTGGCTGAAGGAGGGGGTTTCAGATGGAAAGAAAGGCCAAGGGATGTATCTTTAGTTAAATATCTTCTTTCTTATCCATTAATTTCACCGGTGCTCGGTCTGGTCCTCATTTATGTCATCTCAACCATTTTTTCGGTGACTCCATCGATTAGTTTTTTTGGCTCCTATCAGCGCTTGCAAGGGACATATACCACTTTATCCTACCTGGTGATCTTCGCATCGATAATCTCCAACCTACGATCCCGCAATCAAATAAACCGGCTGGTTACCACCATAATCCTGGCTAGTTTACCGGTTTCATTTTATGGCTTGCTACAACATTATCAGATCGACCCGATCCCATGGGGTGGAAATACCTCGACCCGCATAGCCTCCAATATGGGTAATTCTATCTTCGTCGCCGCTTACTTGATCATGGTGTTTCCCCTCACCATTGCTCGCCTAGTGGCATCATTTAAGGAAATCCTCAACGAGAATGGACAGGTGAGTGGTACTGGAATACGGACGATCAAGCAGATCATAAAAGCGACGATCTATGTCGTCATTGCTGCTTTGGAGTTGATCGCAATATATATGAGTGGTAGCCGGGGTCCCCTGCTCGGTTTGATGGCCGCGCTTTACTTCATGGTATTTTTGTTATCCCTTTTTTGGCGTAAGCGCTGGCTTACGTTTATTATAATTGGATTGGCACTCCTCGGAGGAGTATTTCTAATTGTCTTCAATATTAAAAATGGTCCTTTAGAAGCACTTAAATCATCACCGGCGATAGGCAGGTTCGGGATTCTGTTAGACCCGGAGAGCAATAGCGCCCTGGTGCGGCAATATATATGGGAAGGCACAGTGGACCTTGTTGGTGTGCATGACCCGCTGAAATTCCCCGATGGAAGCTCAGATCCGTACAACTTAATACGTCCAATTATCGGTTATGGTCCGGAGGCAATGTACGTGGCTTATAACCAGTTTTATGTGCCCGAGCTAGGTCAGGTAGAAAAAAGGAATGCCTCGCCTGATCGCGCCCATAATGAAACATGGGATTCTGTTGTTATCACTGGTTTCGCCGGCTTATTGGTGTATTTATCCGTATTCAGCTCAGTATTCTATTACGGTTTAAAATGGCAGGGGCTGATCCCATCTAAACGTAATAAGCTATTCTTTTTTATTTGTCTGATCGGGGGAGGAGTTATTGGCTCAGTCAGTTTGATCATGCTGAAAGGAATTGAATTCCTTGGTGTCGGTTTACCATTTGGGATGATCATCGGGGTGATCGGATATTTGACAATTTATGGCTTGTTTTCACTCTATCGCAAAAATGAGCAAATGCCGAAAAATCCCAATACTTATTTATTGATATTTCTACTGGCAGCAATCGTCGGACACTTTGTCGAGATTAACTTTGGAATAGCGATAGTAGCCACGCGCACCCTCTTCTGGACGTATTCCGGAATGCTTCTGGTAATAGGATTCGTTCTTCCTAAAGTTTCCTTGCCCGAATCGCAGCCGCAAGATGCAGGAGAAACGGATCCTGAGATAGTCTCCCCAATGAACCGGAAAAAAGATCGGCGGGGTGCCAGTATCCATCGACGTAAGACGGCACGTAATAAACGCACAATTATAGGTGATCAGCCACTGTGGATGAGAAATACTTTGATCGGAGCAGTGATTGTCGGAGTAATAATATCCACATTGGGATATGATTACATTACGAATTCAGATCATTCGCGTTCGGTACTGGTCATCTTGGTCAATTCACTAACCCGGCTGGGGAATAAAGATAATGCTTTTTCACCTGGAATCCTGGCGCTGGTCTTGGTAACATTTATTATTGGGATATTTTTACTGGCCTCTGAAAATGATGATCACCAGGACCACTCCAGTTGGCTGCAATCAGTTGGGATAATGACACTGGCAGGTTTTGCTATCGGCTTGTTCTTTTGGTTTTTGCAAGCGATCAGCTTGGCACTTCTGGCAAGTTTTACTCCTACCAGTCAGAACGATGTCATCGCCCAGGTAAATAATATCGGCTCTTTATTGACCAAATATTATTTATATATCTTCCTGATAATATTATTGATCTCCTTTATTCTCATGGAGGAATGGCAGCAAAGAGGGAGATCTACTACTACCGTGGGAATTGTTCTTGCCCCAGTTATTCTTATCGTGCTGCTCGTGTTTACGAATGTATCTAATCTTAAAGTAATTCATGCAGATATCACTTTTAAGATGGCAGAACCATTTTCGAAAGGGAATCAGTTACAGGTTGCCACATTCTTATATAAATATGCCCTGGAAAAAGCACCCAGAGAGGATCATTATTATCTATTTCTTGGTCGGAATTACCTGGAACAAGCCAAGATTACTGAAAAAACGGAAGACCAGGATGCCCTGGTGCTACAAGCTGAAAATGACTTGAAAGTTGCTCAGTCTATCAATCCGCTTAATACCGATCACACAGCCAATTTGGCGCGTTTGTATAGCTGGTGGGCTGGAAAAACTACAGACCCTACCGTAAGCTCTGACCGAGCCCAGAAGGCATCCGATTATTATGCAACCGCAGTGACCCTCAGCCCTAATAACTCGACCTTATGGGATGAATGGGCAGTTTTATTGATGCAGGTGATACACCAGCCACAACAAGCTTTGCAACGCCTGCAACATGCGTTATCGTTGGATGCGCGCTTCAGTCTCACCCAGGGATTGATGGGGGACTATTACTTAAGGGTAGCAAATTCTGCTGCTGATATGACTGCAAAGCTACAAGCGTATGAAAGTGCCGCAGCTTATTATCGGACAGCAGCTGATGTGGCTAAGAAAACCGACACAACCTCCAAAGCCAGTTACTTAGTCTCTCTTGGTAATGTGTATATCCTTATGGCCAATTCAGACCCACAAAACTTAAATCGTGAGCAAATTCAGCAGGCTATTGACGTTTTGCTCGAGTCATTAAATGCGGGTATAGGCAAAACTGACGCGTGGAAAATTCAAGAAGCGATTGCAAAACTATACTTTCAGCTGGGAGATAATTCCTCGGCACAATATTATGCTGCCCAAGCATTAGCTACAGCTCCAAGTTCTGCTACAAGTCGGATTCAGGATCTCATCACTCAGACATTATCCATACCATAAGGAATTACCTCCAGCCAAAAAAGGACCCGTTGTCGATTTACTTATTCTTATCCCTGCTGATTTCATTTGCCCTAAGCCTGGCCTTCATACCAGCAATACGCTGGTTGAGCTTTCGAACAGGGAATATTGCGATGCCTCGCTCGGATCGCTGGCACCGCAAGCCGACACCAAGACTTGGCGGGGTGGGTATTTTCCTGGCTTTTGCTATTACATTGCTGTTGGCCCAGGTCACGAATACTAGTCAAAATCTTTTAAGAGATCGATGGAGCATTCTGGTCGCAGTGTTGATCATGTTTTCCGTGGGTTTATACGATGATTTCAAACGCATAAACCCAACGGTTAAATTAGTATTTCAGATTTTAGCAGCCACCTTGGTGATATTCTTTGGTGAATATACGATCAACTTTTTCCGTTGGCCGATTGCCAATATCATTTTAACTTTTTTCTGGCTGGTCGGGATCACCAATGCCATTAATTTGCTGGATAATATGGACGGATTAGCTGGTGGTGTAGCCTTTATAGCATCCGGATTTCTATCCGTATTTTTTTATCGCGCTGGATTACCTGAATTGCTTGTGATTTCATTGGCTTTGGCTGGGAGCATATTAGGTTTCCTGGTATTTAACTTACCACCGGCCAGGATTTTCATGGGGGATAGTGGAAGCATGGTGCTTGGTTTTACCCTCGCCATCCTGGCGGTAGCACGCAGGACCCAGGCATCGAATGTTTTCGCTATTGTCGGAGTCCCAACTCTGGTCTTTTTATTGCCCATCTTGGATACAGCACTGGTAGCGATTACCCGTCTATTACGGGGGCAGTCACCAGCAGTGGGTGGAATCGATCACACCTCCCATCGTTTAGTCGCCTTCGGATTATCCGAACGCCAGGCAGTAACTGTGCTTTATGTTATCGCCATTATCTCAGGCATCGCGTCTATCGGGCTTGAAGCTTGGGACTATGACATCAGCTTGGTGCTCATCCCAGTGTTGTTGATCTTGTTGTCCCTGTTCGTGGCTTATCTGGCCAGGATGAAAGTTGTCCAGACAGAGCAGATGGAACATAGCGGATTGACGCGGTTCTTCATCAACCTGGCATTCCGGAGAAGGATTTTCGAGCTAATCTTTGACCTGCTATTGATCGGGGTGAGCTATTATCTCGCATTTTGGACGCGCTATGGGCTGAATATGACTTCGACAAGCATGAGCTTGTTCCTGACTTCATGGCCTATCGCTTTAGGGATTTCTTATGGCTCTTTCTATCTCTTGAGCGTTTACCGTGGCGTATGGCGATATATTGGGATCAACGACTTAATCCGCTACGTGGGGGCAGCTATCATTGCAGGTAGCTTAACTTCTGTGATTGTCCGCTTAGTTTTCCCAGCCCAACCATTCACGGGTGATGTATTTTTGTTATTCATCCTTTATCTCTTGCTCGGACTGGCTGGCTCTCGATCCTCATTCTTGATCCTGGACCGAATATATAGCCGCCAATTTAGCGGGATTGACAAGGAAAATGTCCTCCTGTACGGGGCAGAGGATTCCGGTGAGATTGCTCTTAGATGGATTTTACGCAATCCTTCGATTGGTTATTGCGTGGTTGGCTTTTTAGATGACGACGAGCTCAAATGGGGCAGCAATATCCATGGAGTGAGCATCTTAGGTGATCCAAACAATATCGAGAGGTTCCTGCAGGAAAAACAGGTGCGAGGGGTGATTGCGACAAGTGAAACTTTGTTACGCTCACTTGCGGGTGAACGGATGGTATCTACATGCCGCGCAACAGGGGTCTGGGTGCGAGTATTACGTTTGGAATTCGAATTGAGAGAATAAAATTAACCAGGGTTTGGTTTTGCCATCAGATTGTTAAGCTACCGTACGCTCAGCATGCAAAATAGTTATTTGTGCAGGTAGTCTTCTTGTATTTCACCGGCTAGCTGGCCGCAACCCGCTTGAATTTCTATCCCACGGCGTAGGCGGATGGTGCACGGAATTCCAGCTTTTTCCAGAATTCTCTGGAAAGATACAGCTCTCTCGTGGGTGGAAGCATGCCGATTATATTTCTGAGTAGGGTTCAAAGGGATTACATTCACATGGCATAAGTTGGATCCATCAATCCTGAAAGCTTGAAGCCTCTTCCCAAGCATAATTGCTTGTTCGGTTGTATCATTCACACCCTGGATAAGTGCCCATTCGAAGGAAATCCTGCGATGAGTTACATGCACATATTCTAAGCAGGCGTTCAATAATTGATCAAGAGGGTATTTTTTATTAATCGGTAATAGCTGCGAGCGAAGGGTGTCATCAGCTGCATGCAGTGAGATCGCCAAATTGATCTGCGAATGCTCTTGAGTGAAGCGCTGTATACCCGGTACCAGGCCAACTGTGGAGATGGTGAAGCGGCGTGCTCCTAAGTTGAACCCCTGAGAGCTATTTATGCGTGAAATTGCATCCATGGTCGCATCATAATTGTGGAAAGGTTCCCCCATACCCATCACCACGACGTTTGTTACCTGTTCTTTAGCCTCAGCTAGAACCCGTGCATGGTAAAGCACCTGCTCAACGATCTCTCCACTGGTAAGCTGCCGATTAAATCCCATCTGGCCAGTAGCGCAGAACACACAACCCATAGCACAGCCCGCTTGGGTAGAGATGCATAAGGTGCGTCGCCTGGAATAGCTCATTAAGACTGCTTCGATTGATCGCCCGTCATATAATGAGAAAAGTGTCTTGATCGTTTGTCCATCAGCTGAAGCGAGCCTTTTCATCGGTTTAAGATTGCTAAAGGTATCTGATCCTTCAATATCAATAAAGGGGTGACCGTAAGCGAGGTCTAGCTTTTGGCGCAGATATTTTGGCAGGTGAGAGAATTCTGCAGGCGAGTTCCATAGCTGTCGATATAATCCCTCCCAAATCTGGGTAGCACGGAAAGGCGGCTCTCCCCAGGAAATTATGGCTGAAGTGAGCTCTTCAAGGCTCAGATCGTAAATACTTGGATTAGCTTGCTTCATAATAATTAGATATTACGTATAGTCAATTTCGGGTAGTGGGTAGTATCTCTACAAGGCTGGCAAGGTCATCGGTGATGATATCCGGCGCTGGTCGCCATACCTTAGCTTGCTCTGAACTGGTTACACCCGAAAGTACCAGGGCAGTATGGCAACCAATTACTTGTGCTCCGGCTATGTCTGTTTCCGGTCTATCACCAACAACTAAGGCCTGTTCAGGTTTGACATTCAACCTTTCTAAAGCGATACGATACATGGTAGGTTCAGGTTTACCAACTATGACCGGAGACACATCACTGGCTGCGGTGAGGGCTGCCAGGATCGATCCGGCCCCGGGAACAAGACCTTGAGGTGTTGGGAAAGTGCGGTCGGGATTCGTACCGAGAAATGGCACTCCGGATCGAAGCAAGAGGGTTGCCAGCCGGAGTTTTTCATAGGTTAAATTCCGATCGAAGCCGGCAATCACGGCTAATGCATTCACATCCGATATGTAAAATCCGTTTTCATTGCATGCCTCGACGAGACCCTGCTCGCCAATGATATAAACTGGGCCGCCGTCTGGGAAGTGCTTTTTTAGATAATCAACGGCTGCTAAAGCTGAATTAACGATCTGCCACGGTTCAGCACGAATCCCGAAAGATTTCAGCACTTCCACATATTGAAGGATTGTGCGTGTGGCATTATTGGTGGCGAATAGTACTTTACGTCCAGTATGCTCGATTTGATCGAAAATTAGCTGTAGATCGCCGATAGGCTCAGGACCACGCCACATCACACCATCCATATCCAGGATGAGTGCCTTTATTGAGGGCAAGAAATCATATGGCATTGTTCATCCAATCCAATAAAAGCAAAAGACGATGTATCTGGAAGGGAACTCTTGGATTCGTGGGTATGATATAAATCCAGGCACATCGTCAAATTCGATGGTAAATCGATCAAAATTGGAGTGCTATCAGTACCTTACCCTGTTAACTTTTAACAGCTTTATCCGCAGGCGACTCTAGTACCTGGTCTACCAGTCCATATTCAACGGCGCCCTTGGCATCCATGTAGAAGTTGCGGTCTGTATCCTTCTCAATCGTTTCAACAGTTTGCCCGGTATGGAGGGATAAGATTTGGTTGAGGCGTGTCTTTAACCGCAATATCTCCCGCGCTTCTATCTCGATGTCCGTTGCCTGTCCTTGCACACCGCCTAATGGCTGATGGATGTGTATCGTTGCATGTGGCAGGGCATATCGTTGACCTTTTGTGCCTGCGGTTAGCAATACTGTTCCAAAGGAGGCCGTAACACCTACTGCAACGGTGCTGATTGGGTTGGTAAGCATCTGCATGGTGTCATAGATTGCCAATCCTGCATATACTTGCCCACCCGGTGAGTTGATGTACATCGAAATAGGTGCTTCACGATCTTCCTGGTTCAGGAATAATAACTGTGCAACGATCAGGTTCGCGATCTGATCGTTAATCGGTGTCCCAAGAAAAACGATGCGGTTCTTGAGTAATAATGAAAATATATCATATGCACGTTCTCCTCTCCCAGTGGTTTCGATGACCATTGGGACGAGGGCTAAAGGATCATTTCGGTTCATTCTTTTCCACCTTTTTTGTTGTTCGTTTCGTTTTCGGTTTTTTGCTGGTTTCTTCCACTTTTGTCTCTTGTTGTATTTCTTCAGCAGTTGCGGGTGGTTTTTCTATTTCTCCCCGCGCAACTGCTTGTAGATACTCCCAGGTGTGCTTCACTAATAAGTCAGCACCAATATTGCCAATCATGCCCCGCACAAATTCATTGGTCAAGGTCTTGCGAGCTTTATCTGCAGGTATCATTCGCCCGAGCTCATCCAGGGTGCGCATCGACTCGCTTTCGAGCTCTGCATTTTCGACGTGGATATTTTCAGCTTTGGAAATTTCGAGCAGTACTAAAGTCCGTTGTAATCGCTCTACTGCTTGGGGCTTGATCTCTTTGCGCAAGGCTTCGGCATCCATCTTGCGCATTTTCATATAAGTATCCATATCCATCTTTTGTTGAGCTAATCGGTTTTTTAGCTGATCAAGATAGATATCAATTTCCCTCTCCAACATTTGAGGGGGATATTTAATTTCCGTATCCTTGAGCAGCTCTTTCATGATCTTGTCGTTATAATTATTTTCGTATTCTTCTTTTGCTTGCTTCTCCAATGATTTGCGGATATCATCCATCAGGGCAGGCATATTCTCATATTGCTCACCGACGCTTTGGGCAAATTCGTCTGACAGCTCTGGAAGCTTGCGTTTCTTAATCTCTTCCACGAGGACATGCACTTCGGTTTCCTTGCCACGGAGTTCTTTAAAATCCGAGTTCTCTGGATAGGTGTAGTGAAATGATTTTTCTGCTCCTGACGATAAGCCTATTAGCTCTTGGGAAAATCCTGAGTAAGGCCACTCATTCTTGTTTTCAGTATTTTCCGCAGAAATTATGACGGGCATGCGTCGATCGTTCACAAGACCCGGTAGTTCACCTTCTGCAGGTTTCAAGCGGGTGATTGAAAGTTTGATGTAGACTTGATCGCCTTCCTTCGCAGGCTGGTCAGATGGCTCCAGGACGACTTGTCTTTCACGCAGGTCCTCTAAGACCTTATTGATATCCTTTTTCGTGATTGCTTTGAGCTTGTATGGAATGCGGGTTTTTTTATAATCACCCAGGATCACTTCAGGCTCGAGCGGCACGATAAACTCGAACGTAGGGGGATCTAGTTTGGACATATTTTCCAATGATCCCGGCCCATAGGGCTTGATCTTCGCTTCTTCAATCACCTTCGGGTAAATTTCTTTTACCAGCAGATCGAGAGCCTCATCGAGAATCGCTTCTTCACCAAAATTGCGCAATACAATGGGGTATGGCGCTTTCCCGGGTCTGAATCCAGCAATCTTCTTATGCTGCGAAATATGTCTGGCAGCGCGATGTTTAGCTTCTTCCAGCTTGGAGGGTTCCAGCTGCACGGTCAGCTTAACCTGATGATCTTCAAGAGCTTGCTGTTCGATATTCAAATCATTGTCCCTTTGCTCTACCCTGGAATATGCTTCCAGGAGGAATACTTTATGGGGAAGGCGGGACTTGAACCCGCACGCCTCGCGGCACATGATCCTAAGTCATGCCTGTCTGCCAATTCCAGCACTTCCCCGCGGGCGGGAATTATAAGCTAGAGGGGAGTGGACGTCAATAAATCGGATATAATCGTGCCGACTTTCTATCATAATGTTAACAGTCGAGCCTGGAGTTATCATTAATCGATCCAGGATAGATATAGGAGTTTCAGATTGGGACGATTAATCAGGGCAGCCTCTGCCGGAAAAGAACGCTTATTGTTGGAAAAAGGTATTGTGGTCGCTATCCGGGAGCTAGTAAAACAGACCAGCCTGGATACATCCACCTACGACCTGGTGGCTTATATAGCCCTTTCGCTTAAGGCAATCAGTGAGACGATTGATGAATCGGTAGCTGCATGGGAAAAGCGCGGTTATTGGCTTAAAGCTGATCATTACCGTATGGAATGGGCCTGGACTTTGAAAACAGGGGATGACTTAAGGCAAGCTCTCATTAATGAAGACTGGGGAAATGTCACCCGTATTATTGCTCAGGTAACCCAAAAAATTGGCTCAATCAAGGTGGCTGAGAAAAACCGCCTTGGTAAGCCTTGGGTAGGCGCATGGAAGAAGCTAGTAAGCCCAAATTAAGGACATTACCGCGCACACAGCTGTAATGATCAGGGCGATGATCACTGTTGTCTTGATTACCTTTGTTTCTTCCCCGATCCTGTCTATACTGGCAGCTGCGTTTTGTAATTTAGCCGGCGATATGACGCTGGCTAGTCCACCTCCGATCCCGCTCGCAGCTGCAACGATCAATCCAATCGCGCCAATCTCTGCTGCGGTTGATATATGTAAGTTCGTCAGCATAGCAATCGCTGAGGTCTCTGAACCACTGATAAAACCTCCAAATAAACCTAAATAAGGAGCAATAAATGGATAGAACCTGCCAAAAGCTGATGACGAAGCTTTGGCAAGTATAGCAACCATATTTCGATTAATATCTACCAATTGCCAATCTGCCAATTTGCCGGAGTGATTGATCAGGTAGGCGATCGCAAAGAAAATTGCTGCGGAAAACACGGGGCGGGGAGCTCTCTTCAGCCATTTATGCAGGCTGGTCTTAACCTGGCTTCCAGAGGCCTTTAACAGCGGTAGGGAAATCAATGTGCTAACGGCAATCCAAAAATACGCCTGCCAGAAAAAGCGGACTTTTTCGGGCGCGCCTGGTATGATTCCTACAGGCATGGATAATTGATTGAAGGCGAGGTTAAATAGGGGTAGAAAAGGTGCATTCACCAGCAGCGATAAAACCGTGAGCATAATCCAGGGCGATAACGCCATAACGAGCGCCATCTTTTTTTCAGTTTGATGGTCTGCATCATTTAATCTTCCTCGATCTATTAATGGCTTTCTGACCAGCAATAGATAAACAATCATTACACAAATCACCCCTAGACCCGCGGCGATCCCTGTGACAGTAATCAGGCCTAGCTCATTCATGCCAATGCAGATAAAACCTGCTGTAAGGCCAGATAATATGGCTGGGATCGAGCCTCGCCAGACCATTTTCCAGCCACCAATAAGCCACAACATTCCTAGCGCAATGCAGCTGCTGATTACAGGCATAAAGCGGGCGAAAAATATTCCCACATCCTGAACAGGCATACCAAGGAGATTGGAAAAAACGACTACAGGTACACCAAGCAAAGCATAAGTCGTGAGAGCATCATAACCAATTGCCGGTAAAGCGATGGCGATGAAAGATGAATACCCTAGAGATAGCATTATGGGTGGTAGGATGGAAACGGGTACAGCCCCCAGGGCAGTGAGTAAAGTGCCGAATCCGACATTAATCAGCATGACCTGAACAATGGGATCTTTAGGAGAAATTGTCTTAAGCAGAGTAACGATGCGAGCGATGGCACCAGTCTCCTGCATGATTGTCACTTGAAATATCGAGGTAGCCACAACTAATGCAATCGGTAGGGATGCGATCATCCCTGCGAGGCTGGAAAGGAGGACGATATTGAGCGCAGTCTTGAAATAAAGCCAGGCGATCAGAACAGTCACAATCCAGCCAATCAGGCCTGCGATATCAGCAGGTCTGTGCCATACGGCTAATAAGAGGAAAATGATGATCACCGGAAAGATTGCCAGGAGGATACTCACCAGATTAATTTCAGCCATTTTTCAGTCCATAGCCTCCACCACCGGGTGTGCTGATACGCAAGGTATCGCCCTTTGACATGTAAAATGAACCCTTTCCGGGTAATGTGATTTTTTCTTCTCCATGTAAAAGGATATTTTCACCCATTTGACCTGCTTCTCCGCCTGCCAATCCATAGGGCGGTATGTTACGCCGCTCACTTAGCAGGGTCACTTGTGCATCGGTCAGCAATTCGATTTCACGGATAATTCCATCTCCTCCATTGTGGAAACCCTCACCACCACTGTTCTTGCGGATTTCGTATCGTCTTACATGCAGAGGATATGCAAATTCGAGGGCCTCAACCGGTGTGTTCAGAGTGTTGGTCATATGGGAGTGTATAGCTGAAATTCCATCTCTTGATGGGCTTGCTCCTGTACCTCCTCCGATCGTCTCATAATATGTAAAATATCGCCGTCTGATTGGATCGTACCCGCCGATACTCACATTATTCATTGTTCCTTGCGAAGCTGCTGGTATACGCTCCGGGCAGGCTTGAGCCAGTGCTCCGAGCAAGACATCCACGATTCTTTGGGATGTCTCCACATTTCCTCCAGCTACTGCTGCCGGTGAAAGGGCATTCACCACGCTTCCAGGTGGAGCAATAATTCTGATTGGCACCATGCAACCGCTGTTATTGGGCACGTCTAGCCCGATCAAGGAGCGGAAGACGTAATTTACCGCTGAGAGTGTAATCGCGTAGACTGCATTTACACTCCCTTCTTGCTGGCTGGCTGAACCGCTGAAATCTACCACTGCGGCGTCATGATCAATCGTGATCGTCACCTGGATGCCGACCGGATCCTCGCTGATGCCATTGTTATCCAGATGATCTGTGAAGTGGTATCTACCGTCAGGTATATCAGTAAGCAATCGGCGGGTAATTCGCTCTGTATAGTGTAGAAGTGCTAGCATCGATTGCTCAGTTTCATCCTGGCCATAACGATGGACGAGTTCTTCCAAGAGCTTGACTCCACGCTGGTTGGCGCCCATCTGTGCTTGTAAGTCACCAGACCGTTCTTCTGGAGTGCGCACATTTGCCAAAATCAGGTCGAAGATCTCCTGATCCAGACTGCCAGCAGAGGCTAATTTTATTGGCGGGATGATCAAACCTTCTTGGAAGATTTCTCTGGCAACGGGCATTGAGCCAGGCGAAATTCCACCGATATCCGCATGATGTGCACGGCTGGCAACATACGCAAATGGCGGCAATGGCGAATTGTTCCCTATAGAGGCGCTTGAGGTAGAGGAAGCGTTAATAAATACCGGTGTTACCAGGGTGATATCTGGCAGGTGAGTGCCACCGAGAAAGGGATTATTCAGGATAATCGTATCGCCGGGATAGAGCATTGAGCCAGGCTGGCTGTATTTTGCGATAGCTGCTTCAACGCTTAATGGCATGGCTCCCAGGTGTACAGGGATATGTGCGGCTTGTGCGATCATATTGCCGCTGGCATCGAAGAGGGCACAGGAAAAATCACGCCGCTCCTTTATGTTCGGGGAGAAACTCGCTTTCCGCAAAACCGCACCCATTTCCTCGGCAATAGACGAAAATAAATGCTCAAATATTCCCAATCGGACAGGATCGGGCGGGATATTTAATTGCGATTTGCGCATAGCCATTATGTAAACATCAACTTTTCAGATATGCTTATACCCATATAAATCCGGTTGATGATTTCTGCCAGCATCGGGGCAACTGACAAGATTTCTATTTTAGGATGCTTTTTTTTGGAGGATAAAGGAATGGTGTTCGTTACAACAAGCTTCTCTATCCTTTCATCCTGGTCAAGTATTTTCATCGCGGTAGGCAAGAGCACGGGATGGGTGATTGCCAGGCAAGCTTTCCCGACTGCGCCATGGGCGTACAGGTCATCCAGCTGGCGTAATACGCTACCAGTTGCAATTACATCGTCGACGATAATTGGACGGCGTCCTGAGATATCACCGACGATATGGGTGGTTTTCACTTCGGAGGTGCCAATCCTCCTTTTGTGCATGATTACGAGGGGCAGGTCAAGCAAACCGGCGTATTTTCCTGCCAGGCTTGCCCGTCCAACATCAGGACTGACAATAGCTGCATCCTTGAATTCTGGCTTCCTGAAATAGTCTGCCAGGAGGGAGATGGCTGATAACGGATCAACTGGTATATTAAAAAACCCCTGGATAGCAGGATTATGGATGTCAAAGAAGATTACCCGCGCTGCACCTTGGCATTCCAGCAGGCTGGCCACCACGCGCGCGCTGATCGCTTCACGCCCATGTGCCATTCGATCCTGCCGGGCATATGGGAAATAAGGCATCACCAGACTGATGCTGTGGGCACTGGCACGGCGAAATGCGTCCAGGAAGAGCAACAACTCCATAAGGTGATCGTTTACAGGTGCAGAGCATGTTTGGATCAGGAAGATATCCTGGTCGCGCACCACTTCTTCAATCGATACATACGTCTCAGTATCGGCGAATTTCTTGGTGCTGGATTTACCTAATGGGACACTTAATATTTCTGCAATCTCTTGTGCTAAGCTGGGATGTGATGAGCCGGTAAATATTCGTAATGGATGTGTTGACATACTATCAAATCCTTCGATTCTGAAAGTCCATAGGGTCAAGAAAAATTACAATCAATAAGCCTCACTTCATTGCCCGATATCGATCAGTAAGTTTAGGTATTGATCCACGCACACCGTGTCCTTGGCATTGATAATTATGGTTGTGTCAGGTGATATGATCAATGCTGGTCCTTCTATTTCATCCCCAGGTGATAATCTGTCATAATCGATTAAGGGAACCATCCTGGAACCACCCTGCATTTCCAACCGCACCCGCTTATGCAATGGGCCTGCTTGTACAGATAGCCTTCTTTCAATTCGGGGAAGGTGTATAGGAAAAACCTTACCGATAGCTCGCACTCGCACATTAACAATTTCTATAACCTTATGAACATATGCATAGCCATACGCTGTCGCGTGGGCTTCTTGAAAATTCGATATATAACCTTCAGAATAAGGGATATTCAAATCATAAGATTGTCCCTGATAACGGACATCCACGCTTTTTAGAATCTCAATTTTATCTTCAGGTATCCCTTGACTGATCACCTCACCGGTCGCTCTCTCGACTATCGGGGTAAATAACGCTTCTAATTGGACCAGACTGGTGGATCCAGGCAGCATAACAGTCTGGACATAATCTTTCACCACATTTGAAGCCAGCATTCCTAATGCAGATAATGTCGATGCGTATCGCGATATGATCACCCGAGGGATACCCATAGCTCGCGCCAGGTCAGCGGCATGCAAACCACCCGCTCCACCGAATGAAAATAAGCTGAACTCGCGCGGGTCATGACCACGTTCTACTGATATGACACGTAAAGCTCGCTCCATCTGGATATTAACCACCTGGAGTATGCCGAATGCCGTCTGCACTGGTGACAGGTTCAATGCTTCACCCAATCGAGTCAAGGCAGCGTGAGCCCGATCAGAATATAACTTCATCTTACCACCCAGGAAATACTCGGGAATAAGTCGCCCGAGTATGAGGTTGGCGTCTGTGACGGTCGGTTCCTCGCCGGTTCCATAACACGCTGGACCAGGATCTGCTCCAGCACTTTGGGGTCCAACGCGTAAAGCGCCGCCTGCATCGATATATGCAATGGAGCCTCCTCCCGCGCCGATGGTATGGATATCCAGGAGAGGCAGATAGATTGGACATCCTCCGACGATCGCTTCAGTGGATATTGTCGGTTGACCATCGATGAGAGAGACATCTGTAGAAGTACCTCCCATGTCAAATGTGATGATCTTTACTTCCTGGTCTGGCTTTTCCTTATAATTATCCTCCATAATCGTCCTGGAAACATGATGTGCCCCCACGATACCACCCGCCGGTCCTGATAAGATACACCGTGCCCCATTCGATTTGGCTTCCGATATGCCGATCATTCCCCCGTTCGATTGCATGATTTGTACACTGGAACTCGGAAGTGAATCTTGCAGGCGAGACAAATATCTATCCAGGATTGGAGATACGTATGCGTTTACTACGGTTGTGCTCGTGCGCTCATATTCACGAAATTCAGGCAAGATTTCAGATGATGCGGAAACAAAGTAACCCGAATTGCGCAGATGTGTGACGATCAGCTGTTCATGCATGGGGTACAAGAATGAGAAAATCAGACATACAGCTACAGATTTGACATCATTTTGTCCCAGAAGGTCTACAACCGTATCGAGCTGATGGCTATCTAGTTTGGTTAAAACTTTTCCTAGTGCATCCACACGCTCATCCACCTCAAAGCGCAGGTCTGATGGTACGAGGGTAGGGGCTGGTTCTGCGGACCAATCATAGAGCTTAGGGCGGTTTTGTCTGCCGATCTGTAGCACATCTTTAAAACCACGCGTGGTGATTAGTGCAGTCCGCAC
>Ga0153916_10000512_pt1 | contig 25963 bp, 24 predicted proteins | sample Opewatmetagenome_FD_109642 | JGI IMG/M metagenome (GOLD analysis project Ga0153916, IMG submission 109642) | Freshwater wetland microbial communities from Ohio, USA - Open water 3 Core 3 Depth 4 metaG | ecosystem: Environmental > Aquatic > Freshwater > Wetlands | place: USA: Ohio, Lake Erie...
CCGCAACCGCGGCATCGATCTGCCCGCACCCGATCGGTTGATAGGCCCCTACGAAGACATTCGAATCTTGAACTACCCCGGCGCGCCCATCGTGCCCGCACGGAGTGCATTCAGCCTGGACGCGTTGGATATGATCATCGGCGGAATCGACCTCTGGGGTAAGCAACGCTTTACGTACATGGCCTTTTAACACGACTGTGAAAAAAGTGAGATCAAGAATGGACCCGACGGACGTCGGAATGATTGCGCACCGAAGAGGGAGAAACGCCATGAATAATTTGATCGCGGTTCTGGCACTCGGGCTCGCCGTAGTGGGAGCGATTATTTCAGGCCCTTCTCTTACCGCGCGCGCCGCGAGCGTAGAGGAAGTGACCACCCAGATCTCCGCGCTGGGACCAGCGGAGAGAGAGACCTTTCTTGCCAAAGGAGCAAAGGAAGAAGGGCAAATGCTTTTCTACTCGACGCTCCCGGTCAATCAATTCGCCACTCTGAAGGAGGCTTTCAACGCCCGCTACCCTTTCCTCTCTCTTAACCAGTTCTATTCTCCTCGGCAGGGGATTCTCAATCGCGCGCTCACGGAAGCTCGGGCAGGAAAACAAATGGCCGACGCGATCATGGTGGACCTCAGCTATGGCTCGCAGTTGTTGGAGGAAAATGTCGCCCATGCCTTCCCTGTCCCGGACCAGAAAAGATTCTTCGACGGAACATATGATAACCGAGGTTACTGGCACACAATGTACTACTTGACCACGGCGCTCGCGTACAACACCAGGCAAGTCCCGGCAGATATTGTCCCGCGAACCTATAGTGATCTCCTTAACCCCAGGTGGAAAGGCAAGCTCCTGTTCGATCCGGAGGCCGGCTATATTCTAGCAGCTATGGAACACGCCTGGGGAAAAGAGAAAGCCGTTGATTTTTTAAGCAGACTGGCCAAGCAGGATGTCGCTTTTAGACGGGGCGGAACACTGACGGTGCAACTGGTGGCCGCGGGGGAGTATCCGATCGCGGTCTCCGTCAACGGCGAGACAGCGGCTGAATTCAAGGATAAGGGGGCGCCGTTAGGCTTCAGCGTCCTGCCGCCGAAGATCATAAAACCCAATGGTCTGTTTTTAGCCAAGAAGGCGCCTCATCCCCGCGCGGCCGTGCTGTTCACTTCATGGGCGCTCTCAGAGGAAGGGCAAAAAGTGCTGGCGACGAGTCTCGGAAAAGGGGTTGCGATGAAAGGCATCCAGCCGAAATACGCGGAGTTCCAGGTAACACCTGATTTCGCCGTCGGCCTCGAGCTGGGAACCAAGCTAAAACAATATATCCGGGACTTCCAAAAAATCTTCGGCATTTCTTAATGCCGGGCATCAAATGAGTGTCAAGTTTCTTGCATCTTTATTTTTTGGACGTTCGTCTGCGGCACGCCATACACGGACTCAAGTTCCTCTCTCTAAAAAGATCTCGGATGCGGGGCGCGCAACTGGCGTTACTCGCGTTGGTCAAACATGACGGCGAGGGCGGCTTTGCGCCGGCGAGACGCAATGAGCCATGAGGCTTTAGCATAGCCTGCTAGCCCGAATGATTCATAGTCCCAGCAAAAGCGACAACCCCCTGTAGAGCGAGGGTGAAGCCTGGAGGGAGAAGGCATCCGAACACACAATTGCTGTGACTTGTATCATGCTTGGTCACACGGCTACTTATTTCCACTGTTGTTTACTCACGATGAGCGGCTCGCCCTCCACTTCAAGGCACAGGCCTATTGCCTTCTCCCGGAAGGGTTTACCCTCGCTCTCTGTCTACCATGAATAATCCCTGCTAGCGCTTGAACAGTCCTTCCAATCCCTTGCGGATGGCATCCTCCGCGGTTCCCCGCTTGCGCCGTTTGGGGTCGGCCGGCACGGCGTCGTCGGGGGCGGCGGGTTGCTGCGGCGGCGGCGCGCCAAAGCGGCGCTGGAGTTCTTCCGCGCCGCGGCGCAGAAATCCCCGCTGAACCATGCGCCCGAGATAATTCATGTCGGGCTTGGGTTTGACGTTCGGCAGCCTGCCGGAAAGCGTGAAGGGCATCTCCATCTGGCTCTGGTTGTTGAAAAGATATTTCGCCTCACGGGCGGAATCGCCGATATCGGCGGACAGGCGCTGCGAAAACAGCAGGCTGGAACGGAAATCAACCCGGCGGTCGAGGTCCACCCAGCCCTCTCCCTGCACGGCATAATCCGCGGCGGCGATGCGCAGGTTCTTCACGTTGATGCGGCCGTCGGCCAGATCGAACAGCGCCTTCATCTCCTTGAATTCGGTATCCTTCGCCTCGAAGGTCTCGGGATATTTTTTTCGTAACCGGGGATTGATTAGATTCGTCAATCCCGGCAGGCCGATGATGCCGGACATCGCGCCATCGGCGAGGTTGAAATTGAGCAACGCCCCCTGGATGACCTCGGCCTCCCCTTGGCCGCGCAGCGTCGGCTTGATCTCCTCCCACTTTTGACCGCTGCCGGAGATTTTCATCTCCCCGTTCAGCCGGCCGCGAATATCTTTTTCCGCCTTCGGGCTGAGCGCGCCGTAGAGATCCTTGAGGTCGACGCCCTGGACTTTCGACGCGAACGAAAAGCGCGGCAGCGGACCTTTATAAGCGTATTCCCCTTCGGCCTGGACGGTGCCGCTCAGCGCCGTGGCGCGCAGGCCGCGGATCGTCGCGACCTGGTTGGCCAGCGAAAGATTCGCCTCGAGGTTTTTGTAGCTGATCTTATACAGCGTCCCCTGAGCGGAGAGCAGCTTGCCCTGGAATCCCAGGCCGCCCTCCTGCGCCGCCAATTGCCCTTCGCTGGCGAGATTCTTGATCACATCGGCCTTGCGCTCCTCGGCGAGATCGGCTTGAAAATCCGCCGGCCAAATCTCCGGCGTGGAGATCTTGTAAGAGAGCGTCAGCGGCGAAAACTTTTCGATCACCGCGGCCAAACGAATGCGCGACCTGCCCAAACTCAAGGTCGTATCCTTGACCTCCGCCTTGGCGCCGGTGAAATTGATCCTGGCGTTCAAATCCTTGATCGGCTTGGGAAGCTGCGGCGGCTTGGCGCTGACGTTGACCAGGCTCAAAGCGCCTTGAATCTGCGGCGCGCCGCCCTGGCCCGCCGCGCCGCGCAGGGTGGCGTTGATCTGCATCTCGCCGGCAAGCTGGTAGCCCGCGATGGCGGGGACGATCTTATCCCATCCCTCCAGCGACGCCGGCTTGGAAGTAAAATTCAAGTTCAGCTCCGCCGCGCCGCCGAGCCGGACCTCGCCTTTGCTTTCCAGCGCCAAGGTGTGGAGCTTCATCGCCGCATGGCGCAGGAAGAGCGTATGGTTCGCGTACTGGGCGTCGGCCGTAAGCAGCAGCGGCACTCCCGCAGCCTTGTGCAATATCTTGCCGATGCGCACCGCGCCGTCGCCGCCTTCGAGTTCGCCGTTAAAGGCAAATTTCTCGACCGTTCCCTTGAAGTTCAGTTTCTTGATTCTAAAAATGCCCGAAAGATCGAGCTCCTTGGGCAACAGGCTCATCGCCCCGGGCGCCGCTGATTTCAATTGACCGATGTCGAGCGGATCGGCCTGGAGCTGTCCGTCCAGCGGCAGTTGATTGAAATCGCCGCCGGGAGGAAACGGACCGAGCCGCGCCTTGAGGCGCAGATTCTGTTTGGCGGCGAACAGGGCGGCCGCCAGCTCCACGCTGATCGGTTTGGCGAAATCCAAATCCGCCAACTTGAGATCGACCTGCTGGAGCCGCAGGTCCGCGCCGTCCTTGAGATCACGATAGCGGAGATCGCCGCCCGAAATGTCCACCAGGGAGATGTACAACGCCACGGGCTCTTTGACCGCGGGCGGTTTTTTTTCTTTCTTGCTTTCTTCCTTGACCCGCTCCTCTTTCTCTTTTCTGCCGATGGTGGAAAAATTGAATGCGCCGTTTCGATGGCGGATGATGCGGATGACCGGCTGGTTGAGAATGACCTTTTTGATCTGGAATTCCTTCTTGAAAAGCGGCCATAGTTTGACGTTGATCTGGATATCCCCGGCGCGCACGAAGTCTTCGGCGGAATAGGCGGGATCGTCGGCCAGGGTGAAATCCATGAGCCGGACCCCCAGACCGTTGAGAAGCGTTACCCGGGCCTCGCCCACCGACACTTTACGGCCCAGCGCCTGCTCCGCCTGGGCGAGCAGAAAATCCTTGTTGCGCTTGATCAGAGCGTTTAAGTTCAGCAGCGCGACGAACGCCACCACGCAAAGCAGCAGCAACGCCGACGCGGCGATTATCCATTTGCGCATATCCGACCTACCTGTGAACGAGGACTCTCTTTTGCTCAAGCTCCCCGATTATTGTAGTAGAAAAAACTTTCGATGGAAGAGGCGGGCGGTTTTTACCGCCTTTCCCAATGGGTAAATCCGCCGCGCCGGCCTGGTCGAGGGAAATTGAAGAGTCGGACGGGTAATGATATTGTAAGTCGCTTGAATTATGAATTTTTGGCGCGACATCGCTAAGCCGATCATCGGCCTCTCCCCGATGGACGGCGTCACCGACGCCTCTTTTCGCTTCATCACGGCGAAATACGGCCGCCCGGACGTGACCCTGACCGAGTTCGTCAACGTCGAGGCAACGTTCTACGCGCCACACACCCTCCTGCGCGACCTCGCATATAGCGAGATCGAGCGCCCCGTCGTCGCGCAGATCTACGGCCACACGCCGGATTTTTTTTACCAGGTCGCCCATGTCGTCTGCGCGCTCGGCTTCGATGGCCTGGACATCAACATGGGCTGCCCCGCCAAGACCGTCTCCAGCAAGGGCAGCGGCGCCGGTCTGATCCTCAAACCCGAATTGGCCCGTTCGATCATCCGGGCCGCCGCTCAAGGCGTTCAGGATTGGCTCGCCGGACAGTCGTTGGACGATCTCGGCATGAGGCCGCAATTGATCCAAGGAGTACGCGATTTCAATCGCCGCAGAACCGGGCGGGAAACTCCGCCGCCCCGCCGGCCGATTCCGGTATCGGTCAAGACCCGTCTGGGTTATGACGGTGTCATCGTCGAGGAGTGGATTCAAACTCTGCTCGAAGAGCAGCCCGCGGCGATCACGCTCCACGGCCGCACCCTCAAGCAGCGATACAAAGGCAACGCCGATTGGGAAGCCATCGCCCGCGCCGTCGAACTGGCACAGGGCTCCTCGACCTTGATTCTCGGCAACGGCGATCTGCGGAACATGGCGGATGTATGCCGCCGCGTGGCCGAGAGCAAAGTCGACGGGGTTTTGATCGGCCGCGCGGCCCAGGGCGAGCCCTGGATATTTCGCGCCAAGGAACAGGCCAAACAGGCAGTGGCTTCAGGAAACTTCGGCGCCCTTCGCGTTGCGCCGGTCGGCCTGGCCGAACGCTTCCGCGTCATACTCGATCACAGCGAACACTTCGCCAAGCATACCCAGATTCACAGCTTTGTCGGCATGCGCAAACATCTCGCCTGGTATTGCAAGGGATCACCCGGCGCCGCCGAGCTACGCGCGCGCATAGTGCGGGTCAACAGCATCGCCGAAGTGGCCGTCTGCCTGCGCGACTACGCCGCGGGGCTCGGCGCGCCGGCCGGGGAGATGGACGCCGCGCTCTTTGGCGGCGGTTCGCCGAGCCCGATTTCCGCCGGCGCGCTCCAGCTCTGAGCCGAATCATTCATGAGACTCATCCTCGCTTCCATCTCGCCGCGCCGCCGGGAGATCCTCGCGCTGCTCGGCCTGCCCTTTGAGACCATCGCGCCGGACTTCGACGAAACTCTATCGTCCCATCGCCGTGCGGAAGACGAAGTTCTCGAATTCGCGCTCGGCAAGGCTCAGTCCGTCGCCAAAAATAACCCGGCAGCCCTCGTCATCGGCAGCGACACGATGATTCTAATCGGCGGCGAGAAAATCGGCAAACCCAACGGCGCCGAAAACGCGAGGCAAATCCTGCGTGCTCTGTCGGGCAAGAACCATCGCATCCTCACCAGCGTCGCACTGCTCGACGGCACGGGCGGGCCGGGGCTGCGAACCGTTGAGGAAGTCTCGGTAAAAATGCGCGCATTTACGGACGCGGAGATCGAACGCTATCTTTGCCAAAACGAGTCCCTCGACAAAGCCGGCGCCTACTCGATCCAAGGCGCCGGCGGCGCCTTGATCGAATCGATCGGCGGCGATTACCTGGCGGCCGTCGGCCTGCCACTCAAGCCCATCGCCCGCTATCTCGCGAGCCGCAGCATCTCGTTGCCGGTGGACGTCGAGCGGCTTTACGCCGAGAAACCTTTTCTCAATTGGCGGGATTTTTAGCCTGGACTATTCATGGTCCCGCGTAAAGCGGCAATCATGGAGACCGTTCCGTCTATCATTACCTTCGCCTCGCAGGGCTCACCCCGAAGGCACCGGCAGAGCATAAATGATCCCGCTTGGATCGTTTTAGCCTATTTTTTTGATTGACAGGAAGCTAGGCAACGGATAGTTTAGCGCGAAATGTCCCGTGTTTTTGCACTCCTATTGACTGTCTTTATGGCCGTGGCCGCGGTCGGCACAGCCCATGTCAAGGACGGCATGGACGATTTCCCGATCATTATCGTTCTGGCGCAGGAAGGCCCATCGCTTTACGATCCGAATGCTGCGGATGAATCCGATTATCCCGACGCCATACCCGTTCGCCTTTTGCGCGGCAATCCTTTGGAAAAACAGCTCAATCTGCTCAGGGCGGCCCTCAGCACGGTAGCACCCGAAAGCGTTCCAAGGCCCTATTTCAACGTTTTCGCTCCGTCCCAACAGAGTTTTTATCACCGCCAACAGGTTTTGCGAATTTAGATCTTTCCCTGCCGACATCCTTAGTCATTCTTCAGGATTGGTTGGTGATTGTGATCGAGCCGTGACGGCTCGGCTATCGGAGAGGTTGATCCTGGCGGCGAAATTGACCGGATGGCGATTGAACACGACGCTCCCTGAACGGGTCGGGCGCGGGTTCGGCCATCCAGCAAAATACGGAGTACGCTATGAAAATGGAAAGAACCGGAAATGGACAGAGATGGGGCGAGTCCCTGTTTCAAACCGACCCTCTGACCTCGGTCGAATATTTTGATTCGCTCAAGCGGGTCTTCCCCCTGGAGTCGGAGAGGCGATTGATGCTGGCGGTATTGCAGGACGCCGTCGAATGTTATCGCAAATATATCTTCACCCGGCAGGGCAAGGACAAACATCTTTTCAACGAAGCGGAGGAGTGGATACTGGAGCGAGATGATCACTCGGCCTTTTCGTTTGAGAACGTTTGCGACTCCCTGGGGCTGGCGCCCAACTATATTCGCGCCGGACTGCTCAGGAGCAAAGAGCGGCTGCTGGCCCAGCGCCGCGAACAAAAACCGTCGGGTCTCGATCCGGCTCCTAAAAGCCGCCGCGTATCGCGGAAACGACGCGCGGCGTAAAAGCGGCAACCTGAATTGAACGGGCGCTTTTTTGCCCGGAGTTTGTTAGGGCTTTTCCGGTCCAACCCCGCGCACCGAAGCGATCGCCGGATTTCTCCCGGCGCTTGCCACGGCATCCAGATCCCGAAAAGAGATTGATTTGTTCCGGGAGTTGCGATAACCCTCCGCGAAAGCGGCAACGCTGAGGTTCGCCGGACACCATCGGCCCTCGTTGATTATTTGCCAAGGAGACCTCTATGGAAAGAATCGGTTTTGTCGGCACCGGCGCGATGGGCAGCGCCCTTTTGTCGCGTTTGAAATTGGCCAACGTCGCCGCCACGGCCTTCGACATCGCGCCCTCCGCCATGGCGGCAGCCCGAGCCGAAGGCGCCGAGACCCTGCCGTCGGCAAAAGCGGTCGCCCAAGCCTCGACCATCATCGATGTCGTCGTGCGCACGGACCAGGAGGTGATCGACTGCACCTTGGGCGAAAACGGCATTTTGGAGGGGGCGGCACCAGGCGCGCTGGTATTGCTCCACAGCACGATTCGGCCGGCGACCACGAAGAAAGTCGCCGAAGCGGCCGCCGACAAAAGGGTCAACGTGATCGACGCCTGCATGGCGGCGGTTCCGAGCACCGTGCGCCAGGGCGGATTGACCTTTCTCGTCGGCGGGCAAAAAGCCTTCTTCGAGCGCGCCAAACCGCACCTGCTCGCCATGGCCAAGGATGCGGTTCACATGGGGCCGCTCGGCTGCGGCAACGTCACCAAGCTGTTCAAGAACATGACCATCGCCGCGGAGTCATTGATCGTCTACGAAGCGCTGCAAATCGCCAAGGCCGGCGGGATCGGTTACAAAGCCGCACTTGATCTAATGCAGAAGACGCGGTCGCCGCATGTCTTGGAACGTTGGGAGACAAGATTCGATCTTTCGGGCGGCACTTTGAAGCTCAATCCCGGCGCCAATCTCTACGATAAGGACCTGCCGCTGGCGGCCGAGGTCGGCAAAAGTCTGGGCGCCGAGATTCCGGTCGTCGAAGCGCTCGCCCAGCTGGGCATCAAACTCAACGGCGGCAAGTGCAGCATTTAGGTTGCGAGGGAATTGATGAGAATCGCTAAGGCGCAAGATCTTCTATGGGAAAACCACCGCGCTTGCATCGCCGTGCGCCAGCGGGACGGCTGGCCGCAGTTGACTTTCGTCACGCCGGGCATCGATCCCGAGGGGCGGGTGATCATCACCTCGCGCGGCGCCACTTACAAGGTCAAACACCTGCGGCGCGACCCCACGGGTCTCGCTTTTGGGTTTCGGCGGGCAGTACAGCGGCTCGAAGTTCGTGCAGATTCACGGCGCGGCGGAGATCATCGAGCTGCCGAAAGCGATGGATATTTTAACCTACCGGCACAAGCAGGTGCGGGGCGAACACAAGAACTGGGATGAATTCCGCGAACAAATGAAAACCAAAAAGCGCGTCATCATCCGGATCGCCATCGAAAAAGTCGGGCCGCAGAACATCAGGAGAGTTTAACCGCAAAGAACGCTTTGTATTTCCTTGGCGCCCTTTGCGTCTTTGCGCGAAAAATCTTCCTTCGTGACCTTCGTGCCTTCGTGGTGAAAATAATCTTGATTGTTTGGTTGCGACTTCGCCGCGCTGTTAAGAAAACTGGCAGGGCTCGGTCAAGGCGCCGACTTTAACGCGGCCGAGAAAACGCCCTTAAGCGCCGTCCTCCCTTGTGATAGATTTTAAATGGTCACCCATACAGCTTCCCCGGCGGCGTCCAGAGAGGAAACCGTTCGATGGAAAAACGCAAAATGTCCGCCCTGATTCTTCCCGGCGCATTTCTTTGGCTTTTGCTCGCGACCGGCCCGGCATGGGGCGCCGCCGATCAAACCGAAGAAATCAAGCAGGAACAAACAAAATCCCGGCAGGAAGAGCAAATCAAGGAGCTGCGCCGCCAAGAGCAGATCGAGAATCTCAAGCGCAACCAGCAATTCAACCAGACACAACAACAACTCGATCAGCTCAAGCAACAGAAAACCGACCCGGCAGGATCGCAACAGCCGCAGCTCCAGCAAACCCAGCAGCAGTTGGATCAACTCAAGAACGAGCAGCAGATTAAACGGCTGCAAAGCGAGTTGCAGATCAATCAAATCCAGCGGGAGCAAAACCAACAGCGCCAACAGGAGCAGATCCGAGAATTACAACGCCAGCAGCAGATGGAATTTCTGCAAGAGCAAAACCGCAAAAACCAATTGCAACTGGAACTAGACCGGCTGCGCCAACAGTGAAATTCAGCCAAACTTGACGCAGACAGAGATGACACTCGGCCGTGTCGATCTTATCCTAGCTGCCGCTTGAGCCACTCGATGATCACCGCCTGCGCGTTGCCGCCGCCCATGTGGCCACCGGGATAGAAACGAGCGCTCTTGGGGTTGCCGCGCTCCAGCAGTAAATGCATATCGGCGATGGGAAAGACGCTGTCGTTGACGCCGTTGACGCAGAGTAGCGGCGCGCAAGGTTGATCCAGGATTCCCTGCTCGAGCAGCGACAGCTTGGGCGCATACTCGATCCACTCTTCAGCGGTCGCAAGAGCGAAAGCGCAGGCGAGCGTCTCCGCCAGCTCGAAGGGATATTCGCCCCGCTGCGCCTTGACGATCCACTCCCGCGTAAAAGCGAAATGAGCCGGTCCGCCCTGGTTGACCGCAGCGCGCAAGCGCTCCCGATGCGTATGAGCCACCTTGGTGCCCCAATAGCCGCCCGTGCTGCCGCCGACAATGCCGACGCGACCGGCGTCCAGATCGGGACGGCTCGCGATATAGTCAAAAACCGCGTCCCACAGCCGCTCACCGTCTGCCGAACCGGCGATCGGCGCGTCCGCCACGCCGGGCATATCGATACATAACGTCGCGAGACCGGCGTTAAGATAAGGATCGCTGGGCCGCTCTTCTTTGAATGCGTCGATGCCGCCCCAGATGACCACGACGGGCGGCTTGGTTGCGCCTGGGGGCTTGCGCAGCAGTCCGACGGACGCCGTTCCCTCTCCCGGCCGCCCTTTGAACGGCATCTCGACCCGTTCCAGCGGCGGATCGAAATAGCGCGCTGCTTTATGAAAAAACTCCTGCGATTTTCTGTAGGCCGCCAGCTTGCCCGGCGAGTTGGGCGCCGGATAGCGCGCCACATGGTAATAATCGTAGGCGATCAGGTATTCTTTCTTGGCGGCGGCCGCATCGCCGGCCGCTTCGGCCTTCGCCGCGCGCTCCTCGTGCGGCGCCGCCAGCGCGCTGAAAGCCCGCGCCCACTCCTCGCGATCCACCGAGCCGAGGCCATCGATCACCGGCGCCACCTCAGTGTAGATCGTATAGAGAAAGGGATTGCGATTTTCCTTGGCGCGGCCAAGCAGTTCTTTTTTAATTTCATCCATTGGACGCGCAACTGCCATGACTTCGTACCTCCACGCGATCAAATCGATCTGCTGGGAGCCTAATCAAACGGGGTTGCTCAAGTCAACGGCCCGTCGTCTTTGGATGCAACGATTGACAGCGCACCGGTTTTTATAGCACAAAGACCATAAGAGCATGGCTTTCGATCCCAACAGCCAGATCGCGATCACCGGACAACCGGCGAATGTCGCGGCCGCCGAAAAAGTCCCCGCGTTGGAAAATTCGCTGGGGCGGGAGATCCTCGCGCGCGCGCTGCCGCCGTTGCTGGCGCTGGGAAGCGTCATCGCCATCTGGTCGCTCCTCTATCTCCTCTACCCCCGCCTCCTGCCCAGCCCCGCAAGCACGTTCCGCGAAGCCCTGCGGCTGCTGTCCGACGGAAGCTTTTTCTTCCATATGTATCAGAGCCTGCGCCGGGTCTTCGTCGGTTCGGTCATCGCGATGTTCTTCAGCGTCGGCGTCGGCATCTACATGGGCACGGTGCTGATGGGCGAGCGTTTTTTTCAACCGCTGGTGGTGCTCGGCTTGACCATTCCCGGCTTGATGTGGGCGCTGATCGCCGTGATGCTGTTCGGCATCAACGAATGGTCGCCCTACTTCGCCGTCACCGTGACCATTTTCCCGATGCTGGTCATCAACATCTGGGCCGGGGTCAAATCGCTCGACAAAGAATTGATCGACATGAGCCACGTCTTTCGCTTCACCCCATGGATGAAGATCTCTCAAGTCATCATCCCGCAGCTCGTGCCTAATATCTTTGCCGCGACCCGCTACGGTCTCGGTTTGGCCTGGAAGGTTGTGGTGGTCGTGGAGATGTTCGGCACCAGCAACGGCGTCGGCTACCAGGTCATGAAATCGTATCAGGTCTTCAACATGGAGGGCGTGATCGCCTGGACGCTGACTTTTGTCGTGGCGATGATCGTCATCGAGTACGGCATGATCAACCTCGCCGAACGGCGCCTGACCGCCTGGCGGCCCAAAATCGACGTCTGGAGGCGCTGAGTGGCGGAACTCGTCGTCCAAGAAGCGGAAAAATGGTTTCGCCGCGAGGACGGCCAGCCGTTTAAAATCATCGATCGGCTGTCGTTCGAAGCGCGCGAAGGCTCCGTCACCGTGCTGATCGGCCCGTCGGGCTGCGGCAAATCGACCTTGCTCAATTCCATCGTCGGGCTCGAGCGGCTTGACCGCGGCGAGCTGCGCTTCATCAAAAACGGCCGCTCCCAGGAGCGGCCTCTGATCGGCTACGTGTTTCAGAGCCCCCGGCTCCTGCCCTGGAGAACCATCGGCGAGAACATCAGCCTCGCTTTGAAAGGCGCGGGCGTCGCCCAGGAGCAGTGGCCGGCGCGGGTGCACCGCTATTTGCAGCTCGTCGGTCTGGAAGAATACATGAATCAGTTCCCGCTTTACCTCTCCGGCGGCCAGCGCCAACGGGTCGGTTTGGCGCGCGCCCTGGCGATCGAGTCGGATCTCGTCTTGATGGACGAACCCTTTGCCAGCGTCGACGAACTTACCGCGCGCCAGTTGCGCCAGACGACGCGCCGGTTGTGCGAGCAGCTCCATCGCACAGTGCTTTTCGTCACCCACAATTTGGCCGAGGCCGCTTACATGAGCGACTTTGTGGTCACGCTCACAAGGCGCCCGGCAAAGCTGGACGCCTATGTGGCCAGTCCCCTACCGTCGCCGCGACACTGGGGGCCGGAGATCTACAATTTCGCCGCGGAGCTGGAAAACAAAGTCACTTTGAAGGAGGAAGGGGAACTATGAAAACGAGAAAACTATTCGGACTCGCCGCCGCATTATGCCTGAGCGTCGGCGCAAGCGCGCCCGTAATGGCCGGGCAAGCGGCGCCGACGGTCAACATCGCCACCAACGCCTCGGGGCAATCCGGCTACCTCGCCTCCTTGATCGAGGCTAAAGGACTGGATCTCAAGTACGGCATCAAAATCAACAACCTGATGATGGACTTCACCGAAGCGGCCAACGCGGTAAAGCTGGGCCGGGCGATGGCGAGCGCGATGCAGCCCAGTACCGCGGTCAACCTGGTGAAAAGCGGCACCGATATTCGATTGATCACGGCGCAAATCTGGTCCGGCAACTCGTGGGTGGTGCGCAAGGATGCGCCTTACAAGACGCTGGCCGACCTCAAGGGCAAAAAAATCGGCAATTTCGCGCGCGTCACCGGCGCCTATTTTTTCTCCGCGGTCATCGCCAAAGAAAAAAAACTTGATATCGAAAAAGATTTTCAGAATGTGCCGGTGGAAACCGGCGCGTTGATCGCGCTTTTGGAGCGCGGCGAGGTCGAGGCGATCAACATGTTCGAGCCCCATACCACGAAACTGGTTTTATCGGGGAGATACCGCGTGCTATTGGACTTCGATATCGAACTCGAACAGATCTTCGGCGCGCCGCCGCTCAAAACGAGCATCGGCATGCTCAAAGAAACGGTGGAAAAGCAGCCGGGGTTGGTAAAAGCCGTCCGGGGCGCCTACGTCGACGCCATCAAAGTGATCAAAGCCGGCCAGGATGAAGATTATTTCAAGACCAAATCGAAAGAGCTGTTCAATTTGAGCACGGCGGAGGAAATTGCCGCCGGCATCAAACAAAACCGGTTGAACTACGCTGACATTTGGGGCGATGCGTTTTTCCAATCGCAGAATAAAATCCTGCAATCGGGAATATCCCTCGGCCTCTTGCCGAACATCGGCAATCTGAACGACCTGTGGGTCAAGTAGAAAACGGCGGCGCAAACGATAATGGTGGAGGGAGTCAGCGGAAGCTGGGCTTCGCTCAATTGATGATGATACCCGTGCCCACCGCCATGTTCGGCGTTGCCGCAGAGGCGCAGTTACGCCGGCGCAAGTACAATTTAACCCAGTAGTCGTAGAAGAAACCGAGTTCCGCCTTGGTCTGCTCGATGCGGCCGTCGGCGGTCTTATAACTGACGGTCACCCAGCGGTCCTTGATGGAGATCGCCAAAAAAGAAGCCTTCTGTTTCCGATCCAAATAGCAGCCGGCGGTGCGCAGAAGCTGCGACAACTTGGAAGGGTCCGGCGTCTGCTGGGAATTTACCCTCTTTCTGCCTCCCTCCCGCTCCAGCTGTTGAATTCGTTCCGGGGGAAATTGATAAACAACTTCATCCATCCGCATCGAGGAACCATCCGTCCAAAGCGCCGAGGCGAACACGCCTTCCAAGCGACTCCAAAGATAGGATTTCGGCTCCTCGGGCGCGGGCGCCAATCCCCGCACGAGGTACCCGCCCTCTTTGGCTTGCAACTCAAGACTCACCAAACCTTGATTTTCCAACGCTTGCCCAAGGGCGCGAAGCTCGCGGGCATAAGAAAGGCTCCCGCTCGCCGAGAGCGATTTGTCGCGCAGAAAGCCCCCTTCAAGAGAGATGGTATAAGCCGGCTTTACGTTGATCATCGGTTTCATGACGGCCTCCTTGGGTGCTGCCGTTGCGCCGCCGTCGGCTGGTCACACAGAATATTGGTCCGTTGGAATGTTGTGTGAGAAATCAAGCGCCCCATCGATCCACGGGCACTCGATCCGCAAAGTCGGCTGTTTTTCAATCAGCTGAGAAAGCAGTTGATGCGCTCTTTGATCCGAGGAGTCCGCCTTTACCGACTCGACGAATGCCCAAGCCGCGCTTTTATAGTCCCCCAACCCCTCTAGGCTGACGCCGAGATTTCGATAAGCGCTGGGACGAATCGAGTCGAGCGCGAGCGCGAGACGGCAGTAACGCTCGCCCTCCTTAAAACGCGCTAACTGATTCAGGCAGTAACTCGCGTTATTGTACAGCACATAGGAAACCTTGGCTCGCTTCGGGTTGAGCTTAAGTCCGGCGGTAAAATGGTTCAGCGCCGTTTCAAATCGCTGCTCGTCGGTCGCGATCTGGCCGAGCGCGAGGTGGCAGTGCGCCTTTTGCTCGTCATTGCGGTTACTGTCAAGAAACATCTGCAGCAAAGCGCGCGCGGATTCTACTTTATCGATGCCACGGTAGAATGCGACGACGAACAACAGCCAACGGAAGTAATCCTCATCCGTCTTACTGTTTTGCAACCGCTCGATCAGCAGTTTCTCGGTCTCTTGCTTGGGAACACCAAAGCCGTCGGGCAAAGCTCTTTTAGTTGTTTCGCTCATTGTCAGCCTTAGAAAGCAACGCCTATACCAGCCCTGCTCTGTCAGACATGGACATGAGTTTTCCCCCAATTACCCAGGAGTTCATCGCCCCGCAACCGCGGCCGGAAGCCAAATGCCCGAATCAAAATATCGCGCCGACAACCCCCCTTTTTCGCCTGAAAAGCAATCCGGTAAAAAACATTAATTCCCATAGTTTATCGGCCATTTATGACGCACTTTTTCGAGTTGAACCGCCGCCCAGTTAGGGCGGTGAGGGGTCTCTGCCAGCCGTGAACCGGTTGGATTCCGAGCTTGCCGCAACCATTTATAAGGAATAAGCTCCAGCCGTTTTTAGATCAGCTTTGGGCGAGCATAGGGAACGCTCTCAAGGGAAAGAGGGAAAGTGGGCCCACCTGGATTTGAACCAGGGACCGACCGGTTATGAGCCGGTGGCTCTAACCAAGCTGAGCTATGGGCCCGAAGAAATTTTGGATTTGTGATTGGACTGGCAGCGGTTTAGTTTCGTCGCGCTTTTAAAACCCATCTCCCGTTAGGTTTCCATGAAGCTCTTTAACCGCTTGCTTCGGCTCGGATGCCTGAGCTTGCGCAGCGCCTTGGCTTCGATTTGACGGATGCGCTCGCGGGTCACGGTGAACTTCTGCCCGACCTCTTCAAGGGTGTGGTCGGATTTCTCGCCGATGCCGAAGCGCATGCGCAATACCTGCTCCTCGCGCGGCGTCAAGGTGGCCAAAACCTTGCGCGTCTGCTCCTGCAAGTTGATGTTCACGACCGCATCGGAAGGCGTGATGATTCTCTTGTCCTCGATGAAATCGCCGAGATGGCTATCCTCCTCTTCGCCCACCGGGGTTTCCAACGAAATCGGCTCCTTGGCGATCTTCAAAACCTTGCGCACCTTGTCGAGAGGGATTTCCATCTTGCTGGCGATCTCCTCCGGCGTCGGCTCCCGGCCGATCTCTTGAACCAGGTAACGGGAAGTGCGGATAAGTTTATTGATCGTCTCGATCATGTGCACCGGAATCCGGATGGTGCGCGCCTGGTCGGCGATCGCCCGCGTGATCGCCTGACGGATCCACCAGGTCGCATAGGTGGAGAATTTGTAGCCGCGCTGATATTCGAATTTGTCTACGGCTTTCATCAAACCAATATTGCCTTCCTGGATCAGGTCAAGAAATTGCAGCCCGCGGTTGGTGTATTTTTTGGCGATGCTGACCACCAATCGGAGGTTGGCTTCGATCAACTCCTTTTTGGCCAAGTTGGCTTTGGTCTCCCCTTCGATGATCGACCAGACGCGCCGTTTGATCTCGGCCGCCGGCATTTGCATGTCCTTCTCAATATGCTGGATATCGCGACGCGCCGTCTTGATCTCCTCCGCCATCTTGAGAATCGCATCGTGGCTCATGCGCAGCGAACCGATCAGCCGCTGCCAATCCTTGCGGCGGCCGTTCATACCGGCGACCAGCTTAATAATTTCCGGCCCCGTCTTGCCGGTTCTACTTTCGAAATCCTTGACCCGCCTTTCCAGCGTTTGCATTCGATCCATCGCCCGTTTTAGACCGTCGGCGATCGCTTCCGTCTGTTTGCGGTTGAGCTGCAATGCTTTTAGTCCATTGATGATCTTATCTTGTTGCTTGGCCAAGCCCGACAACAGGACTTGGCGGCGGCGGATCGAGACGCGCTTGCCGTCCAGTTGTTTATTGAGCTTCTCTCGTTCGTTGAAGACGCGGCGGATCTTGCCGATCTGTTCAAGCAACCGCTTCTCGTGCACCTCTTCATCCTCGAGGTACTCGTTTTCCTCCTCGCCTTCTTCTTTGATGATTTCGCGGACGCGGATTTCATGCTCGGCGAGCTTGTCGCCCAGACCGAGAACATGGGTCAGCGCCAGCGGGCTGGAAAGCACCTCCTTGATGACCTGATTTTCTCCCTGTTCGATTTTTTTGGCGATTTCGACTTCACCCTCGCGGCTCAACAGCGAGACGGTGCCCATTTCGCGCAAATACATGCGCACCGGATCACCGGTTTTGCCGACCACGTCGTTGTCGCTGTCGATCTCTTTTTCGTCCTCTTCCTCATCGACCAAATCGTCGCCGGTGCCTCCGAGTGGAACACGCGCACTGGAATCGACGACTTCGATATCCAGCTCGCCGAAGATCGACATCACGTCGTCGATCTGGTCGGGCGAAACCACTTCGGCGGGCAACATGTCGTTGACGTCGTCGTAGGTCAGATAGCCCTTTTCCTTGCCCAGGTCGATGAGCTTCTTGACCTCCTTCAGGTTCTTTTTTTCCACCGCTTGCCCGATGGATTTGGAGGCCGCTGTTGCCGGTACTATCGGATGTTTGATTTCGACTCGATTTTTCGGCGTTCGAGCTGGCGTCCCCTGCGTACGACGTCTTGCCATTCTAGCATCCTTTCCCGCTTTGCTTTCTCATCATTCTGCTCTTCCGCTGCGCGGATGGCGATTCGCAGACCGCGCTCCAGACCTCTCAAGTGCTTGCGCCGCAAGTGCGACAAACAATCCGCCGCTATCCTCGCGCCTTCGTCTTCGGCTATGGCCTCGCCCGCCAATGCCAACGCGGCAAGCTCCGAAGCGGCGTCGGGCGGAGAGCTTTGGGCGACCTGAAACGGGTCGACCTTCCCTTGTTCTTGCCATTGGGCGAGAACCAAATCAACCACCGCCCCCCATTTCGGCCCCATCCATTGGCTAATCTCACTCTCTCCGGCAACCTGTTTGACGATCGCGGGAAAACGCAGCATCAGACCGACCAGGGAGCGCTCCGCGAAATCATCGCGGTTAGCGGCGGCCGGTGGCGAGGTAACCGCGCCGCCGCTTTTCGCCGCCGGGCGGTTTCCCAAGGCGGCGGGGCGGCGCAGCAGTTCTTCGCGAACGCCGAGGGTATCGACGGCACGGCGCACAAGTAGATCGATCTCGAACGGGTTGCTGACCTTGACAAGCACCCGGCTGATTTCCCCGGCGATCTGGCTCTTGCCGGCAAGGGTTTTACCGTAGCGTTGCTCCAACCACGTGAAATAGTAATCCGCCAACGGCGTGGCCCGTTCGAGAACCGTCTCCAGGGCCGCTTTCCCATGGCTCCGGACAAAGCTATCGGGGTCTTCCCCGTCGGGCAGGAAGGCGGCCTGGCCAAACAATCCGGCTTCGATGAAAATCTCAAAGCTGCGCGCGGCGGCGCTACGGCCGGCGTTGTCGCCGTCGAACAACGCGGTGATATTCTTGGTATAGCGCGCCAGAATGCGAACGTGATCGACCGTCAGAGCGGTCCCCAGAGTCGCCACCGCGTATGTAACGTCGCATTGATGCAGCGCGATCGCATCCAGGTAACCCTCCACCACCACCACTCGGTCGGCTTTGCGAATTCCCTCTTTTGCTTGGTAGAGGCCGTACAGGGTCGAGCTCTTGCGAAACAGCGGCGTTTCGCTGGAATTGAGATATTTCGGCAATCCCTGGTCCAGGACCCGGCCACCAAAACCAACCACCTTGCCGGCCGGATTGATAATGGGAAACATCAGCCGGGCAAAAAATTTCTCGTAAAGCTGCCCGCCGTCGCGCTGCCCGACAAGCCCCAGACGCAGCGCGTCCGGGACTGCCAGCTTTTCCTTCTTCATCAAATCCGGCAATCCGGAACCGGAGGGGGGTGCGTAGCCGAGCATGAAACTCCGCGCCGTCTCCTCATCCACGCCCCTGGACTTCAAGTAGTGCAGCGCTTTCTTCCCCTCGGGGTGACTCTGCAGCACCCGCTGGTAGTTGGCGGCCGCCCGCTCGTTGATGTGATACAGCGTCTCTCTTTCGCCGCCCCTTTCCGGCGCGCCCGTGCGCTCCGAGCGTTCAATCGTAATGCCGTAGCGCTTGGCTACCCGCTCCACGGCCTCGGGAAAAGTCAGGTGATCGTACTGCATCAAAAACTGAAAGACGCTCCCTCCCGCGCGGCAGCCGAAGCAGTGAAAAATTCCCTTTTCCTCGTTGACCGTAAAAGAGGGGGTCTTCTCGGCGTGAAACGGGCAGAGGCCCATATAGTTGCGTCCGGCTTTTTTGAGCGTCACGACATCGGAGATCATCTCGACGATCGATGCACGGTCGCGGATCTCGATAACTTTTTCTTGCTTGATCATGTGGTGAATTTAAATTGCGGTGTCGAGCGCCGGCGTGCGCACGGCGCCGCCCGGTTGGGGAAAAATCCGCTCCTTGCCGATGCGGATCATCTCTTCGGCGAGCCGCGACAAAGGTGAAACGAGCAACGCGCCGTTCATTTTGTCGCGCGCCCCCGCCGGCAGCCATGAAGCCGAGCCGACCAGGAAAACCGCCAGGGCCGTGACCGCCAGACCTTTGCCGATACCGATGGCGACGCCGCCGACACGATTGATCGTTTGCAGGAAAAGAAACTTTTCCGAGCGATGGACCAGCCAGCCGATCGAACCAATGAGAAAATAGACGACGAAAAATATCGCCACGTAAGCGGCGCCTTTAAGAATCAGAGGAGAAAAATGCCAGAAAGCCTGTCCGAAGGCGGCAACGGTTTCATAATAACGAACGGCCACGACAAAACCGATCCCTATGCCGGCGAGGGAAAAGACCTCTCGGAAAAGTCCCTTGAAGTATCCCCGCAACCCAAAGAGAGCAAGGACGGCAAGAAGCGTCAGATCAACCCAGTTCACTGGTGGGACTCTCTCCGCTCGGCAGGCGCCCGGCCTTAACTCCGGAAATCGCCGCGCGCGGCGTCACAAGAATCCACCTCAATTGGAAGCCCCATGTCGCAACAAGGTTACGCCAAACTCTTTTCCCCGTGAAAGATCTATCCAACCGTTGGGTCCGGGGTTTTGTTTCCGGCCCGTCCTTTCGCTTGCGGCAGGCAATGCACCCAGGGGAAGCGGGATAGCTTCTAAACTTCCCGCTATCCTCCTAGAAGCGCTTTCGCCAAATCGTTGACCCGTTTGCCGTCGGTCCGGCCGCTGACCTTCGGCATCACTTGTTTCATCACTCTGCCGAGGTCCTGGATGCCGCTGGCGCCCAGTTCGTTGATACAGTCCTGAATCAGCGCGCGCACCGCTTCCTCGGTCAGAGGCTGGGGCAGATAACGCTGCAGCACCTTGAGCTCGGCCTCTTCCTTTTGCGCCAGTTCCTCGCGCCCTCCCTTACGGAAAAGCTCGATCGCTTCGTTGCGCTGTTTGCAGAGCGTAACGATGGTTTTTTGGATTTCCTCGCCGGTGAGCCCTCGGCGCAGCTTGATTTCCTCGTTGTGAACCGCGGACAGAAGCAGCCTGAGCGTGGAAAGGGCTATCCCATCGCCGCTTTTCATCGCCGTTTTCACGGCTTCCTGAATCTCGGCTTTGAGTTCCATCTTTGCTCGCAACCAACCCCTTATCGATCACCGCTATCGCCTGAGTTAAAAAGAATGGCGCACGCGCCGCAGCGCCCGCTTCTTTGCGGCAATAGCTTTTTTCTTTCTCTTCACGCTAGGCTTTTCGTAGTGTTCCCGCTTTCGCAGCTCGGCAAGGATTCCCGCTTTTTCACACAGCTTTTTGAAACGACGGATCGCGCTCTCAATGGATTCGTTTTCTCGAACTCGAACTCCGGTCATAAAATTAAATCACCCCCCAATGCCCACGGACCGCTTTTGAGCAAAACCGATTTTAACTGATTTATGAGGCAAGTCAAGCAATTTACTTGCAAAATGGAATGGTTGGACGCGTTCGAATCGCGAGCGGGAACAGGCCGGAGAAGCGCCGTCAGGAGGACTTCCATTTGAGCTTCCAAAATCTTTCGGGGAAATCGGTCACCAGTCCTTGCACCCCCAAAGCGATAAACTTTTCCATTTCGCGCAGCTCGTTCACCGTCCAAACATAGACATTCAGCCCCGCCTCCCAGGCCCGTGCGAGCATCTCTCGCGTGGCAAGCTCCTTCTGCATATGGACGGAGACCGCCGCCAGTTCTTTGGCCACGGCAAACGGATCTTCTTTGGTTGCGGCGTCAAAGATAACGCCGATGCGCGCCTCCGGCGCCAGTTCCCTGACTCGGCTCAAACAGCGGTAGTCGAACGATGAGAATGTCGTTCGCTCCAGATAGTCATAGCGGCTGACGATGAACAGGAGTTTGATTTCGATCCCTGCGGGAGCGTCGGGAAAATGCTTGATGTCGAGACAGAGATCCGCCCTGCCGTTGATGGCTTCCAGAACCTCCTCGAGGGTGAGGATACGCTCGCCTTTGTAGGATTTTTTCAGCCACTGGCCGACGTCGAGCTTCTTGAGCTGTTGGAGGGTTTTCTTCTTGAGCATGCCGCGCGCGCCGGCGGTGCGGCCCAGCCGCTCGTCATGGAAGATCATCACATGGCCGTCCTGGCTCAACTGGCAATCCAGTTCGATCATGTCGGCGCGCGCCTCAATCGCCTTTTCAATGGCCAGGAGAGTATTTTCAGGGAAATTTCCGGAAGCGCCCCGATGGGCTATTTTAGTGAAGGCAGCCATCAATGGACCGGCACACCTGGATCAACCGAGCCGACCGCGCCGCGAATCTATCGAGTCATTCATCGCGCTCCTCCACCGGGATCAAGTGAATGAGAAACTCTTTGTTGCCCTTGGGTCCCAACAGCGGCGATTCCACCACCCGCCACCCTTCATATCCGAGTGTTGCCGCCGCCTGCCGGATCTCTTCGATCACCCGCAAATGCTCCGCGGCGGAGCGCACCACGCCGCCTTTGCCGACTTTACCCCTGCCGACTTCGAACTGCGGCTTGATCAGCGCAATCACCTCCCCCGCCGGCACCAAAAGCTTTTTTACCGCGGGCAGAACCAGCTTGAGCGAGATGAACGACACATCGATGACCGCCAGCTCGGCCGGGCGCGGCAGCGCGGCGGCATCCAGATAGCGAATGTTGGTTTTTTCAAAGACTCTGACCCGCGGATCATTACGCAACTTCCAATCCAGTTGGCCGTAGCCGACATCGACCGCGAAGACCTCGCGCGCGCCGTGGACCAACAGACAGTCGGTAAAGCCGCCGCTGGAGGCGCCGACATCGAGCGCCGTCTTGCCGGAGACGTCGATTTGAAACTCCAACAGCGCTTTCTCGAGTTTGGTTCCACCGCGGCTCGCGTAAGGGGACGGCTTAGAGCGAAATCGGATGACCGCCTGCAGGTCGACGAAACTGCCGGCCTTAGTCACCGGCCGGTCATCGACCAGCACGTCACCGGCTAAAATCATCCCCTGGCCCTGCTCGCGGCTGCCGACCAGTCCCCGCTCGACCAGCAGCTTGTCTAGGCGCTCCCTCTTTCCCATCCCTCCCGATTTCTCTTCTTGCCAAGCCGAACCATCTGGAGCGCGGCCTGAGTGATCGCCTCTTGGTCGAAGCCGCAGAGCTTGCGCAGTTCCTCCTGGGTGCCATGGGGTATGAAACGGTCGGGCACGCCCAGGCGTCTGACGCGCACGTCGCCGATCCCCGCATCGGCGAGAAACTCCAAAACCGCGCTGCCGAAGCCGCCCATGACCACATGATCTTCGACGGTGATGAGGTTGGGAATCCGCTTGACGAGATCGCGCAAAAGATTTTCATCCAAAGGCTTGACGAAGCGGGCGTTGACCACCGCGGCGTCGATCCCCAGGGGAGCGAGGTCGGCCGCGGCTTGCAGTGCCGGCAGCACCGAATGACCGACGGCCAGAATGGCGATGTCCTTGCCGTTCTTTAAAAGCTCGGCCTTGCCGATCTCAAGATTTCGCAACTCGCGATCCATCTCGACGCCCCAACCCTCACCCCGGGGATAACGCAGGGAAACCGGCCCGGGATAATCGATGGCGGTTTTGAGCATATGTTGCAGCTCGTTCTCGTCCTTGGGCGCCATAATGACGAGATTGGGGATCGAGCGCATATAGGCGAAGTCGAACACGCCATGATGCGTCGGTCCATCCGCGCCCACCAAGCCGCCGCGGTCGAGAGCAAAAACCACGTGGAGATTCTGCAAGCAGACGTCGTGCAAGATCTCGTCGTAACCGCGCTGGAGAAAGGTCGAATAGATCGCGACCACGGGAATCCAGCCCTCGGTGGCCATGCCGGCGGCGAAAGTCACCGCGTGCTGCTCGGCGATGCCGACATCATAGGAGCGGCCGGGAATCTCTTTCGACAGTTTATCGATGCCGGTGCCGCTGCCCATGGCGGCGGTGATGCCGACCACCTTGGTATTTTTCTTGGCGATTTTGATCAACGCCTGGGCGAAGACCTCGGTGTAGCTGGGGATCGGACTTTTTTCCTTTTTGGGCTTGCCGGTCAACACATGAAACGGACTGACGCCGTGAAACTTGACCGGGTCTTGCTCCGCGAACGCGTACCCTTTGCCTTTTTTCGTCATCACGTGAACCAGCGTCGGCCCTTCGACCTTTTTGATATTTTCCAGCGTCGTGACCATCTCGCCGATGTTGTGGCCGTCGATGGGACCGACGTACTGAAAACGCAAGCTTTCAAAGAGAAAACCGGGCGTCACCAGCCCGACAAACGAATCGCGCAGCTTGCGCACCGCGATCTTGAGATTTTCACCGCCGGGCAAACTCGACAGCAGATGCGAAAGATGCTTCTGCCAGCGCACGCCGAAGTTGGTGGTGAATTGCTTGCTCAAGAACGATGAGACCGCCCCCACGCGCGGATCGATGAAGTGCTCGTTGTCGTTGAGGACGACAATCAAGTTTTTATCGAGATGGCCGGCTTGATTTAACCCCTCGAAGGTAAGCCCGGCGCTCAAGCCGCCGTCGCTGATCACCGCCACCACTTTGCGCGACGAGCCCGCCAGCGCATTGGCTTCCACCATGCCGAGCGCGGCGGAAATCGACGTGCCGGCATGGCCCGCGCCGAAAACATCGTACTCGCTCTCCTCGCGGCTTAAAAAGCCGCTCAGCCCGCCGAACTGGCGAATCGTCGCCAAGCGGTTGCGCCGGCCGCAGATGAGTTTGTGGGCGTAGGCCTGATGGCCGGTATCCCAGACGATACGATCTTCGGGTGTGTCGAAGACATAATGGAGCGCCAGCGTCAGCTCCACGGCGCCGAGCGTCGACGCCAAATGGCCGCCGACTTCCGAGACAACGGAAACTACCTCCTCGCGAATTTCCTGCGCCAATTGCGGCAGCTGCTCCACCGTCAGCCGGCGCATGTCCCTGGGATATTCGATGCCGTCGAGTAATCTGGCCATGTTACGGACACATCTCCTCTATCGTTGAATTCGATGCTTCGGGAAGCGCCCGCCGCACGAGATAGCAGGTGAGCGCGCGCAGGGGCTCGGCCTCGACGCCGAACGAGCTTAACTGTTTCAATGACTGGTCGGCGAGCTCTTGCAGCCGCCGCTTCGTCTGGGCGGCGCCGACGATCGACGGGTAGGTCGCTTTTCTCCGCTCCTTGCGCCCGGATTCGCTCTCGCGGTCCGGCGCCGCACCGTCATGATCCAATAAATCATCGGCGATCTGAAACGAGAGGCCGAGATATTCTCCGTAGCGCGAGATGCGCCGCAGATCAGCCGATTTCGCCCCGCCCAAACGCGCGCCGACGCGCACCGACGCGTGGATCAGCGCGCCGGTTTTGCGCACATGAATGTACTCGACCGTCGCCAAATCCGCTTCTTGATCTTCGGCTTCGAGATCGGCGGCCTGCCCACCCACCAGGCCCGCGCCACCCACCGCCTGGGCGATCTCGTGGATCAGATCCAAAGCTAAATCCGCCGGCAGCGCGCGCACCGCCTGCGGCGCGGACATCAGACGGAACGCTTCGGTCAACAAACCGTCTCCCGCCAGCAGCGCCATCCCCTCGCCGAAAACCTTATGAGCCGTCGGCGCGCCGCGGCGCAGATCGTCGTCGTCCAGCGCCGGCAAATCGTCATGGATCAGCGAATAGCCATGGATCATTTCGATGGCGCAGGCGAAGGGCAAGAGATCCTTCTGCTTACCGCCGAAGAGTTCGCCCGCGGCGAGAGTCAAAATCGGCCGGATGCGCTTGCCGCCGGGGAAAAGCCCATAGCGCATGGCGCGCCAAATTTTATGGTCGTGCCCCGGCTGCGCGTCGAAATAGCGCTCGAGCGCGCGATCGATGACGGCACGGCGCTCCGCTAAATATTCGTCAAGGTCAAAATGCGTCACGGTTGGGTCCGCGCTTCAAGATAATCGAGTGTTAAATGTACCACTGACCAGCTTGGCTCTTCAATGGCGCAGCGCCGGGGGCGAAAAATCTCCGCTTGCAACAACCTTCCCGTGCGCGTTCTTCACCGGCAGCTCTAGTAGCTAGTCTTCCTCATCGTCTTCCGCCGCGGACTCGAAGGGTTTGAGCTGAAGCTTGCCTTCCTTGTCCTTGACCAGAAGCTCGACCTTTTTTTCCACTTCGGTCAATTTCTGATTGCAGTAGTTGACCAGGCCGACGCCTTTTTCGAAGGCGGCGAGGGAGTCCTCCAGCGGCAGGTCGCCGGACTCCAGTTGTTCGACGACGCCTTCCAGCTCCGCCATCGCGACTTCGAACTTTTTGTTCTGCTGATCTTTCTTGGCCATCTTATCGCTCCGCTTTATCGTTCAATTTGTCGACCAATTGAAAGGGATCGATGCGCGCGCCATTGAGTCGCGCGCCCCAGTGCAGATGCGGCCCATTCACCCGTCCGCTCATGCCCGACAGGGCGATGACGTCGCCTTTTTTGACTTCCGCGCCTTCTTCGGCCTTGTAGCCCGAAAGATGAAAATAAACGGTGAACAAACCGCCGCCGTGATCGAGCACCAGGCTTTTGCCGCTGAAAAAGAAATCGCCGAGCAGAACCACCCGGCCGTGGTTCGCCGCCATAATCGGCGTGTCCATCGCCGCCTTCAAATCAACGCCGGTATGGGGGGCGCGCGCCGTCCCGTTGATCACCCGGCGGTAACCGAAGGGCGAGGTGACTTCCTTTGGCAAGGGGGCGGCGAACGGCCGCGCCCACCAACGCCGCGCCGGCGAAACGGCGAAGACGCGGGCAAACTGCTCCTGCTCGCGGCGAATGCGATC
>Ga0153916_10000513_pt1 | contig 25957 bp, 25 predicted proteins | sample Opewatmetagenome_FD_109642 | JGI IMG/M metagenome (GOLD analysis project Ga0153916, IMG submission 109642) | Freshwater wetland microbial communities from Ohio, USA - Open water 3 Core 3 Depth 4 metaG | ecosystem: Environmental > Aquatic > Freshwater > Wetlands | place: USA: Ohio, Lake Erie...
CAGGGACACCCGGGTGATTTCCGGGCTCTTGTCGAGACTCTGGACGGGGAAGAAGAAGTCAGATGCGGAGCGACTATACTCGCCTTTGAACCAGCGTTCGCGCCAAGACCGGGAATCCAATACGAGCGAGTCGTCACGAATCGGGAGTTCCGTGATTCCCTTCGACGACCACCTTACCCAAAAAGGATTGTGATCATTCTCCCAGGCAGTCCGACATCTGGAATGATATGCCTCAGGAGCAATCACATCGAGGCGATAGCCGATGCTTTAAGAATGAAGGAACTCTCACCCTCAGCCGAAGTCACAGTAGTGAGCAGAGACGTCAGAGCCGACGGCATGCACGAACTCGATTACAGAAAGGCCCAGGAACGCGGTATCAGATTCGTACGATATGATGAAGAGCCGATCATCGAGCACGAAGGGGACCTAAGGGTGTTTGTAAATGATTTGTGCTCAGACTCTAGGTTGATTCTGGCTGCTGATGTCGTCGTTCTCAGCGGCCTGGTCTCACTTCCGAGCAACCAGAAAAGGGCGAGGATCTTTGGGGTTCCGATAGAGAAGAATGGTCTCTTCAGGAGGACCCAGGTCAGGCTTGAGCCCGCATCGACACTGAGAGAAGGCGTTTTTGTCTGTGGCGGAGCAGCCAGCCCCAGACTCATTTCTGAGATGATGATCGAGGCATCGGCCGCTGCCACAATGGCCCTCTCGGTCGTGAAGAGGAGATACATTGAGATTGGCGGGGCGGTCGCAGAGATCGACCCAGAGAAATGCTGCGTGTGCATGACATGCATCCGAAGCTGTCCGTACACTGCCCCATTCGTCAACGACGAGAGCAAAGCAGAGATAGACATCCAGACCTGCCAAGGCTGCGGGATATGCGTTGGCATTTGCCCCAGCAAGGCGATAGAGATGTACAGCTACACGGACAATCAAATCGATGCACAGTCGTCCGCGATCGTAAAGGGGGGGCAAGATGAAAGCTAACCTCAGTATCGTCGGGTATTGTTGCAGCTATGGGGGATACTCCTCCGCCGATCTTGCAGGTGCCTCACGCCTTCGCTACTCACCAGATGTCATGATAATCAGGATTCCTTGCGTAGGAAGGATCGATGTGATCCATATTCTAAGGGCGATCAGAAACGGAGCCGACGCGGTGTTTGTCGCGGGATGCCTCGAGAGGAACTGCAACTTCGAATACGGCAATTTCGAGGCGAGGAAAAGGGTCGAACACGCAAGGCGCCTCCTCGGTGAGATTGGCATCGAGAAGGAAAGAGTGGAGGTATTCAACGTTGCTTCGAACCAAGGATGGAGATTTCCGGAGATAGTCGACGAAATGGTATCCAGAGTGAATGTGCTTGGACCAAATCCGATAAGGAAGGTGGGCAAGTGATAGTCGCCGACAAGAAACCCCTAAGCGAGCTATTCGAGAACGTCGAAGGATGCAAGAGAATCCTCGTTGCTGGATGCAAGTCGTGCGTCGCGATATGCCTTGTGGGAGGAGAGAAGGAGGTAGGATTGCTGGCCGAATCCCTTCGCCTGTTCTCTGATTTGAATTCGAAAGGCTGGGAGGTCTCAGAGTATACCGTTGAGAGGCAATGTGAGAAAGAATGGGTTCGAGAGATGCACCAGAGCGTTCAGGACATAGATGCCGTGGTCTCAATCGCTTGCGGCGTTGGGGCGCAGACGATGCAGGAGCTCTATCCTGACAAGAGGATTCTTCCTGGTCTGAACACATCGAACATGGGTGCGCCCGACGAGCAGGGCATCTTCCTCGAGAAGTGCGGCGGATGCGGGGATTGCATCCTCCATCTCACTGGAGGAATATGTCCCATCGTCAGATGTGCGAAGAGTCTGCTAAATGGTCCATGCGGAGGGTCACAGAACGGCAAATGTGAGATCGATCCCGAGACGCCGTGCGCATGGGAACAGATCTATGATAGTCTCAAGAGACTAGGCAGGCTGGACCTAATGGAGAAGATAATCCCTCCGAAGAACTGGATACCGAGCAGAAGCGGAGGACCGAGAAAGATTGTCCGACCCGAAGCTGTCTTGACCCCAGAGGAAAAGGAGACGAAGGAGGGAATCAACTGATAGCTGGAAGCAACCTCGAAAAGGTCCTGACCGCCAAGAGATTTGCTGTGACCGCCGAGATCGGACCTCCAAAATCAGCGAACCCCGAAATCGTGCGTCGATACGCCAGATTGCTCAGAGAGCACGGGGACGCTTTCAATGTGACTGACAATCAGACAGCCATTGTCAGGATGTCCAGCTTTGCTTCCGCGTTGATCTGCCTCCAGGAGGGGGCAGAGCCCATCATGCAGATGACGTGCAGAGATCGGAACAGAATTGCACTTCAGTCGGATCTACTCGGGGCCTCTGCTCTGGGAGTCAGGAACGTGTTATGTCTCAGCGGCGATCACCAGACCTTCGGTAATCAAAGGGAAGCCAAGAATGTCTATGATATCGACTCGACCCAGGAGCTTCAGATGTTCAAGATGATGAGAGATGAGAGGCGGATCCTGGGCGATGACGAGTTGGAGGAGGGGCCGAAGATGTTCCTTGGGGCGGTGGAGAACCCATTCGCAGATCCATTCGAATTCCGGGTGGCGAGACTCGCGAAGAAAGTGTCCGCGGGCGCAGATTTCGTACAGACCCAGGCCGTCTTCGATATGGAAAGATTCGAACGTTGGATGTCCGCCGCGAGAGACAGGGGATTGGACAGGAAGGTGCATATCATTGCTGGAGTCGTTCCTTTGAAGTCTCTCGGCGCGGCGAACTACATGAAGAAGAAAGTGCCTGGTATGATCGTCCCAGATCACATAATCGAGCGCATGAGGAAGGCCACCGATGCCAAGTCAGAAGGCATCAGGATCTGTGTCGAACAGATTGAGCACTTGATGACGATCAAGGGCGTTCATGGAGTCCACATAATGGCTGTCAATTGGGAGGAGAAGGTTCCTGAGATTGTGGAAAAGGCCAACCTCCATCCAAGACCCCCACCTTAGCAGTCAGAGTGTGAGACAACAATACCCGATCACTCCAGACCATAGGCAAGTCGTATCAACTTCGAGAGAGTCTATGAGCTTGCCACCGAAATCTCTCCTATTCCTGCTCGATCAGGCCCTGAGGAACGCGTCACAATAGAGCTTCTCGTTGAGCAGAACTTGGCCCGCTTTGATGATCTTCATAAGCTCCTCGTCCTCTGGATCGCAGATAGCAGCAGTCAACCCGGCACCCATCAACATCGCGAGATACGTCCTGTTCAATAGGCTCCTTTCCTTGGTATGATTTGATACATTGCTTAGTCCTACTACTGTCCTCGGCGGGGGATCGTTCAATGTCTGGAACAACTGCAGCGCCTGAATCACCTTCTTGCCCTGGTCCTGCGCGGATCCGACCGGAAGGATGAGCGGATCTAGATATAGGCGCTCGGGCAGAATGTCGTATTCCATGGCCGTCGTTATCATCAACATTGCCAATTCAGTTCGAGACTCGGCATCATTCGGGACTCCTCGCTCATCCATGGCTAGGCATATGATCTCCGCATCGTGCTCCTTGCACAAAAGGAAGAACCGTTCCATCTTTTTCCGCTCGGCCGTTGTTGAATTCATGATGACCTTGTTCTTGCACGCCTTCAGACCCGATTCCATCGTCTTGACGCCAGGCGTGTCGAGGCTCAGTGGCAGTTCCGTCACGTCCTGGACGGTCTTCACCATCCACTCCATAACGACGGGAGCATCTTCCCTGCCTGGACCTGTGTTTATGTCCAGGACCTGCGCTCCGAAGTCGACCTGTCTCAATGCAATGTCCTGAATGAATTTCGCATCTCGTCTGTCGATCGCCCTCGCAACTGACGCGAAGAGCCCGTTTATCCTCTCGCCTATGATGATCATCAGACAACCAGGGCAACAGACCGAGGTCGACCAATAAAAGTCTTTGGATTGTCAGTCCACTGCAATCACATTTATGTCCGGAAGCGACGTTATATCCCCGGCATACTGTTCATGTATGCTTCATTCAGCTGGAGGAATCGGGTTGGTCAAGATAGAGCGGGCTTTAATCAGTGTTTCCAACAAGACGGGCATTGTTGAATTTGCAGCGGGATTGAAACAGATGGGCGTCGAACTGATCTCGACAGGTGGGACCGCTTCGATGTTGAAGAAGAATGACATAGAAGCAGTGGAGATTTCTCAGGTCACAGGTTTCCCTGAAATGCTGGACGGAAGAGTCAAGACGCTGCACCCGCTCATCCACGCTGGAATATTGGCCAGACGGGACCTTCCTGAGCATATGAACACGCTCAAGGAGAGGAACATAAAGAAGATCGACATGGTCGTGGTCAACCTCTATCCCTTCAAGGAGACCGTCTTGAAACAGGGATCCACCTTCGAAGACATCATAGAGAACATAGATATCGGTGGCCCGAGCATGATCCGTGCCGCGGCAAAGAACTACCACTCTGTGGCTGTTGTGACGAATCCCGCTAGATACGGTCCGATACTCGAGGAGATTCGGTCCTCGGGAGGAAACGTCGGTCCGGAGACCCTCAAGGAACTGATGCTCGAAGCCTATAGAAGCACTGCGTTCTACGACTCGATGATTTCTTCATATCTTGGAAAGATCTTAGGGTCCGAACTATTCCCGCCTACTATGTCGCTCGGTTTCGAGAAGGACATGGACCTGCGATACGGCGAGAACCCGAACCAATCCGCTGCGTTCTACACGGACCCTTTCGCGACTGGAGTATGCATCTCCAAGAGCGAGAGGCTCCATGGAAAGGAACTCTCTTTCAACAACATACTCGATTTGGAGGCGGCTCTGGAGATACTCAGGGACTTCGAGAGGCCGACGTCATGCGTGCTCAAGCACACCAATCCATGCGGTATCGCGAGCGCGGATACGATCAGCGAGGCTTTCGTGGTTGCATACAACGTCGATCCAATCGCTGCGTTCGGATGCGTCATAGGAGTCAACCGAGAGATGGACGATGCCACGGCCACGGAGATATCGAAACACTTCGTCGAGGCAGTGATAGCACCGTCGTACAGTCCTGGAGCTCTTGAGATTCTGATGAAGAAGAAGAACATCCGCATCCTCAGGACCAATGCCCCGATTACCCGTGACGAGAGACCAGAGATGAAGATGAAGAAGATCAAGGGCGGTCTGCTCGTCCAGACCTCCGAATACATCAAGCTCAGACCAGAGAATCTCAAGGTGGTCACGAAGCGACAGCCTACCGAGGATGAGATCAAGTCCATGCTCTTCGCTTGGAAGGTGGTGAAGCACGTCTGGTCCAATGCTATCGTCTACGCTAAGGGTGAGAGGGCGGTAGGCATCGGGGCGGGACAGATGAGCAGAGTCGACTCCTCGATGATAGCGGCTTCAAAGGCGAAAGAGAATGCTAGAGGTAGCGTGATGGCCTCAGATGCCTTCTTCCCATTCCGAGACGGCGTCGACGAGGCCGCGAAAGCGGGTGTTGCTGCAATCATACAGCCTGGCGGGTCAGTGAAGGATGAAGAGGTCATTCAGGCCGCAAACGAGCACAACATGGCCATGGTGTTCACAGGGACCAGAGTCTTCCGACATTGATGACAATGTTAATTGCACAGTGGCTCGAATACGTCGACTGACGCCACATGAGCAACGAAAAGATAGCGCGGATTCTATACGAGATAGCTGACCTCCTCGAGCTGAAAGGAGTGGATTTCAAGCCCAGAGCCTACAGGAGAGCCGCGAGGAGCATCGAGGAGCTCGAAAAAGACATCGCGGAGTTGTACAAGGACGGCAGACTTCAGGAAATTCCTGGCATCGGAGAGGCGATAGCAAAGAAAGTAGTCGAGATCATTCAATCTGGGGATCTTAGCTACTTGAAGCAGCTAAGAGAAGAATTCCCGGCAGGACTGCTGCAGATCATGGAAGTGCCCGAGATTGGTCCCAGGACGACCATGAGACTGTACAGAGATTTGAGAATAACCAATTTGCACGAGCTGAAGAGGGCGGCAGAGGAACACGAGATCCGAAAACTAAAGGGCTTCGGTGAGAGATCCGAGGAGACGATTTTGAAAGGGATAAGACTGTTGGAGCAGCGTTCTGGTCGAATGCTCCTCGGATATGCGTATTTCTATGCGAAGGACATCATTGACTACTTGATCTCTACCGGAGGCTATAGGCTTATAAGCGTTGCTGGAAGCCTCCGACGGATGAGGGAAACGATCGGGGACGTAGACATATTGGTCGGAAGCGACGAACCCAAAAAGGTAATGGACGTCTTTACCTCCAATCCCAAGGTGTCAGAGGTAGTGGTGAAAGGAGAGACGAAGTCGAGCATCAGATTAAAGGATGGTATCCAGGTCGACATCAGGGTCGTCGCTACGGAAAGCTACGGTGCGGCTTTGCAGTATTTCACCGGCTCGAAAGAACACAACATAGCGCTGCGCTCTTATGCGATTGAGAAGGGTCTCAAGATCAACGAATATGGCGTATTCAAGAAGGACACTGATGAGAGAATAGCGAGCAAGACCGAGGAAGAAGTGTACGCCTCTCTCGGCATGGAGACCATGCCCCCTGAGATAAGAGAGAATAGAGGTGAGATCAAGGCGGCGATCGATCATATGCTCCCAAGTCTTATAGAACTGGACGACGTGAAGGGAGACCTTCACGTGCATTCAACGATGAGCGATGGGAGCGCGACAGTTGAGGAAATAGCCCTGGAAGCAAGACGTATGGGATACGAGTACGTCGGCATAGCAGACCATTCGGAGTCTTTGAAAGTGGCCCGAGGTGTCTCAAAAGAGGATTTGGTCAAGAACGTCGATGCTGTCAGAAAGATCTCCGAGAGAGTGGAAGGGATCAGAGTGCTGGCGGGCGCAGAGGTCGAAATACTTGGCGACGGATCACTAGACTATCCAGATAGTCTGTTGAATGACCTAGATTTTGTCGTCGGAGCGGTCCATTCGGGTTTTAGAATGGGCGAAAAGGAAATGACGAACAGGGTCGTCGCGGCAATGTCGAACGAATATCTCACGATTCTGGCCCATCCGACTGGAAGAGTGATCGAGCAAAGGGAGCCATACCAGATCGATCTGGACAGGATCATGGATACCGCCTCGGAGAATCAGGTATTCCTCGAGGTGAACGCACTTCCAGAACGACTGGACTTGAATGACGTGAACTGCAAGAGGGCAAAGGATAGAGGGGCGACTTTGTGCATTGGAACCGATGCGCACAGCGTTCCTCAGTTGAGCTACATGATCTTCGGGGTAGCGACTGGAAGACGAGGCTGGCTTGAGGCCAACGACGTCGCCAATACGCTCTCATTGAAGGAACTAGAGAACAGACTAGGCATCTAGATTGCACTGGCAAATAAGTCGCTTGAGACCGACGAACAAATCCGACAACGCTTATATACCGCTGCTGGGATGAAATAGGACATGAGCCTGAGGGAAGTCGCGCATTCGATAAGAACGATGGAGATTCGTGGCGCTGGGGAGATCGCCAGGGCCGGCGCAAACGCTTTGAAAGATTTTGCCCAAGGGTACAAAGGGAAGGATATCGATCGATTCAAGAATCAGCTGGAGGGTGGCAAGAAGTTGCTTCTCTCGACCAGACCCACGGCCATCTCCCTCTGGAACGCGTTGCAGACAGTCACTAAAGGTGCAAAAGACTCGAAGGACATTGAGGAGCTTCGAGATCTCATAGTTGCGAACGCTGATGGATTTGTGTCACGATCGAAGGACGCCGTGAAGATGATCGGGAAAGTGGGATCGCAGCGGATTAAGGGAGGGGATCGCATTCTGACGCATTGCAACAGCAAGGCGGCTCTAAGCGTAATTGGACATGCGTTCCGGGACGGAAAGAAGATTGAGGTCACCGTCACTGAATCCAGGCCTTGGAGGCAAGGTTTGCAGACGGCAAAGGAGCTTGCAAGGGATGGAATTCCGACGACACTGATAATCGACAGCGCTGTCCGATGGGTCATGAAAGACATCGACTTGGTGTATGTGGGCGCGGACACGGTCGCATCGAATGGTGCCGTCATCAACAAAATCGGCACGTCGCAGATTGCGCTCATCGCTCACGAGGCGAGGGTTCCGTTCATCGTCTGCGCGGAGACGTTCAAGTTCTCTCCGAAGACCGTCCACGGGGAACTCGTCCAGATCGAAGAGAGAGATCCAAGTGAGATAGTGAAGGAAGGGGAGATTCCGAAAAGCGTGAGAATTCGCAATCCGGTTTTCGATGCCACTCCAGCCGATTACATTGACTCGATAGTGACCGAAGTAGGTGTGATATCCCCCTACGCCGCATATGATATCATAGTCAAGGAACTCGGCCAGGAGATGGATTTTGAAATATGAAATGGTGATTTAGTATGGAGTACTCGGACAAGTATCTACATCTGGGTGAGAACATCGACCCTGACGCTTACGTAATCTGCAAGTACAAGGTAAAGACGGACTTGACGATGAAGAAAGCTGCAGCCGCCATTGCAACGGAACAATCAACAGGGACGTGGACCGGACTGACGACGCTTCATGAGGACTTGTTCTCACGACTGAGCGGAAGGGTAATCGATATCAGGCGTGACACGGTGACAGTCGCTTTTCCGGTGGACGACTTCAGCCTCAGGGTCGGGGGCGTTCCGCAGATTCTTAGCGTCATCGCAGGCAATCTCTTTGGACTGGATATCCTGAAAGGCGTGCGACTCGAAGATGTCGCATTCCCTCGTTCGATCCTTGACGCGTTCAAGGGCCCGAAGTTCGGCATAGAAGGAATTAGGTCGATTCTCAAGAGACCTGAGAAACCTCTCGTGGGAGCCATTGTGAAGCCGAAGATAGGTCTGTCTCCGAAAGAGACGGCGGAGTACATCTACGAGGCTGGTATGGGTGGACTTACGAATGGCAAGGACGACGAGACCCTGGTGAATCAGAGGTTCTGCCCCCTAGAAGATAGAGTTGTCGCTATCGCGGAGGCGCTCGATCGGGTCAAGAGCGAGTCGAATCACATCATGATTCATGCAATCAATGTGTCGACCCGGGGGGACAAGATACTGGAGGTCGCGGACAGAGCACAGAGACTGGGAGCGACAGAGCTAATGGTCGACGTACTCACTTGCGGATTCGCTGCGGTCCAGACTCTGGCGGAAGATCCGTCCATAAAAGTGCCGATACATGTGCACAGAACAATGCACGCAGCGATTACCAGGAACAAAGACCATGGAATCGCGATGCGCCCCTTGGCGAAGCTCATAAGGATGTGTGGGGGCGACGCGCTGCACGTGGGCACCTTTGGGGTTGGAAAGATGATGGGGAACCCACGGGAAGACCTCGAAACACAAAAGGTGTGCGTGGAAAGAGAAGTCGGCTATCTCCCAATGCTATCGGTCTGCTCTGGCGGGGTCCATCCTAGCCTTGTAACCAAACTGATCGAAATCGCAGGGAACGACATTCAGATCCAAGCAGGAGGAGGGGTTGCGGGACATCCAAATGGCGTCCGTGCTGGCGCGGCGGCGATGGCGCAGGCGGTGGATGCGACCTTCCAAGGTATTCCTCTGAGCCTCTATGCGAGAGACCACAAGGAGCTGGATATCGCCCTACGGAGGTGGGGATCAGAATGAGGCTTAAGGCAAGATACATCGACATGGATACGGGGGAGTTGACCGCCGTCATGAACGAGGAGGACTGCCTGGAGCTCGGGGTCAGAGAGCAGGACAGAGTGAAGATAAAACATGAGAAGAAAGACACCATCACAGCAATAGTCCACACGACGGACACGGTCGTGAACCCAGGTGAGATCGGCATACTCGGGAAGACTTTCGCGACTCTTCACGCGGAGTCCGGAGAAGAGGTCGAAGTATTGTGTACTGGTAGGCCCGAGTCCGTGGACTACATAAGAAAGAAAATGGATGGATCGGAACTCTCCACTGAAGAGATTAGATTGCTTATTGGGGACATAGCTGCAAGGAACCTCTCGAACATAGAGATGGCCGCATATGTGACAGCGCTCCACATAAACGGAATGAATCTGCGAGAGACCGTGGACCTCACAATAGCGATGGTCGAGAGCGGCGACACGATCGAGTTCGACCGTTCCCCCGTTTTTGACTTTCACAGCGTGGGAGGCGTTCCCGGGAACAAGGTGACGCTCATTGTTGTCCCGATCGTCGCCGCGGCAGGATTCCTGATACCGAAGACCTCTTCCAGGGCCATCAGCAGCGCTGGAGGCACGGCCGACATAGTAGAGGTGTTCGCACCAGTGGACTTCGAGGCATCCGACCTGAAGAGAATCGCAGAGAAGGTGGGAGGAATCCTGGCCTGGGGAGGATCTATGAACCTTGCACCGGCGGATGATCTCGTGATAAGAGTGGAGTATCCCCTTGGCATCGATCCCCACGCCCAGCTGCTGGCGTCGGTCATGTCCAAGAAGAAAGCAGCCGGTGCTGACTATGTGGTCATAGACATCCCGATGGGCGAAGGGACGAAGGTCAGGAATATGGACGAAGCTCGAACATATGCACGAGATTTCATTGACCTGGGAGATGCTCTTGGGATGAAGGTGGAATGTGCTATCACGTACGGAGGCCAGCCGGTCGGCAGAGCGATTGGACCCGCCTTGGAGGCCAGGGAAGCCATCAGCATTCTTGAAGGAGAGAAGCATCCAGGAAGCGTAATAGAGAAATCTTTGGGCCTGGCGGGAATATTGCTCGAGCTTGGCGGAATGGGCAACGGAGTCGAGAGGGCAAAGGAAATCCTTGAGTCTGGAAAGGCGTTGAAGAAATTCCGGGAGATCGTCGCCGCCCAAGGTGGCAAGTCTGACATAGGTTCCAGCGACATCAAGATAGGAGAGTTCAAGTTCGATGTGACGGCAAGGAAAGCGGGTTACGTCTCGGGAATCAACAACAAAGACCTGATTCGAATCGCCAGACTTGCGGGTGCCCCAAAGGACAAAGGTGCAGGCATCCTGCTGAACAAGAAAAGGGGACATCAGGTGGAACTGGGGGAGACCCTGTTCACGATTCATGCGGAGAAGGAGGCGAAGCTCGATAGTGCCGCTGACTTTTCGAGAAGGGTCGACCCTGTGTCGATCGAAGGGATGCTTCTGGCGAAGATTCCATCAATCTCACGGATCAACGTCTGACCTTCCCGTCTTGGGCTCGAATTGCATCGTCTAGCGTCATTTCTCCCTTTGCAACAGCCCTTGCCAGGTCGAACGATATCGTGATCCGCCCCTCGCTCTCGATTCTGCTAAGCCTCTGGATGTCCCTGATCTCCCCAGAGGTCGGATTGATCTCCGGCAGCGTGGATAGTGTATGACCCTGAGTGGTAGCGATGCGTAAAGCCGCGTCTACATCAGGCAACTCGCCCCTCGTCGTAGTGCTCGTCTCATCGACGACCTCGATTCGATCCACCCGATCCCACACAGCTTTGATAATCCGATTGCGATTAGTCCTGTCTCCATGACCAATACGAACAACAGAAAGGGAATGAGAGTAACAGGCAAGAATGTGGTCAACGGCGTCCGCAACTTGTTCGGGGGATCGAACCACATCAGTGAACAAGACCTTTCCATCCCCTAGGACGGCGACTCCAGGTCTGCTGCCAGGGTCTATGCCGATAGTCAAGCCCTCGAGGTCCTTTCCTCCCTTCAGCACAGCATTGGCGACGTCGATAGCGAACTCCGGCCTGTCGTGAGCGACCACTGAATGATAATGCATCTTGGACTTCTCCGCCTCTGTAGTGATTATCACCCCGACATTGGAGGGAACATGGTCATCAAAGTCAAGCGAGATGAAGCGCTCTCCTCTCTCCTTGAGAGCCTGGACCAGATCGTGGAAGAACCTGAAGTTGTCGGTCATTATGCCGATGATCTTCATTCGAATCTATCTGATGAGAGCTGGACACCTTAGCTTTTGCCCTTCCCATCTTCAGAAATAATCGCATTGACACGGTCCAATTCCCTTGGCATGCTCCGCCCCATTTGCAGAAATCCAAGTGCGCTTGCGATTCCAAATGAGGCGACTATCCCCCAGAGGAGAACGGGCATTCCAACCGTAATATCGAGCAGGACACCTCCGATGAACGGGGCAAGGGAGTATCCAAACGAAGTGGATAGGCCGAAGACGCCCATGTACCTTCCTCGCTCCTTTTCCGGAGACATGTTGGCAACGAGATTCATGGAAGAAGGCGAGGTGATGTTCTCGCCCATCGTAATTACGAACATACAGAATGCCAGAAACATGAAGTCCTGAGCGAAGGCTACCAGGAAATAGCCAGCGGCGTAGACGATGGCGCCTGCAGCTATGACCGAGGACATCTTGAACTTCGTGAGATATCTGGCCATCGGGAGCTGAAGGAATACCACAAGAGCTCCATTGATGGTGTAAAGATAACCTATCTCGATCTCAGATACGCCCACGACATCGTTGGAGAATACAGAGTACGTGGTCGACATCTGGGCGACCACTATGAAGAGCAGGAAGGACATGGCGCAGAAGAAGACGAACCGCTTGTTACTCCTGATCCTACCAAGATCCCTGAAACTGAATCCCTCCATTGGACCTCCCTTGCGCATCGACTCCTCCACCGCCAGGGCCATTATGAGCGCAACGGTCCCACTTGTCACCGCGGTGAGTAGGAAGAGTGAGGAGTAGGAGACGGCAGCCAGGAACCCTCCCACCAAGGGACCGAGTGCCCAACCGATATTCACACCGATCCTGAGAAGACTATATGCCTCCAACCTTTTCCCCGGCCCGACGACGTCGGCGATCATCGCATTCGAGGCGGGTTCGAAGATATTGCCGACGAGAGAGCTGCAAATGATCAGAACCGCGATAAGAATGAAGTCCATCTGGGTTGCTATCACGACGCTTATTATGACGAATATCATGGCACGAGTTCCTTGTGCAAGCGCCATCACGTTCTTTCGACCGAACTTGTCGGCTATTTCTCCACCGAGGACCTGCCCGACAGCGCCGGTAGCAGAGGAAGCGAGGAATATGAGGCCGACGTAAGACATCGGGACGCCTATCTTATCGTGAAGGTAGATCGCAAGGAATGGCATCACGACCGAGAACCCAGCTGCCCCTACCATTCTTCCTACGAAGAGTATCCATACTCTCCGGTCGTAGCCCTTAAAAGAGGTGGTGGTGAGACGCATTGTCGTCATCCGATCGAGTGATATCTAAGGCGACATGTCGTCCTATGGATTATGCTTTTCGAAAACGATTTCAAACACAGGATGGAGACGTCAGGAGGAGCGCCCCCTCTTGAATCGTGAGAACTTCCCCTTTGGTCCTGTTTCCAGCTCCTCAAATCGCTTCAGCAATTCCTTCTGCTCCTGGCTGAGCTTCTCAGGCACGATAATCTTCACGCGAACATATTGGTCTCCGGCCCCCCTCCCGTCCACATGCTCGATGCCACTCTTTTTCAATCTGAAAATTGTGTCACCCTGAGTCCCAGCAGGTATCTTGAGCCTTGCCTTTCCCTTCAATGTGGGAATCTCCACTTCATCCCCCAGCGCTGCCTGGGCGAAGCCTATTGACCAATCTATCCATATGTCCGGTCCGTCCCGCTTGAACAGCCCGTGCTCTTTGATGTGAACTACCACGAACAAATCACCAGAGGATCCGCCACCTACATCAGCCTCTCCGGCCCCAGGGACCCTGAGGTTCATCCCATCTTCGATTCCTTTTGGAATGTCGATACTGATCCTTGAGGTCTTGAGGCTAGTTCCACTCCCTTTGCATATAGAACAAGGATCAATCACGCTCCTTCCTGCCCCCCTACACTTCGGGCAGGTGGTTATGGAGACATACTGGCTATATCCTCTCCGTTCGGCCCGGCTGATCTGCCCTTTTCCGCCGCAAGAGGGACAAGTCGTCACTTTTCCATCCTTCGAGCCAGTTCCGTTGCAGGTCGCGCACTTGACCGAGTGAGGGATCGATACCTCCTTCGAGACGCCGGAGGCCGCCTCTTCAAGGGTGATCTCGATGTCGTACCTGAGAGACTGACCCTTCCTCTTCCGATAGTTCGGTGAGGCTCCGTCCCCTCGTCCAAACATCAGATCGAATATGCTGCCTCCGAATCCAGTTCCTCCGATGTCATACGCACCGAGGTCGGAGAATATATCGCGAAGGTCCCCGAAGTGGCTGAAGTCTCCCCAGTTGAAGGAGCCCTCTCTGAACTGTCCGCTCACGCCTGAGTGACCGTATGAATCGTAAAGCCTTCGTTTGTCGGCGTCAGCAAGTACCTCGTAGGCCTCGGACATCTCCTTGAATTTCTCCTCCGCGGCCTTTCGGTCCAGCTTCGAGACGTCCGGATGGTATTGCCTCGCAAGCTGGCGGTAGGCCTTCTTTATCTCTTCCACTGAGGCGTTCCTTCCGACGCCCAGCACTTCGTAGTAGTCCCTCTTGGTCATTCGAGGTCATCCAGAAGTTCGTTCACTTGTCGTCGACTATCCGAAAATCGGCGTCCATGTATCCTTTTCCATCGTCCTTGCCGCTTTCTCCGCTGGGCTTGCCGTCCTGCCGTTCCTCGCTCTTCTGCTGGGATGAACCTGCCTGATAGATCCTCGACGAAATCTGGTACATCTCCTTCATCAGGACGTCCATCTTCGCCTTGATCGCAGAAGTGTCATCGCTGCCGATGACGCTCCGGAGCTCTTCTACGGCTTTGGTTATTCTCTCCTTCTCTTCGCTCGTAACCTTATCGCCAAGCTCATTGACCGTCTTCTCGCTGGTGTATATCAGTGTGTCCGCCTGGTTCACAAGTTCGATTTTCTCCTTCTGCTTCTTGTCGGCCTCGGCGAACTTCTCAGCTTCAGCGACCATTTTCCCAATCTCATCCTTGGAGAGCTTCGTGCTTGCCGTGATAGTAATCCTCTGCTCCTTCCCAGTACCTAGGTCCTTCGCAGATACGTTTGTTATGCCGTTCGCATCGATATCGAAGGCGACCTCGATCTGAGGGATGCCCCTCGGAGATGGAGGGATCCCCATGAGATGGAATCTACCGAGAGATGTGTTGTATGTTGCCATCTCCCTCTCACCCTGGACGACGTGTATCTCAACGCTCGTTTGATTGTCCGCAGCGGTAGTGAAGATCTGGCTCTTTCTTGTAGGGATCGTGGTGTTCCTCTCGATCAGACGAGTGGCGATGCCTCCTAGGGTTTCGATCCCGAGCGACAGAGGAGTCACGTCCAGCAAGAGAACATCCTTGACCTCTCCAGACAGCACGGCCCCTTGGATCGCGGCACCCATGGCAACGCACTCCATCGGGTCCACGCCGCGCTGTATCTTCTTGCCGACAATCATCTCGACGAATCTCTGGACCATCGGCATCCTGGTCGGCCCGCCGACAAGAATCACACTATCGATTTGGTCCGCTCCGACGTGAGCGTCGCTGATTGCAGTGAGCATCGGCCCTCTGCAACGCTCGATGACGGGACCTACCAGCTCCTCGAGCTTCGACCTTGTCAATGTCATCGCGAGATGTCTGGGTCCAGCAGCATCGGCGGTTATGAATGGAAGGTTGAGGTCCGTGGACATCGTGGTCGAGAGCTCGATCTTCGCCTTCTCGCACGCCTCGCGCACTCTCCACATCGCCATCTTATCGTTCGTCAGGTCGATTCCGTGGTCCCTCTTGAAGCTTTCAGCGACGTACTTCATCAGTATCTCGTCCATGTCCGTTCCGCCGAGCTGAGTGTCTCCGTTCGTGGATATGACCTCGAAAACACCTTCACTGAACTCCATGATTGTCACGTCCAGTGTACCGCCCCCGAAGTCGAAAACCATTATCTTTTGTTCCGTCCCGGACTTGTCAAGACCATACGCAAGTGCCGCTGCCGTGGGCTCATTGATTATTCTGACTACGTCGAGTCCGGTAATAGCGCCCGCATCCTTCGTAGCCTGTCTCTGGTTGTCATTGAAGTATGCTGGCACTGTGATGACCGCCTTCGTCACCTGCTCTCCGAGGTACGCCTCCGCGTCCCGTTTTATCTTCTGAAGAATGAAAGCCGAGACCTGCTGAGGAGTGTACTCCTTCCCGTATACCTTTGCCTTGTAGTCCGTTCCCATCTTCCTCTTTATCGCGGCGATGGTCCCCTCTGGATTCGTGACCGCCTGCCTTCTCGCTGGCTCTCCGACCAGAAGTTGACCGTCCTTCGTGAACGCGACATACGACGGAAAGGCTTTTCCGCCCAGACTTGTCCCTTCAGCGCTGGGTATTATCGCGGGTCTACCCGCTTCCATCACAGCCGCGGCTGAATTGCTTGTGCCCAAATCAATTCCTATTGTTCTCGTCATTGCTTTCACCTCTACCTGATGTTTTTCCAACTTTCACTTTTGTATGTCTCAATACCCGAGGTCCAAGGAAATAACCTTTCTGGTACACTTCTAGTATCTCCCCAGCGTCTCCTTCTCCAGTGGAAAGCGCCTCGTGATGTTGTGGATCGAACTTGCCAACCGAAGGTATCTCCTCTAGACCATAACTCTTTAGAAGAGTGGTCAGATTATCGTGTATCTGGCGTATGCCAGTCATGAACCTGTCCGAGCCGCATGACGTGCCAAGTGCCCGCTCCAGGTCATCAACTATCGGCAGGAGATCACAGATGAGCTTCTCATTGGCAAATTTCACAAGATCCTCGCGCTCTCTCTGGCTTCGCTTCTTGTGGTTGTCGAACTCCGCCTGGATTCTTCGGGCTGCATCAAGATACTCCCTTGCCGAAGCTATCTGTCTCTCCAGCTCCTTCCTCATCTCCTGGACCTCCTGCTTGAGCTTGGAGACCTCTTCGTTCGTCTTCTCAGTCCTGGTCCCATCTTCCGAGGGACAGGTGTCCTCGATGCCGCTACTCATGCAATCACCAGCTACCAATCCAGGGGTTCATATACATTTTCTAAGAATAAGGTAAAGAAAAGGTTTGTGGGGAGCGTCCTCCCTCATTATCGTTCAGTCTCAGTCCTCGTCTCCGAGTCCTTCGCCGCCCATTCCGCCCATTCCGCCAGGTCCACCTGGTCCACCAGGTCCAGGTCTACCGCCCTTGGATGCTATGACATCGTCAATCCTGAGGATCATGACGGCGGCATCTGTGGCCGAATTTATCGCCTGCTTTCCCACGCGGAACGGTTCAAGGACGTTCTCCTTCAGCATGTCGATAACCTTGCCGGTGAAGACGTTGACACCAGCGTTGACCTTGCCGGATTTGTGGGCCTTTCTCAAGTCAATCAGTATATCGATTGGATCATGACCCGCATTCTCAGCAAGTGCCGTCGGAACGACTTCCATTGCGCTTGCAAATGCATCGATGGCGATTTGTTCCCTACCCCCAATCGTCGCAGAGTACTCCCTCAATTTCAGTGCGAGCTCAACTGCTGTGGAGCCTCCGCCCGTAATCATCTTACCGTCCTCGATCGCGACAGCGACAACGCTCATGGCATCATCGAGCGACCGCTCGATCTCGTCAACCACGTGCTCTGTACCGCCTCTGATGAGGACCGAAACCGCCTTCGGATTCTTACAGCCGGTCACGAAGGTCATCTCGTCATCCTGATACCTGCGCAGTTCTACGAGAGCGGCCTGTCCCAGGTCAGCCTTTTCTAGCTCGGTCAGTTTGCTGACGATGTTCGCGCCGGTGGCCTTGGCGAGCTTCTCCATGTCAGACTTCTTAACCCTTCGCACCGCATAGATGCCTTCCTTCTGGAGGAAGTGCTGAGCAAGATCGTCGATCCCCTTCTGACAAAACAGAACGTTCGCACCAGACTTCTTGACTTTGTCGACCATTCCACGCAGCATATTCTCTTCTTCATTCAGGAATGCCTGCAATTGGGATGGGTCTCGAATCTCAATCTTTGCATCAATTTCTGTCTTTTTGATCTCGAGCGCAGCGTCCACCAAGGCGATCTTCGCGTTCTCGACCTTCTTCGGCATTGCCGGGTGGACCGGTTCCTTGTCGACGATGATTCCCCTTATCATCTCAGTGTCGTCCATCGATCCACCTTGCTTCTTTACCACCTGGATGTTGTCTTGATCTACTACTATCTTGTCGTCGACCTTCTCTGCGACGGTGGTGACAGCTTCGACTGACAGGTCGGCCATATGCCCCCTTGATCCGCTCACAGCCTTGCTCATCATCGCGGTCATTGCGATGTTCCTGAGAGTGCTCCTATCCTTGATCCCAACTGGCATTGCGATCGAATCGAGTATCTCCATGGCCTTGGCGGCCGCGAGTCTGTAGCCACCGCTGATTATCGTCGGGTGGATGTTAGCATCGATAAGATCGATTGCCTTCTTCAGCAACTCTCCAGCCAGAACCACGGCTGTAGTTGTACCGTCACCGCACTCTTCATCCTGAGTCTTTGCGACTTCAACCAGCATCTTCGCTGCAGGGTGTTCGACGTCGATTTCTTTCAATATCGTGACGCCATCGTTCGTTATGACGACGTCACCCATACTGTCGACCAACATCTTGTCCATCCCACGTGGACCGAGAGTGCTTCTGACAGAATCGGCTATGGCTCGTGCGGCCATAATGTTGTTATACTGTGCGTCTTTGCCTATATCTCTCTTTGTACCCTCTTTGAGGATGAGTATAGGCGTGTTTCCCATTCCCATGTACCATACCTCCATTGTTCTTGAACTAACTACACGCATATCGGTGAAAGCTAGTGCGATTTGAGATGTTTGTTCTTCTATATAAGCATAACGGACATTTCTTCACACTCCATTCCGTCTCGATTCACATTCCAGATGAACGACACAGACCATCAATCGAGGCCGAAACATAATACGTGGGGACGCACGGTCGTCCAATTGTTCAGAGCTTAATAGGTACATGTGACTCCTCCGTTCGGCACAAAATGTTAAATCGGATACGGAGATTCATGGTAGTCTCAGAGGATTGCCAATGAAAACATGCAATACGTGCGGCAAGGTCGAAGGCGAGATCACGCTTGATGGATCGAAGATCATGGTCGAGGAATATGGAGTCTGCAATAAGTGCAGGAAGGCGCTTGCCAGTCTGGGTGAAACCTACCGTGATGATTACGAAAACAGAACAGGACAGAAGATGGAGAAGATAATTCCCTGGCCCGCGTTCAAGGAATTCAGCTGGCCCCCCCACGCTGATGTCCTGCTGTCTGGATGGGAACTGAAGACGTGCGAGTTCGCAATTGCAATGACGGAGACTAGCCTAGTGAGCGGCAGAAGGTCGATTGCCAGCATCGAAGATGAGGCCACTAAAAGAATCTCCGAGTTGTCAAAGGCTATCGAGGAATCCAAGGACTATGGAGAGAGGACGAAAATGCGGAGAGACTTCGATCGCTATAAGAGGAAGATGGATAAGGTGGAGGAATTGGCTAAAGCCGGTGAGCGCCCACTTTTCATCATGTCTATTGACAAGATTATCGGCATCGAGACCGAGAAGAGAGGAGACTGGATGCACGTGAGTTTCCAAGAAAGGAAGATAAAGACCGGATTCTTTGGAGGGAAGAAGGAGATAACAGTCCCACAAAGATGGATTGTCACGGCCTTGTACGAGGACACCATCAATGCTCTTGTCAAGAGGGTCCGAGAAAAGAGCCCGCAATGATCCTTGACGGTCCAGATCCCTCTCACATGATACCGGTCTAGAAGTACGAGCCCAATCCCCACGAAGAGAAGTGATTTTATGCCATGAACATATCTCTGTAGCACTCGACCACGATTGTTGAAATCGAGAAGCACTTTGTGGAGATGGGGATGGATAGGATGGGGGAATTGGAAACCTGTCTTGCGCTACTGTTCAGAAGGAAGGGGAAGAACGTACTTACAGAGAAAGAACTTGTTTTTTCAGCTTCAATGGACTTCCGCTGGTTCACCCCGAAGGAAGCTCAGAAGCTCTTGGAACTCGGTCTGAAGAAAGGGCTGCTCACGAAAACGGATGGTTTCGTCAGGCCGAACTTCGAATACAAGAAGATCGAGATTCCTGGAACCTACAGACCGGGCCAAAAAGCACTGGTCGATGAGCCCGAGGACGCATCACTTTTCGCTAGGATCCTTGACGCAATATCAGCAATCTCCAACTGGAAGAAGAGGGAGATCGTCGCTAGAATAAATAGAATCCAGGAGCGACTCGGCGTTGACATCGAGGTGGCTGCTTTGGCGCTTGCCCAAGAGGTCGGAGTCTCGACAGCGACTTACATGGAGAACGTGAGGACGGAGGTCCTCAGCAAATGAGGTTCACTCCTTCTTCATCTTGATCAAATCGCCAAGGGTAAGCTCCTTGGACCCTGCAGCTTTCGATTCTGACTTGATGACCGGGACCTTCTCCTTGAGGGTGATCCCAAGCTCATTCTCCAGCTTCTTCACGAGCAAGTCGTCTGGTCGCATGTCTCCCCTCTCCAGCTTGTTGATGACGCTCGTCTTTTCATTGATCTTAGCGGCCAGTGTCTCCTGCTTCCAATCCCTTGCCATACGAGCCTCCTTTATGAGTCTTGGATAGTCCAAAACAAGTTCGATCGTCTCTTCCTCGACGTAAACGTCCTTAGGCTGCATCCTGCGCTGCCTCTGTTCGAGACGCTCCACGATAGCGGACTTGGTGGCAACTTCTTTCTTTCCTATCTTCGACGCGTCGCCGAATTTCATGCATTCCTTACATACTCTCAACACCGTTCCCTCGATCAGTATCGGTGTCGTCCGCTCCATCTCCTTGCCACATAGTTCACAGATCATCTTGGGTCAGCCCTATTGAATGCAGATGGACCAATTTAAACATGACTGAGATGACTCTGGATATCAATTCCAGATCGAGACGCTAGTCCTTCCTATTACCCCAGATGGATATTCACTGCGAAAGAGTCAAATAGACCTGGCCTTCATATTAGCGGAGGAAGGGTGACCTGTTGAAGGAACAACAGCTGGACGGGTTCATTTCGGAAATGAAAGACAAAATTGAGATGCTGGAGCGAAGGAACAATGAGTTGATAGAAGAGACGCGAAGGGTCGAGGGCGAGAAGCGCTACATAGAAAGCGAACTCTTCAGGCTTCAGAAGGAACTCAAGCGCATGAGGACCGAGATGGAACGGCTGAAGTCCCCTCCGTTGATCATAGGATTGATAAAGGACCTGCTGTCGGACGGTAGGGTAATAGTCAAGAGTTCTACAGGTCCTGACTTCATCGTAGGCACTTCAGAATATGTGCCCTCTCAAGACCTCGTCGTCGGTGCAAGAGTTGCATTGAACAAGCAGACATTGGCCGTGATGGGCGTCCTTCCTCCCTCGCTCGACCCGATCGTCATCGGCGCTGAGATCATCGTCAAACCTGGTGTCACATATAACGAGATTGGTGGATTGGACGACCAGATAAGAGACGTCAGGGAGGCAGTTGAAGATCCGTTGCTCAGACCCGAGCTCTACAAGAAGGTGGGGATCGAGCCTCCGAAGGGAGTACTCTTGGTGGGACCTCCTGGCACGGGCAAGACTCTTCTTGCGAAGGCCGTAGCCCACCAGACCAGTGCAACTTTCATAAGATTCGTGGGGTCTGAGCTAGTGCAGAAATACATTGGAGAGGGAGCAAGACTCGTGCGAGAGCTTTTCGAGATGGCCAGGGAAAAGGCTCCAAGCATCGTCTTCATTGATGAACTAGACTCTATAGGAGCAAAGAGACTTGAGGTCGCCACATCGGGAGATAGGGAGGTCCAGAGGACGCTGATGCAGCTCTTGTCCGAACTAGACGGTTTCAACCCGATAGGCGACGTGAAGATCATGGCGGCGACGAACAGACCGGACATACTAGATGAGGCCCTTCTCAGACCTGGCCGTTTCGATAGGATCATCACGATCCCGCTGCCGAACTACGATGCGAGGCGAGAGATATTCAATATCCACGCGAAGAAGATGAACATCGACTCCACGGTGAATCTACTGGAGCTTGCGATGAAGTGCGAGGATGCCACCGGGGCGGATATCAAAGCGATATGCACCGAGGCTGGTATGTTCGCGATAAGGGACAACAGAGATACGGTGTGCATGCTCGATTTCGAGCGGGCGATAGCGAAAGTATTGGAGACGGAAGAGGGAAAATTGATCGAATCAGGCGTCATGTTCGCGTGATTCCTCTAAAGAGATGTCCTCGAGGTCCATTTCGATCACCAACGGTCCGATGTAGTCGCACTTCTTGCAGTGGTACTTGTAGCCGGTAAGGAGGCCGGCCTCGTAGTATAGGTCGGCGGACCCACATTCTGGACATACCAATATCTTCTTTTTCACGCCCATTCAATAGCGATCGCAACGTATAATACCTCTACCGTTATCTGTCGAAGTAATCAATTCCAGAACTCAGGGAACACCTGTTATATACCGAGATCAGAATCAGAACGTCTATGCAGGCGCTAGAAGCTTCTAGAATAATAACGGATGAATATTCAGCGAAGATATTGCTTGCGACTCTCGAAAATCCCAAGACCGCGGTCGAATTGAATCGGGAGATGGACATCCCGATAGCTGCCTGCTACCGACGCATTAGAGCGTTGGAGAAACAAGGACTGCTAAGGTGCGTCGAAGTGCGATCGACGTTCGAAGGCAAGCACATAGCTACCTACGAATCGATACTGAAAAGGGCGTCCGTATTCCTCGAGAACGGAACGATCAAGACAAGGTTCGAGATGGTTTCAGGGGAGAGCGAGGATTTCTTCATGGACTGGCACGGACAGAGTAAAGAATGATCAGTCGGTGCTGAGATCCTCTCCGCCCTCGAAAACCTGCTGGATCGTATTGTAGATGTCTTCCATGCCGAAGGGAGTCCTTGAGGATACTGGTGTCAATTCCCTGTACATGCCGATACTCTCCATCGCCTTGAAGAACTCTATGCTGAGGATGGTCTGTGACGTGCCTTGTTCCTGACCCAGCGCATCGTACAGAGTGTAGGGATCTCTAGACCAGCTCAGGATGGTCTCCACATCCTCTTCATTGATCGTGTCGGATTTCGAGAGGACATTCAGAATCGGTACGAGAAATCTAAAGTGGGTGATCGCGCACAACATCAGGCTCGAAACGAACCCGGATGGGGTCTTTGAGAGCAGCGGGTCGGAGAGAAAGACGAAGAACGAGTCGCTCTTACCCAGAGCCTCCACCACTACGGAGCTCGACTGCCTGAAGGCGAAGAGTTCCATCTGACCGGGCGTGTCGATGAGAAGGTAGTCCGATCTGAACGTATCGACGATGGAGACTATCTCCCTGGTCTTCAGAGCTATCATGTCAGAGCACACGATCTGCGCTCCGTTCGGTCCCAAACCGTACTCGTTCATCACATCATCAAGACGGACCCAGTCCCTGATGTCGATGTCCGGAGCATAAGGCACCATCTCCGCTCCAGGATCCAGATTGAGCGTAACGTCGTTGAACCCATGCATCTCCATCCACTCTCGGAATGCATTGACAAGAGAACTCTTCCCGCTTCCCGCGGTTCCGATGAAGTAGATGTTTCTCAAAGACGGCACCCCAAGGGAGAGCGGGCCCGGAGGGATGTTCGGATTCTATGGAGAATCTTTCGAACCCTCGACCCATCGGTTAAGAGCCGATTGCTCTACCTAGCTGAGCTACGGGCCCTGAGCGGGGCATATAAGGTTGTCATAAATAAACATATCGAAGATGTTTTGAGCGTCAATCTCATCCATCTGGCAGACGTTGGCGCAGATAGACCGACAAAGACTCTGTTTGAGTGAGGGCCGATCCGGGAAAAGCATTTATATCGTCCCATTCAATCGGAATATCATGGCTGATCTCCAGGTCCGGGATGTCATGACCACGGCGGTCGTCACTTTGGATGCCTCTTCCACTCTTTACGACGCGACGGTCGCTTTTGCAGTGAACGGTATATCGGGAGCGCCAGTAATCGATGAGAATGGGAAGCTAGTGGGAGTCCTGAGCGAGACCGACATCCTCGCATTCGTGAAAACCTTGCAAGAAGAGATCCACCGAAAAGAACCTAATACTTCTTTCCTCAGCGTTCCTTTGGATGAAATCCTCAAGGATGAGAAGCTCGCAGGAGTCTACAGAGATATTTCCGGCAAGAATATTAGAGAAATCATGTCTGAGGAGGTGCTGACGGTCTCGCCCAGTACGAGTGTCATGGAGGCGATTGACCTGATGATCAAGAGGGACGTAAACAGGGTCCCTGTCGTCGATCACGATAAGATCGTGGGGATAGTCACCAAAGGCGACATTATCTGGTCCCTCTACAAGGACAAGTTCTCGAAAACCTGAAGACCGCATGATATTTGCTGGAGGGTTTTCGATCGCGTCTCATCGCTAGGTTTTTCTTTCGCGACCGCATTCACCCATTGGGATGCGCTCATGTCAAGGGAAAGTCGGGAAGTCCATATCCTTGCAAGCGGCAGCGATGGCAACTGCGCCGTGATACGGGATGATGACACCTGCCTTATGATCGATGCGGGGCTGAGCGGAAACCAGATCGAGAGGGGGCTGAACGAAGTTGGGATCGAGCCCTACGAGCTAACCGCTATTCTAATCACGCACGAGCACCGGGACCATGTCATGGGCGCTGGCGTGCTTTCGAGAAGGTATCAAGTGCCCATTGGCGGCAATAGGATGACGCTTTCATTTTCTGGCATCGATCGGTTGGAATCTCCGATCGTATTTGAGACGTCACGCGCCTTTCGCGTCGGGACGATTGATGTCCTGCCTCTGCCGATCTCCCACGATGCTGCGGAACCGAATGCGTTCCTGGTTAGCTATGGCGGAAAGAGATGCTTGATAGCAACGGACCTTGGGGTCGTGACCAATCCTATTCAGACGGCATTGATGGGATGCGACCTCGTCGTTCTTGAGGCGAACCATGATCTGAAGATGCTCCTCACCGGTCCCTATCCCCATTTCCTAAAGGAAGCGATAAGAGGAAGAAAAGGGCATTTGTCGAATGCAGATTGCGCAAGGGCGCTGAAATCATCCCACATAGATGGAAGAAAGATATTCCTTGCTCATCTGAGCAGAAAGAACAACCGACCAGACCTGGCTTGCGAAACCGTGGCGGACGAGATTGGCTGCCATAGAAACGAGGTCGACTGTCTGCATGGAACGGGAGACACCAGAAGCATCTCCATATGCTAGAAAGGTCTGGACGGAATCAACTGCACAGCCTTTCCCTTGTTTATCAACGTCGTCGCTATTGACACAGGGAGTGTGACTATGTCCTCTCTCGAGAGCTTATAGTTCCTATCCGGTCCAGCAAAGGAGGGGATATCCTCAAGAATTCTCAGCATCAAGTACTCCTCGACCGGTTTCTGGACCTGTTTTCCGACTTCTTGGGGCTTTGTCGTTCCCTTTGCGGTCTCCTCGATTTCGTCAATCCCTTTCTGAAAACCTGCGTCCTTGGGCGACTTGATCATGTCCCCACTAGGTTCGCTCTTCACCTCTGGCCTTCGAACCATCGAGACTGTGGCATTCTCTAAAAGCGATTCGACGGACCTCTCAGGCTCTGGCTCCGGCGGAAGCACAGCCTTTCCGACAGTCATACGTTCCGTATCGAGCACAGACCCACGCTGCTCCTTGACCGAGGCGAATACTTTCTCGAAGAGCATCTTCTCTTCCTCAGTCAACCTGTCGATCTCGACCTTCGTTCCCCCAGCAGCCCTCAGAGCGCTGAGCATTATCTTCTCAGCCCTGAAGTCGAATATCTGGAGCGCTTTCTCTGAGATCTTCTTCATCTGATTGTCAAGAAGACCTACTTTGGTCGAGAACTTGTCGGCGACCGTCGCCTTCTCGCTCTCTTTCCAGAGTCGGATGAGCATGTCTCTGAGAGCAGGGTAGAAATCCTTCCGTATCTCCGTGACATTCTTCGTTTTCTGCTCCTTCCGATAAATCTCGGTGACTTCCTCATAGGTCAAAGGCTCAAGAAGCGGGGGCATCATGAACAAATCCGGCTGAGAGTATTTGATTGTTCCCGACACAGATTATCAACCACTTCGATAGGTCGTC
>Ga0153916_10000515_pt1 | contig 25938 bp, 20 predicted proteins | sample Opewatmetagenome_FD_109642 | JGI IMG/M metagenome (GOLD analysis project Ga0153916, IMG submission 109642) | Freshwater wetland microbial communities from Ohio, USA - Open water 3 Core 3 Depth 4 metaG | ecosystem: Environmental > Aquatic > Freshwater > Wetlands | place: USA: Ohio, Lake Erie...
CGGGCCTGGACGCGGCCCGGGAGGCCCTGGATCCGCAAGAAGCCTTCGGCGTCGCTCTGGTTGTATTGCCCGCCGCCCTCCATGGTGGCGATCCCTTCGTCGTAGAGGCTGTTCGGGCTGGAGCGGCTCTCGACCAGCAAGTTCCCCTTGTAGAGGCCCAAGGTCACCTCCCCGCTCACTGGCCGCTGGGCCTCGCGGATGAACGCCATCAGGGCGTCCATCTTGGCGTGGTACCAGAACCCGTAGTAGACCATCTCCGCGACCTCGGGGGCCAGGCGGTCGCGGAGATGCACCAGGTCGCGGTCCAGCGTGAGCTGTTCCAGGAGGCGGTGGGCCTGGTAGAGGATCGTCATCCCGGGGGCTTCGTAGACGCCGCGGCTCTTCATCCCCACGAAGCGGTTCTCGACGATGTCGATCCGGCCGATCCCGTTGCGGCCGCCGATCTCGTTGAGCAACCGGACGACGTCGTAGGGCCCCAGCCGGCTCCCGTTGACCCGCACCGGCACGCCCGACTCGAAGCCCACGGCCACCGTCTCGATCCGGTCGGGGGCCTTTTGGGGGGAAACGGTCATGCCGAACTCGACCAGCTCGACGCCGCATGCGGCCAGGTCCTCCAGCTTGCCCGCCTCGTAGCTGATGTGCAGGCAGTTCTCGTCGGAGCTGTAGGGTTTTTGGGCAGTGGCCTTCACCGGGATGTTCCTCTGCTGACAGTAGGCGATCATCTCGCTGCGGCCGGGGAACTGCCGGCGGAAACTCTCCATCCGCCAGGGAGCGACGACCTGAATTTCAGGCTCCAGGGCCTCGGCGGCCAACTGGAACCGGCACTGGTCGTTCCCCTTGCCGGTCGCGCCGTGGGCAAAGGCCCCCGCCTGGACCTCCCGGGCGGCCTGGAGACACTTCTTGGCGATCAGCGGCCGGGCGATCGACGTGCCCAGCAGGTACGTCCCTTCGTACTTGGCGTCCCACTGGAGCACGGGAAAGGCGAAGTCGCGGCAAAGCTCCTCGCGGGCATCGACGATCCGTGCCGAGCGGGCCCCGATCCGCTTGGCCTTGTCGAGGATCGCCTGGCGGTCTTCGCAGGGCTGCCCGAGGTCGACGTACACCGCGTGCACGTCGTAGCCCTCCTCCAGGAGCCAGCCGAGGATGACCGAGGTGTCCAATCCGCCCGAGTACGCCAGAATGCAGCTTGGCATGGTAGGCTCCGAACGATGGAAAGACCGGCCGCCCGACGGCCAGGTTCGCCGGGGAAACCCTGATTTTGGCCGCCGGGGGGGCGCTTGACAAGGGAAACCGCCGTCTCGCCTCCCGCCCGAACCCCCTGGATTGACTCGCGGCGCGCCCAGGGTATTCTGAACCCGGGCGATGGTCTGATCTTGCAGATTGCCAGGAGGACGGCCGATGCTCAAGCTCTACCGGCACGACCCGGACGGCGTCCGATACTGGGAGGCCTGGGACGCGGGCGATACCGTGGTGGCCCATTGGGGTGGGCTCGGCGAAGCAGGCGACTCGCAGGAGGTCCGAATTGAGCCGGGCGAGACGGCCGAGACGGTCATCGCGCGGGAAAGCCGGGCCCCGCGGGCCGATGGTTATCACGAGATCCCCGTGGAAGACCACTCCACCGTCATTGTCCAGTACAAGACCCAAGGCTGGGGCTCTCCGGAGGACCTCCAGAAGCGGCACCGGGTCGAGGGCATCCTCAACGAGTCCCTCGGCTGGACCGGCAACGGACATTGCGATGGGGGTGACATCGGCAGCGGCACAATCAACGTCTACGCCCTGGTCGTCGATCCCTACCTTGCCAAGAACGCGATCGTCGCCGCCTTGAAGGAAGATGGGCTGCTCGAAGGGGCCCTCATCGCCTACCGCGCCCCCGACGACGAGTACGTGATCCTGTGGCCCGAGGACTTCCAGGGAGAGTTCTCGATTTTTTGAGCCCGACTTGGACTGTAAGTCCTTGCCCAGGAAGTACTTACCAAGAATCTTCAGCGTCGCGCCTGGATTCTCCTTTTCCGCTTTGTCCGGCGGATGCGCTTAGGTGGGCAGAGGACCCGAGGTCGATGGTCAACGACGAGGTCACTGTGGACCTTCTGGATCGCGCCGCCCGGGGCGAGCGGGGGGCATTGGACCGGCTGCTCGATCGCCACCGCGGCCGGCTGCGGCGAATGATCGCCGTGCGGATGGATGCCCGGCTCTCCGCCCGCGTCGATCCCTCCGACGTAGTCCAGGAAACCTTCGCCGAAGCCGCCCGAAAACTCCCCGAGTATGCCGCCGAGTTGCGGGCACCGTTCTACCTCTGGCTTCGGCAATTGGCTTGGCGCCGGCTCCTGGACCTGTCGCGAAAACACATTGCGGCCCGCTGTCGAAGCGTCAAGGATCAGGCCGAACGGGAGCTTCCGCTGGCCGGCGAATCGGTCGTGCGGTTGGCCGCCCGGCTCGTGGCCTCCCAGACCAGCCCCAGCGAACACCTGGAAAGAAAGGAGCTGCGGGGCCGGGTCCGGGCCGCGTTGGTCCGCTTGCAGCCCCCCCATCAGGAGGTGCTCGTGCTGCGATTCTTGGAGGAGCTTTCCACTAGCGAGATTGCCTCGATCCTCGGAATCACCGAGCGGGCCGTCCGCTACCGACAGCGCCTGGCCATGGAACGGCTTGCCCGATTGCTCGGACATGAGAACCCGGAGGATGCCCCGTAGGGTGGGCTCTGCCCACCAAATTATACTGATTCTGTGGTGGGCACAGCCCACCCTACTTCCGACGTTTTTCGGCTAAATCGTGGGACACGCGCCATGGCAGAGTCCCGTATCACAACGGACTTCCACCTCCCGGCGGACGAACTCCTGGACGATCTGTTCGAGGAGATCACGGCGAAGGTCCAGGCCGGCGAACCGGTTGACATCGAGCAGTACGCCCGCAGGCTCCCGCAACACGCCGAGCGGATCCGCAGCCTGTTCGAGGCCACCCGGGCCGTGGTCATGCTGGGCCGGTCCGTCAGCGGCAGTGCCTCGGTCCCTTGCGAGCCGCAATTGGGGGGATCAACGTCCGGCCAATTGGGCGACTTCCGCATCCTGCGTGAGATCGGCCGCGGCGGGATGGGCGTGGTCTACGAGGCGGAGCAGATCTCCCTGCATCGCCGCGTGGCCCTCAAAATGCTCCCTTTCGCCGCCGTGATGGACTCCAAACAGCTCCAGCGGTTCCAGAACGAGGCCCTGGCCGCCGCCTCGCTCAAACATCCCAACATCGTGCAGGTCTACGCGGTCGGCTGCGAGCGGGGCGTTCACTACTACGCGATGGAGTACGTCGAGGGCCAAACGCTAGCCCAGGTGATCGACCAACTGCGGAGCGGGCAACAGGAGGCGTCACCCCCTCACCCCGTCACCTTGTCACCCCCTCACCCCGTCACCCTATCACCCCCTCACCTCGTCACCCCCTCCCTTGCCTCCCCCGAGACCCAGCAGGACCCCCAGGCCGCGCTCTCCACCAAGGGCTCGCACCGGACCTCGGAGTCCTTCCGCTCGGCGGCCCAACTGGGCATCCAAGCGGCCGCGGCCCTGGAACATGCCCACCAGTTGGGCGTGGTGCACCGCGACATCAAGCCCTCGAACCTGATGGTCGAGTTTCCTCTCCCCTCTCCCGCCGGGAGAGGGGCCGGGGGTGAGGGCCCTCACCTCTTGGTCACCGACTTCGGGCTCGCCCAGACCCAGACCGGGGCCAATCTCACGATGACCGGCGACGTCCTGGGCACGCTCCGCTACATGAGCCCGGAACAGGCCCAAGGGAACCGGCAGGTCCTGGACCACCGGTCGGACATCTACTCCCTGGGAGTCACGCTGTACGAGCTGGTGGCGCTGGAGCCCCCTTTTCGGAGCGACGACCGGCACGCCTTGATCCACGAGATTGTCGACGGCAATCCGCCCTCGCCCCGCCAGCTCAACCGCTCGATCCCGGGCGACCTGGAGACGATCGTCCTCAAAGCCATGTCGGCGGAACCGCAGGCCCGTTACGCCACGGCCCAGGAGTTGGCCGACGACCTCCGGCGGTTCCTGGAGGACAGGCCGATCGAGGCCCGGCCTCCGACGCTCTTCCACCGGGCGGTGAAATGGGCCCGCCGCCACCGGCCGCTGGTCTGGTCGGCAGTGGTCCTCCTGGTCTTGTGTACCATCGGATCTTTAATCAGCACGCTGTTGATCGCCGGCGCCTATGAGGAAAAGAACCGGCAGTTGACCGCAACGGAGAAGGCCGAGCAGTTGGCCAGGCAGCAAGAGGCACTTGCGAAGCAGCAGGAAGAGGCAGCCAAGAAGCAGGCAGCACTGGCAAGGGAGCAGCAACAGGTGGCGATCCAGCAGCGCGACGCGGCCGACCGGAACCTCTACGTAGCCCACATGCGGCTGGCGCAGCGGGACTGGGAGTGGGGGCAAATCAGCCGCCTTCACGAAATGCTCGACAGCCACATCCCCGAGCCGGGCCGGCCTGACCTGCGAGGTTGGGAATGGTACTACCTGGTGTCGCTCTGCCGCAGCGATCTGTTGACTCTGCGTGGGCACGCCGATGCGGTGAGGTCCGTGGCCTGGAGTCTCAACGGTGACCGCCTCGCGTCGGGAAGCGATGATCGGACTGTAAAGGTCTGGGACCCCGGCATGGGGCAGGAAATTCTGACGCTCAGCGGCCACCGAGCCAGCGTGCAGTCTGTCGCCTGGAGCCCCGACGGCAAACGTCTGGCGTCAGGAAGCGTCGACGGCACGGCGAGAATCTGGGAACGCAGCAGCGGAAAAGAGACCCTGAGGCTCCGCCCCGGATGGAGCCAGGTGAGGTCCGTGGCCTGGAGTCCCGACGGACACCGTTTGGCCGCAGGAAACATACCCGAGGGCCACACTGGGGCCGCGACCGTGGTTTGGGACGAAATCAGCGGACTCCCTTTGGCCGCGGGAAAGGCACCCGAGCGCGACAGCCCGGGCGCGGTGGCAGTTTGGGACGCCACCACCGGACGAACGGTCCTTGATCTCACAGGCCGAGGGCAATTCCCTGTGGCCTGGAGCCCCGATGGAAAACGGCTGGCGACGGGGACGGATCGTTGGTGGGAGTTCACGACGTGGGATGCTTCCAGCGCTGAAAAACTGCTCACGTTTTCCTGCGATTCCTGGGGAACCCACCAGTTGCATTCCTGGGGGTTCTACTCACTTGCATGGAGCCCGGATGGTCGGCACCTAGCCTCGGGCGAGCAACCGAACAGGGCGCGGGTGTGGGACTCCGACACGGGGCGGGAACTATTCGCCATCCCGCACCCAGGGAGTGTGAGGGCCATCGCTTGGAGCCGCGACGGAAAGCGCTTGGCCACGGCAAGCACGGGCCAGCTCGTCACGGTATACAACGCGGCCACCGGCGAAAAGACGCTCGCGTTACGAGGGCATCGGGGCTCAGTCAACTCCGTCGCCTGGAGCCCGGATGGAACCCGTCTGGCTTCCGCCGGGGACGACAGGACCGTCAAAATCTGGCACGCGGCCCGGAAGCAGGGGCCGCGAGTGATCGACCGCACGGGTGCGGTCTGCCTGACCTGGAGTCCCAGGGGCGATCGCTTGGCTTCCGCCGGCCTCAAGAAACTCAGCCTGTGGGATCCCCGGACGGGAGGGGAAGTGCGGTCGTTTGACATCCCGGCGCGTTCGCTCGCCTGGAGTCCGGACGGCAAGCGCCTGGCGGCCAGCTTCCCCAACCAGACCGTCATCCTTGACCTTGACGCAGACACGCAACTCGTTACTGGGGGGGCGGACGTTGCCACATCCTGGAGCCCAGACGGAACGCGTCTGGCCCTCGCCCATTTTGGCAGTAGCGCCGTGGAAGTGCGGGATGCAGCCACAGGGAAGCTGATCCTTGCACGGAGGGGGCCCGCGGAATATGGCGCGAACGCCGTCGCCTGGAGTCCGGATGGGTCGCGCCTCGCGTCGGCCGGACACGGCGTTTTGACGATCTGGGATGTCGTTAGCGGGAAGGATCTGGTCACCTTACACGGCTTCATGCAGGGCCCGCCTGCATGGAGTCCCGACGGTAAACGTCTGGCTTGGAGAGGCCCTGAATACTCCGTGCGCATCTACGACGCCTCCGACGGGCGCAACCTGGTCTCGCTGGTGGGCCATACCGGCGCTGTCTACGCGGTGGGCTGGTCCCCGGACGGCAGCCGGTTGGCCTCTGGCAGTGCGGACGGCTCGGTCCAGATCTGGGACCCAGCCACGGGAGACGGGCTGCTCTCGCTGACTGGAGTCTTGTTGGCTTGGAGCCCCGACGGCCAGCGCCTGGCCACGATCGGCGATCCCGAAGGGACGATCAGGATTTACGACGCCTCGGCCGGCTATGCGCTGGCCAACACCGGCGGGAGCGAGGCGGGCCGGTTACCACGAATTGGCGACAAGGCATCAACAGCAAAGGAAAGAACCGAAAAGCCCCCAGCAGCAAAGGAGAAACCGAAGTAAAGCGGAAAGCTGAGAGCGGAAAGCGGAGACGGGCGCAACCCACCGGTCTTTCCGCTTTCGGCTTTCCGAATTCCGCTTTGAAACAAGCGGCCGGTGAGGCCCTACGACCAAGCAGTGCCCTCACCGGCCTGGCATCTCCCGGGCGGAATGGTCTGCGCGCCCGGGGCGATGACCGTTTCATTGTACCGCAGGCCGCCTCTGAAAAGGAGACCAAGCCATGTTATTGACGCCTTTGTTTGCCGAAGCTAGGGCCCTCTGGCGGACCCGGGGAAAAAGCGGTCGCGCAGGCCGGGCGGCCCGCAAGCGGCCGTCTGCGCGCCGCGCAACGTTCGAACGCCTTGAAGTGCGGGAAGTGCTTTCCGGCGGGATCGTGGTGACTTCCGTCGGCGCAGCGACCAGGGACTACGCCTACGCAACCTTCCTCGACTCCGCCGAGAGGATCGTGGTGGCGGGTGCGACATATTCGGCCAGTTCGGGATTTGATTCTGCGGTGCTTCGCTTTCAGGCGAACGGAGCCTTGGACGCGACGTTCGACAACGACGGAATTGTCACCACGCCGATAAGCAAGTACGGGGATGGGGCTCGTGCCGCCGCCATGTACCCTGCTAACTCGACGAACCCCGAGAAGATCCTGCTTGGCGGGTACAGCTATTGCAGCAAGCAGAAGCCGTTTAATTTTCCGGACTACGGTTTCGCACTTGCCCGGTATAACCTGGACGGAAGTCTCGACACCGCGTTCGGCGCGCAATCGTCCAACGTCCCCGGCACCGTGGTGACGGACCTCGCAGTTGGCGGGAGTCAGAGCTCCGACATCATCGCAGGCGTCGTCGTGTTGCCGGACGGGAGAATCGTGGCGGCAGGCGATAGCGACGCCAGCCAATCCAGACTCACCTTCGCCTGCTACACGCCGGATGGAGCGCTTGATCCCACCTTTGGAACGGCAGGCGTCGTGAAGACGTCGTTTCCTGGGATCGACCTTTTCGAGACGCACGGCGTTACCCTGCACGAAGGCGGGATTCTGGCAGTCGGGATTGGGTACAAGAACGGTTGGGGGAGTTTCGCCCTCGCCCGGTTGGACCTGAACGGAACGCTCGATCCGAATTTCGGCAACGGCGGAATCGTTACTTCCGTCTGCGACTCCACCATCGATAACTGGGCTATGGCCTGCGCTGTACAACCCGACGGCAAGATCGTGGTCGTGGGGGACGCGGGGCACTTGGTGCCTGGCGGCGAGACATACGATCTCGCGGTGGCTCGCTACACGCCCGCGGGGACGCTGGACCTCGCATTCGGTCAGAACGGGTTCGTACTGGTCGACGTCCATTCTAGGCAACTCGGAGCTTTGGGCCGCTCTGTCGCGATTCAGTCAGACGGGAAGATCGTGGTTGCCGTAGACGGGTTGTGGGGCTTCGGCGTGGTCCGGTTGAACCCGGACGGCTCGCTGGACGATGGAACCGCCAACGACACGACCTCCGGGGACAAGTTTGGCGCCGACGGAAGCGTGTTCACGCCGATCCTATCCGGCGCCACGCCGGCATCGTTAGCGATGCAGAGGGATGGAAGGATCGCTGTCACGGGGACCGCAATTGGCGCGGATCAGCGACGTTTCATCGCAATCGCCCGCTACATGCCCAACGGCAGCCTTGATGAGAGCTTCGTGGGCGATACTCCGTCCCTTGCGATCAACGACGTATCCAAGTCGGAAGGCAATGGTGGCTGGACCACTCCGACGGCGTTTAGTTTCACGGTAACCCGCTCGGGCAACCTCGCCGGCGCGGCTAGCGTAAACTATGCAACCGCCAACGGGACTGCCACGGCGGCTAGCGATTACACGGCCACGAGCGGCACGCTGACTTTCGCCCCCGGCGAGACGACCAAGACGATCACCGTGCTGGTCAACGGCGACAAACTGAAGGAGCCCAACGAGACGTTCGTGGTGAATCTCTCTAACGCGGTGGGGGCGACGATCACGGACGGCACGGGCATCGGCACGATTCTCAACGACGACGGCAAGGGAAGCGCTGGGAGCGTCTCGGCCGCGGCGCTGACGGACGCGGCGTTGGCGGACACTGGGCGCCAGCAACTCGCCCTGGCGGCGTTGCTCCAGTACGAAGACCAGTTGCAGTTTAACCGCCCGGCCCGCAGCAAGAACTTGGAGGTGCCCGCGATCGACCTGGCGCTGGCCGAGCTGGCATTGCAGTACTGAGTTCACCACGGAGGCACGGAGCACGCGGAGCATACCCAGGAACAGCCCCGAAGGGACAGCCGTCAATAGCCAGGGGCGCAAGCCCCTGGAACGGAAGGTGCCCAACCCCAACGAGCCCTGAAAGGGCGACAGAAAGAGCGGAAGACGAAAACGAAATGCACGTGCAGAGACGCGAACGATTGCGGCGTGGGCGTGCTCCCGGGAACGTCGGACGGGCGCCCCTTCGGGGCTCCGCGGTCTTATTGACGCCACGGGTCCAGGGGCTGACGCCCCTGGCTATTGACTGGCGGCCCTCCGGGCCTTGAGAGAACAAGCGGCCGGTGAGGCCCTACCGCCAAGCAGCGCACTCACCGGCCCGGCATCTCCCGGGCGGAATGGTCTGCGCGCCCGGGGCGATGACCGTTTTATTGTACCGCAGGCCGCCTGTGAAAAGGAGACCAAGCCATGTTCTTGACGCCTTTGTTTGCCCAAGCCGGAGCCCTTTGCCGGCCCCGGGAGAAAAGCGGTCGCCCAGGCCGGGCGGCCCGCAAGCGCCCCTCTGCCCGCCGCGCATCCTTCGAGCGCCTCGAAGTACGCGAAGTGCTCTCGCCGGTCATTTCCATTCCCATGCCCGGCGTTGTCCTGGCTTCCGTCGGGGCAACGACCGCGGACGTAGCTAACGCCAGTTTCCTCGATTCCAGCGGGAGAATCGTGGTGGCGGGAGAAACGTATTCGCCCACGTCCGGCTCAGATTTCGCGGCACTTCGCTTCCAGGCCGACGGGACCTTGGACTCGACATTCGGCAACGGAGGTGCGGTCGTGACCGATTTGGGGGGCGCGTCGTATGCCTATGCGGCGGTGAAATACCCCGCCAGCCCAACGGACAAAATCGTGCTTGCGGGTGATGCCGTGGGGGAGTCCACGGGGCGTTATTGGTACTATAACTACAACGTTGGGCTAGCGCGCTACAACGGCGATGGATCGTTAGACAGCACGTTCAATTACCAGAGCAAGAAGCAGTTTGGCACGGTCGTCAACGACCTAGGGGGCCGGGAGGCTGTCGCGGGGGCTGTCGTCGAGGCCGATGGCAACATCGTAGTGGCAGGTTATAGCGCCGTTATTGAGAACAACCAGTGGGTCTCACGCTTCACCGTCGCCCGCTACACGTCCGTGGGAAAACTCGACACCGCGTTCGGGACGGGAGGGGTCGTGACAACTTCGTTCGGCGGCACTTCGGACTCCGCCGCGGCCGTCACGTTGCACCAAGGCAAGATTCTCGCAGTAGGGAGCGGGCACTACGATGGCAACGGCTGCCACGATTTTGCGCTGGCGCAATACAACTCCAACGGAACCCTTGATACGACGTTTGGCCAGGACTTGGATGGCGACGGCGTTCGAGACGGAAAGGTGGTCACGGACTTCGGCTGGGACGATGTTGCGGCGGCGGTTGCCATCGATGTCGATGACAGCATCCTGGTGCTAGGCAATACCGCCACGAGCTTGTGCAAATTTGGGCTGGCGCGATACCTTCCCGATGGAACCCTCGACACGAGCTTCGGCAGCGGCGGACTGGCGAGGTACCATTTCGGTATTCCGGGCGATGGGCCCGTCCCGTACGCCCTGGCAGTCGAGCCGGGCACCAGAAAGATCGTCGCTGTCGGGAGGGCTGCCGAGGTCACGGGAAGCCTTGCGCTCGTCGTTGCCCGCTTCAACTCCGATGGGAGCCTGGACAGCAGCTTCGGAACCGACGGCGTCGTGTTCACGCCGGTCCGCACAATGGCAACGGCGAGGTCGGTTGCCATCCAGTCAAGTGGAAAGATCGTTGTGTCCGGCGACGCGTACGACTCGGCAGCGAATCGCCATTACATCCTCGTCGCCGGTTACAACACCAACGGCACCTTGGACACGACGTTCGGCGTTCGCGCGCCTTCCCCGCCGGGAATCACGGTTACGCCAACCTCCGGGCTCGTGACCACCGAGGCCGGCGGCACGGCTTCCTTCTCCGTCGTGCTCAATTCGCAGCCGGCCGCCGACGTGACCATCCCCGTCTCGTCCAGCGACACGAGTGAGGGCACGGTCTCGGTTTCCAGCCTGATTTTCACTTCGGTCAACTGGAACATCGCCCAGACGGTCACGGTCGGAGGTGTGGATGACACGATCCGCGACGGAGACATTCCCTACACCATCGTGCTGGGGCCCGTCGTCAGCGACGACTCGGGTTACAGCGGCCTTGACCCGTCCGATGTGTCCGTAACCAACAAAGACAACGAGAAAGGAAAGCTGCCCGGCAGTGCCCTCTCGCCCGGGGCGCTGACGGACGCGGCCTTGAGGAAGGCTGCCGAGGCCGACTACGCGACCCTTGCCGCAGCGGCGATGTACGAGCAGACTGCTTCCCGCACCAGCGCGGTGGACCAGGCCTTTTCCGACTTCAGCCGCACGCGGGGCAAGAACCACGGAAACAACCTGGCCCTCGATCTTGCCGACATCGACTTCCTGCTCCAACGCTGAGTTCACTACGGAGTCAAGCGGTGACAAGGTGACTGGGTGACAAGGTGAGAAGGTGACAAGGTGACAAGGTGACGGGGTGACGGGGTGACAAGGTGACGGTCACCCGTTCACGGCGTCACGGCCTCCGCGTCCTCTGGGTCCTCTGCGGTGAAATCCTGACCCGAATGAAACAAGCGGCCGGTCTCCCCGCCCGGGGCGGACTCACTCGACCTCGTACGCGGCGATGAGGTTGTGGGCGGTGTGGGCTAGGCCCGTTCCGGCGACGAGCACCACGCGGTCGCCTTGGGCGAGATAGCCTTGCGACTTGCCCCACTCGACCACGTGGAGCAGGAGCCGGCGGTTGTCTTCCGCGGGGGCACCGGCCAGCGGGATCACGCCCCAGTAGAGGCACATCCGCCGCAAGGTCGCCTCGGAGTTGCTCACGCCGATCGTGGGCACCCAGTTGCGGTTCTTCGAGAGGCCCAGGGCGGTCGCCCCGCTGGCGCTGGCCACGATCACCAGCTTCGCCTCCAGCTCCGCGGCGAAGCGGCCGGCGCAGTGGACCGCGGCCTCGGTGATCGGGTCGACGGCCGAGGTGTGAAAATCGGGCTCCGCCCGCGGCGGCCGGCGGCGATACTCCGGCTCCGTGGCCAAGGCGATCCGGTGCATCATCTCGACCGCTTCGACGGGGTACTCGCCGATCGCCGTCTCGCCGGAGAGCATGCAGGCGTCGGCCCCGTCGAGGATCGCGTTGGCCACGTCGGTCACCTCGGCCCGGGTGGGGAGCCGCGAGTGCTGCATGCTGTCGAGCATCTGCGTGGCGACGATCACCGGCTTGTGCAGCCGGGAGCACAGCGCAATGATCTCTTTCTGCACCATCGCCGTGCGGGCGACGTCGATCTCCACGCCGAGATCACCCCGGGCGACCATCACCGCGTCGGCCGCCACCGCGATGTCCACCAGTCGCTCCAGGGCCTCGGGCTTCTCGATCTTGGCGATCACCTGGGCCGAGGAGCCTTCTTGCTGCAAGAGCGACTTCAGTTGGCCGACCTCCTCCGGCCCGCGAACGAAGCTCAGCCCGACGAAGTCCACCTCGCTGCGGGCGGCCCAGGCGGCGTATTGCCGGTCGGCCTCGCCCAGGGCGGGTGCGCTCAGCTTGGCGCCCGGCAAGTTGACCCCCTGGCGGCTGCGGATCAGGCCCGGCTGGACCACCTCGCACTCGGCGAAATCGCTCCCCGTCTGGCGGACCACGAGGCTGACGATGCCGTCGGCGAGCATCACCCGGTCGCCCGGGCGAAGCTCGTCGACCAGCGGCTCGTAGGTCGTGGTCAGTTGGGTCGCGTCATGCGGGCTGGCGCCGCGGACGAATCGCAGCCGTTGGCCCGCGTTGCACTGGAGCTGCCCGCCGGGGAGCTCGCCGAGGCGGATTTTCGGGCCCGCCAGGTCCACCAGCACGCCCACCGGCTGGCCGAGCGCGCGGCTGGTGCGGCGGATCGTCTCGAGTCGCGCCTGGTGTTGCTTCACGTCGCCGTGCGCGGCATTGAGGCGGAAGACGTCGACGCCCGCGGCCACGAGCGCCGCCAGGCGATCTTCCGTTTCACTGGCCGGGCCGACGGTGGCGACGATCTTGGTCTGCGAGGGCCGTGGCAGGGGAGACGAGGGGGAGGTGGTCATCGGTCGATTCGCCGTCCTGTGGAGAGCCGTCCTGGGGAGACTTGACAACCGCTTTCGTTTAGCGGGGCCGCTTGCGGCCCGCGGTATTCCGCTGGCCAAAGCCGATCTTACCGCAGGTCGATCGTCCGCGACAGCCGGTTGCCGCTGCTATCCTCGATGTGTCCCTGGAACGGCCCGTCTTCGGGTCGCCAGGGGAGGAACAGCGCCAGGTTGCCTTTCTGCGCTAACTGGACGGGGATCTTGGCCGCTTTGCCCCCGCCCCGCTGGATGATCCAGAAGTACTTCATCCACGTCTGCGGCTCCCCGGTGGTGAACTGGTAGTCGACGCTGAAGCCCATCATCGTTCCCTCGGGCCCGGTCTGCGGGAGGGCAATGCCGACCGAGAGTTGGATCGGGGACGATCGTGCGGCGGCCGTGCCGCTTCCCGAGGGGCTCGGCGACGGCCGGGGGGTGGCCGTCGGCGCGGACCCCGCCGGTGGCGGCTGCCGGGCCGGCGACTGCTGCGACGGCGAAGAGGCGGGCGGTGGCTGCTCAACCGGCGACCCAGCGGCAGACGCGGATGGGGAGGCCTGGGCTTGAGCCGGCGGCCGCGCTTCCGGCTGAAGCGAAGTGCCCGGCTGCGGCGCGGATGGGCCGCCGGCCGTGCCCGCCTTCTGCCCTGGTGACGCGGGCAGAGGGGCCGGCTTGTACTCGGGCATACAGCCCACCAGGAGGAGGCTCAGCCCCAAGACCGGAAGAACTCGGCTCCCATGGTTCATCGTTTGGGCTCCCTTCGCGTCATGCGGCTCGCCCCGGCACCATTGTAGCAGAAGACGGGGCGAGTCGCTCGCCCCTCGCGACAGCCGCCGCGGCCGGCACGGCGGCGGGGCTTGCTCCGCGGGCCTCCCGGCCGTATCCTGAGGGCCAATGGCCGCGCCCGGGCGGCCGCAGGCCGCGGTTTTCCGGATCATGATGCGATTCTGGCAAGACAAAGTCGTCCTGGTAACCGGGGGGTCCTCCGGGCTGGGCCGGATCATTGCCGAGACCTTCGCCGCAGCCGGCGCCAAGCTCGCGATCGCCGGGCTGGAGGCCGAGGCGGTCGAGACCGCCGCGCGCCGGTTCCAGCAGTCCGGAACCGACGCGCTGGGGGTCCGCGCGGACATCACCTGCCAGGACGACGTCGACCGGCTGTTCGACCAGACGCTGCGGCGTTTCCGCCGCCTGGACGTGCTCGTGAATAACGCCGGCCGGTCGATGCGGGGAAAGCTTGCCGAGACCACCCCCGAGGAGTTCCGCGAGCTGATGGAGCTGAACCTGATCGGCATGGTCCGCTGCACCCGCGCCGCCTTGCCGCACTTGCTGGAGCGGAAAGGGCACGTGGTCAACATCGGGTCGCTGGCGGCGAAGTCGGCCATTCGCTGGGTCGGCGCCTATCCCGCCACCAAGCACGCGGTGGCCGCCTACTCGCAGCAGTTGCGGCTGGAACTGGGCCCTCAAGGGCTGCACGTGCTGTTGGTCTGCCCCGGACCGATCGCCCGCAAGGACCCCCGCCTCTACCCCCTGGAAGGGTTAGAGGACCTCCCCGAGAGCGCTCGCCAGCCTGGAGCGGGGGTTCGGGTCCCTGCGGTTCCACCGGAGAGACTGGCCCGGGCAATCCTCCGCGCGTGCGAAAAACGCTGGCCTGAGTTGGTCATCCCCGGCTACGCCCGGCTCCTGTTCGCCATTGCGCAGATTTGGCCTCGGTTGGGCGACTGGCTTCTGCTACAGAATACGTAGGGCGCGTCGAAGAAGAGGCCCCTCGATACCGCTTGCCCCGTCGGTCCCAATTGCTATATTGGCGGGACGACCAAATCGTCGGTTCGCGGTATGTGCCCATCTGCTGCAATGGACACCATCCTGAACAAGCACGGAGGAGAATCATGGCCGATGCCTTTCCCCAGGTTGGCAAGGTACCTTACGAAGGCCCCCAGTCCAACAACCCGCTCGCCTTCCGCCACTACGACCCCGACGAGTTAGTGGAGGGCAAGACCATGAGGGATCAACTCCGCTTCAGCGTGGCCTATTGGCACACGATGCGGGGAACGGGGAGCGATCCCTTCGGGCCGGGAACGATGATCCGGCCGTGGGAATCGGGAGACGACTCGCTGGAAAACGCCAAGAACCGGGTCCGCGTGGCCTTCGAGTTCATCGACAAGCTCGGGGCCCCGCTGTTCTGCTTCCACGACCGCGACGTGGCCCCTGAAGGCAAAACCCTATCGGAGACCAACAAGAATCTCGACGCCGTGGTGAAGGTCACCAAGGACCAGATGCAGCGGACGGGGATCAAGCTGCTCTGGGGCACGGCGAACTTGTTCAGCAACCCGCGTTACGTCCACGGCGCGGCCACAAGCTGCAACGCCGACGCCTTCGCCTACGCCGCCGCCCAGGTCAAGAAGGCCTTGGAGGTGACCAAGGAGCTCGATGGAGCGGGCTACGTCTTCTGGGGCGGCCGCGAGGGCTACCAGACCCTCTGGAACACCGACATGCGGCGCGAGCTGGACCACCTCGCCCGCTTCATGCACATGGCGGTCGACTACGCCAAGCAGATCGGCTTCACCGGGCAGTTCTACTTCGAGCCCAAGCCCAAGGAGCCGACCAAGCACCAATACGACTTCGACGCCGCGGCCTGCATCAACTTCCTCCGAGCGTACGGGTTGGCCGATCACGTGAAGCTGAACATCGAGACCAACCACGCCACCCTGGCCGGGCACACCGTTGAGCACGAGCTGGAATACGCCGGCCACCAGGGCTTCCTGGGCTCGGTCGACGCCAACACCGGCGACCTCTTGCTGGGCTGGGACACCGACCAGTTCCCCACCGACGTCTACCTGACGACGAAGATCATGCTGGCCTTCCTCAAGTACGGCGGCTTCACCACCGGGGGGGTGAACTTCGACGCCAAGGTCCGCCGCGAGAGCTTCGAGCCCGTGGACCTCTTCTACGCCCACGTCGGCGGCATGGACACCTTTGCCAAGGGCCTGAAGATTGCCGCCGCGATCCGCGCCGACGGGGAGCTGGCCCGGATGGTCCGCGATCGCTACAGCTCCTGGGACGCGGGCGTCGGCGCCGAGATCGAGACCGGCAAGCACGACTTCGGCTCGCTGGAGAAGTACATGCTCCAGAAGGGGGACGCGGCGCCCAACGCCAGCGGCCGGCAGGAACTGTTCGAGAACGTCGTCAACCGGTACGTGTTCTAGCAAACGCTAGTAATTCGCGGATCGGAGTGTGGATCGTGGGATTTCCCGATAGCGAAGACTCTGGACCGAAGGATCCAGAACTGGCACTGGCCGAACGTCTGGTCGCGGCGCTCGCGGACATTGACCGCTGGTCCCGAGGGCTCGCGGGCAACGAGACGTGGTCCGAAATCGTCTCGACTCTTGCGTTGCTGAACGCTGGCCAGAACGTTGGTGACGTGGTCGTGCCCATCAAGAGGTTTGAGGCGGAGACCCCAATGGAGTTTGACTGGTTATGGATGCTCGGATTCCGACGCTTGCACGATCGATGGTGCCTTTGTCTTGGTTCGGGTCCAGAAGATTGTGTGGGGGAGTATTGGGAGCATCCCTGGGGTTGGAAGCCGATTGAGGAATGCGCGTTGAGCGAGAGGACCGAGGCGGCCCTTGGGCTCCCGAAACTCCTCGACGCGATGGCGACTCAGGCGGAGAACTCAGAGGTTAGCCAAGCGTTAGGTAGTCTTAACCAAGCACTGGCCAACCTTCGGCGTGTTTTGGAAAAACGCGGCGACGGCGGCGCGCGTGACGGCCCGCGCACGACTAGCAGCTAACCGGGAGGCCCCGCAACGGCCGTTGAAAAACCGTGCCTCCACTGTCATAGTAAATGAGGGCGTCCGGCAGTTGGCTTTGGTGGACAACCGGGGATGGTGCCTGCGTTGGTCAGCCGCGTAGCGGCGTAAGACGGTAGCCCAGGGCGCGAGCCCTGGGTAAGGGGCTGCGCCGCGCCCGGTAAGCCCCGGCAGGGGCGAAAGAAATCGCGTGCGGCGCTTCTGTCGCCCCTTGCGGGGCTTTCCGTACATATTCGCTTCCTGGCGCCCAGGGCTCGCGCCCTGGGCTATTGACTTCCGCCCCTGACGGGGCTCAATTGTTCAATTTCCGGACGCCCGCATGGGAAATGCTTGGGGGGCCAACATTGGTGTGGCTGCGCCCCCCAGTTCCCCCGAAGGTGAGGACAACGCGTTTGCAGCGCTTCATGCTCAAGTCGAAGATCCACCGGGCGACCCTGACGGGGACTGACTTGGACTACGAGGGGAGCATCACGCTCGATCGAACCCTCCTGGATGCCGCCGACATCCTCCCCGGCGAACAGGTCCACGTGCTCAACCTCAGCAACGGGGCCCGGTTGGTGACTTACGCCATCGAGGCCGAGGCCAGCTCGGGCATCGTTCTTTTGAACGGGCCGGCGGCCCGCCTGGGTGTCCCCGGCGATCTGGTCGTGATCCTTGCCTACGCCGCGGTCCCCGAGGAACAGGCACGCGAGTTCAAGCCGAAGGTGGTCCAGGTTGACGCCAAGAACCGGGTCCGCCGGGGGAAGTGAGCTTCCCGAGGCTCTCGGCGGCGCTGAGGATCTCGCAGGCCAGGCTCCGGTAGTCCTCCGCGCCGTGGGAACTGGGGGCGTATTGGAAGATCGACTGCCCGAAGCTGGGGGCCTCGGCCAGCCGGACGTTCCGCCGGATCCGCGTCTGGAAGATGTGCGCGCCGGCCCAGGCGGATTGCCGGTCCTGGGCCCGGCGGAAGAACTCGCCCACGTCCTCGCTCACCTCGGCGGCCAGCCGGGTGCCGCCGTCGTACATGCAGAGGATCACGCCGCTGAGCTTCAGCCGATTGTTGAGCCGCCGGGCCACCAGGTCGATCGTCTCCAGCAGCTTGCTCAGCCCGTGCAGGGCGAGGAAATGGGGCTGGAGCGGGATGAAGACCTCGTCCACGGCCGCCAGGGCGTTGATCGTGAGGACGCCCAGCGAGGGCGGGCAATCGACAAACAGGTAGTCAAACTCCCCCGTGTCTTCGCCGAGCTTGTCGCGGAGGATCACTTCCCGGCCCACCACGCCCGCCAGCTCGAGCTCCGCGGCGGCCAAGTCCAATTGAGAGCCGACCATCCACAGGTTTTCACCGACTTGTCGGCGGACGTCGGCCAGCCGGGCAGAGCCCACCAGCACGTCGTAAACCGAGGGGACACTAGGCGTGGGGTCCAGGCCGAAGTGCAACGTGGCGTGGGCCTGGGGGTCGAGATCGATCAGGCACACCCGCTGACCGGTGGCCGCCAGGGCGGCGCTGACGTTGACCGCCGTGGTGGTCTTTCCCACACCCCCCTTCTGGTTCATGATGGCGATCGATCGCATCGCTCAGCCTCACCGATCCGTCCGTGCGGCCTCCGACTTCCTGGGGGCCGTGCTCGCAAGCGCGGCCCGATTATACGGTCCGGCCCGGGCTAGTCCTAGAGCAACCCTCTGGGCGTGTTTGAAAAGCGGCCATCAGCTCTCCGCCATCGGCCGGGGCTTGCACGGCCCTGGCGTTGTTCCTAACCGGCTATCGCGCCAACACTTGTGAAGCTGAAAGCTGATAGCTGACGGCTGATAGCCAGCGCGAGACAGGCACCGCGCTGCGCTCTTCACACACGCGCTCAGGTCAGTGGGCCAGGAACCCGGAATCCGGGGCGGTCTCGTAGCTCCGGATGTCCGGCTGGTACTGGACTGCGTCGAGCATCGTCAGCGAGAGGAACAAGGCCAGAAACACCAGCGCGGTGACGAACACCAGGGCGTTGAAGGGGCTGTCGTAGCGGAGGTGCATGAAGTAAAGCGCCACCAGGGTGGCCTTGACCGTGGCGATCCCCAGGGCCACGGTCAGGTTGGCCGGGCCGAGGTCGAAGCGGGCCGCCGCGACCGTAAGAATGGTCAGCAGGATCAGCGCGGCGAACACCGCCACGAGGACCCGGGCGGGCATCACGTGGGCCAGTTCCCCGCGACCCTCCCCCGCGGCGTAACCGCCGGCACCGACCGGGGAGGATTCCAGGGGCAGGTCGATCGACTGCATGGCTCGCCCTCGGCTAATGGATCAGGTACAAGAGCGGGAACAGGTAGATCCAGATCATGTCCACAAGGTGCCAGTAGAGGGCCGTGTAGTCGACCGGGTTGAAATAATCGGCGGAGAAATCCCCCCGGACCGCGCGGCGGAGAATCCAGGCGATCACCCCCATCCCGCCGAGGATGTGGACCGCGTGCAGCCCGGTCATGGCAAAGTAGATGCTGAAGAAAATCCCAACGTTCCGCGGCTCGGACCCGTGGCCGTGATCCGGAGGGAAGGCCGGCAGCGAGGGGTCCCGGGGTGGAATTGGCTCCCGCACCTGCCTGGGCGCGTAGGAACCCGCCCATTTCAGCCCTTCCTCCCACTTGCGATCGTACTCGACGTACTTGATGCCCAGGAAGACCGCGGCGCAGGCGAGCGTCAGGGCCAGGCAGAGGACCAGCCCGCGGCGCTGGCTCAACTGGGCGCAGCGGACCGCCCACGCCATCGTCAGGCTGCTCAGGATGAGCACCGCGGTGTTGATCGCCCCGAGGGGCTTGTCGAGGAACTGGTGGGCGTAGATGAAGATCTCGGGATGGTTGGCGCGGTAGACGGCGTAGGCGCAGAACAAGCCGCCGAAGAAGAGAACCTCTGTGAGCAGAAAGATCCACATCCCCAGTTTCCCGGCGGCGAACTGCTGCCGGGGCGTGTCGAAGTGGTGGGCCAGGTGCGGCGGATGCCAGCCTAACGGTTCGGCGTGCGATATCATGGCTCGGCCTCACCCGGACGACGGAACCAGGCTCGGACCTCCGGAACGGTCGGCGTCCGGCGAGCGGCGGACGAATCCGCCGAGGGCCGGGTCGTACTCCAGGCCGCTATAGTCGTAGGGGTCGCCGACCGGCGGCGGGGTCGGGAAATTGTCGTGCGGCGGGGGCGAGGAGCACTGCCATTCCAGCGTCGCGCCGCCCCAAGGATTCGCCGGGGCCCGCCGCCCGCGCACGAGCGAATCAATCAGGTAGAACAGCACCAAGAACAGCGCTGCGGCGGTCAGGAAGGCCCCGATCGTCGAGAGCATGTGGAGCGTGGAGAACTCGGGGTGTCGCTCCAGGAGCTTCGTGTAGTCGTAGTAGCGCCGCGGCATCCCCCGCGTGCCGAGGACGAACTGGGGGAAGAAGGTGAGATTGAAGCCGACAAACAAGAGAAAGGCGGCGAGTTGCCCGAGGCGGTCGTTGTACATCCGGCCGGTGATCTTGGGCCACCAGTAGTGCAGTCCGGCCAATAGCGCCACCAGCGCGCCGCCGAACATCACGTAGTGGAAGTGGGCCACGACGAAATAGGTGTCGGTCACGTGGACGTCGACCGCCAGCGTGCCCAGGAACAGCCCGGTCAAGCCCCCGATGCCGAACAGGACGAGGAACATCAGGGCGTAGCACATGGGCGTCGCCAGTCCGATCGAGCCCTTGTACATGGTGGCCAGCCAGTTGAAGACCTTGACCGCGGAGGGGATGGCCACGGTGAAGGTGAGCGCGCTAAAGATCGTGGCCGCCAGCGGGGTCATCCCGCTGACGAACATGTGGTGTCCCCAGACCAGGAAGCCCCAGAGCGCGATCGCCACGCTGCTGAACGCGATGAAGCGGTAGCCGAAGATGTGCTTGCGGCTGAAGACCGAGATGACCTCGCTGATGATGCCCATCCCGGGGAGGATCATGATGTAGACGGCCGGGTGGGAATAGAACCAGAAGAAGTGCTGGAAGAGGATCGGGTCGCCGCCCAGCGCCGGGTCGAAGATGCCGAGCTTCAGGACGCGCTCCCCCGCCAGCAGCAGGAGGGTGATTCCCAGCACCGGAGTGGCCAGGACCTGGATGATCGCCGTCGCGTAGAGCCCCCACATGAACAGGGTCATCTTGAACCAGCCCATCCCCGGCGGGCGGAGCGTGTGCGTGGTGACGATGAAGTTGATCCCCGTGGCGATCGAGCTGAAGCCGAGGATGAAGGCCCCGAGGACCGCCAGGACGATGCTGGTGTTGGTGGCCGCCGAGTTGCCCTGACCCGTGCTGTAAGGCGTGTAGAACGTCCAGCCGGTGTCCAGGCCGCCGGTGTGCAGCACGACGACGAAGAAGATCGCGCCAAACAGCCAGAGATAGAAGCTTGCCAGGTTGAGCCGGGGGAAGGCGACGTCCTTGGCCCCCAGCATCAAAGGCAGCACGAAATTCCCCAGGATCGCCGGCATTCCGGGGATAATCACGAGGAAGATCATCACCGTGCCGTGCAGCGTGAACATGTGGTTGTAGAGGTTCTTGCCTTCGGCCGTGGCCTCGACCGCGGGAGGGCTTGCCGGGCTTGAGGCCGCCGGTTGGTTCTCGGCGGAAGGAGGCTGGCTCTCGGCGGCGGGAAAGCCCATGATCGTCGGTCCGGGGGTGGCCAGCTCGGTGCGGACCACCAGCGCGAAGACCCCGCCCAGCAGGAACGTCGCCGAGACTCCCACCATGTACATCACGGCGATTCGCTTGTGATCCAGGGTCAGGGCCCAGGAGCGGAATCCCCGCGTGTGCGTCAGGTAGTTGTCCGATCCGCCCACCAAGCTCATCCGTCGTCCTTCCTTGCGAGGTTGCTCGAAGATTCCAAGGGGGCTCGATCCGCCGTGCTATTTCAGGGACTTGACGTACTCCACCAGCGCGTCGATCTGCTTGGCGCTGAGCTGCCCTTGGAAGGTGGGCATCTGGTCGCGAAATCCCTCGACGATCTTCGCCGAGGGATTGACGATCGACTCGCGGAGGTACTCCTCGTTGACCGTCGCCGTGGTTCCATCGGCGAACCGTGCGGTCTTGCCGAAAAGACCCTTGAGATTCGGGCCGACCTTCACGGTCACGCCGTCCAGCGCGTGGCAGACGGCGCAGCCGCGGCTGCCGAACAACCGCCGGCCCAGCTCGAGCGGAGGCAGGTTCTGGACCTTCTCCTGCGATTTCCGCAGCCAGGAGTCGAACTCGCCCTGGGGATGGACGACCACCTTGGCCACCATGTCGGAGTGGCTGGTGCCGCAGTACTCGGCACATTCCAGGTCGTACTCGCCGGGGTCGGTGGCGCGGAACCACATCCTCGTGTACCGGCCCGGCACCAGGTCCTGCTTCAGCCGGAAGGCGGGCACGAACAGGCTGTGGATCACGTCCCTCGACGACATGATCAGGAGGACCGGCTCGTCGACGGGGACGTGCAGGTTGTCGTCCTCGTAGCCGTTGGAGTAGCGGAACGTCCACTTCCACTTCTGGGCGTCGACGCGGATCTCGTAGGCGTCGGCGGGCACGAAGCGCATGTCCACGTAGCTCGCAAACCCCAGCGCGAACATCACGATCACCAGCCCCAGCGGGACGCCGCTCCAGAGGATCTCCAGCCGAGTGTTGGAGCTGGGGCTGGGCTCGGGCACGCCGCCCGGCCGCCGCCGGTAGCGAACCACGAAGACGACCAAGAGCGTGACGATCAGGAGGAAGAAGAACGCCGCCACCCAAAACACGAAATAGAACGCGGTGTCGACGGAGGAGGCGACCGTGGACGCCCGCGGCGGCAGCCAGAACGAGCCCTCCGCCTGTGCCACCAGCGGGCAACTCAAGAGGTCGGTGCTTTGCGGCAGGGGAAGCATGACCATCTCTCAGTCCGCCCGGGGTGAGGACTCTGGCAAGCGCGGCGACGCAGCGGACTTGTGCCTGAAGAACTCGCGGATCCAGAACATGGAGAGGACGCTGCCGAGGACCACGAAGGTCAGGATCCCGCCCGCCTGCATGACCCGCACCGCCTGAAGGCTGTAGCTCCCCGCCTGGGGATCATAGGCGAAGCAGTACAAGAGGATCCGGTCGGTCGTGGTGCCGATTTTTCCCTCGCCCGCCTCCAGCAGCGCCAGCCGCAGGGTTTTCGGGTCGTACTCCAGGCCGTAAAGGTACCGGGAGACGCGGCCGTCGGGCGTGCAGAGGATGGTCACCGCGGCGTGGGCATATTGCTTCGGCTTCGTGCCGGGCACCAGCGCGTAGGCAAAGCCCACCGTGTCGGCCAGCCTGCGGACGTTCCCCTCGCGTCCGACCAGGCAGTGCCATCCCTCGTCGACGCTCGCCCGGCCGTAGACGGCCAGGTACTTTTGTCGGGTGGCCTCCGCCCGGGCCGGCGGCTCCTCCGGATCGAGGCTCACCGTGATCATCCGGTACTTATCGCCCAGGTCGTAGTCGAGCTTCTGCAGCCCCTCGAACAGCCCGTTGAGCTGGAGGCTGCACAACTGCGGGCAGTTCGAGTAGTTCATGGTGAGGATCACCGGCCGCTTGCCGTCGAAGGACTCCCCAAGCGTCACCGCCCGGCCGTCGGAATCGACAAACGGCAGGTCCAGCGGCAGCGGGGCATCGAGCTTCTCCGCCGGCTCGATGCCCTGGAGCGGCGTGGGCAAAGGATCGGTGCGGTCGCCGGGCCCGAAGCCTTGGGCCCGGGCCACGCCCGGAAGGGCCATCGCCAGAGCGAGGAAAACGCTCGCCCCCGCCCCGCTCCGCCGAACACTGCTACTTCGGTTTGGCATGTTCTTCCTCCCCGGCGGCAAGGTCCCGGACGACCAGGTCCATCGCCCGTTGGATCGGTATGGCCACGATCCCCTGTTTCTGGTCCACCCAGCGGTACCCCACCAGCTTGGCCTGCTGGGCGGCGACGGCCTCTCGGAGCTCGCTTTCCGGCGCATCGATCTCCTTCCGCTGGACCTGCCGCTCTGCCGCCCAATAGTATACCACCTGGAGGAGAATAATGAGCGCGAAGAGGACCACCGCGCCCAGAAAGCCTACCAGGGCAACCGCGGAAGTCTTCACGTCTTCGTGTCCGGCCATCCATCACCTCGCAACTCCGCGTGCCCCTGCCGAATGGTCCCGCCGCGAGCGCACGCCTTCGGCGTTGCGGCTAATCAGGTATTCTCAAACGCCAGCGATTCCCCCAGCCTCGGGTCCTTGAGCGGAATCAGGGGGCGGCCGGCCGCCGCGTAGCAAACCCCTGCCAGGTACGCGCCCCCCACGCCGACGAAGAGGCAAACGTCGATCAGCCGCGGCGGCACGCCCCCGCTCGGGAGGTCCGGCATCACGAGCCAGCACAAGTCGATCCAGTGGAAGACCAGCAGCCACGCGGCCCAGAAGGCCAAGAGCAGCTTGCGGCGCTTCGCCTCGCGGGAGAGGAGCCCGAAGAAGGGGATCAACAGGTTCCCGAACAAAACCGCCAGCGCGACCCAGTCCCAGGGGCCCGACAGCCTCCGGCGGTACCACTGCGTCTCCTCGGGGATGTTGGCATACCAGATCAGCAAGTACTGGGAGAAGGCCATGTAGCCCCAGAACACGACCGCCGAGAAGAGCAGCTTTCCGAGGTCGTGATAGTGCTCGGCGGTGATCGCCGCGGTGAGTCTGCCGGCCGCCTGGAGCCCGATCGCCGCGAGGATCAAGGCCGCGAAGGCCGCCACCACCGCCCCCGAGTAGAAATAGAGGCCGAAGATCGTGCTGTGCCAGCCGGCATCGAGCGACATCAGCCAGTCGAAGGCGGCCAGGGTGCCGGTGACTCCCAGGGCCAGAAGCGCCGGGCCGCTCCATCGCTCCATGCGGATCGTCAGCCCGGGGTCCCCCGTCGCGTCCTGCTCCGTCGAGTGCTTCAGGAAGAACCGGGCCAGCAGCCACCAGACCGCGAAGTACGCCACGGCCCGCAGGGCGAAGAAGGGCACGGTCAAGTACGCCGCCTTGAAACGCAAGTCGAGCAGGGCCCCACCCTCGCCGATGCCCTCGGGCCCCGTCCACTGGTAAAGGCTCGACTGGCCGCGGAACACCGGCACGAGGATCGGCAGGAAGAGGACCGCCAAGACGCCGATCCCGGAGGCGAAGATTTCGCCGAGCCGGCGGACGCTCACCCCCCAGCCGGCCCGCGTCGCGTGCAGCGCGGCCACGAAGAAAAGCGCTCCCAGGGAAATCCCCAGGAAGAAACAGTAGCTGACCAGATAGGAGTGGAAAAAGTAACGAAGCTCGTCGCCGCAGCGTGCCCCCAGAACGGCCCCGAGCACGATCGCAGCCGCTGCCACGACGAGAAGGACCCGCGGCAAGCCGGGGAGCAGGCCGCCCAGCGTGATCCGGCGTTCGGAGGTATCGAGAACGGGGCTCGGTTTCATCGCTCGTCTCGTGGTCGCTCGGCGGTTGAGTCCTGGCGGCTCGTTATTTCAACTGGGAACGGTATGCTTCGGGGACGTCCTCCAGCCGGGCGTGCTGGCTCCGCTGAAGTGCCCGCTCATAAAGCACGATCTTCCAACGATCCTCGACGGGGACCTGCGCCGCGTAGGCGGGCATCGTGTTCAGGCCGTTGGTGATCGTGTGGAAGATCTGCCCGACCGGTTGCTCGACGACCGAGGGGGTGTGAAGCGACCGGGGGGCCACCCAGGTGGCAAAGCCCGGCTGCTCTCCGGCAATCCGCTCGGCGGCACGGCGGGCGATCGTGCCGTCTCCCTCCCCGGCCAGCCCGTGGCAGGGAGCACAGTAGATGTTGAACCGCTGCCGGCCTTGCTCCATGGCTTCCCGGGTGACGGGGATCGGGAAGGCGGTGACCCACTTGCCGCCGGCCTGGCCGCGGTGCAAGCGGTCGTCGGCATCCAACTGGCCGACGGCGATTGCGCCGGCCACGTTGGGCCGCATCGCCCGCTGATCCTCGAAAAACGGGCCCGCCGCCTGGCTCTGATAGCGGGGCTGGAAATCCATGTCCTGGATGGGGTGGATCCGCGGCTTGTCCGAGGTCACGGCCCTTGCCCGGGCAATCCACAGCGGCGGCAGCACGGCCAAGAGCAAGGCCGCGGCCAACGCCCCGTAGAGGGCCCTCGGCACGTTCCGCCCGGCAGCCGGCTCGTGACACGCCTCCACCGCCGTCGCCCCGAGCGACGCGAGGAATTGCCCCGTGCTGGCAAGGTCTAACTGGGGATCGGCCGCCTCGATCGAGAGGAAGAATCCGTCGGTGGTGGCCCGCCGGAACCGCTCCGCGGAGAAGACCGGGTGCCAATACTGCGGCAGCCGGCTGAGCACGAGCGCCCCGCCGAAGGCGGCGAAAGCGCTGAAGAGCACGATCAGCTCGAACGCGA